>Ga0256826_1001383_pt1 | contig 15103 bp, 12 predicted proteins | sample CV79metaG_FD_185975 | JGI IMG/M metagenome (GOLD analysis project Ga0256826, IMG submission 185975) | Hydrothermal vent microbial communities from East Pacific Rise, Pacific Ocean - CV79 | ecosystem: Environmental > Aquatic > Marine > Hydrothermal vents | place: Pacific Ocean: East Pacific Rise...
AGTCTTCGATGTGAAATACGTTAAGAAAAGATGAACTGCTTCATCTTTTTAGTATTGAAACCAGAGGTGATATGCGTTAGCATCACCGCCGGAGTCCAAAATTATCAGATTGGGGATTAGTCTTCGATGTGAAATACGTTAAGAAAAGATGAACTGCTTCATCTTTTTAGTATTGAAACCAGAGGTGATATGCGTTAGCATCACCGCCGGAGTCCAAAATTATCAGATTGGGGATTAGTCTTCGACGTAATACCCAATCCCAGAAGCATTTTTAATAATATCTGTTGGCAACTTATTACGCAAACGCCAAACAAGAGTACGGACACTGTTTTCAGTAGCTCCTTCTTCTTCCCAAACGTAGTTAATGGCTTGTTCAAAACTAACAACAAGACCAAGTTGTGCTACTAAAAGACGGATAAACGCGTTCTCTTTTTTAGTTAACTTGATTTTTTTACCATGATAAAATGTTTCACAAACACTGATATCTAAGTGATAGCCATCAGCAAAAGGAACAATAGGTTTATCGGTAATTTTTTTGTTATAAAGAAGTTTTTCAAGGTTTAACTTGTCAATTTTTAGATCGTTTAGGTTTTCATTACGCTTGTTCTCTTCATCATACTTGTACAGAGCCATTTGAATAGTGGTATGTAAGCTTTTAGGGTCAAATGGTTTTACGATGTATCCATAAGGTTCTGTCTGTTTTGCTTGGTCAATAATATCATTGTCCGTATGCGCTGTTAGATAGATAAATGGAATTTTATGTTTTTCACGAATGTATTTCGCCAGTTCGATACCATCATTACTTTTTTGTAAAGAGATATCAACTAAAACAACCTGAGGTTCATAAATCTTGATTTTGTTACGTGCCTGAATAGCATTGTCTGCAATCGAAACAATCTCGTAATCTTGCTTCTCTAAAGACATTTTTAGATTCATCGCAGTAACTTCATCATCTTCTACAATTAAAATTTTATACTGACTCATACTTACCTACCTTTTATAATGTTATATCACATTATAGAAAAAATCTATTATATTTTTATCACAGTGGTGAATAAAAATGTGATATGTTGCTATGACACAGTATACAACATATTTGGTTTAAAAGTAAATAAAGTGTGATTTTCATAAAAGCTTTGATTTTAAGAAAGAAAGTGGGAATTTAAAACAGTTGTGATGAAGCTTTAAAGTAGTTATAAGTGATGTGTTAATGGTGTTTAGTGGATAGTATAGCCTATTCCTCTGACCGTTTTAATGTACTCTTTTGCATTTTGAGCGTCTATTTTCTCTTTTAGACGATTAATAGCGACATTAACCGTTCGGTTTTGATGAAGACCATTTTTACCCCATACATGTTTTAAAAGAAAATCACGTTTGAGTACGGTACCTTGGTTTTTGATAAGGGTATGAAGTAAATCAAATTCAAGTTTAGTAAGTTCAATTGTGTTGGTTTCGATAGTGACTTCACGTGATTTCAAATCCAAATTAATATCTCTAAAGCAGACAAGTTTTTCGCTGATGTCTATTTTTGTACGACGCAAGATAGCACCAACACGAAGAAGCAGTTCTTGCATCTCAAAAGGTTTTACCATATAGTCATCGCCACCACGTAAAAATCCCTCTTGAATATGATACTTTGTGCCTTTGCCTGAAAGATAAAGTACGGGAACTTCCATGCCTTGTTCACGCAACATTGAAATGAATTCACTCCCTTCAACATCAGGGAGTTGTCGATCCATGATGATGAGATCAATAGCCTCTTCTTTGAGTGCTGCACGAACATTTTTAGTACTTAAAAAACCAATTATTTCATAACCATCTTTGTCTAAACGATGTTCAAGTAGCTCTAGTAAGTCTTGGTCATCTTCTACAATTAATATCTGTGCTTTCATAAATATCACTTCCTTAGTGCAAGAATAATACGCTAGGAATGTAACAAGAAGATTACGGTAATAAAGTTATGTAATAAAACTATAGGGACACGTTACCTTTATATATAAGCTTGTTTTAGGTTACAAAAGTATTACAGTTTAGATACATGTTTGTAACCCTTTTGTGATATTGAGGTAATGAAGCTTTTTTATACTACTGCCATCAAAACAAAAGGGAGTCATCATCATGGCATCAAAACAAAAAATCGTTTCTACATTAGCACTTAGCGCTGCAACAGCAGCAATGTTAACACTATCAGGTTGTGGTGGTTCATCTTCTTCAAGTACTACACCTCCACCTCCAGCAGCAAGTCTTGGCAACTGTGATGCATCTGTAGTTGATGTATTATTAACAGGTGATATCGCAGCACAAACCTTAGATGCTACAAAAGTATATGGTATTGATGGTAGAGTTCGTTTACTCTCCGGTGAGTTAATTGCTCCTGCTGGAACAACATTCGCAGGTTGTACGCCGAGTTCATACTTAATGATTAAACCAGGTGCTAAATTAACAGCTATTGGTACACAAGCAAAACCAATTACTTTTACATCTCAAGTTGATTTATTAGGTCAATCTGCAGCAAATGAAGTGGGTGAATGGGGTGGATTGATTTTACTTGGTAATGCATTTACTGACCACGGCGTTGTTGGTTATGAAGCAGGGCAAGCTGAAGATACTTTTGGTGCAACGGACCACACTCATGATACTGAATCTTCAGGAACACTTGATTACGTTTTAGTAAAACACACTGGATTTAAAGTAGCAGCAGATAAAGAACTTAATGGTCTCTCTATGGGTGGTGTTGGTTCAGGTACAACAATTACTAATATTGCTGTTGTTGGTGGTGCTGATGATGCTATGGAAATCTGGGGTGGAACAGTTAATGTCACCGGTTATTATGCTTACAATGCAAAAGATGACTCAGTAGATACTGACCTTGGTTATCGTGGTACTATTACCAATGTTTATGTAAAACAAAATATTGTTGATAAAACAAATAATCATGATTCAGCAGCTATTGAAACCGGTAATGATGATGCAACATTTAACTCAACATATCCTACTTTAGCAACAATAGTTAACTTTACTGCAGATGTCACAGGTGCGGGTATCTACATGAAAAATGATGCAGGACTTGCACTTAACAATGCGCAATTTACAAGTGCAAAAACGGTAGATACTCAGTTAGCAACATATCGTACTCAAGATGTTGTTGATACGGGTACGATGAATATAGTATCAACATGTATGAAAAATGCATCTGCTGGTCAGGCTGGAGATGACTACTTAGCAATTGAGAACACTAAAGATACAGGTACCGGTAAAACTGCTAGCACTGATCTATCAGGTGGATTAGGTGTTGCGGTCAAGATAAATGATACGTCATGTACCGGTGTGAATGTTGCTAATATCTGGAAAGGTAAAGTAGGTTCTAACGATCCTTTAGAAAATTAATAATGACATTACTGTAGCGAGAAGTAATTCTCGTTACACATACTTAATAGCGCTAATTCCTCTTATCTATTTCAAATTCACCACTATAATCCTCCACTATACTGTAACTATTCTGTGATAAAAAAGTGACAAAATAGTAATCCTTTCACAACATTGAAGTAACAATGACGCTTTATAATTCCTCAAAACAGTATAAGGAAGATAAATGAAATTAGCACTTTTAGGATCTGCAGTTCTTGCAGCACTTTTAATAACAGGTTGTGGTGGCACAAAAACTGATGACAAACCCAAAGAAGAAATAAAAGGTTCCGTTGTTTACAAGAGTGAACTTAAAGTAGGGGCAAGTTTCCCTCTTGATGCTTTTAATGTTAACTTAGGAACAGCAACATTTAAAAATGGTACGCTCTTAAAGGCTACTTATGGTTTAGGAAGTGGTGCTTATCATCTTCCAAGTGATGCGGAGGATATTGTCTATATTGTAACCGATCGAGGGGTAAATATTAAGTGTAAAAATGATGTAGAAGTTATTGGCGAGGATATCTGTGAAAAAGGTAAAATTTTTCCTTTTCCAGAATTTACGCCCGTGATCATAAAAGCAAAATTATCAGTAGATAGTATTCGTATAGAAGCGATTATTACGTTAAAAGATAGTGCGGGGAAAAATATCTCAGGTATTGCTAATCCTCTTTCAAATTTTACTGAGATTGCTTATGATATTGATGGCAATGAGATGTCATATGATCCTAATGGTTTAGATGTTGAAGCCCTTGTCAAACTGAGTGATGGTACGTATTGGATTAGTGAAGAGTATGCTTCTTCACTTGTTCATGTAGCGGCAGATGGAAAGGTTATAAAACGTCTTGTTCCTGCTGGATTAGAAGATGATTTAAGCGAGGCAACTTACCCTGTTGAAGGTACACTTCCTGCCATTATTGCTTCGCGTCATGCCAACCGTGGTATTGAGTCGATTGCGATTAGTCCTGATCAGAGTACGCTTTACTTTATGATGCAAAGTCCACTTGATAATCCGAGTTATAGTGATACCAATCGTGTTCGTCTTTATACAATGAATCTTGCTACCTCTGTGGTGAAAGAGTACCTTTATGAGATGGATGCTCCAAATACTTTTAATAAAGACAACGAAACGAAAATACGTCAACAAAAAGATGTGAAAATCTCAGAGATGTTAGCAATGCCTGATGGTACACTTCTTATTTTAGAACGTATCTCTGCCACGACAAAACTTTACAAAATTGACCTTAGCACTGCGACTGTTGTTCCGAGTGACAAGTCAGCTGATTTAGAGACAAATGATTTTACAGGAATGGTTTTAAAAACAAAAGTATTTGATACAGAAGCGAGAGGAGAGTTGTTTCCAAATAAGGTGGAAGGTGTTGCCTATCTAGGCGATGGTAAGTTCTTTATGATTAACGATAATGATTTTGGGATTGAGGGTGATAGTGTTGTAGGACAAGTTATAAACCTTGATATTACCAAAGCACCTGAGGTGAAAAATATCCCTGGTAACGTTGTTTTTTTTGATACTGAGGGAAGCTTTATTGATAGTATCAAAGTTGGGGTGTTACCAGATATGGTGAAGTTTACACATGATGGTACTAAAGTCCTTGTTGCCAATGAAGGAGAGCCAGTTGGGAATGAAAACTTAACAATACCCTATTATGATGCTTTTGGAACAGTGAGTATTATTGATGTCGCAACCAAAAAAGTAACAACAGTTGATTTTAAATCTCTTGAGGAGGTACCCATTGGCGCTAAGCTAAGAAAAGGTGGGGAGATAGCTCGTGACGTAGAACCTGAATATATTGCTATTAATGAAGATAATACTGCTGCTTATGTCTCTTTACAAGAGTCGAATGCTATTGCTAAGATTGACTTAACAACAGATACCTTAGATACTGTTTTTGGTCTTGGTTTTAAAGACTTATCTTTGGCTAAAAATGCACTTGATTATAAAAAAGATGGTCTCATCGCTATTGAAGCGACACCTCGAGGGGTTTATGGAATGTATCAACCCGATACTATTCAAACCTATCGTATTGGTAGTAAAGATTACATAGTGACGGCAAATGAAGGTGATGATAGAGATGACTTTTATGAAGAGAGTACTAAAGCTTCTAAGTTAGGGCATGCCTCAATAGGTGATATTGGCGATGTTCGTGTAAACCCTGATTTAGGGGATATTGACGGGGATGGCGAATATGAAGCTCTCTATACCTATGGAACCCGTTCTTTTTCAATTTTTGATGGTGATACGGGTGCTCTTGTTTATGATAGTGCCAACGAATTGGCTACAACGGTTCTTGCTCAGATTGACAATAGCTTCTTTAACACCCGACCTAAAAAAGGAAAGTGGTATGCAATGGATGAACGTTCTGAGAAAAAAGGGATAGAGCCGGAAGCCTTAATCTTAGCAAAAGTGGGTGCAAAAACTTTTGCTTATATCGGTCTTGAAAAGCAGGGAGGGGTGTTTGTTTATGATATTAGTGATCCTTTCAATGTATCACAAGTGGAGTATTTCAATGACATTAATTATGCTACAACCATTGCGTACGATAAACATGATGATGTGCATGTTGCGCCAGTAGGTATTGATGATATGGCGCCTGAGGGTTCTGTTACCTTTACACAAGCAGGTAAACATTACTACGCTAATGCCAATGAAGTGAGTGGTACAGTTTCAGTTTTTGAGATAGCCAATGATGGTCGTATTACTAAAATGGGAACGTATGGTACGGGTATCTATTATGCTTCATCTGCAGAGATTGTTGACTATGATGCTTCAAGTAAACGTCTCTTTGTTACCAATGCCGCTGAAAATTCTGTGATGGTTCTTGATATTAGTGATGTAACCGATCCAAGCCTTTACAAAAATATCAATCTAGATGCGTATGGAACGGGTGTGAACTCGGTAAGTGTTCATGATGGACTTATTGCTGTAGCAGTTGAGCGTAAAGAGTAACGTTTATATTACAATTACTATAGGGCTTTACGCCCTATAATAAGAGCTTCCTTCCACTTCCAATATCATGTTTTTATCTACTGTAACCAAAATGTTATTTAAAAGTAACGTATGCGTAATCCCCTTCACCTATTATTTCAACATCTAATTTACCTGGGGAGTCCATGGCAACGAAAACAACAATCAGCTTTGCATTAAGTGTAGTGTTATCTCTAACAACACTTAGTGCAAACTCAGAAAATATGGCAACATCATTAATGCAATTACGTGCAGATGTAGAAGAACTTGATAGTGCAATCACTGATGAAAAAGATGCATATAAAGCATCAATGAAGTCACTAAACCGTCAAAAAGATGATTTAGAGTCTGTTATCGCACGTGAAGAGCTTAAAATCAAACAGATACAGCAAGAACTTTTAAAAGTACGTAAAGAGATTAAAGAAGCAGGTAAAAACTCACAAGGTTTAAAACCACTATTGAACAAAGCTCTTGATAGTTTAGCAGCAAACATTAAAACTGCAATCCCCTTTAAAACGGTAGAACGCCTAGCAGATGTTCAAAAAATCAAAGATCAACTTGAAGCAGGTTTAGTTACCCCTCAAAAAGCACTAGCACTTACATGGAATGCTTATGGTGATGCTATTCGTATGACAAAAGAGAATGGTATTTTCAAACAGACTATTACGTTGAATGGACAAGATCGTTTAGTTGAGATAGCGCGTGTTGGCACGATGATGATGTTTTTCAAAACATCTGATGACACAGTGGGTTATGTGAGTCGAGATGCTAAGGGTTGGTTCTACAAAGAGGCCATTTCTAAGACAGAAAAAGAGCAAATTATAGGGCTTTTTGATGCCTTTAAAAAACAGATTCGTTCGGGGTACTTCACCCTACCAAATGCAATTGTTATAGGAGAGATTAAGTAATGAAAAATGTTATTGCAATTTTAATTGCCCTAAGTTTAAGTGTTACTCTATTTAGTGCTACTGAAACGGAGTTAGAACGTGCTTATGCTAAAGAATTTGCTTATTTAAAAGCACAAAAAACCATGTTGAAAACACGTTTAAAGAGTGTGATATTAGAGCAAAATAGAAAACTCTCTAATGCCAAACGTGAGCTTAGTACACTTCAAAACGGAGTGCTGAAGCAAAATGCCCAATCTGAACGTCTCTCTGATATGCTGTTTCGTAGTACTCAGAACTCACTGATTATGAGTGATGATACTGCTTTAATAGAAGCGGTGATGATGCAATCAACCACAGCGTTAAAACCTTATGGTATTGATATCAATGTGGATGCTAATAATTACCAAGTAGCACTTCAAGAGGTTTTTAAAGAAGCCAATACTCTAATAAAAACACTAAGTAGCGTTCGTGTTGTTGAAGGTAAGTTCTATGTGGATGATGGTAGTGAAAAAATAGGAAAACTTGTTTATGTTGGTAACATCGCAACCTATGGTATCGCTTCGGATATTTCAGCAGCGCTTGTGCCTGCGGGTGATTTAAAACTGAAGGTCTGGAACGCTCCTGAAGCTGCACAAACAGCAGTTGCTTTAGCTGCAGGTAAAACGCCAGAGGCCCTACATATCTTTGTTTATGAAAATCTTACTAAAGAGATTGAGAACCTAAGTGAAAAAACAGTCATTGATATTATCAATTCAGGTGGAATGATTGGTTGGATTATCGTGGTGTTAGGTCTTGTGGGCCTTTTACTTGCTGTGATGCGTTCATTTTTCTTAGCAAGTGCGAGTAGCAGTAGTGATAACCTTGCCAAAGAGTCTTTAGTAAAACTACTTGAAGGGGGCAGTGAAAATGCCTTAGGCTTTTTGAAAAGTAAAAAAGGTTCAACCGCACGTCTCTTAAAAGCAACCATCCGTAACCTTGATCGTGATCGTGAACATATCGAAGATATTGTGGCGGAATCAATTTTACATGAGAGTGGCAGACTTGATCGTTTTGGTTCGGCTATTTTAGTGATTGCTGCAGTAGCACCACTACTTGGACTACTAGGTACGGTAACAGGGATGATTGCGACTTTTGACATTATTACAGAGTTTGGTACGGGTGATCCGAAACTCCTCTCAGGTGGTATCTCTATCGCGCTAGTAACAACAGAGCTTGGTCTTATCGTTGCGATTCCTGTTTTGATGTTAGGAAACCTTCTTAGTGGATGGGCTGAAAAAGTTAAGGACTCTATGGAACACTCAGCCCTTCACCTAATCAACGAGTATAACAAGCAGCACTAAGATGGAGTTTTTTGAACAGTTTATAGGATATATGAACAGTGGTGGTTTGGTAATGTGGCCACTGGCACTCTCCGTTCTTGTTTTATGGTACGCACTTGGATTTCGTTTCCATACACTCAAACGTGGTTCAAAAGCCAATGTTCGTAATCTAATTCGCAAATTTAGTACGGGTGTGAGAACAAAGTCTAAAGGGCTTATTGATGGGGCAATTGTTGAGGCAATTACTATTGTAAAGAGCGCGGGTTGTGAGGCACCATCCCGGAAGCTTTTAGATGATGCTTTTTACAAATATCTTGTTGAGATGCGTCAGTTTGGTCGTGTCATTCGCGCCATTGTTGCAGTAGCCCCTCTTATCGGGTTACTCGGGACGGTGATAGGGATGATTGAGACTTTTGATTCACTGGCAACAGCCCAACTGTTTTCACAAACAGGGGGTATCGCTGGAGGAATCTCACAAGCACTTTTTACAACACAGTTAGGGCTTATTGTAGCAGTTCCGGGTCTTATCATCGGGAATATGTTAGATAAAAAAGCCCATGTTATGGAACTTGAATTAGAACAAGTGAAAGATATTTTATGCAGCGAGGGAATATAAATGCGTTTTAGACCTAAAAAATCAACTGAAGCAACAGTCGATATGTCACCCCTGATTGATATGGTTTTTATCCTATTAATCTTTTTTATGGTGTCATCTACTTTTGTAAAAGATATGAAACTTGACTTAAACCGACCCGGAGCGTCATCGGCTTCGAAGGCCTCATCAAAAGTTATCCGTGTTTACATTGACAACATAGGAGATACCTTTGTTGATGGACAACCTGTAAAAACATGGGCAATTCAAGGAAAACTTCGTGAAATGTTACGTACATCAACGGAAAAATCTGTATTGGTTATTACGGATGAGAGCATTGCGGTAGATAAACTTATTGAAGTGGTTGATCAGTGTCGTATGGGTGGTGCACGTGATGTTGCCGTAGCAACACAAAAAGAAGTTGGTTAAGGTGAATGCTTTTAAAAACCATCTTAAAGCCATAGTATGGATGGTCTTTGGGCTCTTCTTTGTTTTTTTTACGGTAATTATGATGAATGATGACTCTAATGGACCTAAGGCTGTAGTTAAAAAGCAGAGTCAGGCTTTAGACATTCAAAAGATGGTAAAAGCCAAGCCTAAGCCCAAACCAAAACCCAAGCCCAAACCTAAAAAAGTATTACAAAAACGAAGTGCTCCTACACCTACTCTTGGATCAAACCTAAGTGGTGTGGATACCGGACTTGATGCGTTTAGGAGTGATGCTATGAATCTGAATGATACGCTTCTTGGAGATGTTGGTAACAACATGGTTATGAGTGAAGACTCTGTGGATGTGGCTCCACAACCTTCTGAGCAAACGGCGATGGCATATCCAAAAAAAGCACGAAGAAATGGGGTTACTGGTTATGTTCTTATGAATCTTCTTGTTTCAAAAAGTGGTTATGTTGAAAAAATTAAAGTACTGGAGTCAGAACCAGCTGGTGTTTTTGACGAAGTTGCCGTAAGTGGTGTTAAAGAGTGGGCATTTAAACCTGCTCAATACAAGGGTGAAGCTGTCAAAGTTTGGGCCAAACAAAAAATTAGATTTAATCTGCAGTAGGGATGATGATGAAAACATTTTTAATATTATGTTTATGCCTAAGTATGCATCTTAGTGCTGCTGAAAGTAAAAAAAACAGTGATGAGATAGACCATGTAGCGTTAGCCGCTTTAATGCTAAAAGATGGTCACCTTTTACGTGCAAATGAAGAGTTAAATCAAGTTGATCTTGAAGATGAATCAATTGATAAAATACTCTATTTTACGCTTAAAGGTATTGTTGCAACACAACAAAAAAAATATGCACAGGCGAATAAGTTTTTTAAAGATGCTATTGCTTTGGGTCAAGAAGACATGTCAATTTACCTCTATATAGCACAAAATAGTTTTAAACTTAAAGCATACCAAAACACTTTAAATGCGATAGATAAAGCAGGTGATATAGTAAATGATAAGCCAAGTATATTTGCTTTAAAAGCAGAATGTTATTGGCGCTTAAAGAATGTTAATGCAGCGTTTGAAGTGCTGCATAATGTAACAAATCGTTTTGTTGATAATTATAACTTTTATAAACAACGTTTCAATTACTTAATTACGTTAGAGCTTTATCAAAGTGCCTTAGATGATGCCAATATCTATCTAAAACATGCTAAACCAAATGAAAAAACCTCGATCTCTTTTGTCGTAGCATTGCGTAAAAGTGGTGCTACGGATAAGGCAATTTTATTAGCAGAACAGGTAAACATTCGTTTTATAAAAAGTGCACAAGCAACGGTTTTACTAGCACATTTATATCTTGATAAAGAGATGTTACAAGCTGCTGCAAACTTATTTAATGAAGCTTCGATAGAAGATAGTCGCTATACAAAAGAAGCTGCCGAGATGATGCGACGTGCCCATAAGTTGATACAAGCTCTTTATAAAAATGCACAAATATTAGATCAAAAAGAGAAATTGAAACAGCGTATTGCTATCTACATTGAATATGGTGGATATGAACGTATTGTAGTTAGTGAACGTGCTTTAAAACGTAGTGGACTTATCGAAGATGAAAATATTCGTTACGCACTAGCTTATGCGTTTTATATGACAGCAGAATATGATAAAAGTGAAGCACAGTTAAAACAGTTAACACGACCAGATCTTTTTAAAATGGCAACAGAATTACGGAAAAATATGGAAAAATGTAGAAATAATCATTGGGAGTGTTCATTATGAGAGCTTTATTACTCTTAGTAAATTTAGTAATTTCATTGTTAGCAATTGATACGGGAGAACTCTCTTTTTATCTTTTAAAAGACGGCAAACCTATGGCAAATCAAGAAGTTGTTATCTTCAAAAAAGGAATGCAACAAACAGCAAATATTGAAGGGTATGCAACAAAGCAAGCAGAATTTAAAACGGATAGTGATGGCTATATTTATTCGGTATTACCAACAGGTTCTTTTCAAATTCAAGTTATTGCTATTGAAAATGGTGTAGCACAGGCATATATAAAGAAAAACTTTATCATCAAAAAAGGGAAAGAGTCTCAACTTATTGTCTCTTTGAACCGTGATGACACTTTAGCTTTTGAAGACCTTGAAGCACCTAAAGTTGAAAGTGTTGATACTAATATCACTCAGCAAAAGCACGTTGAAATTGGAACAATTTTTGTAATATTAAACTCATCAGAAGATCAAAAACCAATTAATGGTGCTAGGATTTTCGTTCGTGGGCAGAGTATGGATATCAAAACAGACGCTAAAGGTTTTGCGACATTAACATTACCTGAGGGAGAACAAACCTTATCCATTATACATAGTGATTTTAGTTCACAAACATTAAAAGTAAAAGTTATTGCAAAAGAGCGTATTACTAAGTCTATCGATATGACACCGGCGGCAATGGAACTAGAAGAGTTTGTTGTCCTTGCGCCTCATGTAGAAGGTTCAGTTGCTTCGGTTATTGCTCAAGAGCGCAATAGCGATGCGGTAGGAAATGTACTTGGTTCTGAGCAGTTTTCAAAATCAGGTGATTCTGACGCAGCAGGCGCGTTAAAACGTGTCAGTGGGATAACAATTGTTGGTGGAAAGTACGTTTACGTACGTGGTTTAGGTGATCGTTACTCAACAGTGATGTTAAACAATATGCATCTGCCTTCCCCTGAGCCTACAAAACGTGTTGTACCCTTAGATATCTTCCCCACCTCAGTTATTAAAGATATTTCGATACAAAAGTCTTATACAGCAGATCTACCTGGTAGTTTTGGTGGGGGTACTGTTTTGATACGTAGTACTGATATCCCTGAAAATGAAGGGTTTGTAAATGCCAGTGCTACACTCTATGTGAATGATACTACAGGTAAGCAAGGAACGATAAGTGGTGATAACACTCTACCGCTTCCGGCGAATGTTATCAATGCAAGTAATGATTTTCAAATTATTAATGGATTTAATAAAGAGTTAACAAAAGAAGTTCTAAGTTATCGTTCTCTCAATCATCAAAACACTACTATTAAACCCGGTATGAAATTTGAAATTTCTGCAGGTCAAAGCTTTGAAGTGAGTGATAATTTTATCTTAGGTGCATCAGGAACTGTTTTTTATAAAAATAAATCTGATGTAAATACGGCACAATTTCATAAGTACATCTATAATCCAAATACAAACAATACCGAACTAGACTCAGATGTAGATGCTGATGTTACAACGATGAATACGCAACTTGGAGGGATGTTTAACTTAGGAGCACACTACTTAGGTGATAACATCATCAAATATACATTTTTTACAACTAACGAATATAAAGATCAAACAACATTAACACAAACCCAATATGTCGGAACATCAGAAGATAAAGATAAGACATATTATGAATATAGTGAAAAAAATGTTTTAACACATCAAGTTTCAGGTGAAAATAGACTCTACTTTGGAAGTACAACTAATGGTTATTTTGATGATCTTATTATCAAATGGGGACTTGAAAATGCTCAAGCAACCCGCTATGAACCAGGTACCGTTGAGTATGATTATCTACATCAAACTTCAGGCTTAAACTGGAGTCAAGATACTACGTACTTCTATAATGACCTAGAAGATACTGTACAAAATTATCGTGTAGACTTTAGTTTGCCATTTGAGTTTAATGGTAATGAAAACTACACTAAAGCAGGTCTGTTTATCTATAATAAATCACGTACTTTTGATGAACGTAAGTTCTTCATGCATGATGATGCTGCATCATCAACGGGTATTGATTTGGCACAAGAACTTGATGCTATCTACACGGATGCTTCTCAAGGAAATTTAAAATTTAAAAGTAATGATGCTGATGATGGCTCTTACGAAGCCAATCAAAATGTGACAGCCTTTTATATCAAACAGTTATTGTCAGTAACATCAAATTTTGACATCTTAGTCTCTCTTCGTCAAGAGTCATCAACACAACAACTTATCCGAAGTAAAACGGGTGAACCTTATACCCCCCTTGAAACATCTGATATCTTTCCAGGACTGGGTTTAACCTATCGCTTGAACAGAGATATGCAATTTCGCGCCGCTTATGCAAGTACAATTTCTCGTCCAGACTTTCGAGAGTTTAGTCCAAACCGTTATCAAGACCCTATTACAGGAAATACTGTATTTGGAAATCCAAACTTACAAGCAACTTACATTAATCATATTGATTTTAAGTATGAGTGGTACTTTGCAAGTGATGAACTTTTCTCAGTAGGCCTTTTTGCAAAAGAGTTTACAGACCCTATTGAAGCTGTAGTTCAAATTGATCCTGTTGATGGAAATCAGTTGTTACAAACCTATCGCAATGCAGAGTCCGCTCAGAGTTATGGTGCTGAGATTGACTATCGTAAACGGTTCGGATTTATTGATTCACGATTGGATAACGTGTTATTTGCAACAAATGTTGCGGTTATTCAATCAACAGTTGTCTTACAAGATAACCCAAATGATATCTATGTTAGCGGCCTCACATCAAAAGAACGTCCTATGCAAGGGCAGTCTCCTTATGTTATGAACTTTACCTTAGGGTATGATGACCCTGATACAGGTGATAGTGCGCTGTTCTTATTTAACCAGATTGGAGAACGTATTGTCTCTTTAGGTACAAATAATAACAAAGATATGTACCAAGAAGCTTTTGCAAAGTTAGACTTTGTAACACGATGGAAGTTGAACAACTATTATTTAAAAGACAGTGATTTTACCTACTCCATTAAGTTTAAAGCAGAAAATATACTCGATAGTGAACAACACTTTGCACAAGGTGAGCATGATGTATTTATCACTAAACCGGGTCGTGAATTTAGCCTTTCGCTAAAGATTGCATATTAATGCCTTATCTGCTTTTTTTTACCTTGCTTATGACTCAGGTTTATGCCCAAGTGATAACGGATAGTGCATCATACCTTATATGGGAAGACATCCCTGAAAACCGTGAAACTCTGTATACGTGGAATGAAGCAAAATACTACTGTGAAGCGTTAGAAGAGAGTGGTTATGATGATTGGTGGCTACCCAGTGAGCAAGAACTAAGCTCCATCCTAGACACCTCGCGACCAATAGGAAGAAAAATTAAAAAAGGGTTTATCTATTTCAAACCAAGAAACTATTGGACATCTTCAACCTATACATGGAACGCACCTCACGCCTGGGCAATCTCTTTTAAAAATGCAAGCTCCTTTAGTGTTAAAAAAGAGCACTATCTCTTTAGCCGCTGTGTCAGATGCAGTGACTTTAAAAAATGTATTGAATTTTTTTATGAGCATTAGTACTACTTTGCCTGATATCTCTAATAATTAACCAGACACTTTGTCCATTTAAACCTTATATCCACTATTAGTCGGACAATTTTAATGTCCGACTAATCACATTTTTTAGACTAAAAAGGATAGAATGTTCCACTAATAAATAGTTATACT
>Ga0256826_1001384_pt1 | contig 15101 bp, 17 predicted proteins | sample CV79metaG_FD_185975 | JGI IMG/M metagenome (GOLD analysis project Ga0256826, IMG submission 185975) | Hydrothermal vent microbial communities from East Pacific Rise, Pacific Ocean - CV79 | ecosystem: Environmental > Aquatic > Marine > Hydrothermal vents | place: Pacific Ocean: East Pacific Rise...
GTAGATAGTATTACAATTTGACATATTTATATAGATAATTAGAAATTTTAGTTAAAATAGCATATCAATAAAAGGTGGGTATTTATGTCAAATATAATTCAAGCATTTATCAACATTGTCAACAACTACCAAACTAATGTCCAAACTCTAACCCAAGGCAATAATAGAGCCAATAATATGGGTGAAGGATTAGAGAACTATATCAAAGATGTATTTGCCAATACGCTTTATGAAGAGGATATACCAACCAAGCTAGAAAAACTATCTGATACTTTTTCTTATCAGGGTAATAAAAACAACCCACCAGACCTAATCCTAAAAAACTCTGATGCAATAGAGATCAAAAAGATAGAATCTAAAAACTCAGCTATAGCTCTCAATAGCTCCTACCCCAAAGCAAAACTCTATGCCAACAGTCCCATGATAACCACGGCTTGTAGAGCGTGTGAGGAGTGGGATGAGAAAGATATGATATATACGATAGGTCATCTACCCAAAGGCTCAGAACAGCTCAAATCACTGTGGCTGGTATATGGTGACTGTTTCTGTGCAGATATAGAGGTATATGAACGAATCAAAAATACTATCTCTAGTGGTATCAATACCATACCCAATGTAGAGTTCACCAATACCAAAGAGCTAGGCAAAGTCAAAAAGGTTGACCCTTTGGGTATTACTGATTTACGCATCAGGGGGATGTGGTACATAGCTAACCCTACTAAGATTTTTGATTATGTCTACACCTATGATGAGGGCAAGATGTTTCAGCTAATATGTCTGATGACAAAAGAGAAGTATGAAGGGTTGCCTTTGGAAGATAGGGAGGCTTTAGAATGTTTGGGTATTGATGGGGTTGAGGTTTTGGATGTGAGGATTAAGAGTCCTAATAATCCTGTGGTTTTGGTTGATGGTAAGTTATTGGTTTTTAAAGGATAAGAGGAAAATAAAATGGAATTACTAGAATTATTAAACAAAGTTTTAACGCTTATTGAGAAAAGTTCTGAAATGAATTTTCAAGGACATCCAAAAGTGTGGCCAACAAACGATGAAATTATATTTGTATCAAAAAATAATATTGAAAAGTTTCAAATTATAATAGAAAATATCTATAGTAGCAATAAAAATATTTATACAAAGTTTACAAGAAAAAAAGTATATAAATTTATAGAAGATAAAATAATAAAAGTAAAGAAAAAAGATACTGAATTTACAAAAAAAGTATCAGAAAATTTTTTTAAAGAACTTGAAGATACAGAATCATATAGTAGGTATATTATTGCTCCTATATCAGGTATACGATTAGATAAGTCAGATAAAATAAATATTTCAATTTTTGAAATTGGAAAATCTTCTCAATTAAAATCTTTTTTATCTCATGATAAAGATGGCTATTATATAGCCGTAAAAATAAATGATATTTATGATGATTTTATTGCAATAGAAGAAGCAAAGAATAAATTTTTAGATTTTATTCGATTGATTGTATTTTTTTCAGGGAGAAATGATAAAGAAGTGCTTATAAAAACAGGTTTACCTTCTTATCCTAGTATATCACATGATCGAATGTATGTTGAATCTAGTTCTTATCAAATTACTGAAAATATAAAAGATGAATTTCCCTCAAGTCAAATGAATAGTATTTATCTCGAAAAAATACCTGTGGATAATGATTTCTTTTGTAAAAATGAAAATTTTATTAAACTTTGGGAAATATATGAAAGAAAAAATTCTACTAAAAAACCATCTAAAATGGAAATAAGACTACTTAATTCATCTATCGCTATTGGTGAATCTGCTTCAAGTATAAATATTAAAAATTCGATTATATATACAAGTATGGCACTTGAAATATTATTTTCTTTTGATGAAGGTTCTTTATTTCAAAAGAGTATAGGGGATAGATTGGCAGATACATTTGCTTTTATTATTGCAACAAATAAAGAATCACGATTAGATACTATTAAACTTGTAAAAGGTTTTTATAGACTAAGGTCTGCTTTAGTTCATGGTGGAGATACAAAAATTAATAATGATTATATAATAATTAATAGATTATTAAGTGCAGTAATTAGTGAACTACTTAATAATGAAAAATATAAGAATATAAAAAATATAGACCAATTATATGCTATGGTAAAAGATGCACAAAACTCATATTAACATAGGAAAAAATTGTGTTAAATAATATGAAAATAATCTCCTTATTCTCAGGAGCAGGAGGCTTAGACCTTGGCTTCAAACAAGCAGGATTTAGCACCATATGGGCAAATGAATATGATAAAGATATTTGGGAAACCTTTGAAAAAAACTTTACCAATACCATACTAGATAGAAGAAGCATAGTAAACATCCCATCTGATGAGATACCAGAAACCTTGGGGCTAATAGGTGGGCCTCCTTGCCAAAGCTGGAGTGAGGCAGGGAAATCTAGGGGGATAGATGACCATAGAGGACAACTGTTCTTTGAGTTTATCCGTGTACTTAGGGATAAAAAGCCTCTATTTTTCTTGGCAGAGAATGTATCTGGTATGTTGGCTAGTCGGCATAGTGAAGCGTTGGACAATATCAAAAAGCACTTTAGCGATAGTGGGTATAGGCTATCTTTCAAGCTTTTGGATGCTCATGATTATGGTGTAGCACAGACAAGAAAACGGATATTTTTTGTAGGCTATCGTGAGGATTTGGGGATAGAGTTTGAGTTTCCAGAACCTCTCAGAGATAAACTCTATCTACAAGATGTAATTGATGACCTAAAAGATACAGCCATATCTGCTAAAAATAAGACATATACCAATAGTGATGAGTGTAGAATCCCTAACCATGAATATATGACAGGTGGATTCTCATCGATGTATATGTCACGAAATCGTGTGAGAGCATGGGATGAGCCATCGTTTACCATCCAAGCAGGAGGACGGCACGCACCACTACACCCACAAGCACCCAAGATGGAGCTAGTAGAAAAGGACAAACGGAGATTTGTAGAGGGTAGTGAGGAGCTATATCGACGATTAAGTATCCGTGAGTGTGCTAGGATTCAGAGCTTTCCTGATAAGCATAAGTTTTACTACAAGAATCTAACAGCAGGATACAAGATGGTGGGTAATGCTGTACCACCACAACTAGCTTTTCTATTGGCTAGTAAGATTTATGCTGATTTAAATAAGCAAGAGTACTTCAGTATCAAAAATCATAGAGCTATGCTGTATAAATCATAAAATCTATTTAGGTAAATGTCGTATACCTGTATTCTACCTCATAAATCCAAACATCCATAGAGGTATTTTGAAGTTAGATACGCTATAGTCGGTATCTATTGCCAAATAGCTATGTGGGATACCCTCTATCTGTTTGAAGCTTTTTTGTCGTCCTCCCACCTCAAATATATACTCACCCACTCTAAAATCACCTATATCACTATAGTAGATATCATTAAAACAGCTTACGAAAAATGTCTCTCTCATACTACCCATATCTACCTCTTTGTCAAACTCTTTGGCATAACTATATAGAATATTTGTATTGTAAAATAGCAGTTTTTCAGGCTTTTTTGATATCTTTTTAGAGTATTTTTTAATAGGTTTTATAATCTTACTTTTATCCAAAATCTCAAAATATGTATATAGTGTAGGCTCACTGATGCCTAGCTCTTTTGAGAGTTTGGATATATTTACCTGATATGGTTTCTGTGCCTCTATAAGCTTGTATATTAGCTTTTTAAAAAAGACTATATGAGTAAAGTCTATCTTGTTAGTAGATGGAATATCCTCATTTACTACTTTGTCTAAGGCATTGAATAGTTTCAAATCAAAGTTTTTTATACCCTCTAGGTAGAATGGATAAGCACCATACTCTAAGTATCTTCTAAAAAGTATAAATAGATCCTCATACTCCATCACATATCTAGTACTGATAGACTCTGCATCAGCTAGTATTTCAGATAGAGTTAGCTTCTCAAATCTCACCCCCTTCTCTATCGATAGATACTCTCTAAATGAGAGAGGTGGCATCTCAAATAGTACCAATCGTCTGCTAAGATCATATTTCTCAAATAGTATATTTATCATAGAACTTCCCGATATTCTTATCTTGATATCTGGAAAACTATCATAGATATTTTTAAGCTCCATTGCCCAGTTGTTATACTTGTGTATCTCATCTATGACTACTACTTTTCTATCCAATCTATAAGCTTCATCCACTATATCATAGAGCTTTATATCCTGAAAAACAATATCATCAGCACTAAAGTAGAGATATCTTCTATCCAAAATTTTGAGATACTGAAGTAGTATCGTAGTCTTACCCACTCCTCTAGAGCCTATAATACCGATAAGCTTCTCATTTTCCTGAAGTAGAGATAGATACTCTTCTCTGATATACTCTGTATCTATTTTAGAGATAAGTAGACTTTGTTTTCTAATAAAATACTCTATATTCATATAAATTCCTAAAATTAATTTAGATGAATTATAGCATATTATTAAAAACACCAAAACATATTTCGGTAAAAGTATACAAAATACCAAAATGCATTTCGGTATTCTCAAAAAATGGAAGATATGAGTAGTGCAAAGAGAGAAAAAGCGTAAACAAAACAAACAAGGGGATTTTCTCTTCTGCGTGTAAACAAGCGATAAACAAACAAGGTTTAGAAAGTCTTTAACTTTCTGATAACCGTATTATAGGCTATGAGAGTTAATCTTTGGGTAACGGTTGGTAAATGGGTAGTTAATGAGAAGAGCTATGTGGTTGATAGATAGTTCATACTAGTTTCATATAATTTTGACTAAGAGCTCTTCTAGACTCTTTGGAATCGGTGACTTTAGTCCCGAATAAGGCGAGGCTAAAGCTATCGGTTCCTAGTTTTGCAAGATATCTATACAATAAAAGGAAACAGATGAAAAAAAGCGTAATAAAGATACTATTTGGAATATTGGCAATATGGAGCTTGAGCAGTACAGTAGCTATGGCAAAAGAGAGCTATACACTCAAAGTAGTTGTAGACAACCTCAGAAACTCAAAAGGTGTAGTCCAGTTCGCACTATACAATAGATATGATACCATCCCTGATGAGAAGTACTCAAAGACATATAAGATGTCTGTAGGAAAGATATCTAATAAGAAGGCGGTAGTAGTATTCAAAGGGCTACCAAAAGGTAAATATGCTGTAAATATACTACACGATGAAAACAAGAACGGTAAAATAGATAAAGGTCTAATGCTACCGATAGAGGGAATAGGCTTCTCCAACTTCACATCCATAAATATGATGAATAAACCAAGCTTCAAAAAAGCAAGCTTTATGATAAGATCAAATATGCAAAAAACTGTCAAGGTGATATATCTATAGTAGATATCTGATATATTTATTTTAGGTTAAAGATATTGTTGTAGAATTATGGAAAGGGTACACTGAAGTCAGGAGAATGTCGCTTCTCCTAACCTCGTGTGATTACTTATCGCAATCAGTGTTCTTTTGACTTTTCTTACAGTCTCTATAATCCAACCACATCAAAGTGACCTTCACTACAGAAACTACAAGTACCAATACTGGAATATACTCCATATCGTACCCTTTCTATTGAGATAACCCTGCCTATGCAAGTCGCATCTAGCTTTTTCAAGCCCACCCACTCAATGAAAGAGGAACACTACCCATTACCTAAAAGGGTACAGTGAATTATATCGTATGATTGATTAGATGTATAGCTACTCAGGTTTTAAACTTAGTTTGGTAAGTTTGTACTATCACTATATCCTTTAATCTAAAAAAAGTATAATAACCAAAAATTATTATTTGGGAGATTTTATGGCTATAGATAGTATAACTTCAGTAGATGAGTTCAAGGCATTGGTAGAGAGTACAAAAGGGATAGAGGGCTATAGAGAGCCAATGGCATTTGGTATCGCTAGAGTGGATAGAGGTCAGCTCAATGCTGATACAGTACTACAAGCAAACTATGCGATAGTAAACTGGAGAGAGAACTACGGCTCTGCTGCTGTATTTATCGCTTCACTTATGGAGGCTGGTAGTGAGATAGATTTCACAGCTAGTGAGTTTGTGGCTACTGTCAATGATAGGTTTGTCGCCAATGCTATGGCTGCTTTTGCTCCATATATAGTAGAGGCTACTGGTGATGCTCATAGAAATGTACAGGTGATAAAAGCACTAGCCAATGTAGAGGATGTGGCAAAGGACTATCGTATCACACTAATATTTGATGATGAGGCTCCTGCTAGTGTGGAGAGTGTATATCTCAAGCTATATGCACTATCACTTGGCAAAGTGGCACTAAGAGGGGTCAACCTCAATGGAGCTTTCGGGATACTACAAAATGTAGCGTGGGTAGGCAACAAGCCGTATGAGCTAGATTACCTCAGAGCCAATGAGATAGAGATGAAGATCAACGGTACATACCCAGCAGTAGATAGTGTAGATAAGTTCCCTAGATACCTACAGCATATCATACCAGCAGATAACACTCGTATCCTAGACTCATCAAAGGTGAGAATGGGTGCTCAACTAGCTCCAGGTACTACAGTAATGCCAGGTGCATCATATATCAACTTCAACGCAGGAACACTAGGTCCAGTGATGGTAGAGGGGCGTATCTCTAGCTCTGCTATAGTAGGAGCTGGTTCTGATGTAGGTGGAGGAGCTAGTATCCTAGGAGTACTCAGTGGAACAGATGGCAACCCTATCAGTATAGGAGAGAACACTCTACTAGGTGCCAACTCAGTCACAGGACTACCATTAGGTGATGCGTGTATAGTAGATGCTGGTGTCACAGTACTAGCAGGTACCAAGATCCGTATCACAGCAGAGGAGCTACTCAAAATCAAAGAGGCAAATCCAGATGCCACACTAGCTGACAAAGAGCTATTTAGAGGTGATGAGCTACAAGGGCTAAATGGTATCCACTATAGACAAGACTCCACTACTGGTGAGACAGTAGCTAGACGAAGTACTAGAGAAGTGGTACTCAATACTGAGCTACACTAGGTATATGATGGGTGAAGATCAGATACTAGAGAAGGTGACTCTACTGGCTATATACAAAAAACAGCCAGATGAGTCACTAGATGATATACTAGAGATACTAGTAGATACAGGAATGTATGATCACGCTGAGGGCAGAGAGGTATTTGCCCGCCTGCGAAAGAGTGGTCATATAGTCGGTGATGCACTCTCTATGGTGGGGCTAAATATCGCCAAAAGAGCAGAGCAAGAGTTCAAACAATAGAAAGAGGTGGCAGATGCGAGTAGACAAGTGGCTAAGTGCCGTAAATGTAGTAAAGAGACGCACCATAGCGACAGATATGCTAAAGTCTGGTGTGGTGCTAATAAATGGTATCAAGGCAAAAGCCTCCAAAGACCTAAAGATAGGTGACAGGGTCACTATAGAGTATCTAAAAGGTGCTAAGTGCTATGAGGTGCTACAGATCCCTGTGACTAAATCGATACCAAAAAGTAAAAAAGAGGAATTTGTAAAAGATATAGAATGCTAAATCTCTGTATCTCAGCTATAGCTTCCAACCAAGGCAAAACTATCTTGACCACGGCTCTACTATATCACTATAGAGAGTCGGTGCGTCCCTACAAGATAGGACCAGACTTCATAGACCCACAATTTCACAAAAGAGTATGTGGCAGAGACTCTATCAACCTAGATAGCTATATGATGAGCCAAAATCAAGTAAAATATCTATATCACCGATATAGTGACCAAAGAGTCTCTATCCTAGAGGGAGTGATGGGCTTCTATGATGGAGATGACAAGGGATGCAGTGCCTATAGCGTAAGTACTCTACTAGATATCCCCACAGTGATAGTGATAGATGGTTCAGGTAGCTATATCACCATCTCAGCTCTACTACTAGGGCTACTCAGATATAGAGATGACCACACCATCAAGGCTATAGTACTCAACAAGCTCTCATCTCACTCACACTATCAGCTCATCAAAGATCGCATAGCCAAGGATCATCCAGATATAGTGGTGTTAGGCTGGATCAAAAAGGGGCTACCATCTCTAGGTGATATACATCTAGGACTAGACCTAGGTGGGCTAGATAGTATAGAGTCCATCAGCCGAGAGGTGCTAGAGCATATAGATATAGAGGCACTAGAGAGAGTAGCCTCTAAGGAGTCAGATATGCAAGAGGTATCTACTCCATACCCGTTTGAGCCTATACCCAATATAGATAGACACCTCTGTGTGGTCAATGATACCAATTTCTCATTTCTATACCACGATAATCTACAGTTTTTGAGAGAGGCTTTTAGAGAAGTGAGTATCATAGATGCATCATCCGACCAACCCATATCAGCAGGGTGCGATAGCGTCTATATCTGTGGTGGATATGTGGAGAGTGAGACAGCCTACAATGCTATATCCTCTAGCTATAGATTTAGAGACTCTCTCATCGCCCACGCTAGAGGTGCCAAAAAGATATACGCTGAGTGTGCAGGGCTACTATACCTATCCCATAGAGTAGATGAGAAGCTAATGAGTGGGATATTAGATATTGAGTTTACACTAGAGAGTAGAGCTGTGAGACTAGGATACTACTTTGATGAGAGTGGAGTCAAGGGGCATGCATTTCACTACACTAGACCTACTACAGAGACTCTACAAAAGGGCTACAATACCTTACGCAAGAGAGAGGGTGGAGTGGGAGAGGTATCTAGCTGGAGTAATGGGCAAGTAGTGGGTACATACCTACACACAATGTTTCGCAACCACTCATCTATGGTAGAGAGGTATCTCTAATGGGTGTGAAGTTTGAGATAGATAGGCAATCACTACCCATAGAGTACAGAGGCTACAGTCTCATACCCACTAGTGATGGGGTGGTGTCTACCCTCTACCTACTAGATGATAGATATGCACTCAAAATCTATGATGATGAGACACCACAGCAGAGTATAGATGAGGAGATATCTCTACTATCCCACATAGCTACTCTCAAGGTACCACAGATAGTAGATACCTTTAGAGTAGATGGCAAAAGAGCCATACTATACACTCAGATATCAGGAGATAGCCCTAGAGAGACCACACTAGGGCAGATATCACAGATAGGTAGCTTTCTAAGCCACCTACACACCATCACCCAAGGTATGAGCAGTAGCAACCCAGATATATTTGGTAGAGCCCACCTAGAGAGGCTCATCTCCACTCTACACCACCCAACCTTATACCACCACTATAGCACCCTAGAGTGCCACCTCAGAGCAGATGGTATCATACACGGTGATCTATTTCGCGACAATGCCAAGTTTGAGGGAGATAGACTCTCAGGAGTATTTGACTTCAGCGATGCCTGTGTGGGGGATTTCAGATTTGACCTAGCTGTAGTGGCACTAGACTGGTGTTTCGATGGAGAGAAGCTAGACAGCACAAAGCTAAATACCCTACTAGAGAGCTACCATCACCAATCAATCACCACAGAGGAGCTACAACCATACCTACGCTACGCTCTACTACGCTATGCTACCAGTAGAGAGGTGGGTGGATACAAGGATAGTGAGGTGCTTTTGAGGAGGTTGGAGGGGTTGTCTTGATTGATATATTTTTAAAGAATATGATAACAAGGTTACACATTGTATAATACATAAATGAAATATTAATATATAGAGTAGATAGTAATAGATTACTGTTATCAATGCTTTTATTTCTATTTAAATAAATAAAAGTCTTTTCTTTAAATTATTTAGGTTTCGGAGGTATAAATATATGAATTACTATGCTGTCGGCTATCATGGAACGACTGAAGAGGGTGCAGATACAATCTTAAATTCTGGAATTGATTTTTCAAGAAGAGAGGGTGATGTCTTTTTAGGTCGAGGGTTTTATGTTTGGAGGGATAGTTTTCATGTTGCAAAAGATTGGAGAAATAGTAAAGTTATTCTTGAAGTAAAGATAGAGTGTCCACAAGATAAAATGTTAAATTTTACTTCTCGTATATGGAATAATGAATTAGATATAATGAAATTGTATTTAAAGTATTTTAAGCCTAAAGAGATATATTTTGGAGAATTTATAGATTTTTTAATAGATAATAATGTTGATATTAAATTAGTAACTATTGTTGATTTGAAAACTAAAAATAAAACAATTTCAATACCAATTCAAGACCCTGAAAAAGAAAATGCAAAAACAATTTTTTCTTATGGCGATATTCAAATTTGTATAAAATCAGATATTATTATTGATAATAATAGTATTCAGAAAGTAGATTATTAATGAAAGTAAAAGAATTTATTAAACAATTTGAAAATGATATGAAATTTAAAAAAAATATCATGAATAACTTAGATACTTTTTCAGAAGAGTGTAAAAAAAGAAGAATCTTTAAAGATTATGAAGGATTAAGATCTATGTATACTCAATCTCGTCGTAATAATATAAATAGAAAAGAAGAATCAAAAACACCGAATAATAAAAGGTTTAAAAAATGAAAACAGTTTTATTTTATAGTTTTAAAGGTGGAGTTGGTCGTACTCAATCTCTTTTAAATATAGCAAAGTACTTAGCTAGAGAAAAAAATAAAAAAATAGCAATAGTTGATTTTGATATATATGCACCTGGGCTTAGTTACTTATCTACAAATTTAAAAGAAGATACAGAGAAGGAGTACTTTTTAAAATATCTAGTAAATTTATTTGATGATATTAATTCTGATATATATGCTGAGAAATTAGAGGAAAATATAGATTTAATTCCTGTTTATAATATGGAAAATCTAAGACCTTATCATAAGCTTTTAACAGAGTTTTCTCAATATTTACATAGTATAAAAGAGGAATCTGAAAAAAGAGTAAAAGAAATATCTACAATGTCAGATAGTATTTTTGAAGTTATAAAAGAAGATCTTTCAAAAAACAATAATTATGATTATATATTTTTTGATGCACGGACAGGCATAACAGAGGTAAGTGATATTCTTTTTTCTCATTATGTAGATATGAAAATTTTTATATCTTCTTATAATAAACAAAATATAGATGGAACAAATGAAATATTAAAAATGTTATCAGAACAGTGTATATCACGACATAAAATATTAAGAGTTCTATCCCCTAAACCAAATGTGGAAGAGAATAAATTAGAATCAATTTTAGCAAAAGCCGATTTGGTAAATAATACAACATTACGGGGTACACTTGATTGGCAAGGTACAATGGAAATACCATATGAAAAGGAGATAGTATTGAATGATATTGATGCTTGGGATAACCTTGATGAAGATAACTCATATAAACAAAGTATCAAAGATATAGCAAATACTATTAATGATAAGTTTAATACAGAAAGCGTTCTAGATGAATTACAAAAAATTCCTTAATCAATTATTTGATATAAAAAATATTTATTGGGCTTTTGCATTGACAAAGGAACAAAGAAAGAAATTTAATTTTAAAAACAGTAATGAAGTTATAAATAATATAGTATTTTCTCCTATAGATAAAGGAGAGAAAAAAGAACTTTTTAATATTTTACAAATGAAAGGGATTAGTTCTAATATTGTTGATATGGTTTTTGAAAAGAAATATACAAATTTTTTAGAATCATACTCTAATCAAGATAAACTTATAGAAAAATATATGGAATATTTTTATGAATGGATAGAGATAGTTACAAAAGAACAAATAGATATCAAAGTCATAAATAGAATCAAAAAAAATATTAATACTAAAAATTATCTATTTTGGTTTTATTTTATAAAAAAAATATATACTTTAGAAAAATATAAAGAGTCTTATAGTTTAATAAAATATATAAAAAAACAAAAAATTATTGATAAACAGAGTAGTAAATATGAAGAATTAATACTTTATGAGTTTTTTTCATTGAAAATGAGTAAGCAAAAAGAGTATCTTTATGAAAAGAAATGGCAAAAAAAATTATGTAATCTATCAAAGAAATTGAAAAACTTTGAAGTTTTAAGAATTACAACTACTTTAGAATGTAATTTATTAAATAATGAAAAAGAATTATTCATAAAAAATTTTAAAAAATTTGAATTTGAAATTTTAAATTGGAATATTTTGAATATTTTGAATATATATGAGTTAGCAATATATATGAGAGAGGATAATATTATAGATGAAATATATAATTTTTTACAATTAAAAGATATCAAAGAGTATATTGGTTCTATTGAATATATAATTTATGAATTTCTAATAAAGGTTTCCAATAATAAATTTATAGATGAAAATTATTATAAAAAAGAATTTAAAGATAAGTTTGACTTTTATCATTATCAATGGTATAGTTTAAAGAAAAAACATAATTTATATCCTAATTAAATAAGATTAGATGGGAGAGAGATGTATAGGGGAGTAAGATTTAGTAGTAAGCAGAGTGATACGCTACTAGATATCATCAAGGCTAGACGCGATGTGAGGGGTAATCTATTTACCGATGAGCCTATCAGTGATAGTGAGCTAGATAGTATCATAGAGGCGGGGCTGTATGCTCCATCTGTGGGCTACTCTCAGCCGTGGAAGTTTGTCATTATCAAAGATACGCATACCCAAGAGAGAGTCTATACCAACTTCAAAAAGAGCTTCAAAAAAAGCAAAAAGAGGTTCAAGCATCGTCCAGAGTATGGCAGTATGAAGCTAGAGGCTCTCAGAGAGTCAAAGCTCCATATAGCGGTCTTCTATCACCATCAAGGGGGCTACATACTAGGTCAGACATCTCAAGGAGCTACAGGGGCATACAGTGTGGCAGCTGCTATCCAAAATATGTGGCTGATGGCTAGGTCACTCAATATTGGTATAGGCTGGGTGAGTATCATCAAGCCCAAAAAGATACGCAAAATAGTAGGACTAGGAGAGGCATATACTCTAGTAGGGTATCTCTGTGTGGGCAGAGTATCAAAGTTTCTTGATGAACCAGAGCTCAAGACTCTAGGGTGGGAGAGACTCAAATCCAAAAAGCAGTCTATCATCACCATAGATGAGCAGAGCCAAAGAGGCTCTACAGATAGTATATCTACCATCATCGGCGATAGAAGTCTGCTAGATACTCTAGTGGACAAGAGAGCTACTATGATGATATCTCTTAGCCACACCAAGACAGCACTCATAGAGGGTATCACCCAAGCAGGAGTGGCAGGATATATCGACCTCACCCCTACGCTAGATGCAGAGTTTCTCTCTAGAGGCAGAGTTAAGAGCCTCAAAAAGATAGCCAAAACACCCAAAGGCGTACCAACCCCAGCTCTCATCACTAGAGCCGTACACCTCCTCACACCATATCTGGATATAGAGTTTTTGGACTTGGGATTGACTACCAAACCCAAGATAAAAGATGCCAAACTCCACCATCTACAGATCACACCTAGTGGAGATATCTCCAAAGGGGCAGGGATAGATGCCAAAGGGCTATTTGAAAAAGGTGTGATGATGGGTAGAGGATACACCCCCAAGGGTGAGTATCTGATACTAGGAGAGTCTGTACCATCAGGTACCACCACAGCTACTGCCACTGCTCTAGCACTGGGGTATGATGCAGGTGCTCTATTTAGCTCTAGTTTTGCTGATGTGCCTGATAGCATACGACAGCAGACTATCCAAAAGGCACTTAGTAGAGTCAAAAACAAGAGCGATATATTTGATATACTAGGTGAGGTGTCTGACAATATGCTGATATTTAATGCTGGATTTGTATTGGGGATAGATGGCAGGTTTCCTATAGTACTAGCAGGTGGTACACAGATGGCATGTCTACTACTAGTGATCAACTCCATAGCTAGATATATGGGTGCAGAGGTAGATAGTAGTAGACTGATGCTTTGGACTACCAAGTGGGTAGCAGAGGATAGCCACAGTGATATAGGAGCACTACTAGAGATGCTAGATTTTCCTATATCGGCTCACTATGGGGAGTTTGATTTCGCACAAGCCACACAGCCCAAAGTCAAGCTATATGACAAAGGAGAAGCCAAAGAGGGAGTAGCCGCAGGAGCAGCCATCATCTACGCTTACCTTCACGGAGTATCCAAAGAGGAGATCAGTAGGCAGGTAGAGGGGTTTGTGAGGTAGATGAGTTTATGTATCCCATATTAAAGAGACATGAAACGAGAGAGAAAATATTTTAAACTTCTATCCCTAATACAAGTTTTACTTGCTTATCTATCTCTAACATCTCTTTATAAGTAAGTTTAGTAAGTAAACCTTCTAAGATTCTTTGATTGTCTAAAGCTCTTATTTTACCAACTTCATTTCCTTTTTAAGGATTTGTTAAACTGTCAATCTTGGTTCAGGTTCTATAAATATAGTTTTATGTATAAATATTTGTAATTTTTCTAATTGTTCAATAATAATATTTTTGTCAGTATTATTTTGAATTTGATTTTTTACTCTTTCAAGTTCCCATTCAATATCAACTTGTTCTGAAAGTTGTTTATATTCTTGAATAAATTGTGGGTTTTGTTTTTGTTGCTTAAAATATTGTTCAGCATTATTCATGATAAGCCTCCTTAATTTGTATTGCTTTGTCAATCTCTTTAGGTGGAGTTTTTTGACTCTTTTTAATAAAACCATTGGTAAAAATTATCATTTGATTTTTTTCATAAAAATATAAACTTCTTGAAGTTTTATTTTGTAATTCTACTTTTAATTCAAATATTCCATCTCTCAAACTTTTTGTAAATTTTGGAGATAAATTAAAATTATTGTTTTTATATTCAATTAGCTTTTCTATACTTTTCAATATCAAAGCTCTTTCTTTGATAGATAAATTATCAAGAAAATCTACCATTGGTATAGTATTGCCATATTTTGCAAAATCAAATTTATAATTTTTCATAATTTAATTCTACTGTAATGTAACTTATAGGCAAGTTTAACTATTTATTCAAGGAACATTATAGGCATTATCACCTTAAATTGCCATATTAAAGGAACACTTAAAATGTCCTGTTAATTATAGAAAATCATAAAATTTGACAGATTTTTAACTATTTCCTAAAAAATATGATAGGATTATAAGTATATATAATGTCCTTTTAATGGGGTATTTGAATTAAAAAGGACATTTTGGGTGTTAAGTCTAGCTTGGAGATTATGCAATGAGGAT
>Ga0256826_1001385_pt1 | contig 15101 bp, 13 predicted proteins | sample CV79metaG_FD_185975 | JGI IMG/M metagenome (GOLD analysis project Ga0256826, IMG submission 185975) | Hydrothermal vent microbial communities from East Pacific Rise, Pacific Ocean - CV79 | ecosystem: Environmental > Aquatic > Marine > Hydrothermal vents | place: Pacific Ocean: East Pacific Rise...
TTTAACTTACTAAAGGGTAATATTATGAACTTTTTATAATATAAGGATTATTTTTGAGTTTAAAACAAGATATAGAGATGGTAAAAGAAGAGTTAACTTCAGAAGAGAAGTTTTTTGAAAAAGCAGTAGTTACTGAAAAATTTGTAAAAAAGTATAAAAATGTAATGATAGGTTCAGTTGTAGCTATCGTTCTTTTTGTTGCTGGAAATATCGCATATACAGTAAATAAGCAAAATACGATGGATAGTGCAAACGTGGCACTATCTGAACTTCAAACAAACTCAAACAATCCTGCTACCTTAGCAAGACTAGAGTCTTTAAGCCCAGCACTGCATGATGTATGGACATACTCTCAAGCTTTAGCAAACAAAGATCTAGCTACTTTAGAGAAGCTTCAAAAATCTAAGGCAAACTTAGTTGGAGACTTAGCTTCTTATGAACTTGCACAAAACTCAAATGATGTAGCAAAACTAGATGCCTATGCTGATAAAAAAGATGCGATTTATGGTGACTTAGCTCGTATAGAGAGTGCTGTAGTTTTAATGAATGAAAAAAAGATAGATGAAGCACATAAAAAACTAAGCATGATAAATGTTGACTCTCCTTTAGCTCAAGTTGCAAATGCTTTAATGCATTATGGAGTTAAATAGTAGGAATGAAAAAATATCTCTTTTTCACAACACTTTTTGCACTCCTTTTTAGTGCATGTAGTACAAAAGAGGTTTACGAACCTCTTAAACTAGATGATCCATGGAAAAAGTTTGAGAACACAAATAGTGCGATCATAGATACTTCATCAACTGTGGCACTCTTAGAAGATAGAACAGTTCTTACCAAAGATGGAAACTACGATATCAAACTCAAAGAGGATCAGAGAGTGATCTCATCAAGTGATGGTTGGTTAATCACTGCTTCTATAGATGGAAATGTAACATTAACATCATTAAGTGATTTTAACATTACAAAAAACTTAGCACTTAAAAAGACAGTTGCTGGTGCGACTGTTGATGCTAATGAGATAGCAGTCCTGTTTGCAGATAATGAGATGGCTATTTACGATATAGACTCAAGTAGCATACTTTTTAAAGAGCAAGGCTCAAAGTATATAGCGGTAGACTCTAGAATAGTTAACCCATACTTCATGAAAGGTTTAGTGCTTTTTTCAACACTAGATGGAAAAGTCATCATCGTTAACTCTCAACTTAAAAAAAGACTCCGTACTATCATAGTCTCTTCTGAAGAGAACTTTAACAACATCATTTCTATAGACCTAATAGATAACAAGATAGTAGCTGCTACAAGTTATGAACTCCTCGCTATGGCTAAAAAAGAGTTACGTGCTAAGTATGAGATACGTAATGTTTTGTTTGAAGAAAACCGTATATATATTGCGACAAAGCAGGGTGAAGTACTTGCTTTAACTCCAAACTTAGAGCTTATCTCAAAAGTTAAATTTCCATTTGCTCACTTTTATGGCATGATTTCTCAAAATGGAAAACTCTACATCTTAGAAAAAGAGGGCTATATGCTTGTTGTTGATCAAGATACTTTTGATTATACTGTGCATGAGTTTACACTTCAATCTCTAACAGAACACTCTAACTCTCCAGAGTATAATGAGTTTATGCAGAGTAATAACTTCTCACCGGCTCCTATATCTTTGAGTTTAGATGATGCATACATCTTTGTAACGAAGAAAGAATTTTTTATAAACGATAAAAAAATAACAGTCGAGTAATGTCCAACGAGCTTGAAGCATTTTTAGAGTACATCACTGTTACTAAAGCACTGAGTAAAAAGAGTGTTTTAGCTTATAAGGGTGACTTGACACAGATAGAAGAGGCTCTAAGTAAGTCTCTTATCTCTTTAGATTCTACAAAACTTCTCACTGTTTTAAGTCAGTATGAAAACAAACGTACACTCAACCGAAAACTCTCCTCTATCAATGCCTTTTTTGATTTTTGTTATAAGCAGCAGTTTAAGAGCCAAAGCACAAAACTAAAGTTTGCAAAAGTTCCTAAACTTCTTCCAAAATTTTTAACATACCCAGAGGTTAAAGCAGGACTCTCTCTTATAGATAGAACAACTTGGATAGGCCAGAGAGACTATGCCCTTATACTCTTTTTATATGCGAGTGGGACAAGGATAAGTGAGTGTTTAGAGTTAGAACTTGCAGATATTGAGGGAGAGTGGTTACATATTCGCCATGCAAAAGGAGAGAAGGAGAGAGTGGTTCCACTTGCAAAAGTAGCTATAAAAAGTATAAATACTTACCTCTCAGAGATACCTTTTGAAAAAGAGTTTATCTGGTGTAACTATCAAGGAAACAGACTCAGCCGTATAAGTGCTTATAAAATCACTCAAAAATACCTTGGAGTCTCACCCCATGTACTTCGCCACTCCTATGCTACTTCACTTATTAGTGGTGGTGCAGACTTACGAGTTGTTCAAGAACTTCTTGGACATGCATCTCTTTTAACAACACAAATTTATACACATATTCAAAAACAAGATCTACAAGAAACCGTTGAAGTTTATCATCCTATGTCGATTTAAATCAAAGTTTAAGCAATAAACTGTCAAAATTGATAGATAAAAGGGTGGATAAGATTATGATGTCGAGGCTGATTAAAGAGACTTATAGTGTTAAATTGATTAATTTAATGTTAGAATCCTCTTTTCTTGGTATCTTTGTAGCAAATCTTATAGGACCCGTAGCAGCTATATTTGTAGTAAGTGACTACATAAGTTATCTTACTCTTTTTATCTGGTTACTCTTACACCTCTCTCTTTTAGTTATAAGAATTTACCTAAAATATATCATAAACAGTCTTATAGCTCAAAAGAGTCCAAAGGTAAGAAAATACTTAGGTATTGTAAATATCTGTATCTTTTTAACAACCATTCTATTTGCCTATATAGTCTGGTTGAGTGTACTCCTTGATATTCCTAGTCTAAATATTTTTGTCTTAGGTATTATTATATTTTCTCTCTCTGCGGGATCGATTTCAACACTTGGTACTGTTTTTAAGTCGTTTTTGATTTTTATAGTTTTTAACTTTTTCTTTTTAATCACGGCACTTCTCTATCATGGTGGCGATATGTTTTATATGTTTGCCCTTACTATGAGTGTGATGATGGTTATTCTCATCATATCGGGTAGAGCGTATTATGTAAATATTCGAAATGGAATATCTTTGAATGAGACGATTCATACTATCTATGAAAACTCTACAGATGGCGTAGTTATAGTAAAAAACAATAGATTTATAAGTTCAAACAGAGCGATAGTCAATATGTTTAAAGCTCCTACAAAAGCTGTTTTTTTAGAGACTGATGTGATGAGCTTTATGCCTAAGCATCAACCAGATGGTAGTCAATCGTTTCGAACAATGGCAAGACATATGAGTAATGCTATTCGTAAAGGTTCAGTACATTTTGAGTGGTTACATAATGACTACTATGGAAATAAATTTTGGTGTGAGGTTGTCTTAACTAGAATTCATCTAGATGGAGATGAACTGCTTCATGGCGTTTGGCGCGATATAAGTGCGAGAAAAGAGATACAGGCTATAGATGTACGACATCAAGAAGAGATAGAACTTATAAATGCAAACCTAGAAGAAAGAATAAGAGAAGAGGTAGATCAAAACATGCAAAAAGATAGACAGATGTTACATCAGTCTCGTCTTGCTCAGATGGGTGAAATGATCGCTATGATAGCACACCAGTGGAGACAACCACTATCAGCTATATCAGCTGCAAGTGCTACTCTCAATGTAAAAGCCCAGCTAAATAGTTTAGATAATGAGTCTGTCATTGAGACCTCAAAAAAGATAGATAAATTTGTACAGCACTTAAGTTCAACTATCGATGACTTCAGAAACTTTTTTAAAGAAAATAAACATCGAAAACCGACAGATTATACAAAGATAGTTGATGGAGTTTTAGGTATAATTGGCTCAGCATTTAAAAGTAAGGGTATAAACATCATTTTAGAACTAGAGTGTCAAAATGAGTTTGTATCTTATGAAAATGAACTCAAGCAAGTGCTTATAAATTTAGTGACAAATTCTAAAGATGCACTTTTAGAAAACAGCATTAAAGATCCTTTTGTAAGGATAAAAACATATAACTTAGATGATAAGTATATACTAGAAGTAAGTGATAATGGTGGAGGAATTAAGGATGAGATTAGTGAAAAAATCTATGATCCTTACTTCTCCACAAAACTAAATAAACAAGGAACAGGTTTGGGACTATATATGAGTAACCTAATTATTCAAAATCATTGTGATGGTACACTTAGCTATAAAAATAGAGATGAAGGAGTCTGTTTTACGATAGAGCTTAGTGATGCACAGCAGTAGTGATATAAACAATAGTATCTTTAGTTATGCTTTCTTAGACTCCCTGTTTTTTACTCAAAACAAGTGGCACCAGCACGGTATATTTGTCCATACTCTTCGAGTGACATACTATGCACTTAAGGCTGGTGACTATAGAATGTTTGCAGCTGGACTTCTTCACGATATAGGTAAACCATCAACGGCATTTAAAAAAGATGAAGAGGATTATGAGTTTAGTGAGTGGAGTTTTACAGACCATGAAGAGCGTAGTTACCAAATCATCAAAAATTGGCCCCTCATAAGTGAGTATACAAAGAGTTTAGTTCGTTATCACTATCTTATACGTGATATAAAAAAGTCTAAAAAAGAAGATTTAGAACGCTATGTCCAAAAACAGGCGATATGGGAGACACTTGATGATGAGATGAAAGAGGATCTCTATAAATTTCTCTCCTATGATGATGCAGGAAAAGGGAATAAGCGAAGATAAGATGAAAAAATTTACTCCTTTTTTAATAGTTTTACTTTTTGTCGGCATAATTGTTACTATCTTTTTATCTTTAGCAAAAGTCCAAAATATGGTTGTTATAAAAGAGGGAAACCTTCAACAGCTTCCACTTGAAATAGTACTTCATAAGTACCAAGATAGTGATTGTGGTATGGTTATAGAAGATATGAGCTATGTCTCACAAGTTATAGCTCCAGATGGAAAGACTTGGTTCTTTCATGATCATGGTGGTTTTGTAAACTGGCTTAAAGATAAAAGCTTTAAAGACACAGCAACTATATGGGTAATGAGTAGAGATACAAAAAAATATATAAACGCCAGAACTGCTTACTACTCTGTAAATGAGATAACACCTATGGGCTACGGTTTTGGTGCATATGAGATGAAAAAAGATGGTTTTATAGACTTTGAGACTATGAGTCTAAAAATGCTCAGAGGTGAGACAATGAACAATGCAAAAATAAGAAAAAAACTCTTGGCTAAATAATGGAAACTATAAATATAATCACTATCATAAGCATAGCATTTCTAGGCTCATTTGGTCACTGTATCGGTATGTGTGGTGGTATCGTTGTTGCATACTCAACTATAAAAATAAGTCCAAAATCTTCAAAAGTATCTCAGAGTGTGGCACATCTACTCTACTCTTTTGGTCGTGTTTTTACCTACTCTATACTCGGTGCTATGTTTGGAGCACTAGGTGGAGTGGTTCTGTTCTCTAACAATGCAAATGGAATTTTACTCATAGTAGCTGGTATCGCTATGATACTCGCAGGACTCTCTTTGATGGGTAAAATAAAGTTTTTAACTATCATAGAGCACTCTTTTTCCTCTTCAAGCTTTTATAAAAATACATTTAAAAAAGTACTCCATTCAAAGTCAAATCTAAGTTTCTTTCTTCTTGGTATGTTAAATGGACTTCTACCATGTGGTTTTGTCTACTTCTTTGCCATAACAGCAGCAAGTACTGCTGACCCACTATATGGTGCGATGGTGATGGCTATCTTTGGTATGAGTACTATCCCTGCTATGTTTGGTGTCGGTTTTTTAACCTCCCTAGCATCTGCAACAAGCTTTAGAAACATGATGATGAGTCTCTCTTCAGTAGCAGTTATACTCTATGGTGCATTTACTATCTATAGTGGTTATGAGTACATTCAAAACCCAACTAAAACACTACGGGATTGTCATAAATAAGAATTTTATGTAAACTCCCAAAAATGTATAAATGGGGTTTGGACTTTAGTCCAATTAAATATATGATTGAGGAAAACATGAAAAAAACTATACTTCTAATACTTACATTTATATCTCTACAAGCATCCCCTCCCATGATGCTTAAAAGTGGGGACTCTGTTGTCCCTCACGATAAAGCTTACTATACCCACTCACTCTCTTCACATGATGTCCAGATGATATTTACTCAAGATAATATGGCATTTGCACAAGAGGCTGCCGATATTGAAAAACCTCTGCATATAGACTATGAGAAATTTTTTGACTGGAAGTTAGATGAGACACTCTATGTAGGGCTTATCTCAGACTATAACCAGATAGCAAATGGCTTCTCTACTCAGTGGCCAAATAATAGACAGATAAACTATGTTGGGGGAACTCAGCTTGTAGACTACTTTACTACTACCTCTTGGTTAGATACACTGCTTTATCATGAGAGTGCACATAACTATCAAGCAAATGTAAAGGGGAGTGTAGTCTCTCGTACTCTTCACTTGGTTATAGGAAATGGGAGTTTTATCATTCCCATTCCTATCGTTGTTCCAAATATTTTTGAGAACTCTTTTATGTTAGAGGGAAATGCTGTTCTAAATGAGTCTTGGCATGGAAATGGAGGCCGACTCTATAGTGGTCGCTTCAAAGCTGAAACTATACTCCAAGCTAAGGCTGGAAATATAAACTCAGCCTATGTCTACAATAAAAGACTAGGTTTTCCTTATGGGGAGATAGTATACATTCAGGGTGGTTTTTATAACCTCTATATGGCTAAGAAGTATGGTTTAGAAGATATTAATAGCTACTTTAGATTTCACTCAGAAGATTGGTGGTGGCCATTTCGTACAAACTGGAGTATGCAAGATGCTGTTGGAAAAAACTTTGAGAGAACTCTGAATGATTTTGCCGATGAGCAGAAAGTTTTAGCAAAGAGTTTTGTTACAGCAGAGGGTAAACATCTCGCTTCATCACAGTTCTTCTCTTCCCTTGGCAACTCGGATGATGAGGTTTTTTTCATAACAAATGAGACAGGAGTGCGAAACCCTGAACTCATCGTTATAAACAGAGAGACAAAAGAGCTTAGTAGAGATAGAAGTGGCTGGATGAGAGGAAAAGTCTTAAAAGTAGATGGAGAGTACTATACACAAGGGAGTGCACATACATCTCCTCTAAAGATATACCAAGGACTCTTCTCTGACTGGAAGTTTATCAAAGAGGGTAGTGAGTCTAAAATGGTTCAGGCCTATCTCACCGATGGAAGAGATGTCTACTTTGATGTAGCATCATCTTACTCTCAACCACAACTCTATGTAGGAGATGAGTTTTACGATCAGGTAAACTCTTCTGTTATAGTAGATAAGCAAGATAATCTTTACTACTTTAAACAAAATGGAAAAACAAGAACACTCTATAAAAATAGAACGCCACTTTTTACTTATGAAGGTTTTTACGGTTTAGTAAGTGATGTAGACTCTCAGGGTGGCGTTTACTTTGTGGCAAACTCTGATCTTGGAACTACTCTTTATAAGTATAAAGATAAACAAGTAACTCGTGTAAGCAGTGCTGATAATGTCGTAGAAGCAAGACTTATAAATGATGATGAGATATTGATAGCGGCTATAAGTGAGAAAGATTACTACTATGTCATCAACAGACAAGAGCAGATAGACCAAACGCCATATGAGACAAAACTCTTTTTTGAGGATAAGGCCTACTATGGAGCTTACAAAAAGAGCAGTAGTGAGAAACTAGATCTTAAAGATGACTACTACTCTCTCTTAGATATGCACTATAGTGGAACAAACTTTTATATAGGGAGTAGTTCCGAGTCTGGAGTAACGGGAACACTTAATGTCAACTTTGGAGATCCACTCTCTCAAAACTCTGCAAATGTATTTCTAAGAAGAGATGATGTAAATGTAACTATAGCAGGAGCAGGGTACTCAAACTCTCAGTATCTTCTTGAGTACACTCTTATAGCTTATGCTACTGTAGATAAGGGTGGAAGAGATGATGTAAGAGATGGTGGGGTTATGGCTAGTGCTACACTTCCTTTTTTACAGGCGGGTTATTTCTATGGGGCATTTGGTGCTAGTTACTTTCAAGATTATGACACAGCTTCTCGTGAGCCGATAAGTGGAACTCTTACAATGTACAGAGCTGAACAGTTTGGAGTGAGTATGTATGCTAACTGTCTTAACTACTTAGAACTCTATGGAGTTCAAGAGCGTGGAGATATCATCGCAGGTGGAAAATATATGTTTAAACATGACCTTCCAGCTGAGATCTATGTAGGGCTTGAGGCGAAGTACTCCAAAACAGATAATAACTCTTGGTTAGGTGATAGAGGTGTAAAGCTAACGAACCTTATGATCGATGAAGATATGGATCCATCGACTATAAGTATGCCGAGTTTAGATAGCTCTTTTTATGCTAAAAGTGTTGCTTATGGTGAGCTAAATATCGCTAAGGTTATAAATCTTTCAGCATATTTTTTCACTTTTCCTTTGTCACTTCAAAGAGAGAGTATATATGCTAAATACCGTTTCTATGATATAAAAGATTTTGATTTAAAGACTTATGATGTAAATGAGATAACAGCAGGTTTTACACTCTCTACTGTATTTTTAAATTCACTCTCTCTGCCTATCAGTTTTGAGTATATTCATAATGACTCAGATTTAATAGAGAACAGAGATAAGATAAGATTTCTTTTAGGTGCTTCTTTTTAGGGAGTAAATGTTTTTTGAGCTATAATAAATAAAAATAATTTATAAGGCTCATTCTCATGAAAACTTCTATCATTGAAAGTATAAAATCCCTTCCTCCTCTCTCTAAAACAATTATGGAGATAAATAGAGTTTATGCAGATGAAGAAGCTGGTATAAATGACCTAGCTAAGGTTATAGAGCCTGATCCTATGATAGTTGCGAATCTCCTTAAAACTGCAAACTCTCCTCTGTATGGTTTTGGTAAAGAGATACGTAATGTTGCACAAGCTGTAAGCCTTTTTGGTATGAGTATGACTCGATCTATTGCTCTTGGTAACTCTGTACGTAAACTTCTCAATGTTGACATGAAACCTTATGGTGTTACAAGTGATGATTTTGCTGATGTATCGGCGAAACAGGCAAAACTAATGCTTAGTTGGTACAACACGGTAGACAGAGAAAAAGCCGATAAGTTATATCTTGCAGCATTTTTGCAAGAGACAGGAAAAATCCTTATCTCAAGTGATATTATTCAAGAAGATGAAGATGTAAGCTTTAAGTCTGAGATAGAGATGTCAAACAACATAGCTCAAGTTGAGAAGACTTATGTTGAGGTGACTACTGCTGAGGTTACAGCTGCCGTGTTTGAGCACTGGGGATTTGGTAAAGAGTTTGTTGAGATGATAAAATATGCAGACAATCCAGCAGCAGCACCAGAGGAGATAAGAGAGTATGCAACAGCACTAAACATTGTAAAAACTATAGTTCCTATCAACAAGCCATTTGCAGACCAATCTATAAACTTTGGACTGAGAAAAGCTAGAGATGCAGGGTATGATTATGAAGTTTTAGAAGATATGCTTGATGATATGTTAGATGCGATGGAAGCTAATTAATGAGTAAAACAGTTACAATAATAGACACTTTTGGCTTCTTCTTTAGAAGTTTTTATGCTCTGCCTCAACATCTCAAAAACAAAGATGGCTTTCCCACAGGACTTTTGACTGGGTTTACAAATTTTATCTCGACACTTCAAAAAGATCATGATAGTGACTACATCATCTTTGCTATAGACACTAAAGGTGATACATTTCGTAATGAGATAGACCCTAACTATAAGGCAAACCGTTCAGCTCCACCACCAGAGTTAAGCATGCAACTACCAGTTGCGATAGAGTGGATAGATAAGATGGGTTATAAGACTCTTGGTATGAGTGGTTATGAAGCTGATGATATGATAGCTACAGTGACTCATCTAGCACAAGCCAAAGGTTACAAGGTTCGTGTAGTCTCACATGATAAAGATCTTTACCAGCTTATAGATGATGCAAAAGAGACTATTATCATCGATGCGATTAAACGTAAAAGTATGGATGAAAAAGCATGTTTTGATAAGTATGGTGTTACCTCTAAGCAGTTTATAGATTATCAGTCTATCTTAGGGGATAGTGCAGATAATGTTCCTGGTGTGAAGGGTATAGGAAAAGTGGGTGCTGAAAAACTTCTAGTTGAGTATGGCACACTTGACAATATCTATGCACATGTAGAAGAAGTAAAAGGTGCTAACCAGAAAAAACTCATCGCTTCAAAAGAGCAGTGTTATATGTCAAAAGAGTTAGTAACTCTTAAACGGGATGTATTTGATAGTATAGATTTTGAAGAGTATACGATGGATATAGAAAATCCATTTTTAAACATCTATGATGAGTTAGTGCAGTATGAGCAAAATGCAGTTCTTCGTGTTCTTCATGCTAAAAATCAAGTAAGTGACTCTAAACGCCAGAGTGCACAGACGAGTGTATCAGTTGTAGAAGAGCAAGACTATAGTGTAAAACTAGAGTTCAAAGCGACACTTCTGACAGATGTCAAAGAGTTAAATGCGGTTCTCTCTAGCTTAACTCCTGACACAGTTGTGGCGTTTGACACAGAGACTACAGGGCTTGACTATGAAAAAGATAAGCTTGTAGGGTTTAGTTTTTGTCTCAATGAAAAAGAGGCTTACTATGTTCCTTTTGCACACTTCTACCTTGGTGTACCAGAGCAGATTAATGAAAAAGATATTAAGTCTGCTATACGAAAAATCTTTAACTCTAAAGTAGTGGGACATAACATCAAGTTTGACCTCCATTTTGTAACAAGATTTTTAGAAGATGATACTCTTGAGGCTTATGCAGATAGTATGATACTCGCTTGGCTTATAAACTCAGAGTCAGCACTTAGCCTTGATAAACTTAGCGATAAGCTTTTAGGTCACGCTATGGTGGCGTTTAAAGATACTGTGAAAAAGGGTGAGACTTTTGCAGGTGTTGAGCTAGAAGATGCCTGTAAATATGCAGCAGAAGATGCTTACATAACTGCAAAACTCTATAATCTTTTTCTTGATAAATTAGAGCTTCAGAGTGCAATGCACCTCATAGAAGAGTCTCGTGATGTTGAGTTTCCTTTTATAAATACACTATTAAAAATGGAAAAAGAGGGCATAGAAGTTGATAGTTCATTTCTAGAGACTTTTTTAACTGAAGTAAAAGAGACTCTTAGTGGTTTGACTTCAAGTATCCATACCTTAGCTGGAAGTGAGTTTAACATCAACTCAACAAAACAGCTCGGTGTTATACTTTTTGAAACATTAGGACTTCCTGTAGGTAAAAAGACAAAAACAGGTTACTCTACTGATGAAAAAGTACTGAATGGACTCAATGGTAAACATGAGATAATCTCTAAACTCCTAGAGTACCGTGAAGTTTATAAACTCTACTCAACTTACTTAGAACCACTCTTAAAACTGAGTCGTGAAGATACGAAGAGTCGTATTCACACATCTTTTGTTCAGACTGGAACTGCAACTGGGCGTTTAAGCTCTAAAAATCCAAATCTTCAAAACATACCAACTAGAACACCTTTAGGTGCAAAGATTCGTCAAGCATTTGTAGCAGGAGAGGGTAAAAAACTCATAGGAATTGACTACTCTCAGATAGAGCTTCGTCTACTAGCTCACTACTCACAAGATAGTGTCTTGGTAGATGCTTTTAAAAATGACAAAGATATTCACCTCCAGACTGCTATAGCTCTTTTTGGAGAAGAGGAAGCATCTTCAAAACGCTCAGTTGCAAAAACTGTAAACTTTGGACTCCTTTATGGAATGGGACCTAAAAAACTTAGTGATACTCTAGGCATCACAACAAAAGAAGCTAAAGAGATAATTGAGAAGTATTTTGAGTCCTTTCCTACTGTAAGAACTTACTTTAGAAGTATAGTTGACACTTCAAAAGAGCAGGGCTTTGTAGAGACACTTCTTAAACGCCGTCGCTATTTTGACTACGAAAATGCGACTCCTATGTTTAGAGCAGCTTATGAACGTGAAAGTGTAAACTCTGTTTTTCAGGGGAGTGCGGCAGATCTGATAAAGCTGAGTATGAACAAAATTCATAACGTAATAATTAGGGAACAGTTAAATGCTACAATGTTGTTGCAGATACATGATGAACTTATCTTTGAGGTAGATGCTTCTCAGGCAGAAGCTCTTGGAGCTAAGTTTAGAGAGATTATGGAGGAGATAATGGTTTTAAATATTCCTCTTAAAGCTAGTCTTAATATTGGTGATAATTGGAGTGAATTAAAATGATAAGTGCTCAGATGCTTCTGGAAACTACAAGAGACTTAAAGGTTCTCTATGTAGAAGATGATAATGATTTATGTCTAGCTACTCAAAGCTTACTTAGTCTCTACTTCTCAAAGGTAGATATCGCTGCTGATGGTAAGAGCGGTCTTGATGCTTTTAGTGAGTATAAAAAGTTAAATGGCTACAACTATGACATAGTTTTAACCGATATAAATATGCCTATCATGAATGGTTTAGATATGACACGAGAGATTCTCAAACTTAATGAGAGTCAGGCGATAATAATCCTTACAGCACATAATTCTCAGGAGTATCTTTATGAGTCTATCTCTTTAGGGGTAGATGGTTTCATGAGTAAGCCTATAGATAATGAGCAGCTTTTTAGAACTATTTTTAAAATTTCTCAAGCTATTAATGATCATAAGATGATAGATGATTATATGAATCAAGTAGAATCATTAAATGCTGAACTCCAAGAGACAAATAGTGCACTCCTTCTTAAAAATAAAGAGCTTGAAAAATCTCTACGTATGCTCGATACGGTGATATCTAAAGATGATATTATCCATCCAAAGATTGATGAAGTTGAGTCAACTCCTGAACAGAAAGAAGATATGAAAAATCAGATTTCACATCTTATAAATGATGATCTTTTTGAGTTAAAAGAGATCTTAACAGAAATCGATGTTACGCTGATAGATACAATCAATAGTCTTGATAATATTCCAGAAGAGAACATTGAAGTACTTGTGAAGCATTTTTCTCGTTATGCAGCTATTTTACACTACTACACTTTCTTTAATGAACTGAGTTTAGGTATGAGTGATTTTGCACAGATGATGAGAGTTACACACCTTCCAAGTAGTGAAGAGAGTGTAAAGAATATTTTTACATTTTTAGAGACTTTCGTGTATGTTCTTTCCAAATGGCATAATGATCTCTCTTCTGGTGAAGAGAGTAAACTTAACCAATTAGATGCTTCAATCATAAGTGATATGGCAACTATAAAAAATATGTGGACTCAAACACATATGCAGAGTGTGAACGAAGAGGACTTAGACGATATTTTTGACTTTTAGTCTCTTTTGTACATACCACCAGAGATAGAGTGCTGAAGAAAATATGATAGCATCTAGTCCAAACCATAGAGAGTAAATCTCAAAATCAAAAGACTGAAATATGCTAAAAAGAGCTATAGGCGCAAGAACTTGTCTATAGACACTCATTGGAAATATAATAGCTGGTTTTTGAATGGCTTGAAGAAAAGAGACATATATAAAGATGACAACAAACCCAAAAAATGCAAAACCACAGATATGAAGATAGAGAGTAACCTGCTGTATAACCTTTAAATCACTACTTAAAAATGAGGCAAACAGGTTACCGAAGAGGAAAAAGGAGAGAACTCCTAAACCACTCAGGATAAAACCATACATAATAGCAAGGTTAAGTGTTGGCTCTATTCTATCATAGAGTTTTGCACCATTGTTCTGAGAGACTATAGAGAGTGTTGCGATACTAAGTCCGATGACTGGCATGAGAAATACCTGTTCTATTCGCATAGCTACTCCAAATGCTGCTACAGCTTCTCTCCCGTATGGTGCCACAAAATATGTGATGATATACATACCAAACGCCATCATAAACATGTTCATACTTGGTGGAAACCCCTGTTTTAAAAGTGCTTTAATTACATCTATATCTAAGTGAAAGTGACTAAATCCACTCCATAGTTTAGTATGAGAAAGTTTGTAAAAGAGATACAAAACTGTAATAAACTCTGAGATAACAGTAGCCATAGCAACACCCTTTACTTCAAAGCCAAGGTAGAGTACGAAAAGGTAGTCTAAAAGGATGTTAATTATTGATGTGAGGATTAGGATATTTCTAAAGGAGACTGTATCTCCAGTGGCGTTTAAAAGGGCATTAAAAAAGAAGGAACCTATAAAGAAAAGTGTAGCATAGAGAATGATGTTGATATAGTCGAGTGTTTGAGCGATATAGCTAGGATCACCAAGAGCACTTATAAGATAAGGAACACTGAGTATGCCTAAAACACTCAAAAATATTGAGAGTAAAAAAGCGAAGAAAACACCATTGAGTGCGATGTGTTGTGCTCTTTGTATGTTCTTCTCTCCAAGTGCATTTCCCACTAATGATGTAAGTGCTTCACTCATCCCAATAGCGATAGCTAAAATCATAAAAAAGATAGAAGCTGAGAGTGAAAGGGCGGCTAGTGCTTCTGTAGAGATAAGACCAGCAAAGATAGTATCTGTTACATTAAACATCGTGTGAAAAAAGTAACCAGTCATGGCAGGAATAGAGAGTTTTATAAGGTGTGTTTTGATGGAGCCTGTTGTTAAGTCAGTATGCATTTTTTATTTCTTTGTCATTTTATAAAGAAAGCTAAAGACTTCGGCGATGGCTTTATACATCTCAGCAGGGACTTCTCTATCTATGTCTAGCTTTGAGAGTAACTCCACTAAGTCTTCATCTTTTTTGATGGGAACATCATGAAGTTTAGCTATTTTTATAATGTTTTCTGCAGTAAAACCCTCTCCCTTTGCAGTGACTTTAGGAGCACTACTAAGCTCTGCATCATACTTGAGTGCGACTGCTTTTTGTTTCATGCTTTTACCTCAAAACCGACTGCTAATTCACCTAGGCTGTTTTCATAAGAGCTT
>Ga0256826_1001386_pt1 | contig 15076 bp, 13 predicted proteins | sample CV79metaG_FD_185975 | JGI IMG/M metagenome (GOLD analysis project Ga0256826, IMG submission 185975) | Hydrothermal vent microbial communities from East Pacific Rise, Pacific Ocean - CV79 | ecosystem: Environmental > Aquatic > Marine > Hydrothermal vents | place: Pacific Ocean: East Pacific Rise...
AAAAGATATTGCTGAGTATTTTAGAGCAGAGATTAAAGGCTTACCTTTAAAAGAATACACTCCTTATATGCCAAATGCAATGACCACTTTAAGCCCGACTGATGGAACATCGGCTATGGATATTGTTAATGGTTTAGAAGATGGATACAAAGTGATGGTTTGCCCCAATGGTGGAGCAGAGCGTGATACTATCTTTAGAGTTTCACACATGGGAGACATGACAAGAGCCTATACAGATGTTTTAATTGATGCACTTTATGATTATTTTAAAATAGAGAGAAAATAGTAAATATGGCAATAGATTCTAAAACATTAAGAGAAGCACAGCTCATAATGCTTGAGATGCTTGTTGAATTCGATGTCATTTGTAAAAAGTATCATCTTCAATATTGGCTAGATTCAGGCACTCTTTTGGGTGCTGTTCGTCATGAAGGATTTATTCCTTGGGATGATGATATTGATTTGTCTATGCCTCTTGAAGATTATAATAAATTTCAAGAGATAGCCCAAAATGAACTTTCTGAAAACATCTTTTTTCAAACTTCTCAAACCGATAAGAATTTTAAATTTGATTATATAAAGCTTCGTTCTAATCGAGCAAGCATAGTCGAGTTTCATGAAAAAGATAGAAAAATAGAGTACCATCAAGGTGTTTTTGTGGATATTTTTCCAATGTTAACGCTTCCTAAGAGTAATTTTTATTTTAATTATTATCGTGATACCTTTAAACTTATTCGAGATGTCTCTTCACTTAGTCTTCACACACCTGATGGTCAAGACCATCCAAAAGCAAGAGCCAAATTAATAGAATCATTGGATGGTATGCACCAAGCTTGGGATAAAAAAGATACAAAAGTTATCTATTCTGGAAAAATGCCTGATGTTCCTGCATGGTTTGATATTGATGAGGTTTTTCCTCTTGCTACTTTGGAGTTTGAGGGCTTGACTTTTCCTGTTCCTAGAAACCCACAACACTATTTGGGTGCTATTTATAGTTTTAATTTTATGGAGCTTCCAAGCGAAGATAAACGAACGATTCATGCTGATAAAATAGAAATTATAAAATCTCAATATTAAAAAAAATCGATAAATAAAAATTAACCATATACCCTAATCATATCATTATTGAAAAAGTTCTATAATTGTTCAAAGGATATAAATATGAAGAAAAAAATTATATCGGTTTATTTTCTCTTATTGGGTATAACATTTTGTTTTGCAGAAAAAAATCATGGCAAAGATGATGAAAAATCATCTCATTATGAGAGTAGTTTTACTTCTATTGCACAAAAAGATTGTCATACTTTAGAAAGTGATAATTTGGGTTCAATTCAAGAGTGTGAATCTTTTGCAGGTATGAAAGTCACTGTTATTGAAGGAGACATCCGTCAAAGTATCACATTAACACGAGACAATAAAAAATACGAATTGAGTTTTTGGAACACAATCTCTTATGGTTTCTCTTCATTGGGCTTAGATTTGGAGTGGAGATATATTCGTAATCAATTTGATAATCCTTTAGGAATGATTGTACGTTTGGAAGTGAATGAAGATGATGAAAATTTAGATGATGTTACTTCTTATTTGGTTGTAAGTAAAATTACTGAAAAAGAGATCTGTGTAGTCGGGAAAGTAAGTCCTCAAAAAAATCAAGAAAAAGTGGCAAGAGGAATGGTTGAAAATTCTAAAGATATGCAATGTCTTAGCTCTTTAAAACTAAATTTAAAATAACGTTTTTATGATGTTTTTTGGGTAAAATTAGCTCAAAGGACACTCTATGAAAATCAATTTAAAAACTGTATTTTATATTTTTTATTTTTCTCTCTTTTTTTCGACTTTAACACTCTCTGCTCAAAACAGTTGTGCTACTTGTCATAATGGATTGGAGCATATTCGTGATTATAAATCAAAAATGATGCAAGAAATTTTAAAAATAGCAGATAAAGCAGGTGTAAAAGGCAATGATTGTGTGGTTTGTCATGGTGGGAATCCTAACCGTAGTGATAAAAATCTTTCTCACTCGGGAACGCTAAATTATTTTAAAAATCATAAAGGTCCAAAAGAGTTTTATCCAAGCCCTACAAGCCAATGGATTAACATTAATACTTGTGGAATGTGTCATGTAGAGCAAGTTAAGGCTCAATGGAATTCATTGATGAATACCGAAGCAGGAAAAATTCATGGGGCTTTGTGGTCTTTTGGAAAAGCAGATGGGTATAAGCATACGGAGTCAAATTATGATGCTAATAATTCTCATAAGCGTTTGGGGACAGAAACTTATCAAAAATATATGGATGAACTTTCAAAATTAGAACCACAGGCTTTCCCTAAAAAGTCAACCAAGCTTCCACCTGCACCCACAGCAGATGAAGTTGAAAAAGACCCACTTCTTTCTGTTTATACCTATCTCCGTCAAGAGTGTTTGCGTTGTCATACGGGAGGAAAAGGGCGAAATCGTCGAGGCGATTTTAGAGGTATGGGCTGTGCTTCTTGTCATATTCCTTATTCTAACGAAGGTTTCTACGAAGGAAATGATTCTAAAGTTCCTCATGATAAAAGAGGACATTTATTAACTCATCAAATTCAATCGTCACGAAAAGTAAAAGTTAATATTCATGGAATAAAATATTCTGGTGTTCCTGTCGAGACTTGTACCACTTGTCATAACCGTGGTAAACGGATTGGGGTCTCTTATCAAGGCTTAATGGAGACCGAGTATCAAAGTACTTTTGATGCTGATGGAAATGGACAGCCTAAATTGCATACCAAGCGATATTTACATCTAACCGAAGATATTCATTATAAAAAAGGAATGCTTTGTCAAGATTGTCATACTTCAAATGACATGCATGGAGACGGCTTTATGACAGGGGCAAACCTTGGAGCAGTTGAGATTGAGTGTCAAGATTGTCATGGAACAACTAAGAAATACCCTTGGGAATTACCGTTGGGATATTCTGATGAGTTTGCTTTAAAACCAAAAGAGGGAAAAGAAAGAGGAACAACCCAAACATTGGCTGATTATTTGAAAAAAGGAGCCATTCCAAAGGATAAAGGAGATGGCTTCTTGTTGTCTGCTCGTGGAAATCCATTGACCAAAGTTGTGCGTCATGGGAATAAAATAATGATGCATTTGGCTTCAGGAAAAGATATTGAGTTAACACCATTAAAAACTTTAAAAGAGAATGATAAACTCTCTAAAAAAGCATTGGTTGCCATGGATCAGATTGAAGCTCACACGGATAAGTTGGAGTGTTATACTTGTCATGCCACTTGGGCACCTCAATGTTATGGTTGTCATGTAAAGATAGACTATTCAGAAGGTAAACAAAACCCTGATTATTTAAAAGCCTCTCATGCTCATGATATTCATGGACAAACAGGAGAAAAAACGCTAAAAAAATTTTTGGTTGATGGAAAGGTAACTGAGACTAGAAGTTATTTACGTTGGGAAAATCCTGCATTGAGTATCAATGGAGAGGGACGGGTGTCGCCTACCATTCCAGGGTGTCAAACAACAATCACTGTAATTGGAAAAAATGGAAATGCACTTTTACAAAATCATATTGTTAAAATTCCTAATGTTGAAGGGGCAGGGAAGGAGGGACAAAACTCCATAACCATGTCACAAGTCAATCCTCATACCATTAGTAAAAAATCACGAACCTGTGAAAGTTGTCACACTTCCCAAAAGGCATTGGGTAAAGGTATTAATGGTGGAAAATATTTTGCAGACCAAACTCAAACAACAGTGGTTGATTTGATGACAGCAGGGGGTAAAGTATTGCCTAAAAAGCTTGATGAACAGATTCCTTCTATTCCTAACTTAAAACATGATTACTCGGTAATGATTGATGAAAATGGTACACAGGTTCAAACCGTTGATAATCATTGGAGGCTGGCAAATCCTTTAAGCTTGGAACAACGTACAAAACTAGATAGGGAAGGAAGTTGTTATGCTTGTCATCAAAATATTCCAAAAGGAGATTTAGCAATTTCAGCAATGAATCATATTGCAAACATGGCAGGAGTTGAAATAGATAAAAAGAAGCATAATGAGATTTTAGGTAAAACAGTTAAACTTTCAGCTTGGCTACAAGTGGGCATCCCATTACTGTTGTTATTTATTCTTATAGTTTGGTATAGAAGAAGAGCTTCTTAGTTTTAAAGAAGCCCTATATTCTCAAACAGTTCTATATTTTTAAGAGAAGAAATCTCTTTTTCTTCTTCTTCAATAGTGTCTATTTGATAGGTAACTGAATCATTTGAATTTTCTATTTTATCTATTTTCTTTTGATTGATTTTTTTATATTGATGCTCTTCTTTTTCAATTTGATTTTGTTGTCTTTCAAAAATATCAATATAACTCTTGACTCTATCTTGACTCTCTTTATCTTCCATATTACGACTCCATCGACGTAACTCTTGAAAACTCCAATCTGGAAAAGCATAGTTTTGATAATTGTTTTTCCATTGAGCCAATGCATCTTCTTGGTCAATATTTTGTGAGTTTTTTATAATTTCCAGCATCTCTAAAAGAGGTTTTGTATCAGGCGAATCAGCAAGGTACGTATTGGCAAGTTCAATATACTTTTGGTCATCATTATTCGTAATAATAGAAAGTTCTAAATTGTTTAAAATAGCAAATCCAATTTCATTTGGAATAGAAGTAGTGTGTTGATTCTGATATTTCTCTATAATATTGTCTAAAATTTGCATTGCTTCTTCATCATCTTGCCCCATAAGTTCAAAACTTTTGTTGAGTAATAAATCTTCAATCTTTTTTTGTAACTCTACATCTTTATGATTCTCAAATTTTTGAATAAGCTCATCATTAATCTCAACTCTTTCGTCTTTATCTAAAAGATAAGATTGCGAAATTTGAGCATCAATATAGATTTTTAAAAGTTCTGAGTTGTCACTTTTTTCAAATCGTTTAATGAGTATATTATAAGCTTCAATTGAGGCATCTTTGTCGCTGTTGGGATAAACTTGATAGAGAAAAGCAATTTGAAGACAAGCATTTGCAAATTGTTCTAAAATTTTTATATCTTTACTCTGTTCTGTTTTTTTTATAATTTCTTGATAAATTTTAATGGCATCACTGTCTTTGGAGTCTTGAAAGAATTGATTTGCTTGTGAAACAAGAGCAACAATTTCTTCTGTTAAATTATTTTCTTGATTAGGGATAAAAATTGGACTCTTTTTGGAAGTTAAAATTTGATTTGAAGCGTTATTCTCGTTTATGGAGGGTAGAATATTATTTTTAATTTTACTTATTGATTTGCTTTTAATTGAATCTGGAGGATTTTGTGAAAAAATATTTAAATCTAATCCAATTACTAGGACAATTGTGAAAAATAATATCACAGTTAACATTTTTAACATATATTACAGCCTCTATGTGAAGTTTTTTTTGCATTGTACTAAAAATTAGATAAAATACTCAACATGAAAAATGAAAATATATTAATTCTTATCGTATGGCTAAAGAGAGTTATTGGATTTATTGCTGTTCTATTATGGCTAGGGATTATCTTTAAAATCTCAAAATCCTCTGCACCATTTATCGAACAAGCTCCCTATTGTATGGGAAGTACCATGCTTATTTTTGGTTTGTTAACAGCAATATATAAAGGCTTGGATTATTGGAGTTTGCAAAACAAGTAAAAGAGTTATTTCTCTCTTACTTGAACTTCAACATTTTGGTTTGTTGTAAGTTTTTGCTCTTCATACCATTTTGTGGTGCTAAGTTTCGGAAATACATCGGTCATAATACCCAATGGGCTTGAATCCCAACTCCCTGAATTCTCTCCCATTTTCCAACCTGATTGTTGAAGCACATAAGAGAAAATTTGGTTAATAATCTTATATTGTTTTAAAATTGCCAACTCATCCTCTTTTTTCTCTTGCTCTACAATGCTTCTAACCAATCCTTTACGTACTTCTCGTGAGTAACTTGCTTTAAGCGTCTCTATTATTTCTTCTCTATTCATCTTGTTTTTTCCATTTTTTGCTTATTGTACATAATTGTACTTAACTTGCAAAGCCACTTTTAAAACCTTTTTGAATTTGGGCTTGAACAATGGCTTTTTGTTTCTCTTTGCGTTTAATATCTTTTTCTACAAAAACTTTTTTACGTGTAACAGGGTCAAGTTCAGTGTAGTAGATAACAGCAGAGTATGTTCCCGGAGTAGGAATAAAGACCTGTGCTTGTTCAGGATTTATTTTAAGCTCATCGGTTGTAAAACGTTTGAGTGCATGCATGTCTTTTTCCGTACATCCTGGATGGGCAGCGATAAGATAATAGGTCATGTACTGTTTTTTCCCCATATCTTTATTGAGTTGGTCATAGAGTTTTTTAAAGTCAATAAGGGTTTGCTTATTTGGTTTACCCATTAAATCCAGTACATGTTGTTCTGTATGTTCAGGTGCAACTTTCATCTGTCCTGAAATATGATGTTTGACCATCTCTTTTAGATAAGAGTATCCATGTTTCTTATCTTCGGTAATGAGGTCGTAGCGTACTCCTGATGCAACAAAGGCTTTTCTAATGCCTGGTACTTCTCGTACTTGACGCATCATATTAACGACACGACTATGGTCTGGTTTCATGGCAGAACACAAATGACGAGAATCAACACAACGTTGATGGTCACATGTTCCGAGTTTTAATTTTTTGTTACACTCATATCCATACATATTGGCAGTAGGTCCGCCCAAGTCAGAGATGATTCCCTTGAAGTCTTTGTATTCTCTAAAATCTTTTGCTTCTTGTACAATAGATTTTTCACTTCGTGTTCTAATGGTTCGCCCTTGATGCACTCCAATGGCACAAAAATTACACTCGCCCCAACAGCCTTGGTGGGTCATAATAGAAAATTTTATGGTTTCCAAACATTTCACTTTTCCATCAGGTCTGTGGTAAGGATGTAGTTCTCGTGTAAAAGGCAGGGCAGAGACTTCATCCATCTCATCTTCATTCAAATAGTCACAAGGAGGATTTTGAATGGAGTAGCGTGAGTCAACCAATTGGCAGAGTCCATTGGCAGCGATTGGGTCATTGTTGTCATAAAATAAATCAAAGAGGTCAATGTATTTTTCTTTGTCCTCCAAACACTCTTTGTGAGAAGGCATTTGATGAAAGTGATTTTTGGGCTCTTTGGAGATATAACAAATTCCTCGAATCTCTTTCCAATCTTCTCCACGAGCAATTGCTCCTGTCAAATCACGAATGGCTTGCTCTCCCATTCCATAGATAAGAATATCAGCTTTAGAATCAAACAAGATAGGCTTACGTAGTTTGTTTGTCCAGTAGTCATAGTGGGTTACACGACGAAGACTGGCTTCTATTCCTCCCAGCACAAGAGGAACAGTATTTTTAAAGTGTTGGCGAATTAAATTACAATAGACCAAAACAGCACGGTCAGGGCGTTTGTTGTTTTTTCCTCCAGGGGTATAGTCATCATTGTTTCTAAATTTTTTGGTGGCAGTATAGTTAGAGACCATAGAGTCAATACTTCCCCCACTAACGCCCCAATAGAGTTTTGGTTCGCCCAAACGTTTGATGTCTGTATCACTTTTGACATCGGGTTGACCAATAATTCCCACTTTGTATCCCAATTTTTCAAGCATACGTCCTACGGTTGCTACTCCAATAAAGGGCGAGTCAATATAGGCATCGCCAGATACCAAAATAATATCACACTGTTTCCATCCCAATTTTTTCATTTCGGCTTTGGTTGTAGGCAGATATTCTGTGGCAATAGGGTTGTTGTAGTCTTGATGCTTGTGGCTCATATTTTGTCCTAATATAATAAGTCAGGTCGAGAAAATCGACCTTAGGTGTTTGAAGTGTTATAGCTTAGATTACTTAAGCTGAGGTTATTTTTTAAAGGCTGAACCCAACATGCCTTTGATCGCACCTTGAATATCAGCAGGGTAAATAACAAATTTGGCGTTGGGGGAGTGTGTCATTTTTTCTAAAGTATTGATATATCTATCGCCCAGTAAGAACATTGCAGGTAACTCTTTACCATCGGTGGCTTGAGCAATCATCTGCATGGCTTTAGCAGAAGCATTTGCCAATGCCACTTGGGCTTGGGCTTCGAGTTTAGAGGCTTCAAGTTTACCTTGTGCTTCTAAAATTGCTGCGTTTTTGTTTCCTTCTGCTGTGGTCTCTATGGCTCTTCTTTCTCGTTCTGCTGCTGCTTGACGCTCCATAGAGTCTTGCATTGAACCACTTGGATTAATGTCTTGAATCTCTACAGATTTAACAGTTACTCCCCAATCAGAGACATCATCAATAATATTCTCTTTGAGTTTGGCTTTAATTTGGTCACGATTAGAGAGGGCTTCATCAAGTTTCATCTCTCCAATAATTGAACGCAGAGTGGTCATAATAAGGTTAGAAATTGCCAATTTGAAATCTTCAACACCATATAGAGCATCTTTGGGGTTGGTTACTCTAATAAAAGCGATGGCATTGGTTCGTATAACAGCATTGTCTTTGGTAATAACTTCTTGCTGAGGAATATCCATAATAATATCACGGGTAGAGATACGTTGACGAATTGAGTCTATATAGGGAATAATAAGATTGAGTCCAGGGTGTAAGGTTCGTGAGAATTTTCCTAGTTTTTCTACAATCCACTCTTCGCCTTGAGGGACAATTTTGATTCCTTTAAAGAGGGTAACAATGATGGCTACAAGTAGAATCACTAATATGTTTAAACTTTCCATTTTATAAATCCTTAATTATATTTTAGCAACTTCAATGAGTTGCCCTTTGACTTGAATAATTTTAATACGACTGTTTATTTCGATTGTCTCTTTTGCGGTGGCAGTCCAAGAGGTATTGCCCAAAACAGGTGTGTCAAATTTTACTTCTCCTCGTGCATTGGCATTAATGGTTTTTGTAATAATACCTTGGGTATCAAGAGAGTAGTTAGACTGTCCCGAACTCTCTTGGTATGGGTCTTTTATATATTTAAACCATAAGACCAAAGAGAGTATAGAGAGAATCATCCAGAGTGTTAGTTCCGTCTCCAACGAAGTTGTAAAGAGCTTATCAGACATACCAACAAGCATACTTGCTACACCGAGACCCAACATGATAAATGTTCCTGTAAAAATTTCTAAGGTAATTAGAAAAATTCCAAAGGCAATCCAATGCCACCAAAGTAGGTAGTTGCTTAAAAACTCTAGCATGTTATATCTCCTTAATTATGTTTTAAACGGTTAATCTATATTATACATCAATATTATTTGATTTACTTTGTTCGGCACTTGTTTCATAATATTTTGGCAGATTAAAATCATTCCATAAATTATCCACATACATATTAATATGATGAAGTACTTCATTCGATTGTTCTGCCAACTCCAGTGTAATATTTGCCGTTACTTTCCAGTAGTTAATTTTTCCTTCTCCACTATAAATATGTTCTGTTGTTACCCGTGGAACATCAAGAATCTCTATGCTTGTAGAGTCTACTTCTCGTTTACGATAGAGGGAATTCTGTAAATCTTTTAATTTCCAAAGACTGTCTGCTAAGATGAAGTAGTAGTAGTTTATATGTACAAGTTCATTTGCCATCTCTTGAATAGTGTTGTCATCTTTTGGTTTATGGCTGTCCCTAAACATACGATATTTTCTAATGGCAAAGTTTTTATCAATATGATGATGTAAAATATTAGATTGATTTTGGTAGTTTTCTACAGATATTAAAATAGAAGCTACAATAGATTTAATCTTTGCAATAATTTGTGCTTCTTTATCGCCATTTAAGTGGTCAGAATCTTTTATTGCTGACTCGACTGTTTCAATAAGGTTGTGAATGAAGAGTTTCGATAGAGGATGATGAGATTTCTCATCTTGGTATAAATCATTAGATATTTTTAGTTTGTTCCAAATATCTTCAATGCTTGTTGCCTCTTCTTTTATAATTGTTTCATATTCTTCATGGCTAAGAACATCTTCTGCATGTGTTATATTCTTTTCTTTTACCAATTGTCTGTCTTTATAGGTGTCTGCAATAATACGAAATGCTTTTAATTCTTCTTCTATATTCAATCGTTTACTATCTAGACTTGGAATTTTAACACCAGTATTTACATAGATAGAGAGAAGAAGAAGCATTTCTGCACGTTTAGGAATAGAACGATGCTCATTTTTATTGTTGCTATTGACTTGTGGAATATAGATTGAGATTTCTTCTCTATAGTCCAGAGTAGGTAAGGTGTAGTTGATAATTGTCTCTTGGATGATTTTTTTATGGGGAATAATTATTTCTGCATTGGATTTAATGCCATAAAATTTATCAGCACGGATACCAATATGTCGAACTTCCAACATTTCAGAATCACTTAACGTAATACGGTCATGTTCTTCATAGGGTGCATCCATTTGAAGGGAGAGTCCTGCAAAATAGTTCTCCAACAAATCTTTGGTTGCCATGGTTAATAGCCCACCAATAATGGCAATGAAAATACTGAAAGGAATATAGTCAGACATGGTTTGGTCATCATTGTTTTGGAAATCTTGGACGGCTGATGTTGTAATGTTTTGATCGAGTAATATTGAAGCATCCATGACATGAATATAGTTAAAAAAAGTTCCATAGATGAGACTCATAAATAAAATTAAGAGTAAAAATTTAATGGAAAGTGTTGCCAATTCAGGGGGCATAAGCGTTTTTTGTATATTGCTAAAATAGATAGAGTCATATTTTTTAATTGCAAAATTGATACTGGTAAAGAGAATATAGCCTAAAACCATAATAAAAATAAGTTTATAGAGAAGAATTTCAAACGCTGTGAGACTGTTCGGGTATTTATTTAATAAATCAGTAAAGCTGGAAGGAAGCAGTAGTTTTCCAAAAGTATAAGTCAAGTCATTATAGTGATAAAAACTAAAATTAAAATGTTCAAAAATTATTTTTTTTATAACAATGACAGCAGAAATACTAAGGGTAAAAGCAATGGTTACAAATGTAAATTTATTGAGATAATGAGAAAAATAACTTGTAGGTAGAATGAATTCAATATAGATATGCTTTTTAATTAATAAATAGAGAAAAGAGATTAATAAAAGAATGAAAATAGTAGATAAAATTAGTAGATTTATTCCAAAAATCTCTTCGTTATTAATAATTAAAGAGATTATTTTAACACCTGAGAGCAAAATAAAAGTAAAAAACATGTATTTAATTAATATGTTTTTAATAAGATAAAGAGAGATAGAGAGATGATGCTGTTGAATTTTTTTGATGGTTGATTTAAGAAAAACTTCTATATCTTGAATCTCTTTCTCTTTTTCTATTTTTTTATCTAAATCTTTGATATTTAAATAGTTAAAAGAAATAATAATGTTGTATATTTTATAGTAAATAGAGAGAATAGTATTAAGTTTAAATAATTCCTTAATCGTATATTGATTCTCTTTTAATCCATAAGGTTCGGTTCTCAACTCATAAATTTTAAACTCATTTAACAATGAATGATGAGATTTTTCTTCCAATACTTTTGTAATGCTTTGCCAATATCTTTTTGTTTTACTACTTGATTTTATTTCTTCTTCTATTGTTATTTCTTCATTTTCTGTATTTGTAAAAAATATACTGATAAGATTAAAAATAAAGAGATAAGTAAAAATATTGATGAGAAAAAGAGAGATACTTTCGGCTGTTAAGAAGTGGAGAACTTTCTCTTCTTCTATTGTTTTAGAAATAAAAAATATTTTAAATGAGCCAATTGATGCAACGAGCATAGCAAATATAATGCTAGAAAAAATCATGGATGAGCTATTGATGGATTTAAATTTCATATAAATATATCCTCTTGAGTGTTTACTTTAAAAAGTATAGAGTAAAGAAGAGAAGTAAATCAAGTTTTTAGAAAGGAGAGAGTATTAAAAAAGTTATTTGTCAACAAGTAGATAAAATTTTTAACATAAAAAAATTTAAAATGTTAAAAAATGAAAAGAAAACTATTCCTTAAATACCCATAAGCAAGCTTACGGTATAATCGCGAAATTTTTTTAACTCCAAGGATAAACAATGTCAACTTTAAATGTATTTTATGACAAAGATTGTGATTTAAGTATTATTAAATCAAAAACAGTAGCAATGATCGGTTTCGGTTCTCAAGGTCACGCACATGCAGAAAACTTAAGAGATTCAGGAGTTACTGTTGTTGTTGGTCTTAGAAAAGATGGTTCTTCATGGGCAAAAGCAGAAGCTAAAGGTTTTGAAACTTTAACTGTAGCAGAAGCATCAGCAAAAGCAGATGTTATTATGATTCTTCTTCCAGATGAAAATCAAAAAGAGATTTATGAAGCAGAAATCGAGCCAAATCTTAAAGATGGTGCTACTATCGCTTTTGGTCACGGATTTAACATTCACTATGGAAGAATTAACCCAAGAAAAGACATTAACGTTACTATGATTGCTCCAAAAGCTCCAGGTCATACAGTACGTTCTGAGTTTGTAAGAGGTGGTGGTATTCCAGATCTTATTGCTGTTGGTCAAAACCCATCTGGAACAACTCAAGAGTTGGCTTTATCTTATGCTTCTGCAATTGGTGGTGGACGTACTGCAATTATTGAAACTACATTTAAAGATGAAACAGAAACAGATTTATTTGGAGAACAAGCAGTACTTTGTGGTGGTGCAACAGCATTGGTACAAGCTGGTTTCGAAACATTAACAGAAGCTGGATATGCTCCTGAACTTGCTTACTTTGAGTGTCTTCACGAACTTAAATTAATTGTTGACCTTATGTTTGAAGGTGGAATTGCTGACATGAGATATTCAATTTCTAATACTGCTGAGTATGGAGATTATGTTTCTGGTAAAAGAGTAATTAATGATGAGTCAAAACAAGCAATGAGAGATATTCTTACTGAGATTCAAGATGGTAGATTTGCAAAAGACTTTATTTTAGAAGGTCAATCAGGATACCCAAGAATGAATGCTGAAAGAGCAAATGACAAAGAGAAACTTATTACAAAAACAGGTAATGCTCTTCGTGAAATGATGCCTTGGATTTCTGCTGGTAAAATCGTAGACCAAGATAAAAACTAAGGTTTTTTTCTTTACACCCATTATTTTATGGGTGTCTTTCTTTTCTACTTTTCCTTTTTTAGTTTTTAAAATCTATCATTTTTATTGTTTAACTATATCTAAAAAATTTATGACTTATTAAGTTCGTGGATAGTATAATTTTTATTCACAATTAAAATAGGAAATAGACATGAAAAAACAATTAACAAAATGGGCTTTTACTGGTTCAATCTTACTCTTTCTCAATCCTCTCAATGCACTTTTTGCCACAGAAACTTCACTTTCTCACTCTTTTGATACAACTTGGGTTAATATAGTTGTTCCTTCTAACAGCACGACATTGGAAGAGTTAGCAACAACTTATTATGGGAATAAAGAGGAGAGCAAACTAATTTATGAAAGTAATAAGGATATTATTCCTGCAACGATGAAGTTACACGAAGGGATGAAGTTAAAAATGCCAGTCACTGAACAATATATTGATCAACCTGAACATTTGGGTTGGAGATAAATAGTAGTAAAAAGTTGAAATATTCTATTTCAACTTTTTACGTCACTTTTTGATTTAGCCAAACATCTTTTTAAATGCATTCAGGAGTGTAGCAAGGATACCTTTTGGCTTGATAAGGTCTTCTATAAATTCATTGTATGTCAAATTATGTTCTTCTAAAAAAGCTTCCAAATAAGCCAAAGATTTTTCCATTCCATGTTTTTTTTCAATAGACAACATTGTCTCATAAAGATTTGCTGTGGTATCAATAACATCTTGTGGAACAGAACGTCTAAATGCCGTTAGAGCAATGATTTCCCCTTTAGAATTTGTCTTGGTTTCAAAATCTGCAATGACCCAATAGTATCTTCCATCTTTTGCAAGGTTTTTAACAATTCCTGAAATACCTCTTCCTGCTAAGAGACTTTGCCAAACCAAAAAGAAAACAGCTTTTGGCATATCGGGGTGTCTCAAAATGTTATGTGGCTGACTGATAAGTTCTGCTTCTGAATATCCTGAAATTTCGGAAAAGTTTTTATTTGTAAAAATAATTTTCCCTTTAAGGTCTGTTTTACTTACTATAAACTTTTTTTTAGAAAATTTAATCTCCTCATCCAGTACAATAGGTCTATAAATCATAATACTATCCTTTGTTTTAAAGTATTTATAATTTATTTTAACTAAAAAAGTATAAAATAAAGTTATTTTTTGGAAAAATAATTAAAAAAGATTAGTATTTGTTTTTTTTTATGTTTTTGTAAGTTAAATTCCCGTAAATTTATACGGGAATGAAGAAATAGTTTATTTTCGATTTTTACCTGCAATAATAAAACGTAAAGCATTGAGTTTAATAAATCCTTCTGCATCCGATTGGTCATAAACATCATCTTCTTCAAAAGTTGAGTGAGCTTCTGAGAAAAGAGATTTTTCTGACTCTCTTCCAACCACCATTACATTTCCTTTGTAGAGTTTCAATCTAACCGTACCTTCTACATGTTCTTGTGTTGCATCAATAGCAGATTGAAGCATTTCACGTTCAGGAGACCACCAATAACCGTTGTAGATAAGTTTTGCATAGCGTGGCATAAGTTCATCTTTTAAGTGACTGGCCTCTCTGTCTAAAGTAATAGATTCAATGGCTCTGTGACCTTTTAACATGATTGTTCCACCTGGGGTTTCGTAACAACCACGTGCTTTCATTCCTACATAACGGTTTTCAACAATGTCAATTCTACCAATTCCATGTTTGTTACCATAGGCATTGAGTTCTGTAAGAATAGTGGCTGGACTCATCGCTTCGCCATTGATGGCAATTGGGTCCCCACTTTTATAGTCAATCGAGATATACTCAGCTTCATCAGGAGCATTTTCAGGGCTAACCGACCATAACCACATGTCTTCATCTGGCTCTTTGCTTGGGTCTTCAAGAACCAAACCTTCATAAGAGATGTGTAGTAAGTTGGCATCCATTGAGTATGGAGATGCTTGACCTTTTTTCTTCTCAATTTTAATTCCATGAGTC
>Ga0256826_1001387_pt1 | contig 15072 bp, 15 predicted proteins | sample CV79metaG_FD_185975 | JGI IMG/M metagenome (GOLD analysis project Ga0256826, IMG submission 185975) | Hydrothermal vent microbial communities from East Pacific Rise, Pacific Ocean - CV79 | ecosystem: Environmental > Aquatic > Marine > Hydrothermal vents | place: Pacific Ocean: East Pacific Rise...
TATCGTATGAATATTGCTACTTTAGAACTTGAACAGGCATATGAAAAATTGAAAAATGTCAGTTTAAATTATCTTAAAATATATGGAAATAATCAATATATAGAAAAAGTTATACGAGGATTACATACTAATTCATCGTATAAGATAGAGATAAAAGAGGGTTTAGAAGTGAAAGAAAAGAAGTTATTTCAAAAAATAAACTTATTTGGTGATAAGAAAAAATGAAACAACTTGCCATAATTGGACCCACCGCTTCAGGTAAAAGTGATTTAGCCATCAAAATCGCTTTACAAATAGATGCTTATATACTTTCGATTGACTCTTTGAGTATTTATAAAGAGATAGATATAGTAAGTGCAAAACCATCTGTAAGTGAGCTAGGACAAGTAAAACATTTTGGGATAAATGAAATTTTTCCAAATGATTTTTTTAGTGTAGATATTTTTATAAAACTGTATGAAGAAGTTGTTCAAAAATGTGTACAAGAGAAAAAAAACTTAGTGATAGTTGGAGGCACATCTTTTTATCTCAAATCATTGCTTCAAGGGCTTTCAAAAATTCCAAAGAGTGATACTAGCATAGATGCTAGAGTAGCTCAAAAACTCGAAAATTTAGAGGAAACATACCAATTTTTACAAAAAGAAGATGCAAAATATATGTCAAAAATTTCTCAACATGATTCTTATCGTATAGAAAAAGCATTGTTTATATATGAAGCAACGGGAATGAGTCCTAGCGAATGGTTTTTAAAAAATCCACCAGAGCCCATAATAAAAGATTTGAAAATCTATAATATAGATGTTGCAAGAGAAGTTTTACGTCCAAGGATAGAAAAAAGAACACAAAAAATGTATGAAATGGGTCTAGTCGATGAGGTATGTAGACTTGAACAAGAGTACTCTCGCTTACCAAACTCTATGGGTGCTATCGGGATAGTAGAAGTTTTGGAGTACCTTGATGCGAAAGTTACAAAAGATGAGATGCTTGAAAACATAGCAACACATACAGCGCAACTTGCAAAGAGGCAACAAACTTTTAATAAAACACAGTTTAAAGAGATAGTATCTGCTAAACTTGAAGACTTAGAAACTATAATACTTAAAGCTATGAAGGAGTAAATGATGAACATACTAATCGTAGAAGATGATGTACCAACAGCAAAGCAACTAGCACAACTTTTAAAAAGTGAAAAGTATGATTGTGATGTGGCTTACGGCTATAAAGAAGCACAAGAATGTATAGATAAAAATGCCTATGCTCTTATACTATTGGACTGGAACCTTGGTGATGGAGATGGACTAGAACTTTTGCAAGAAGTAAGGGACTTTGAGATTAAGACACCTGTTTTTATGCTCTCAGCAAACTCTGCGATAGATGATAGAGTGGCAGTACTTGATAGTGGTGCTGATGATTATCTCTGTAAACCATACTCTTCTGTAGAGTTACTCGCTCGTATGAGAGCACTACTTAGACGGGATGTAAACGAAAAAACTTCTTCTATTATTATTGGAAATGTAAAACTAGATACAACTTCACGAGATGTTTTTGTAGATGAAGTCTCCATAAATCTAACAACAGCAGAATTTGATTTGTTAGAATTTTTTATGCAAAATTCTAATCAAGTTTTAACAAGATACCAACTGAGTGAACATCTAAATAAAGATAACTATAGTGTAAAGCATAGTAATCTTGTAGATGTTCATGTCAAAAACTTACGAAAAAAGCTAGGACGCAAAGATTTCATCCTTAGTGTTCGTAGTGTAGGCTATAAAGTCAACAAATCTTCATAACTTCATAAATCTTCATTTTATTTTCATAAACCTATCGTAAAGTTACATACTTTAAAAAATATAGGGGCAGAAAATGAAAACTTTTACATTAACAAGCTTAGCAGCAGCAACATTACTTTTAGTCGGATGTGGTGGAGGTGCTTCTTCAACTACAGGAACAACAACTACAGCAACAACAGGTACAACTATTCAAGTAGTTCGTGGACCAATCCTTGGTGCAATCGTTCGTGATAACAATGGAACAGGAGTTGTAGCCAAAAGTGACGGCAATGGAAATTATACTTTTGCAAAACCTATTACATATCCTATTGTGGTAACGGGTGGTGTTATTGATATGGATAGAGATGGTAAGATTAGTGTCGGTGATGTAAAAAATGATATGAATCTAACAGCTACATCTGGAAAAGTAGTGACGATTGCAACTACATATGCAAGTAAACCAGAAACAAAAGATTTACTCGATAAAATTGCTACAACTTTAGGCATTACAACAATAGATTTAGAAACAAAAACACCTCTTGATTCTAGAGAGATAGAAGCAATCTCTAATGTACTTTATAAGTATGCACAAGATGATAATATTTCTGCAAACACATTAACAGATATTGAAAATGACATTCAATTAGAAAATGATAAGTATACACAAGAAGATGCAAGTCATGATTCTGAAAAAACAGAACAAAAGTTAATTAAAAAACTTTCTGATGATGGAAAGGTGACTGAGTTAAGTAGTGTTAAAGAGATTGAAGATGAAGCAAAGAATCTTAATGATGAGTACTCAAAGCTATATGTTGAATCTAAAGCAGAGTATGAACGCGAGAATGGTGATAGTGAATATGGAGAGACAGAAGGCTCTTCTTCTCACTACCAAGGTGTAAATTGTGCTTCATGTCATACATTTGTAAATGGTACAGGGATATCTCCACGTGAAAGTGAAGAGAATGAAGGTAGTGAAGGAAATGAAGCTAATGAAAATCAATTTACTTCAGGTGCCACAATCTTTAGAAAACTAACTTCAGCAAATAATAATGGTGTTGATGGTGTCGCAAACTATACACTAAGACTTCGTTTTGATGATAACAGAACAATTCAGTATAGACAAGGAAGAGGTACTGGTAATGTTAATGTAACTTTTGATACAACGGCATTAAACAAATATACAGCAGAAGTACTCAATGCTAATGGTGCAGTGACAAATAAGTCAGCTACTAATTCTCATGATATGAATAGACTTGATTGTAATAGTTGTCATAGTGCAACAGGGACAAACAACGCTCCTGGTAGAATAGTTTCTTTTGATTATTCTGGTTCTATAACAACAGTTGCAAATATTGTAGACATAAATACTACGATTACAACATCAACAACAGTTGTGGATACAAATACTACTACAACATCAACAACAGTTGTGGATACAAATACTACTACAACACCAACAACAGTTGTGGATACAAATACTACTACAGCACCAACAACTACCGTTATCGCAAAATCATTTCAAAATGATGTTTTACCAATCTTAAATGATAGTTGTAAAAACTGTCATGGGAGTAGTGGTAATTTTAGTATTACAAATAGTGCAACACCATATGCTGGAGTTACCCCATTTGTTAGTATATCTGATGCAGTGAACTCATCATTATTACTTAAAGGGAGTAATCAAGTAGGTCATGGTGGTGGTATTGCTATAAATGCACAATCAGTACAGTATGCAACTGTGCAAACATGGATAAGCGAAGGTGCAAAAAATAATTAAGGAAATATGATGAAAAGAAATTTTTTATATAGCATATTAGTAATAGCACTTACATTCACTTTAAGTGGATGTGGCGAGGACGAAGAAGAGGGCTCTTCTTCAACTGCTGCAGTAACACAAGGATGGCATTTTCCAGGAAGGGATTGTTTGGCTTGTCATAATGTTGATTTAAACCCAGATAAGCATCTTCTTTTTGGAGGTACTTTATATAAAAGTTCGACAGTTACAAATCAAGATGACTTAAACAATGTATGTGGTGGTGATTTTGTAATCAACTTTTTAGATACAGCATTTCAGCCTGTATATAGTTCTAAAAATTATATAGATACAAATTCTAAAGGCAACAAAGGAAAAGGAAATCTTTTCATATTACAGCGTAAGTTACGACTTTTAACTGCAGGAAGTTACTATGTTCAAGTCACGGATGTAAATGGAAGTGTTATGGCTGTGACTAGCGGTGCAACTCATAAGTTTACATCACAAGATTATGACATAAACAATCCTGTGGATTTCGGTAATAGACTCGCTTGTAACTCATGCCATATTAATGGTGGTAGTCAAGCTCCTTTGTTTGTTAACAGTTTAGCAAATTTAAATTTATGTAAATAAGGAAAGAAAAAATGAAAAAAATAATACTTTTAATAATGGTAATGATAAATCTGTATGCTGCTCCAAGAGTAGGTGACAATGCAATCGAATTTAGCTTAACTGATTTATATCACGAGAGTAAGATAGTTTCAAGTAGTCAATATAATGGAAAAGTAACACTCTTAAACCTTTGGGCTAGTTGGTGTAGCGGATGTCAAGCAGAGATGCCACTTTTTGTGGACTTACAAAACAGATATAAAAAAAATAATTTTGAGATAATTACTTCAAGTATAGACAGTTCACCAAGTGCTGCTGTAGATTTTTTAAATGAAGTAGATATGCAACATACTCTTACAGCACTTTACGATGAAGATAAAAGTTTACCTAAAGCCTATAAATGTCCAGGTATGCCAACATCTTTTTTGATTGGTAAAGATGGAAAAATTGTAAAAGTATATGTTGGAAGTTTAGATCATAACGATATAAAAGAGTTAGAAGCAACAATCCAAGAGTTAGTAGGAAACTAAGATGTATAAATTATTTTTGATCGCATTGGTTCTTTTTACAAGTGGATGCTCAGAACATTTAGTTCGTGTTATGCCCTATGAAAAAGAGTATTTTGCTCAAGATAAAATGAGCTTAGCACCAGTTGGAGCAAGAAGTGAACAAGAGGGACATATTTTTCTTATTCGTGAAGCGAGTGCTGGTGGTGAAAGTTCATTTCAAGGAGGTTGTGGATGTCGTTAAAATATTTACTAATTACATTGGCTTCTTTACTTGCTCTTGAAGTTACATCATTAGCCTCAAGTTTAAAAAACAGTATGAGCTTTGGTGTAGATACATACAATGATAATGCAGATGTACAAGTGTATTCTCCTACATTTTCTGTTTTTAATAAACTATCTCATAACTGGATGATTGGTTTTAAAATGCGTATAGATGCTATAACTGCAGCGAGTATTAAAAATGGAAGTAATGCAGGACATGTGGATGCGGTAACTGGTGCTTCATCAAATGAAAATTTTTATGATGATATTCGTTATGCACCTACACTTATGGCAACTTATGAAGATGGAGATAATCTACTCTCCTTTGGAGCATACTATTCAAGTGAAATAGATTATGAAGGTAAAGCCCTTTTTGTAAACTATGTAAGACAACTCAATGAGCAAAATACAGCATTAGGTATAGGTATCTCTCAATCAGACGATGTTTGGAAACCTGTTTTTGATAGAGCATTACCAAAAGACTATAGAAGAGAAGGAAAGTTAGACTTATCTATTAACCAACTTATTAGTCCAACATTATCATTACAAGTAGTATATTCATATTTAAAAAGTGAAGGATTCTTGTCTTCACCATATCATTATGTATTACAAAATGATATTGCAAAGTTTGAGAATTATCCTGATAGTAGGGTAGGGCATGCTTTTGCACTTAAAGGTGTAAGTCTTCTGAACATAAAAAACAGTATGAACTTTTCATATAGATATTATACAGATGATTGGGATATAAGTTCTCACACTGTTAACATAGAAGAGTTACATGATTTTTCTAAAAACTTTACAACAGGACTACGACTACGTTACTATACACAAACAGCATCAAACTTTGTAAAAGAGATAGGAACATATAATGCAACTGATAACTATTTTGCGACAGATTATAGAATGAGTGCTTTTGATTCATTTACGATAGGTATGCCCTTTATGTACAAAATGAGAGGTGGAGACAAGCTTAACGCGAGTATTGATTTTTATCAAACAACGAGTAATGATTACATCAAAAGCTGGTATGGTGTAGATAAAATAAACGCAATTTTTACTACATTCACTTATGAGTTTGAGTATTAGCATGTCTTTTTTTGAGCATGGTGTAAAGACTAAAGTGATGAGTACAGAACTCATCATTGAAGCGAATGTATCAAAAAAGATTTTATTTAAAGCCATAACATTAGCTAAAAATTTTGAAGTAAAATACTCAGCTTACATAGAAAATTCTCTTTTATCAAGGATTAATAAAGCATCTGGAATAGAAGCTATCCCCTGTGATGAAACTGAAATAGAGATCTTTATAAGAGCTTTGAAAATGGCAGAACTTTCAAATGGACTGTTTGATCCAACTATAGGTGCCTTAACACAAGGTATATATGGTTTTGGAAAAGAGAGTGCCAAAATACCAACAGAGGAAGAACTATTACTCGTAAAAAGACTTGTCAACTTTCGTGAGTTTAAAGTTCTTGGTAATCAAGTATATCTAAATAAAAAGGGAATGAAACTCGATTTAGGTGGTATAGGCAAAGGCTATGTAGCCGATAAAATCATACAATTTTTACAAAAAAAAGGGGCGACTAAAGCACTTGTAAGTGTTGGTGGAGAGATATGTTCTTTTGGAAAAAAGTATAATATTGCTTTACGAGATCCATTTTCAAATAATAATCTTGGTCTTATTAAAACTACAAGTAATATGTTGAGTATTTCAACTAGTGGTGATTATGAACGTTATATTGGTTCAAAAAAGCATCACCATATTCTTGACAACACAACAGCAAGACAGAACCACTATTATAGTAGTATAACTATTATAAAAAATGGTTTAGAAACAACACTCTTAGATGCTGTGGCAACCATCGCATTTAATTCTCCTCCAGAAAAACTCAAAGTAATAGCACAACAATATAAAGTAGCGATTATCTCTGTCTCAGCAAAGAAAGAAATTTATATAGAAAATTTTTCAAATTTAGACATACAAGGTTTTGAACTCTTTTCATTTTATGATAAGATGTGATTATAAGGATTGGAATTGATGATGAAACATCTCGTTATGATATTGTTTATATTCTCATTTGTACATTCAGATGATTTTTTAAGTACTAATCAGGATAAATATGTTTTAGGTGAAGGTGTGCAAATAGCTTCCTTACCTTTATATGTAGGGGGATATTTTTCTGCACTGTATCAAGCAAAAGAGCACACGAAAAAGTATCAACTTGATGATGTCGCATTACTTCTTTATGGTGACTATGAAAAATTTTCTTATGTTTCTGAGTTTGAATTTAAAGAACTGTATACATATACCAAAACTGAGAACGATGCAAAAAGTGAACAAAATACTAACATACATATAGAACGTTTATATTTTGATTATAATTATGATGAAAATTATCAAGCGAGAGTAGGAAAGTACAACTCGCCCATAGGCTTTTGGAACATGCTCCCTGTAAATGTTCTTCGTGATACTACATCAAATCCTATAGTTACTGATATAATATTTCCTCGTTTTACAACAGGAGTTAGTGTAACATATAGCTCTTATGAAAAAAATGCATTTCAAGTTGATGTTTTGGCTCAACATAATAATGACTTAGATTATAACTATAACAACTATCATATGGATGAACATTTTGGTTTAGGATTTACATACCTACTCGAAGATTTAAGTTTGAAAATGAATCTTGGTACATTTGATAACCTAAGAAAAAATGGTACTTCTGAAATTCTTTATTATGGACTACTTTCTTTTAAATATGAACAGGAAAAATACCAACTAACTAGCGAACTTGGTTCTCAATACTCACAAAAAAAAGCGACAACACCTTATGCAGGATACCTCCAAGGAGTGTATAATGTTACACAAGAACATGCTGCCATACTAAGACTTGAAGTTTATAAAGATGAAGTAACTCAAAACAAAGACAATATTGTAGTTTTTGCATACACATATAGACCTCTTTTCCCTGTAGCATTAAAAGCAGAATATCAGTTACACTCACTAGAAGAAAAAAATCAAATTTTATTTTCGGTATCGGTTCTATTTTAATGAAAACTTTTATACTTCTTCTTTTTACACTGATTTTATCCGCAAATCATTATGTGGCTGTTTCTAACAAGAGTATAAAAAGAATTTCTGTAGAAAAATTAAAAGCACTTTATCTGAAAAAATCATTTTATGTACATGATTTAAAAATAGTCCCCGTGAATTTAGCTCCCAAAAGCAGTGCTCGTACAAGTTTTGAAGTAAATATTTTAAAGATGAACTTTAGTAGATTAAAAACATACTGGATGAAACAACACTATCTTGGTCACCGTCCTCCTATAAGTTTAAAATCACAAAAAAGTGTTATTTCTTTTGTGAAAAAAGTAGATGGAGCTATAGGCTACATAGAGCAAAAAAACATAGATGATGATTTAGCAATTTTATATGAGTGGGAAGATTAATGCTCAGACAAATTTCATCTTTAAGAAATAAATTTTTAGTCGGTTTTGTTCTTGTTGGATTGCTTCCTTTTGTGATTTTACTAAGCTATACAATCTTTTTAAGTGAAACAAAAATTGTAAATAAAATTGTAGATGAACAACTGTTTCGTTCCAATAATGTTATACAGCTTATTGAGAATCAAATGATTTTACTCAAACAGGAAGTCGCTTTTATCTCCTCTTTAGATGTTATGGATGATATTTTAGCAGATGATATAGATAAGAGAATCTCCATCCTTTTAAGTAAAAAAACAACAGACTTTAGTATAGATATGTCTCTAATGGTGCTAAACAGGGATGCAACAATCATTGCAAGCTCTAGTAAAGAGTTATTGTTACAACAATTTTTTCTCTCTGCTGCTTTAGCAGAGACATCTTTTATAGATAATGGTTACATATATATATCTTCTAAAATTTATGCTTCTTTTGATAAAACAAAAGAGATAGGATACTTAGTACTTAAATATAAATTGCAAAATTTAGATAGTTATTTAACACACAGAAAGGGTATTCATTCCTATATCTTTTCATTAGAAAATGGAGTACATTTTGGTGATAAGGTAGAATTAAAATTTGATATTTCTAAGAAAAAAAGTGCTATCACTGATAAACATGTGATTGTTTATAAGAGCTTAAAAGGGAGACTAAAAGGCTATTACTTAGTATATGCCGTAGATAAAGAGATAGCTTTGAAATTTTTATATGATTTTACTAGGTTTATGATGTATGTAGCTGTAGTCGTTTTTATACTCATTATTTTTATTGCTGTAAAGTACTCACGAGGGATAGTAAAGCCCATAGAAGACTTAACGAATGCAACACGAAATATTATTAGAAATCAAGATTATACAAGTACTATAGAGATTCACTCTAAAGATGAGATAGCAACTCTTTCTTTTGCTTTTAATGAGATGTTAGAGACAACTAAAAATGCACTTAAAAGTTTAGAAGATGAAAATAAATTACGAGTACAGCGTTTTACACAACTTATAGAAGTTTTTAACAAAATCATTCAAACAGAGAATGAAGAAAAATGTATATCTACTTCAAAAAGTGAAATACAAAAAATCACCCAAAGAGAAGATTTACACTTTAGTAGAAAAAGAAATCAAGATGGTATAGCTATTTATGTAACAGACTTTTCTAAAAATGAAAAAGTGTATTTTGGTACTATCTCGCTTAAACACGAAGAGTTTGAAGATTTATATGAGAAACAATTTTATCACTCTATTGCTGCGATGATAAGCTTACAACTTGACCATATTCGGCTTATAGAACAAACAAAAAATGCTTCCAATGCGAAATCGACTTTTATTTCTACTATGTCACATGAGTTGAGAACCCCTCTTAACTCTATCATCGGTGCGACACAGTTTTTACTCTCTTATGAAGCCATGAGTGACACACAACAAGATAGTGTTGCAACCATAGAATCATCAGCACATTACCTTCTTGGCATGATAAATGAAATCCTAGATATTGCAAAAATTGAAGCAGGGGTTATGGAAGTAAAAAAAGAGTCTGTTGCTATACAAGAGTTACTACAAAACTCATATACCATTTTACAACCCTTAGCCGATGATAAAGATCTCGCGTTAGAATTAGACTTAGGCAAATTATCTGAGAAAATGATTGAAACGGATGGCCATCTTTTACAGCAAATCGTGATAAATTTACTTTCAAATGCAATCAAATTTACACAAGAAGGAAGTGTGAAAATCTTGGCTTATACTCAAGATAACACGCTCTTTATAAAGGTAATAGATAGTGGTGTTGGTATAGAAAAAAAGAGTATGCAAAAACTTTTTCATGCTTTTTCTCAAGTCGATAATGTTATGCAAAAAAAGCATAAAGGGACAGGACTTGGTCTCGCCTTGAGTCAAAAAATGGCACAACTTCTTGATGGTGATGTGAGTTTAGAGAGTGAAGGCTTAAACACTGGAGTTACAGCAACACTCTATCTTCCCTACAATAATCAAACTTTATAAATAGGCAAAAAATGAAATACAGTATCCTCTTTTCACTTCTTATAGTGTTTGTAAGTCTTAGTGCTACCGAAGTTACAAGGAGTATTGTTATCCCACGACCTAGTGTAACAGGTGATGGAGTTGTTCCAAATGATGAAGCTTACTTTACTTACAAGTTAGCTGGTAAAGATATAGAACTTATCTACACTAAAGACAATCAACAGTTTGCTAAACATACACTGTCTATGGAAGAAAAAATTCATAATGATTATGAAAAGTTTTTTCATTGGACATTTGATGAAACACTGTATGTAGGACTGATTTCTCAAAAAAATCAAATAGCCAATGGTTTTTCTACTCAGTGGCCAAACAACAGACAGATTAACTATATGGGTGGTACGATACTCACAGATTATTTTTCAAATACCTCATGGTTAGATGTACTACTTTACCATGAAACAGCACATAATTATCAGTTAAATGTAAAGGGAAGTAAAGTCTCTCAATTTTTACACTCTGTTTTTGGAAATGGTAGTTTTTTACTGCCACTTCCATGGGTAATCATTCCAAATGTTGTAGAAAACTCTTTTATGCTTGAAGGAAATGCTGTTTTAAATGAGTCATGGCATGGTTCGGGTGGAAGACTTTACAATGGTCGTTTTAAAGCGATGATGATGCTCCAAGCAAAAGCCGGAAACATTACTCCAGCACAGATGTATAACTCTAAATTGGGTTTTCCTTATGCCGGAAATATTTACTATCAAATAGGTGGTTTTTATAATCTTTACTTGGCAGAAAAACATGGTACACAAACTCTAAACAAGTACTTTTATAAGAAGTCAAAAGATTGGTGGTTCCCTTTTTATACCAACGCGACAATGGAAGCAACTATAGGAAGTGATTTTGAAACAAGTTTAAAAGAGTTTTCAGATTTTTATGCGAAACAAGCACAGGCATTGCAAATTGTTCAAGGGAAAAAACTCACTACTTCGCAGTTTTATACACCACTCTCAAGTAATGAAGAAGAAATCTTTTTCCTTACAAATGAAACAGGATATAGAGTACCTGAACTAGTTGTCTTAAACAAATCAGATGAAAGAGTGACAAAGAAAAGAGCGAGTTGGATTCCTGGAAAAGTCCTTAAATCAGACGGAAAGTACTATACACAAGGGAGTCATTTTATCTCGCCTACACAAATTTCACAAGGTCTTTTTGATAAAGATGCTTTGCTCAAAGATGACTCTGCCTCAAAGATGGTTCAAGGGTACTTGAGTGATGGTCGTGCTGTCTATTTTGATGTGGCAAGCTCTTATGACACGCCACAACTGTATGTAGGAAAAGAGTACTATGGGTATACAAACTCATCAGTTTTCATTGATAAAAATGACAATATTTACTACTTTGCAAACAAAGCTAAAGGCAAAGAAAGAACACTTTATAAGAACAAAACACCACTCTATATTTATGAAGGATTTTATGGAATTGTTGCTGATGTAGATTCCTTAGGAGCTATATATTTTATAGCAAACTCGAAGTTGGGTGCAACACTTTACAGATATAAAAATGCAAAGGTAACGCGAGCTAGTAGCGCAGATAATATTATAGAAGCACGACTTATAAATGACAAAGAAGTTTTAGTGAGTGCCGTGAACGCGAAAGAGTACTACTATGTAAAAAATACTTTAGAAACTATAGAAGAAGAACCTTTTAACACAAAATTATTTTTTGAAGATGAAGAGTATTATGGGCAGGATAAGGAGACAAAAAAAGTTGCAAATGAAAAAAAACTTGATACTTCAAATCCTTATAATGCACTTTTAGATATGCACTATAGCGGAGCAAACTTTTCCATAGGACAATCTACCAGTGGTGCTGTTATCGGCTCACTTGAGTTTAGTTTTGGTGACCCACTTACTCAAAACTCTGCAAACATTTTTATAACGCGAGATGAGTCGAATGTAACTTTAGCAGGGCTAGGCTATGAAAACTCACAGTATTTACTCCAGTACTCTTTTTCAGCTTACAGTGTTGTAGATGATGGAGATAGACTAGATACAAGAAGTGCTGGAATTATAGCGGGTGTACACTTGCCCTTTTTAAGAAGAGCTTACTACAGTGGAAGTGCTGATATAAGATACTTTCAAGATTATGACACAGCCCAAAGAGAGCCTTTAACTGCTAGTGTTTCTTTTGATGTGAGTAAGCATTTTGGTGTGAGTATGTATAAGAATTTTTCTGATGCTATTTCTCTGTATGGAGTGAAAGAGAGAGAAGATTACATAGTTGGTGGTGCTTATGATTTTAGACATGATTTAGGAGGTGAGTTTTATCTCAATCTTGGGGCAAAGTACTCACAAACAGATTTGCAAACAAATGATTTTTTAGCCAATGTAAACTCGAGAGGTGTAAAGGTATCACTCTTCTCTAATGCTGACATGGACCCAGCAACAATAGTTATGCCAAGTACAAACTACTCGACATACTGGAAAAAAGTGGGCTATGGTGAGGCTGGTGTTGCTAAGGTTATAAACCTTTCAAGTTACTATTTTACTTTTCCTCTTTCTCTACAACGCGAGTCTATATATGCAAACTATAGATACTATGATTTGCAAAGGTTTAGTGGTTTTAAAGAAAAAGTAAATGAAGTGACTTTGGGTTTAAGAATGGATGTTGTTCTCTTTAACAGTGCAGTAGTACCTTTTAGTTTAGAGTACTACCATAATGATAACCTAAGTGTGGTAGAAAATGAGAACCAAGTAAAGTTTTTATTAGGTACTAGTTTTTAAGTAGCTCAGTATACATAGCGGGTTTTCTATCACGAAGTAAACCCCAATACTCTCTTTGTTTTGCATTTGCCTCTAAATCAAAAGAAGCATAAATTATCTCTTCTTTCTCTCTTGAAGCTTCAGCAATCTTTGCCCCTGTATAGTCGGTAATAAAAGAAGAACCATAAAAAGTAATCTCGCAACTTTTCCCTACTTCTTTGCCTGTACGGTTTGCAACTACAACTGGAACTGTGTTTGTTGCAGCATGTCCCATCTGTACTCTTTGCCAATGCTCTTTAGAGTCTAAATGTATCTCAGGTTCACTCCCAATGGCTGTAGGATAAAAAATAATCTCTGCACCTCTAAGTGCTAAAGAGCGAGCGGTTTCACAAAACCATTGGTCCCAGCAGATACCAACGCCAATTTTCCCGTAAGTAGTGTTATATACTTTAAAACCAGTGTTCCCCGGTTTAAAGTAAAATTTTTCTTCATATCCAGGTCCATCAGGTATGTGAGTTTTTCTGTAGTTATCCATCACAACACCATCAGCATCTATAACGACAAGAGAGTTATAGTAGTCGCTATCTGCTTTTTCAAAGTAACTAACAAGTAATACAACTTTGAGTTCTTGTGCAAGCTGTTTAAAGTGTTGTAGGAGAGGATTGTTTTTAAGAGGGGTTGCCCATGAAAAATAGTGGGCATCCATATCTTTACAAAAGTAAAGTCCCTCAAAGAGTTCAGGTAAAAGTATGATTTGTGCACTATTTTTTGCTGCATCACGAACAAAGGAAGAAGCCTTTTTTATATTGGCTTTTTTATCTTCACTCATGCTCATTTGAAGGGCAGCTACTTTTACCATAGGAAGAAAGACTAGCCTCTTGCTGTTACTTCTAAAAGATGGTAGCCAAATTGAGTTTTAATTGGTCCATAAACTACATTTACATCACCACTAAAAACTGCTTTATCAAACTCTGGAACCATCTGTCCTGGTCCAAACTGACCTAAATCTCCACCTTTTGCAGAAGAAGGACAAGTAGAATTTTCTTGTGCAACTGCACCAAACTCTGCGCCACTATCTATCTCTGTTTTTAACTCATTACATTTTTCTTCACTATCTACTAGTATATGTCTTGCTGTTGCCCATGCCATTTTTTTGTCCTTAATTAATTTGAAGTGCGAATTATAGCTTAAATCTCGTCATTACTCCAAGCCGTGATTGCATCTACTAAAGTGTCAAAACTATCGCCTTTACCAATGATAAAAACTTCATCAAAGATGTAACAAGTTACTTTTGTGTTTGCTTCTAGTAGAAATACTGCATACTCCTCAGGAGAGTTTGACTGCACTGAAAGGACTTTCATTCCATCGAGCATATCGTTGACTTCTATGATGTCATCATACTCCGCATTAATGAGTTTTTTCCCATCGCTACTATAAATTTTCATTATGTCACCTTTTATTAGTCATTCTTAGTGTAAAATTACTTAAAGGAAATTTTACATGAATATAGCAAACAACATCACAGAATTGATTGGAAATACTCCATTAGTACGATTAAATAAGGCATCAAAGGCAACAGGTGCAACAATTTTAGGAAAATGTGAGTTTCTTAACCCTACAAGTTCAGTAAAAGATAGAATCGGGTTTAATATGATTCGCCGTGCACAAGAAGCAGGGAAGATTACAGAAGGTACAACTATCATCGAGCCAACAAGTGGTAACACAGGGATTGCACTTGCTGCAAACTGTGCGGCTCAAGATATAAAGTTGATTTTAACGATGCCTGATTCTATGAGTGTAGAGCGAAGAAACATACTTAAAGCATTGGGTGCGGAACTTGTACTAACACCTGCTGCAAAAGGTATGAAAGGCTCTATCGCAAAAGCGGAAGAGTTACAAAAACAGACACCAAACTCTCTTATCTTACAACAGTTCGCAAACCCTGCAAAC
>Ga0256826_1001388_pt1 | contig 15058 bp, 12 predicted proteins | sample CV79metaG_FD_185975 | JGI IMG/M metagenome (GOLD analysis project Ga0256826, IMG submission 185975) | Hydrothermal vent microbial communities from East Pacific Rise, Pacific Ocean - CV79 | ecosystem: Environmental > Aquatic > Marine > Hydrothermal vents | place: Pacific Ocean: East Pacific Rise...
TCTACAGTTAATAACTGTAACATGCCAAACATCTGTTTCATAAATTCAAAGTCATCATCACTTACTTTATCTAAGCCCATTTTTTTACCCATAAGGTAGAGAAAGTGCCTACTGTAGAGCCTTCCATAATGGTCAAGAAGTTTATCAAGTCTCTCTTTTGTCACCAATGGCTCCAGTGCCAAAGCAAACGCTCGTAAATTCCACTCTCCTATGCGAGGTTGATTTCCAAAAGAGTATCGACCATCTCGGTCAGTATGATTACAAATATAATTCGTATCATAATCATCTAAAAAAGCATAAGGTCCATAGTCAATTGTAAGTCCTGCTATAGACATATTGTCGGTATTCATTACCCCATGGTTAAAGCCTACTGCTTGCCACTCTGCCATGAGTCGTGCTGTTTTTCCCATGACCTCTGCGAAGAAGTGAAAGTATTTATTCTCTTCATCATTCAGATGTGGGTAACACTCATCAATGGCATAGTCAGCCAAAGACTCTAACTCTTTAAAGTTTTTAGAGTGCGTGAAGTACTCAAATGTTCCAAAACGAACCCACGAAGGAGAGACACGAAGTACAATTGCCCCTTTCTCCCAAGTTTGACGGTAAACAGAATGCTCAGAACCAATAAGAGCCAAAGCTCTGGTAGTCTCAATTCCTAAACCATGCATCGCTTCGCTCATAAGATACTCACGAATACTTGAACGAAGTACAGCACGACCATCACCAGAACGAGAATAAAGTGTGGGACCTGCTCCTTTGAGTTGCAGATGATATTTTTCATTATGTTCATTGGTTACAGTTCCAATGTTTATGGCACGACCATCACCCAAACGTGGAACAAAATGTCCAAATTGATGTCCTGCATAACACATTGCAAAATTATCTGAACCTTCCAATTTTAGCTCACCATTTACAAACTTGGTCAATGCATTGTGGTCAGAGATGTCAAGATTTAACATTTTAGCCACTGCATCGTTAGCATGAATAAGAAAAGGCTTGGTCAAAGGTGCTGGGTCTACACGGTCATGACAAAGTTCTGGCAGTTCTAAATAAGGATTGGTTAGTTTTACATCTGTTAATTTCATAAATCTATATTACATACTAAAGCTTAAACTAAAACAAAATCAACGCATGCTCTCTCAAAAGCTCTTCAATGAAAACAGAAGGTTTCTTTTTACTCCCAAGAAAAAAAACTTTCTCTTTTGCCCGTGTCAAGGCAACGTAAAACAAACGTCGTTCTTCTGCATAAGGGTAGTCGTTTAAATCTGTCGCAGACTGTTCAGAAGGAAAACCAAACTTACCCGATTCCATGTGTGTTAAGAGAACATAGTCAGCCTCTAAACCTTTGGCAGCATGTATGGTTTCAAACGTTATAGTCAAATGGCTATATTTTATCATAAAATGGTTCATGTTTTTAGGTTCACAAAAACCATACCGACTTAAAATCATGACCGATTTTTGCTCTTTAGTGTTTTTTAAAATAAAGTCTAAAATAGACTCAATGTACTCATCCATCTTTTTTTTATTTTGGTATTCGTAAAGGTAAAATGTATTTTTATTTTTAGGCTTAAGACTTTTTATCTCTTTATGAATCTGTTGCTTATTTTGTAAAATGAATGCTTTGGAAACCTCTGCTAACGTAGCATTGAACCGAAAGGTGTAGTCCAGTTTTATGGTTACAGTGTTTCCATAGAAGGTTTCAAAGTTTTGAATAATGCCAACATCACTACCTGCAAAACCATTGATTGCTTGCCAATCATCACCCACCACAGTAAGGTTGAACTTTTCATTCTGTTTTTTCAATGCCAAAATCATCTCATTACGCTCTTTTGAAATGTCTTGAAACTCATCAATAAAAATGTATCTGTAGGGAGAGACATAACTCCCCTCCTCAATGGCTTTCGTTGCCTTAAGAATCATGGCTGAGAAATCATTACACTGCTCATTATACGTTTCTTTAATAATCTTATTACCAAAGGCATGAAAAGTTTTAACCTCTACTGTTAGCTCTAACTTCTCTTGAATGCGTTCTGCCAACTCCTGTTGTGCCTTTTTGTTGAAAGCCAAAACCAAAACTTCTGTTTTTTTGGCATATGCCTTCTGAAGAACATAACCAACCTTTGCCACAATAACACTGGTCTTTCCAGAACCTGCACCAGCCAATATAAGGTTACTTTGTTCATTAATTATTACAGCCAATCGCTGTTTTTCAGTTAAAGGATTACTCTCTATTTTATTAAAGTATTCATTGTAGTCTTTTAACTCATTTTCTATATAGATACTATTAATCTCTTTTAACCACAAATCCAACTCTTTTATAATCATAAAAATATCAGGTGTCTCTTCTATACTTAAACGTCTTAATACCTTTTTATCTTCTTTATATATCGCTAAAACTTCATTTATAATATATTCATTAAGCCATGATTTTTGTAGATACTGGTCAAAAGATAAGGCATCAATCTCTTCTTGAATCTCTATAAGATAAGAGACTAAAAGTTGTCGATTCTTCTCTTTTTTCTTTTTTTCTTTAAAAACATAAACAATAGAAGGTACAGAGAGACTCAAAATAATTGCAACAATAATTGTCATACCCATTACTCTTAACCTCTCTGTAGCATTTAATTTTCGGCATTATATACAAAATCGATGAAATTCAAATATAAAAATGCTATAATTCCAACAATATTTTTAGAACCAAATGTAACAGATAAAGGATTATTATGGGTAGAGCGTTTGAGTACCGTAAAGCAGCAAAGATGAAAAGATGGGGAGCAATGTCAAGAATTTTCCCTAAACTCGGGAAAATTATTACCATGGCAGCCAAAGCAGGAAGCCCTGACCCTGACATGAACCCTAGACTTCGTACAGCTATTCTAACAGCTAAAGCTCAAAATATGCCTAAGCATAACATTGAAGCAGCCATTAAAAGAGCGCAAGGTAAAGATGCTGCTGACATTAAAGAGCTACACTATGAAGCAAAAGGTCCTTTTGGAACACAGTTCATTATTGACTGTGCTACCGACAATGGAACACGTACCGTTGCCAATGTAAAAGCAGCACTTACGCGTAATGCTGCAGAAATGCTTACAGCTGGTTCATTAAACTTCATGTTTACGCGTAAATCTGTTTTTACTTTTGACAAAACAGAAGAGATGGACATTGAAGAGTTAGAACTTGAACTCATTGATGCAGGTCTTGAAGAGATTGAAGAAGATGTTGAACCACAAGAAGATGCAGAAGACAAAGCCATTGTTAGAATTTTTGGTGAGTTTTCAGCATTTGGAGACATCTCTAAAGCACTTGAAGAGATGAACATTGAAGTTACCAAAGGTGAACACCAATACATTGCCAACATGCCTATTGACCTTAGCGATGAGCATATGGAAGAAGTTGAAGTGTTAATTGACAGACTTGAAGAAGATGAAGATGTTCAAGCTGTTTATACAAATATAAATTAAATCTGTAGGAAGGGTGTGATTAATCACACCTCCATTGGACAACCACAGGGGGATTGTCCCTACTGGTAATGATACTCGTCAAAAATCTGCTGAGCCATGGCATCAATCTCTTCTTCTGAAAGTTCAATAATCTGATTAACCATTAGCGCTTGTTTGTCTCCACCATAGGTTCCATCTTTGTAACCATGTAACGATGCTTTTAAATCTTCTTTTGACATCTCTGCAATTATTCTTGAAGTTCCCATAGCTGGTTTTTCAAAAGTTTCACCATGACAAGAGGTACATTTAGACAAATCCATTTCAATTGTGACGGTTTCTTCTTTTTTAGGTTCTTCTACAATATCCGTAATGTTACCATCATGAATGTCTTCTACAATCTGAGCAATTTCATCATCGGTAAATTTTGAAAGTTGCTTACTCATAACAATTTTCATGGTTCCACCATGAGCATCTTTGGTATATCCCTTTAAGGCTGTCTTCAACTCTTCTTTACTCAAATCTTTTACAATTCGAGAAAGACCCATGGCAGATTTTTCAAAATGCTTTCCATGACACTCAGTACACGTATGCAGATTAACACCTACAAGATTAGAAGGTAAAAAAGTACTTGCAACAAGTAGGACAGACAACGCTCTTTTCATCTTAATTCTCCATTATAATAAGTTATGATAATTATAACCTATTTTTTCTTTTTAGCTTCAGCTTTTTTTCTTCTCTCTCTGTCATCTTTTACAGCATCTCTTTTTTTCTTTTGTGCAGCATAGGTAAACTTACGTTTTTTGTCATAGTCGATGTACCCTTTTTTCTCACGAAGTGTCTTCTTCACAGGTCGTTTTTGTCTTGGTTGTCTGTCTGTCAGCTCAAAACCTATGTAAATGTCTCTTTTTACATTCATTCGTAAATCTTTTTCAATTTGAGAAAAAATACTATAATCATTAATCGTTAGAAGAGAGACTACAACCCCTTTGTGGTTTGCTCTACCTGTTCGCCCTACTCGGTGCGTGTAATCATCTGTTTTTTCTGGAATATCATAGTTCATTACAAAAGGAAGTTCTTGAATGTCAACACCACGTGCTGCAATGTCTGTTGCCACCAATACTTGTGTCTTTTCAGCTCTTAAAAGAGAGAGTGCTTTTGCTCTTTCACTTCTGGTTCGGTCACCATGAATAATTGCCGTACGAATCTTTTTACTTTTTAGATACTCAAACACCTTATTTGCTGTCTCTTTGGTATTGGTAAACAAAATCATCTGTTTTACACCAAGATCATTAATGAGCTGAACTACCAACTCCTCTTTTCTTTTTTTATCAACTTTATAAGCTTTATGCGCAATAGCATTAACCAAGTCTCTACGATTACTCACTTCTACAATGGCAGGTTCACGTAAAAACTCTTTACCCAAACGTTTAATGTTTTGAGAAATGGTTGCAGAAAACATCATGATTTGTCTTGGTTTTCCACACTCATTTAAAATGGCTTTAATCTCATTGACAAACCCAAGTTCCAACATGGTATCAGCTTCATCAAGAACAATGGTATTGACATTTTCAAGATTTACTTTGTTATCTCTAATAAAATCTTGCAGACGACCTGGAGTTGCGACCACAATATCTGTCCCTTTTTTAAGACGTTCAAGCTGAATACTTTTGGGGGTTCCCCCTTGTATTTTAGCTACTTTTAAATCAAGATATTTACCGTAACCTGTAAATGTTCGTGTTACTTGATCACAAAGTTCAATGGTTGGAACAATAACCAACGCACGTATGACCTTGTTTTCGTCTTTAACAACTTTTTGAAGTTTGTTCAAAATGGGCAGTACATAAGCAACTGTTTTCCCTGTTCCAGATTTAGAAGCACCAATGATGTCTAAACCTTTCATAGCAACAGGAATAACCTTGTTTTGGATAGCAGTTGCATTTTCAAACTCGATGGTTTTAACAATGTCAGGATGTAAATTAAATTTTTGAAATGCTTTGATGATGTGTCCTTCTAAATGAGCGCGTAAACTTTTGTGAAATTATAGCAGAAATGAGATTGTAAAGAAATTTGAGATAAATAAAGGAGAATAGAAAAAATTTACTTCATACTCAAAGAGTATGAAGTAAGAGGCTAAGGCTTAGTGACAACCACAACCTGTACCACATGAACCACCTTCAGCTGGTTGGTGACCACCAATCACACCTGAGTCGATTTCATCAGCAGTTGCTTCTCTTGCAGAAAGAACCGTTACAGAAAACATTAAATCTTTTCCAGCCAATGGGTGATTAAAGTCAATGTTTACTTCTGAATCTGTAAATGATTTAACGGTTACTTGAACAGTTTGACCATCTTCACCTTGACCATAAAGCGTTAAACCCTCTTTAAGTTCAACACCTTCAAACTGCTCAACTGGCAAAGTTTGAAGTGCTTCTTGGTTGTACTCACCATATGCATCTGCTGCTGGAATCATCATATCACCAGACTCATCTTTTGTCATACCACATAAAGCTTTTTCAAGTCCTGGAATAATTTGACCTTTACCCATAATAAACTCTAAAGGTTGACCTGAACCTTTGTTAGAATCAACAACCTCGGTTGTTCCTGCTTCTTTTACTTCGTACTCAATACCTACAACACAGTTTTCACTTGTAATTGTCATAGAATCTCCTAATTATAAATTTTCAACATCATAGCGAAGCAAACTTATTAACCACTTATAATAAGTTTTTACAATCTTTTTCTTGCTATAGCTGCTGACTTTTTATTAGGGTAATTGTCAATTACATGCTGATAAAAACTTTGTGCTTGTGCTTTTTCACCATTTTTATCTAAAGAGATGGCTGTATGAAGAAAAAGAACATCCATATAACTGGCTTTGTCATAAAGAGAGGCACTCTGTTTGTAATAAGAGACAGCATCTTTATAGTTATGTGTATAGTATGCTATTTCACCCAAATAGTAGTTTGAAGCTGCTGGTTTATAGTTCGATGCTAAAGATTGTTCAAACTTCTCTTTGGAAGCACCGTAGCTACGTCTTCCAAACAACTGTACCCCTTTTCTATAAGTATCAGCAGAGTTACTCCCTATTGGAGAACCAAGATTTGAAGAGCTTGGTCTACTTCCTGCTAATTGCTTTTTTAATTCATCCCTTGAGACGTAAGTGTTGTTAATATGGTCAATGGTCTCACCCATTTGCATTAACAATGAAAAGGTTTGGTTATTGTCCATATTATTTGAAGAATCTGTTGATGCCTGCATTTCAACTTGTTCTCTTAACTCAAGAATCTCTTTGTTTTGCCCTTCAATAATGGTTGTTAAACCATCCATTTTTCGTTGAAGTTCAGTCATTTTGTTGTAAAGCGTTTGAATGGTTTTTTTATTTTCAAGTATCGTTTGTTCAGTTTGTGTCAAACCGTAAGGGCTTGCACTGTCAATATTTCCAGCACCATATACTGAAGGTTCATAGGCATAGAGCAATGATGCTGCACCTATGAGACTTAAAAATGTTATTTTATTTATAGCTGTCATTTATATTTCCAATATTATTTGTTATTGAATCACTTTAAATTCTACACGTCTGTTTTTAGCATAACATTCAGCAGATGAACTAGAAGTACACTCTGGCGCACTCTCTCCCATACTTACTAAAGTTACACTGTTACCATTAATTCCATTAGCTTGTAGAGCATCTTTTGTTGCTTTTGCTCTTCTTAAACCTAACGCGTAGTTGTATTCATCTGTTCCAGAAGCATCACAATGACCTTCTATTTTTACTCTTGCACCAGAGGCAATATTGTTTCTTAACAAGTTTGCATTGTGTGCGACTTTACCCAATTTTTCAGAAGTAATATTATATTGATCTACGTTAAAGTAGATGTTTTGAAGACCATTACTACCGTACATACCTTCACCATAACCTGAACCCATACCACCATTATTGTTTCCGTAAACACCATTTCCTTGTCCCATAGGGTCAACATTTTGATAAATGTTTGTATCTTCTCCACCTGGAACCATTCCTGTGTTTGCATCAACTGTATTTAGTTTTTTCTGAGCACATCCAGTCATAATTAATGTTAATGTTGTTGCTGCCAGTAGTATCTGTCTCTTCATTCTTTTTCCTTTTTTGTTTGAATTACGTTTTACCAATCAATAGATTGTATTTTTCCACTTTCCATAGAGAAAAGTGCACTCTGTTTTGTTGCCAAATTCATATAGCCTATCGAATTTCTTCCACCATTTTGCTTAATATATAAAATTACTTTTCCATCCGTAGAAAAGCGTGGTAAAGTATTACGTCCATTAGACGTTAAAGGACGAACATAAGAGCTGCTTACTGAACCAAGGTAAATATTTGTAGAACCACCCTCTTTTACAGAGTAGAGTAAATGATGTCCATGCGCATCACAAGAGCTATTGTTACGTCCATAACGTGCTGCACGAGAAACTGAACGAGAACCAATCGATTTCGTATAAATGTTGGCTTTACCAATTCTGTCAGAAACAAAAGCAATTTGACTCTCATCTCCAATGTACTTTCCGTTAACATCAATACCCGTAAAAGTTGTTAAACGCTGTTTTGACCCAGAGTTAGTATTTAGTTCATAAATATCAGGTTGACCATTTGGAGCCATGGTTAAAAGGACTCTACTACCATCTTGACTTACATCTGAAGCAACCAACATACCTTGTGAAGAAGTAATCTTACGACGTGAGCCTGTATTCATATCTACTTTATAAAGGGTAGGAAGCGCATCATTATATGATGTGTAGTAAAAAGCACTCTGGTTTGGATTTGCCCATTTTGGGAAAAGGTTTAACCCACCTCTTAAGATAACTGATGAGAAACTCAATGTATAGTCAGCAATCCAAATTTCACTTTTTCTTGAACCTACATATTTTGAAAAGAGTATGTTTCTTTTCATCCATGAAATATCTTCGTAACCTAAAACTTTATTTACTTCAACAATGGCATTATGGGCTAAGAAAGGGTATCTTGCCATAGCATTAACACTGTAATTATTTTGAAACAATACTAAACTGTCAGCTGCACGTACAAGCTTAACGCTTAACGTTGTTCCTGTTGAATTGTATCGGTACTTAAGAAGGTACTCTCTGTCATGAAGTTCAGGAGGTAAAAGTGTATCATCGAAACCTCCTCTTCTTAACTGTTTATCTACAATAAAATGACCACTCATTTGTAAGTCATTTACCAAGGTTGTAAACATTTTAGAGTGATTTACCGTACTTCCTGCACTTGCTGAATCTTCAACAAGTGAAAGTGTCGCTTTAGCTTCCACATCTTTTTCAATATCTAACACAGCATCAAATGAAAACAGATTTAACGTTAGCATGAAAAACAATATATATCTCATATCGGTCCTTTGAAATTAATTTATCTCGCAATTATGTCACACTATTGTATTATAATTGTGCTAAATAAATTAATTATAAAATTAATTTACTCTAAATCTAACTTGAATTGAGTAAGGTGTAGATTTTTTATGTCTTCCCAATCCCATTCTGTTCAAAGTATTCATATATTGTTTTAAACTGCTTTTCATTGCACCATTGACTCCACTGGCTGTATATCTAAATTTACCACTATTGTAGATGGTCAAATGAATCGTAACCCACTGCCCTTTTGCACCTACTGCACTCCAGTTATTCATGTGATTTTTAACTCTTGCAATATAACGGTTTTTAATCCCCTTATCACGGTTTGCATTTGAAACTCTACCACTTTGATGCGTAGCCTTAATTCTATCGGCAATAGAAGAGTTATGCTTAATAGAACTTGGTTGCTTCGCTGGTCTTTTAACAGTATGTTTTACTGGTCGTTTCGGTGTCTTCTTCACTGGTGTTTTTGTCTTTACAGATGAAAATAAATCTTTTGCACTTTTTTTAGGTACTTTTTTTGGTTTTTTAGGAATTTTCTTTTTGGGTGGTTTAGGCACAACTTTCTTTGGTTTTTTAGGTGGTTTGGGTATTACTTTCTTAGGTCGTTTTGCAACAACCTTTTTTGGTTTTTTAGGAACTGTTTTTTTAGGCACAACTTTTTTGGGAGCTATCTTCTTTGGTGGTGCTTTTTTTACAGGTACTTTTTTAGGTCGAGGAATAGGCTTAACAGCACGTATAACCTTTTTTGGCTTAACTTTTTTAGGTACTACCTTTTTAGGAATAATTTTCTTAGGCACTACCTTTCGGGGGGTACTTTTTTTAGGTTCACTCTTTTTTACAATAGGAGGAGCAATAATCGCTGCTGGTTTTTTAGGAGTTGAAACTTTATCACGTTTATTAAAAACAGTCTTGTCACTGTTAACCAAAGTTACCGTTACACGACCAGAATTTTTCTCTACATAGTTTTTAGCTTTTGTTTTGTGAATGTTGTAAAAAAATAAAATTAAAAAAATAATCCCCAAATAAATACTCAAAGCTGCAACGCCAGAGACTACCTTGCCACGATTCATCTATTTACCTTTTTAATTTTATCCATATGTTTTAACAGTATAACACCAAGTAGTGAAGGAACTGTGATGCACATATCAAGCAAAGTATAGTTTATCTAAAAAAAGTTATAAGAGTAATGAGAGAAACGTTATATTTATACTCTTTTCCCTATTTATCGGAATAAGTAGTCCAATATGAATTCTTTTTAACCTCAATTTTAATTTACTACTCTATAATTGAATATAAACTCAACTTTTCAAAGGAATAAAATGAAATTTTTAAAAGGAATCTTTACAATTGTAGGTGCAATTGTAGTTCTTGGACTTGTTATAGTAGGTGCTAAATTTGGCTCAAGTTTGACAAAAATGGATGGTCAAGCATTAGGTCTTTACATGGATATGGCAGATAAAGTACTCACAACTGGTGACCCAGCTAAAGGTATGGTTATTAAACAAAAGCTTGTTATTGGTGAAGATATGACAAAAATGGAAGCAATTGAAAATGCAATTGAAATCATGGATGAAATTGCTGATGCTCATGGACTTGCTGTTGTAGACAAAAAAACAATGCCTCGTCAACAACTGAACAAAGATGGTGAAAAAGTATACACACACATTCGTTCTTACTGTTCTCCAAGTATTGCTGATGTATTCTTAGAATTCTCAGGTGAATTCGTAGGTTTCATGCCATGTAGAGTTGGTATTGTTGAAGACTCAAACGGTGACGTTTGGTTATACACAATGGGTCTTGACCTAATGATTCACGGTGGACATGAACTTCCTCCAAAAATGTTAGAACTTGCTAACACTGTTAAAGAAGCTATGGTAGACATGATTACTAAAGGTGCTTCTGGAGATGATGACTAATCTTTAGCATCTCTCTTTTAAGAGGTAGATTTTTATCTACCTCTTAACCTCTTCCCATATATTCAAAACGTTTTACACTCTCCCCTTCTACCTTAATTGTTTCCGTAAACATATCGTAAGGTCTTATCCATACGCTTGACGTTTCTTCATACAGTGTTCTGTAAATTACCATCCACTCTTCTGTTTCAGAATGTCTTCCTGTCGAAAGAACCTCATAAAGATTCCCCTTGTAATGTTTGTAAATACCTAATTTTAATGTTTTTTCTATTTTCATAGTAGTATTATAGTGAAATCACTCTAAAAGGATTTAAATGAAAAAAATTATACTAACAATAATAGCCCTAATAGCACTAGGGGTAACCCTTTCTGCAGAAAGTATGGAGATGTACGATACTGATGGAAAAAAATATGCTGTCAATGCAGAATATGAAGAGATGAAAATTGAAGGAATGGAAGGTAAAGTTGTCTTTCTAGAGTTCTTTGGTCTAAAGTGTCCAGCCTGCAAACAAGAGATGCCTCACCTTATTAATCTTCAAAACAAATACCCCGATAAAGTAAAAATCATGGCAATTGAAGTTCAAAAAAATGACAATGACCCCATTAATGCCTACAAAAAAGAGCATGGTATTAACTACACCACTTTTTCAAACTACGATGTCGGTTCAGTAGTCAGATACATTGCAGACGCAAGTAAATGGGACGGAAGCATTCCTTTCATAGTCGCTATAGATGCAAAAGGAAATGTACGATTTAGTCAAGCAGGAATATTATCAGAAGACGAACTAGAAGGCTATGTAGAACAGTTTTCAAAATAAACCATTCATAAAATTATGTTTGAAACCGTAGGGACAACGCCCCCGTGCTTGTCCGATATTGGCATAAAATAACGGTTTCGCCGAAAGGCTTATTTAACCGTAGGTCGGGGTGTCTCCTCCCCGACATTAATTTGCAAACCAAAAAGTTGATTGTTCAATAGATATTTATATGCAAATAAATTTTGTTATATTGAATTTTTGTTTCATGCCACGGAAATGTCGGGTACGGAGAACCCGACCTACAGACTGCCATCTTTTTTACGGAATTAAATTTTTATTTATGCGAATCTAAACCGAATAATACCCAGCCTTCTCATGATGCACCACAAGTGCAGAAGTACTCTGCTCTGGATGTATCTGAAAAGTCTCACTCAACTCTATGCCAAACTCTTCAGGTTTCAAGACATCAAACAGCTCTCGACTAGCCTCCAAGTCGGGACAAGCAGGGTAACCAAATGAGTAACGTGAACCATGGTAACGTCTCATTCTTACATCTCTAAGTGTTGCTCCTTCGTCATCTTTTAAAATATCCCAATCCATTCTTATCTGTTTGTGGGCTACCTCTGCTAATGCTTCGGCTAACTCTACAGAGAAACCATGAACCATGTTGTACTCTAGGTATTCGCCTTTTTCGTAGAGTTCTTTTTCATAGGCAGAGAACTTAGAACCTGCACTCACACAAGTAAGGGCAATAATGTCATGTCGGTCGTGTCTAAAGAAGTCACTTAATGCTCTGTGTGGTTTCTTTCTTTGTCTTGGAAACTCAAATTTAACCGTGTGTCTATCTTTAACCTCATCAAATGATTCTTTGTTAGCATTTGCATCGATGTTCCAGCCTTCTGTTTCGTCGAAAAGGTACAACTCTTGGTCATTGCTTCTACATGGATAGTAACCATAAATGATGGTTGGGTCAAACAAGTCTTCGTCTATGAACTGCTGTTTCAAACGCTCATAAGCAGGAAAAACTGTCTCTTCCATAAGTTTTTTGTACTTCTCTGGCTCCATCTTTCCACGTTTGTAGCCCCAGTGCATTTTGGTGACTGTTTTTTGGTTGACCCAGTCAAATATCATGTTCATGTCTAGGTCTTCTTTTTGAAGAACTCTTCGTCCCCAAAATGGTGGAGTTGGAATGGCTACTTGCTCTGGTTGTTTTATCTCTTCAAAAGGAGGAATAATTATCTCTTTTTGAACTTTTTTCTCTACTTTGTTCATGTCACCAGCCATGCGTGTGTCTAAACCTACAGAATTATCTTCATTGTATTTTTCAATTCGACTCATCGAAATTACTCCGTCAAAAGCATCTCTACAATAGAAGATTGGTCCTTTGTAGATGGGTCTACAGAAGTCATCTACAAAGCTTCTTGTCAATGCTGCTCCACCTAATAACACGGGTATTTCAATTCCCATTTCAGCCATGGTTTCTAAGTTGTCTCTCATAACAGCTGTTGATTTTACCAATAATCCAGACATCCCAATGGCTTGAATGTCGTTGTTTTCCATGGTCTCCAAATAGGTCTCTAACTGAACTTTAATTCCAACGTTAATAACCTTGAAACCATTGTTAGAAAGAATAATATCGACAAGGTTTTTACCAACATCGTGAACGTCCCCTTTTACTGTACCCACCACCAAAGTGGTATCGGTCGCTTTTTCTTGTTTGGTCAAGAAAGGGTTTAAGTAGTCAACAGTCGTTTTCATGGTCTCTGCCGATTGAAGTACAAAGGGCAACTGCATCTGACCTGAACCAAAGAGTTCCCCTACTACCTTCATGGCATCTATCAGAATTTCATTGACTATTTTATCAGGTTCAATTGTTTGTCGTGCCTCTTCAACAAGAGGAATCATTCTCTCTTTGTCTCCGTCAAGCAGTAATTTAGCAATCTTCTCTTCATTTGAAAGAGCTTCATAGGCTTCATCTGCTCCCTCATCTTCAATCTTTACATCAGAGAAATGCTCAATAAATTTAAACAACGATTGGTCGTCAGGATTAAAGAGTAACTCTTCACAAATATCACGATCAGCATCACTCATTTTTGAAAGAGGCACAATATGTTTAACGTTAATAATTACCGTTGTTAGACCAGCTTCTAAACAGTGATGTAAAAAGACTGAATTTAAGAATCTACGAGCATGAACATCAAGACCAAAAGAGATGTTTGAAAGTCCTAAGGTTGACCCTACTTCAGGGTGTCTAATGTGTAGCTCTTTTATTGCCTCATAAGTCTGGATGGCAGCATCACGGTACTCTAAATCTCCCGAACCAACGGTAAAGGTCAGCATATCGAAAATGAGGTTTCGTGGGTCAATACCATGACCATTTACAGCCATGTCGTACATACGTTCGGCTTGTTCAACTTTGTCATCTTTGGTCTTAGCCATTCCTACTTCATCAATGGTCAGACAAACCAAAGCTGTACCAAATTTCTTTGCAAGACTACAAATAGCATGAAACTTCTCTTCACCATCTTCAAGGTTTACAGAGTTAATAATGGGCTTTCCACCAATACACTTTAGACCCTCTTCCATGGTATTTACACGCGTTGCATCTGGCATAAGTGGCAATGGAATCTTTTGGTTATAAAGCTCCATAATGGCTTTCATATCTACAGCACCATCACGCCCTGCAAACTCAACGTTTACATCTAAACAGTGCGCACCATCACGTACTTGTGCTTGACCCACGGTTAGTGTTCCTTCATAGTCAGAAGCAATAATGAGTTCTCTAAAAGCTTTTGAACCTGTGGAGTTTGAACGCTCTCCAATGAGCAGTGGTGCAGGTTCTTGGAAAAGTTCGGTGCTGTTAAAAAGAGAAGCAATACTTGGTTCAATGCTACCACTTGGTGCTTTAGGTTTCATTCCACTTACTGCTTTTTGCAGAGCATGAATGTGTTGAGGGGTTGTCCCACAACATCCACCTAAAAATGAAACTCCATCAAATTCGGTAAATTCTAATTGCTTTTGCGTAAACTCATCAGGTCCCATTGGATAGTAGGTGTACCCTCCTCTGTTTTGAGGCAGACCTGCATTGGCATGAACAGAAATGGGAATGTTACAAAGTTCTGAAAGCGTACGTAAATGTTTCTTAACTTGGTCGGGACCTGTTCCACAGTTGAACCCTAAAGATAAAATATCAAACGGTTCTAAAATGGTCACAATCGTCGTTGCATCTGTTCCAATAAGCATAGAACCACTTAGCTCAATGGTTACTGAAACCATAATGGGTAATTTAACATCACGCTCGGCATTTGCTGCTTCACAACCATGAAGGGCTGCTTTTATCTGTAATGGATCTTGACAAGTTTCAAGCATAAAAATATCACAACCACCATCAATTAATCCAAGGGCTGTAAGTTTATACCCTTCAAACATCTCATCATAATGAATATGACCTAGACTCGGAAGTTTAGTCCCAGGACCAATTGAACCCAAAACAAAACGTGGTTTTTCGGGTGTTGCATACGCTTCACAAACATCTTTAACAATTTCT
>Ga0256826_1001389_pt1 | contig 15047 bp, 12 predicted proteins | sample CV79metaG_FD_185975 | JGI IMG/M metagenome (GOLD analysis project Ga0256826, IMG submission 185975) | Hydrothermal vent microbial communities from East Pacific Rise, Pacific Ocean - CV79 | ecosystem: Environmental > Aquatic > Marine > Hydrothermal vents | place: Pacific Ocean: East Pacific Rise...
AAGAGATGATTCAAAAGTGGATAGCCTCTATGAGTTTTGGAAAAATGATGCGTTGGGGTTCACGAACCGATGAGTTTATTCGACCTATCCGTTGGTTACAAGTAAGACTAAATGATGACTCTGTAGAGGTAGAACTGTTTGGTATAAAATCAGACAAAAAAACTTTTGTGCATAGAATGGTAGACTTTAATGCAGTAGATGTACCCACCATTGAGAGTTATGTCCAAATTTTACAAAATGGTAAAGTATTGTTATATCCTAACGAAAGAGAAGCTAAGATATTAGATGAGTTTGATAGTTTAGAGAAAGAGCATAACATCACCATAGAGAGAGATACTTCTTTATTAGCCGAAATCGTAGCGATTACAGAAAACCCAAAAGCACTTCTTGGTTCATTTGATGAGATGTTTTTAGAATTACCACCTGAAGCGATTATCACCTCAATGAAAGAGCATCAACGTTATTTTGCTGTATTTGAAAATGATAAACTAAGCAACAAGTTCATTGTGGTTTCAAATGCCGTAACCGATGATTACACAAAAGTAGTAGAGGGTAATGAGCGTGTTTTAAAACCAAGACTTGCCGACGGTCTTTTCTTTTACCACAATGACCTGAAAAGAGGTCTTATCACCGATGGTCTTGAAAAGATTACCTTTATGGATGGGTTAGGTTCGTTAACCGACAAGATTGACCGAGAAAAGAACATTACAGGTAAGTTACTTTCATTATATATAGAGCAAGTGGAAAAAGAGACAGGTAAAAGTGTTTCTGAACTGATAGCTCTTATGGATGAGACTGTAGTACTTGCCAAAGCTGACTTAACCTCTGAGATGGTTTATGAGTTTACAGAGCTTCAAGGTCTTATGGGTTACTACTATGCTAAAGCATTGGGTAAAGATGAGGTTGTATATACAGCGATTAAAGAGCAGTACTACCCATTGGGTGAGGGTGCTGAACTTCCAAGCTCTACTTTCTCTGCCATTGTGGCGATGTCGATTAAGCTGGATACACTCATTGGACTTTTCTCTGTAGGAAAAATTCCAACAGGTTCAAAAGACCCATTTGCATTGCGTAGAGCTGTTAATGGAATTGTTCGTATGGTGACCACTTATGACTTAGCCTTTAATATAGATGAGATTGTAGCGATGCTCAATGAACTCTATGCAGATTATGATACTGAGAAATTGGTAGAGTTTATTATAGAAAGAATTAAAAAATCTTTAGATGCCAATCCATCGGTTATTATGGCTGTTTTGGAGTCGGGTGAGAGAGATTTAAATGAACTTTCTAAAAAAGTATTTGCGTTAAATAGCATTGTTTCACAAGAGAGCTTTAAAGAGCAAGTTTCCACTTTTAAACGTGTGGCAAATATCTCTAAAGAGGTAGATTTAGAAAATGAATTAATTGTCGATACAGCACTTTTTGCAGAAGTAATTGAGGGTGAACTTTACAATGAGTATCAAATAATTATGGCTCAAAGTTATAACTCTTATGAAGAGAAGTTATCAGCAATGTTTGCACTTAAACCAAAACTTGACAAATATTTCGATGATGTTTTGGTCAATGTAGAAGATGAAAAAGTTAAAAATAACCGTAAAAATACAGTGGCTTCTATCTATAAATCATTTAGAGAGATTGCCGATATAAAAGAGATTTCTATCTAAAAATAATAGTTTTTATTAGGGTTTCAATAGGGGTAGTTAAAAATTAATTTTATATATTTTGTAAACTATTAAATTTACGAACAAATTGTCATGGTTCAGTTTTAATTTAACTTTTTCCTTATAAAATATCTTTATCAAAATAGAAGGTTCGTTTAAGACTTCTGTTTGAGAATAGATTTTATAGGAAAAAATATGAAAACTTATAACAATAGCAAAGTAGTAAAAATTGCGATGGAATATGGTTGTGTAACAGTAAAAGATTTTGCTGAGTTTGTAAAATCTTATAATGATGGGTTAAGAGTTATTAACGATTAACTTTGTCGTCGGCTGTACCCCCCCCTTGGGGTACAGCCGACGTTAAATCAACCTCTCTTAGCATAAAAATCACGTTTAAACTCAGCAAATCGACCTTCTAAAATAGCCTCTCTCATCTCTTTCATAAGGTTCAAGTAGTAATACAAATTATGAATCGTCCCCAGTCTAAAATAAGTGATTTCTCTGGCTCTATAAAGATGGCATAAATAAGCTCTAGAGTAAGTTTTACAAACCATACATCCACATTCTGGGTCGAGGGGTGTATCGTCCTCTTTGAAACGGGCAGCTTTGATATTTACTTTTCCAAATGAGGTGAACAGTGTACCATTTCGTGCATTTCTTGTTGGCATCACACAGTCAAACATGTCAACCCCACGTTCTACATTTTCAACCAAGTCTTCAGGTGTTCCCACCCCCATTAAGTATCTAGGCTTATCTTCTGGCATAAACTGTGTTGTCCATTCTACTGTGTCGTACATATCTTGGTTGATTTCACCAACCGATAGCCCACCTATGGCAAAACCATCATAGTCTAAGGCACACAACTCTTTGGCTGACTTCTCTCTAAAAGCTTTGTCTGTCCCCCCTTGAATAATGGCAAAGATATTTTGGTCTAAACTCTTACCTTTGGCTTGATTTTCCCTATGATAGGTGATAGATTCTTCAGCCCAACGGGTGGTTCTTTCGATACTGGCTTTGATTCGCTCTTGGGTGGCAGGTAGGGCGACCAAGTCGTCGAGAATCATCATGATATCTGAACCCAAATTATTTTGAATATCTATCACTTTTTTAGGGGTAAAATAGTGAGAACTCCCATCAATATGGCTTCTAAAGGTGATCCCCCCTTCGTCAATTTTGACATTGTCTGAAAGTGAAAAAGCTTGAAACCCACCAGAATCGGTTAAAAAACTTTTAGGGTACTTGGTAAAACCATGAAGTTTTCCCATTTTATCTATCACATTGTCCCCTGGGCGTAAATATAGATGATAGGTATTCCCTAAAATAATATTGGGTTGAATAAACGTGGCTAAATCGGTAGCATCGAGTGCTTTAACAGCTCCTACTGTACCTACAGGCATAAAAACAGGAGTCTGAATGGTTGAATGGGCAGTTTTTATGGTACAAGCTCTTGCTTTACCATCGGTTTTATCTATCTGAAAATCCATTGTGTTATAATTATCCTTAACTAAAAAAGTTATTATACCCAAAATGCTACCGATGGGTGTGAAGAAAAGAGAGAGATGAAGAATATATTAATTTTAGCGAATGGTGATATGGCAAAACATTTTGTTCAAAGGATTGATAAAAGTCGTATAGATAATAATAGTTATTATATCACTTGCTCGGAACAGACTATTGCCCATCCTAAAATTGATAATCTTAATTTTATTGATGTTGACCCAACCTCTTATTTACGATTGAAAAATATTTTAAAAGAGAGAGACTTCTCAACTATTTTTGTAGTGATGAATGAAAAAGAGGAGGCACTGGCTACCTTAAATAATATTAGAATAATACGAGCAACCACTTTAGTGGTATTTGTTAGTAAGTGGGAAGATTTGGAATTGCATGATAACGATATTAGTGTTATTAATCTGAATGATATTTTAGCTAGTAGCCTTTATGAAAAATTACCCAATGTGCCAATTATTGCTAAAAATGTTGGTTTGGGACGGGGTGAAATTATGGAGATACTTGTCCCTTTTGGCAGTAGTTTTGCCTATCGCCATGTAGGTGCAATCTCCCATAGAAAATGGAGGTTGGTTGCGATATATAGGCAAGAGAAACAAATTTTCCCCAATAATGCCACCATGATTTTACCCAATGACAGACTGGTTGTGATTGGAAACCCTTTGGTGCTTGAAGATATCTATAAACGTGTCAATAAACGTCAAGGGTTGTTTCCTGAACCTTTTGGGAAAAACTTATACCTTATTGTGAACATGCAACAGAGGAAAGAGGAGATACTTTTACAGATTAATGAAGCAATCTTTTTAAGCAATCAACTCCCTAAAACAAAACTCTACATTCGACTTTTTAATATACATCAATTGACCATTTTAAAAGAGCTTCGTGGATTTGAAACAGAAGATATAAAAGTGCATATCACCTATATTGAAAAAAATATTTTGTCCGATATAGATTATGATGTGAGTCAGTTAGATATTGGGCTTTTCCTTTTAACCAATGAACAATTTTTTGCAAAAAATTATAAGAAGCATCTTTATGGATTGATGCGACCTGTTTATATCTTTGGATATGAACCCCTTTATAATATTACTCAAACGGTTATTTTAAAGGGAGATAAAGTTGAGATGGAGGCTCTTTCTACTTCAGCTTTTGACTTCTCTGAAAGTTTGGGTTTGGGACTCAGTTTATGTGATTATAATCCTGAAGGAGACTTTGATGAGAGTAAAGATATTATTGAACATTATGAAACACTTTCAAGGTTTTATAATTATAAGGTGAAAATTGTACAAAAAAGAGTAAATCCCATCCGTGAACTTTTAAAATATGAAGAGATACTACATATTGCACCCTTTACTAAAGATATTAATAAAAATCCTTTAATGAATCTATTTTCAACAGAGGTAAGCCACTATTTAAGAGGTATTAGAAAACACCCACAACTACTTATACCAGCAGATAAATAGGAGAGATTAAGTCCTTTAAATAGGATTTTAAGATAAAATAAGTTATATAATATTTTAAAAAATAGGGCTTATAAAATCATGATAGTACCGATTCATTTAGAGAACCAAACAGCAGTTAAATATGATGTTGTTATAGAGATGCTTCCCGAACTAACCTTTAATCGTAAAGTAGCCATTGTTACCAATACCACTGTTTCTGCTTTGCACTTAGAGACGTTAAAATCTAAAATAAACGCCGATGAACTTTATGTTGTAACCATTGCAGATGGAGAAGAGTTTAAAAGTTTGGAGACTGTAGAGAGTATACTTGATGAACTCTTTACCCATAAACTTGACCGTAAATCATTGCTTATCGCTTTGGGTGGTGGGGTTATTGGAGATATGACAGGGTTTACGGCTAGTTTGTATCAACGTGGTATTGGGTTTGTTCAAGTACCCACAACATTGTTGGCACAGGTTGATGCAAGTGTTGGTGGTAAAACAGGAGTTAACAATAAATACGGAAAAAACTTAGTGGGTGCATTTTATCAACCTGAAGCTGTCTACATAGACACAACATTTTTAGAGACTTTACCCAAACGAGAATTTTCAGCAGGGGTAGCTGAGATTGTGAAAATGGCTGTGATGTTTGACAAAGAGTATTTTCACTTTTTAGAAGAGGCTGATTTGTCAGAAAAAGAGAGTTTAGAAAAGGTGATACAACGCTCAGTTGAACTTAAAGCTGAAGTGGTAAATCTTGATGAAAAAGAGTCAGGGATTCGTGCTGTACTAAACTATGGACATACTTTTGGACATGTTGTTGAAAATGAGACAAAATATACCAAATATTTACATGGTGAAGCTGTAGCCATTGGTATGGTGATGGCAAATCGTGTGGCATTAGAGTTGGGTTTAATAAGTGAAGATGAGGTTAAGTTGGTGACTCAACTACTTGAAAAACATAATTTACCAACCGATTATCAGATTCGAGATGTAGATGCTTTTTATGATAAATTCTTTTTAGATAAAAAATCAGCAAACAATAAACTAAAATTCATTTTACCAAATGGTCTTGGAGAAAATGTGATTAGAGATGATATAGAGAGTGCTTTATTAAAAAAAGTTTTAAAAACATTTTCAATCTTAACAACATAGAGGGATATTTTTAATGAAATACCTTTTATATTCTTTTTTACTATTGTCTCAGTTAAGTTTTGCAGACTTAAGTAGTGACTCTAATTTAACAGAAAAAGTAAAATCAACCATCTTAAGCTTTTTATCATCATCTACAAATACGGAAGAAAATAAAACAAAAACAATAGTAAAACCTATAATTTCTAAAGATGAAAATAAAACTTATGAAGAAGATTTTGACACGAATGAAAAGATGTTGGCTCAAAAACTTTTAGAGGAAGAACACAAAAAAGTAATCAAACGTTTAGAAGAGGAGAAAAAGAAAAAACTTTTAGAGAAGAAAAAAGAGGAAGCTAAAATTGAGAAGCTTAAGCAAGAAGCCGAGGCAAGAAAGGTTTTACTCGCACGTATTAAGATGCTAGTGGAGGAAAAAGAGGAGTTAGATAAAAAGTTAATCAAAGATAATATTTGGGCAAATGTTTATTTGAACCATGAACGGTATCAGACTTTAAATCGGAAACTGGAAGAGGTTAATGAGCGTATTTCTATGTATAAAAGCAAGGCATATTTAGATAAAAAAGATAAAGCTCTTTATGAAGAGACCTTGCTTCAATATCAGATTATAGAGGGAAAACTCTCTCAGCTTAAAGAGTATAAGGATGATCCTTTTGTAAAGTTAATTGAGACACCTACTGTAGGAAAAGCACCAACCATTAGCAATCCTCTTAATATTATTGAGGCAATGTCTTTCCAAAAACATCTAAAATTGGTAAGGGAAGAGTATGCAAAAAATTATGAAAAACTAAACGATGCTGTTACTAAATTGTATGAAAAAAATATGATTTTACAAGAATTGGTGCTTAAGACAAGAGGGGTAAAATATGATGATTATGTAGAGGAATTAAGAGCCACGGAGAGTAAGCTTGAAGACTTTGAACTTACTTTGGAAATTTTAAAAACCTCTGTTGCTGCTTTCGATCAAAAAGTTTCTCAAGTCAATTTAAACTTAGATGATGGGATTAAAAAAGAGATAAAAAAATCTATTATTACGGGTTCTACTATTTTATTTATTTTACTTTTTTTCTTTTTTGTAAAATATTTAGTTAAAAAGTATATGTCCGATAATGAACTTTTTTATGGTATAAATAAGGTTATTAACTTCCTTTTTATTGTATTGATTTTTATTATTTTACTCTTCTCTTATTTGGAAAATGTTGGACATCTTATTACTGTTTTGAGTTTTGCATCAGCAGGTATTGCGATTGCTTTGAAAGATTGGTTTATGAGTTTGATTGGATGGATTGTTATTCTTGTTTCAGGTTCAATTCACGTGGGTGATAGAGTAAAATTTATAAAAGATGGTACAGCATATGTTGGTGATATTGTAGATATTTCTGTTTTGCGTATGACGCTCCATGAAGATGTCACATTAACAACCATTACTGAAAATAGACGTTCAGGTAGAATTATTTTTATCCCAAACAATTATATCTTTACCGATATGATTGCTAACTACTCTCATTCAGGTTTAAAAACTGTTTGGGATGGGATTGATTTTATGATTACTTTTGATTCCAATGTTGCTAAAGCACAACATATTGCTAAAGATGTAACACGGAAGTACTCTAAAGGGTATACCGATATGACCCGAAAGCAATTGAACCGTTTACGGAGTAAATACAGTATGAGAAATACTGCTGTTGAGCCTCGTATTTTGAGTTTTCTGGATACCTATGGAGTCCGAATTTCAGCATGGTATCTTACCAATGCCTATGCAACTTTAACTTTAAGAAGTACAATTTCTATGGAGATTTTATCTCGTTTACAAGAAGAAGATGATATATTCATGGCATTTCCAAGTCAATCTCTTTATATGGATAAACCAGCACCTAAAGTACCTTTAGAGGAGGGTGAAGAACCCACTTCTGAGCATGGTTTGGGGGGAATAAGTAAAGAGAATAAAACAAAAGGATGGGGTGTAACCTATTAATATGAGTATAGATGTAAAAAAAAAGGTATATTTTAAAACTTTTGGATGTCGAACCAATCAGTTTGATACCCAAGTAATGATGTCAAAACTTAAAGATTTTGATTTAACACAAAATGAGGATGAAGCTGATGTGATTATGGTGAATTCTTGTACTGTTACCAATGGGGCTGATTCCTCTGTAAGAGCCTATATTAATGGGCGAAGCCGTAAAAATCCCAACGCCAAGGTGATTTTGGCTGGTTGTGGTTCACACTCAAAAGGGGAATCTCTTTTTACAGACAAAAAAGTTTTTGGGGTGATGGGGCATTCTGAAAAAGAGAAGATAAATGATATTTTAAAGTATGAGAAACCTTTTTATCAGATAGGGGATTTAAATCATATTGACTCAACCATTGTTGAAGAGTTTGTGGGGAAAAGTAGAGCCTTTATTAAGATTCAAGAGGGGTGTAACTTTAGATGTTCTTACTGTATTATCCCGTCGGTTCGGGGCGATGCACGAAGCCATAAAGAGGAAGATATTTTACTACAGATTCAAAAGTTGGCATCAAACGGCTTTGGAGAGTTTATCTTAACAGGGACAAATGTTGGAAGTTATGGGGCAGACCAAAACTCATCTATGGCAAAATTGCTTAAACGGATGAGCAGGATAAGGGGTGTCCGTCGTATCCGTATAGGGAGTTTAGAACCGATTCAGATAGATGATGAGTTCAAAGAGTTGTTAACCGAGCCATGGATGGCAAAACATTTACATATTGCACTGCAACACACTTCAGATAAAATGTTAAAAGTGATGAACCGTAGGAATGATTTTAAAACGGATTTAAAACTTTTAGAAGAGATAGCTTCAAAAGGGTATGCTTTAGGGACAGATTATATTGTGGGTCATCCAGGGGAAGATGAAAAAGAGTGGCAAGAGGCGATAGAACGGGTTAAGCTTTTGCCTTTGACCCATGTTCATGCTTTCTCTTACTCTAAACGAGACAATACAGCTTCTGCTGTGATGAGACCTGAAATTAAGGGGAATATTGCAAAAGAGAGGCATCGAGAGTTAACAGCATTGATTAAAGAGAAAAATCATCAGTTTAGATTAGATTCTCATGAAAATCTTGAAGTGCTTATAGAACAAGGGGATGATAATATTTATAAAGGCTATGATCAGTACTTTAATAGAGTAGAAGTAAGCTCCAAAGAAGATTTAACTTCAAACTGGATTCATATTGAAAAGGCAACCGTTTATGGTGATAAAAATGTGGCAATCTATTAGTAAAAATAGTAAAATTATTATCGCTTCACTGTTACTTGTTATTGTGATTTTAGCTGTTTCTAGTTTTGAAAAATCGGCAGAACTGATAGACCAAACACAAGCAAAGTCTATACTCTCCGAGACTAAGAATTTGGAAAAGGTGATGGTTAAGTCACCCTATATTTATATCTATACCTCTAGAGGAACATATAAAGTACCTGAAGATGCCATAGATAAAGGGCTACTTTTTAAAAGTGCTGTGGTTGAGTATGATGAAGAGTCAACGGAAGTGATGGACTTGATACTTATTATCATTCTTCTTCTTATGATGTTTTATATATTGTATATGATACGAGCAAGTCGCAAAACACAAGAGGAGTATATGTCGACTCAAAGAGAGGAAGCGGTTAATCCTTTGTTACCTGAACAGCATATACAGGCTCAAATATCTACCATTAATTTTTCTGATGTGGCTGGTGTTGAAGGGGTTAAGGAGGAGTTAGAAGAGGTGATAGACTTTTTGCGTTATCCTAAAAAGTATAAAGAATTTGATATTCGTCTACCTAAAGGTGTCCTCCTTGTTGGTCCTCCTGGTGTAGGGAAAACATTGATAGCAAAGGCTGTAGCAGGGGAAGCCAATGTCCCTTTCTTTTACCAAAGTGCAGCCTCTTTTGTTCAGATATATGTGGGTATGGGTGCAAAACGTGTTTCAGAGCTATTTGAGAAAGCCAAAGCGATGTCTCCAAGTATTATATTTATAGATGAGATAGATGCTGTGGGTAAAAGCCGTGGGGGTCAAAACAATGAAGAGAGAGAAGCAACACTCAACCAACTTTTAACCGAAATGGATGGATTTGAAGAGAGTTCGGGGGTAATGGTTATCGCAGCGACTAATAAAATAGAAGTTTTAGATGAAGCACTGCTCCGTGCAGGTCGTTTTGATAGACGTGTACATATTGGTCTCCCTGACTTTCAAGAGAGGTTGGCAACTTTGGAGCTTTATTTAAAAAATAAATCTCATAAAGTAGATATGGAAGCTATTGCTAAAATGACCATAGGGTTTAACTCAGCTTCTTTGGCAACACTTATCAATGAATCGGCACTTTATGCTCTACGTTTAAATAAAAAGAGTATAGAAAATTCAGATATAGAAGCTGTCAAAGAGAAAGTGTTGTTGGGGAAATATAAAATTAAAACCTATAATGAAGAGGAGCGTAAAATTCAAGCTTTGTATCAAGCTGCAAAAGCAATTACAGCCTCATGGTTTGAGGTAGATTATGAAAAGATTGGAATTTTAAACTCCAATTTTATTTTACATTCAAATGAGATTCTTTCTAAGAGCTTTTTAGAAAATGAACTAAAAGTCTTATTAGCAGGTAGGGTAGCCACTGAAAAGGTCTATGGTGAGTTTTTTTCCAATGCAAAAGAGGATATCACTGAAGCGAAGATATTAACCCATAAAATTATAGAAGAGTTTGCGATGACCAACGAGTATTTTGGTTCATCTACACAGGCTCAAACATTGCTTCAAGAGACCCATGAAGAGGTTAGAAGTTTACTCTCTAAGTTGTCGGAGGTACTTGAAAAAGTGACCGTATATTTACTTGAAAATGAATCAATAACACCTGTCCAAACTAAAAAAATTATAGATGAACTTTTTTAAGGAGATTATTTAAGTGAAATATTTTAATGGTTTTGCCTTAAAAGGTGAGGAAGTTTTCTTTGAAAATAGATTGATTGAGACAGATTTTACTGTTGCTGGATTCTCTTATGGTGCACAAAAGGCTTTCGAACATGTTTATCATTCAAAAGAGAGGGTAGATAGATTAATTCTTCTCTCCCCAGCTTTTTTTCAAAATGAAAAAAAGTCTTTTATAAAAACACAGTTACGTTATTATAAAGCAGATAAAGAGGGATATAAAGAACAATTTCTAAAAAATGTTGTTTATCCCTCATCTATAGAGTTAAAAAATTATTTAGTAGATGGAAGTTTAGAAGAGTTAGAGGCATTACTTACCTATCGTTGGGATAAAGAAAAATTTGTAGAACTTTTAAATAGGGGAGTTGTAATTGAAGTCTTTATTGGGGGGAGGGATAAGATTGTAAATGTGCAAGAGAGTCTTAACTTTTTTTCAAAATTGACACATACTTACTTTTTTAAAGATGAAGGGCATATTTTATAGCTTGTAAATTGATTTGAATTGTGTGTAGAAACATCATTTTTTATAGATTATTATAGTTTTTGATGGTATCATATGAATATCAAAGGGGATATTATAATGTACAAAAAAAGAAGAAGCATAGAGGATGGATATATAGCTGTATTAGAGAGATTGTTCTCTAGTGTTGGTTTCACAAATTTTAAACCATTACTAAGTAGAGTAAAAAGTGCAGAATTTAGTAGTCGAAATACTAAAGGGTATAATTTACTGGAGTTTAGTTATAAAAAAGAGGAAAAAAATCGTATAAAAGAGGTTGATTTATTGGTGGTTTTATAGGGAATATTCCCTATAAAACCTATTGATTCACAGCCACTTTATAAGTAGGGTCATCTTCTTCATAGGTACAGAATGGACCAGCAGTTGTTAATGTTTTTTTACAGTCATTTGACAAGTGTTTAAGGGTTAGTTTTTTCCCAGCTTTTTTATATTTTGCTGTTAAAGCATCAATCGCTTCAGCTCCTGAACTGTCCATCACTCTAGCATTTTTAAAATCAATTATCACTTCATCAGGGTCTTCATCTATATCAAACTGCTCTGCAAATGAAGCAACCGAGGCAAAAAATAGAGGTCCTTCTAGTCTATAGACTTTTTTACCATTTTCATCACTCTCAATTGTTGCATGAATCTTTGCATGTTCCCAAGCAAATACTAATGCAGAGATAATAATACCTGCAATAACAGCAATAGCTAAGTCAGCAAAGACAGTAATAATAGTAACAGCCAAAAGAACAAAAGCATCGGCTTTAGGCATGTGTTTGATTCTTCTTAAACTTGAAAACTCAAATGTACCAATACTTACCATAAACATGATACCTATCAATACAGCCACAGGAACAGCAGAAATAACAGGGAAGAAACTTACCACAAGAATAAGAAGGAAAACAGCAGCTACAAATGAGGAAAGACGACCCAATCCACCAGAAGAGTAGTTGATGATACTTTGACCAATCATCGCACAACCTGCCATACCACCAAATGAACCTGAACATACATTTCCAAGACCTTGTGCCACACACTCTTTGTTTCCATCTCCTCGTGTTCCACTCATCTCATCGAGAACTGAAAGGGTAAGAAGTGATTCAATAAGCCCAACCATCGCAACTAAAAAAGCAATAGGTAAAATAATATACATAGATTGCAAAGTAAATAAGTTTGTATCAGGCATTACAAAAGTAGGTAATGAGACAGAAGTGATGTCTCCAAATAGTTGACCCACAAGTTTTGTTTCTATCCCTGTAAAATAAACCACCAAACTTAAACCAATAATCGCAACCAAACCAGCAGGGATAGCCTTAGTTATTTTAGGTAAAAAGTGCATAATCAGCATGGTAGCAACGATAATGGCATACATAAAGTAGTTTTCTGTAAAACTGTTTTGGATGGTTTCCATCCAAGAAAGATTTTCTGAATTACTAGGTGCTAAAAATTTAAACTGAGCCAAGGCAATAACAATGGCAAGACCATTTACAAACCCAAACATCGCAGGTTGAGGAACAAGACGGATAAATTTACCCATTTTAAGAAGACCAACGGCTATTTGGAAAAGTCCTGCAAAAATAGAGGCTAGGAGTATATGATGGAGTATCATGAGGGAAAGGGTTTCCTTGTCAAGTTCAGGGAACATTGCTTTTACAGCAACACCTAGAGAAACAAATACAATGGCGACAGCACCCGTTGCTCCTGAAATCATACCAGGTTTACCACCCAGTAGAGAAGTTACAAGACCTATAATAAACGCAGCGTAGAGACCCACCATTGGGTTAACCCCTGCAATGGCTGAAAAAGCAATGGCTTCAGGGATAAGAGCAACAGCTACCAATGCCCCTGAAAGTACATCATTTTTGATGTTTTGTGTAGAATAATTTTGGAGATTAAACACATAAATTCCTTCGTGAAATATTTTCGCGAAGTTTAGCATAGTTTGACTGTTTTGCTGATGTTTGGATTCGTCGGCTAAAGCCGACGAAATATAAGAGAAGAGGGGCTTATTAAAACAACTTTCCAGCTAACCAACCACTAGCAAACGACCACTGTAAGTTGTAGCCACCACAAGGTCCATCTAGGTTCATCACTTCACCACAAAAGTAAAGCCCCTCTATCTTTTTACTTTTCATGGTGTTGGGGTCTATCTCTTTGAGTGAAATACCCCCTCTGGTAATCATTGCCATTTTGAAACCATCGTGACCGTTTACCGTTAAAGGAGTCCAAGCCAAAAGTTTTATGAGTTTATCTCGGCTAATACCTGAAAGCTTTTTTAGCGTCGAACTAGGATTTGCTTCGGCTAAAGTACAAAGTTCTAAAGAAACAGACTCAGGGAGAAGCGATTTAAGTAGGTTTAGCACTGTTAGGCTAGGCTCTAGCTCTAATAACCCCTTAAAATGGTTACGAATTTGCTCTTCATTCATCCCTTTTGTCATATTTATAAGTATGGGAACTTCGTTGAACTTTGAAAGGAGTGGGGTGATTTCTCGTGAGAAATCCAGAACCACAGGTCCTCTGATTCCATTTTTTGTAAAAATCAAATCACCTTTGGCATGAAGTTTCTTATATTTTTTTATATCGACACGCATCTCTACTTTTGCAATGGTATCGGCTCGGCAGTTTGCCACCCAAGACTCTTTTGTCTTTAAAGGCATCATCGCAGGGTGAAGTTCTGTTACTTTATGACCTACAGACTCAGCCAAAGGGTAGCCGTCACCCTCTGCACCCAACATAGGGTAACCCATACCACCTGTAGCAACAATCACATACTCCGTTTCAAAAGTATGAGTTTCTGTTTCTACGGCTGTTATTTTTTCACTGTTATGTTTTAATGCCACAACTTTTTGAGAACATAAAACCTCTACGTTTAACCTTTTCATCTCCTCTTCAAACGCTTTGATGATAGTAGCTGCATTGTGACCCACAGGAAAAACACGAAAACCATCAGGAGCATGGGTTTCTACACCAAGCGTGGTAAAAAACTCTTGTAACGCTTTATGGTCTAATAAATTGAGAGCAGGGGTCATAAAACGACCCTCACGACCAAAAGATGCCATGAATGCTTCGTTGGAGAGGGTGTTGGTCAGGTTACAGCGTCCACCACCTGTTGCTTTTAACTTTGCACCTATTTTAGGAAGCTTCTCTAGCAGTAAAACCTTGTAATGGTTTTTTGAAGCACTTATACTTGCCATCATACCTGCTGGACCAGCACCAATAATAATGATTTGTTTTGACATCTTTAAATAGCCTAATTTTTGTTTAATTTGGCTCATTATATCACAGTGCCATGAATTATTAATATTAATTCAAATATATTACATCATTTTTAAGTAAAAAAGAATATAATTCGCATCAAAAAATAGGATTGTAAAATCATGCTAAAACTTGCAATAAGACTGTCAATGCTTACCGTGCTTTTTTTGAGTACAGTATTAGGAAGTTTGTTATGGGACAAATATTCAATAAAAGATGTTACTCAATACAAAGAGCGAACATCTTTTAAAACAGTAACTAAAAGCTTGTCTGAAAGAGAGAAAAGATTGTTGGGGTCATGGGTTGAACCAACAATAGAGAGTAAAAAAAAGTTTCAGGGATTTACATTGTATTCTGATGGAACAGCTCGGTCGATTAATACGGGAGAATTGATTTATAAGACTTGGAAAACTCATGGAAATGAGATTTTTCTAAGGGTAGAAACCCTTGGGGAAGGTGCTGAATCACAAGATATAGAAAGCTATGTTTTTGAACAAGTATCCTCAAATGTATTACTTTTAAAGATAGGTCAATCAACCTTTAAGTATAAAAGAGTTCATTCTTAAAAATAAAAAGCTTATTTAAATGGCCCTATTATAGATGCATTTATTC
>Ga0256826_1001390_pt1 | contig 15037 bp, 11 predicted proteins | sample CV79metaG_FD_185975 | JGI IMG/M metagenome (GOLD analysis project Ga0256826, IMG submission 185975) | Hydrothermal vent microbial communities from East Pacific Rise, Pacific Ocean - CV79 | ecosystem: Environmental > Aquatic > Marine > Hydrothermal vents | place: Pacific Ocean: East Pacific Rise...
ATTACGAAACAGCTTCATAAGCAGATTCCTGTTCTTAAAGTGTATGAACATGAGAACCTTGTTGAAAAAGAGATGGCGCTTGTTAAGTTCCCTGTAACAGAGTGTCTGTCTGATATCTCTGCTTTGTGTGGTGCGTATAACGGTAAGATTGTTAATGTAAGTGAAGATGTTATCATCGCTAATGTTGCTGATGAGCCTCACCGTGTAGACAACTTCTTAAAAGCGATTAAACGTTTTCATCCAAAAGAGATTGTTCGTAGCGGTGTTGTTGCGATGGAGATGTAGTGAAGTTATCTTTAATTGCCGAGGCTATCGGTGTTAGCTTTGAAGGTGAAGATGTTGAGATTGAAGGTATTCATACCTTAGATGAAGCCTCTTCAACTCAGATGAGTTTTTTAGATAACCCTAAGTACATTAACTCTTTAGAAAACAGCTCTGCAAAAGCGGTGCTATGTAATGCGGCAGCAGCTGACAAAGTTCCTGCAGGATGTATCGCTTTAATAGATGAAGAGCCTTACTTAAAACTAGCATTGGCTTCCAAACTTTTTGCTCCCGATGTGATTGAACTTGAAGGTGACTCTCCTATTATTGGTGAAGGCTCTTTTGTTTCAGAAAAAGCTTTTGTGGGTAAGGGTGCGGTTCTTGGGAAGAGTGTTAAAGTGCTTCCGGGTGCCTTTGTAGGATGTATGGCTAAAATTGGTGATAACACTGTTCTTCATGCTAATGTAACGGTCTATAGAGACTGTACAATAGGTCAAGACTGTATTATTCACGCTGGTACAACAATTGGTTCAGATGGTTTTGGTTTTGCGCACACTAAAATGGGTGAACACGTAAAAATCTATCAAAATGGAAATGTTGTTATTGAAGATGATGTAGAAATCGGTGCAAACTGTGCCATTGACAGAGCCGTTTTTGGAACAACCATTATTCGTAAGGGCTGTAAGATAGATAACCTTGTTCAGTTTGGACATAATGTAGACATTGGTGAGTACTCAATCTTAGTCGCTCAATGTGGAATCGCGGGTTCTACGACACTAGGCCGTAATGTAGTGATGGGTGGACAGTCTGCAACGGCAGGTCATTTGACTATTGCCCCATTTGCACAGTTTGCGGCGCGTTCAGGTGTTACGAATGATGTTAAAGATGGCTCAAAAACTTATGGTGGATTTCCTTTGATGGAACAGCGTTCATGGTTGAAATTACAAGCAAAATTAGCTAGACTATTAAAGCCTAAAAAGTAAGGTTTACATATAAAAAATTATTATGTGTAAAACGACTGCATTAGATGGAACTAAAAAGGATAGCTCGCGTTAAGAAAATCTTCTTGTAGAAGGTTTTTGGTGAGTAAAATTAAATTAAAGGATCCACCATGAGCACAGTAATTAAATTAGATGGAACGAAAAAAGGTACAATCTCAGTAACAAAACTGGAAGAGCCTTACGGTAAAGATAGTGGTACGGTAGCAAGTATTGGTATCTCTCTTGCGGGTGATGCGGACTCTCCTGAATGGAAAGTTCATATTCCTTTAGCTAATTTAGATGATGTTATTGCTGCACTAACTGCTTTAAAATAAGCAGTTTTCCTCTTTTTTAAACAACGCTTCTGAAGATGAATATTTATTCATCTTCAATTCATACAATCTTCATATTTGTTTTTTATAATTAGTGCATGGAAAAAAGGTTTTGCTAATACCTTTCCTTCATAAAATTCATTCTCCAATATTAAAGCAGTCTCTAGTACCTCTCTTAACTATAGATTGTTTTAAGCATTAAACTTTTTTATTATGAACAGAACTTCATTTTAAATTCATTTGTCTGTCATCTGCTTGTCTTAAACTTAGGCTATCTAAATAAAAGGATACTTATGCAAGTATATTTACAAAATAGATTTGGTTTTATTACGCTAGTTGTTTCACTCTTTTTAATTGTTTCCGCCATTACGCGTACGGTTCTCTTGGTTCAATCACTTTAATGGTTGACATCTCTTTAACGCAGTTAGTTGAAATTTACCTAATTGGTGCGTTTTATGATCTTGTTGCCGTGAGTTATCTGATCTTACCCTTTGTGCTGTATATTTTATTAGTCCCTCAGAAGTTGTGGTTAAGTAAAACACATCGTTATATTATGTATGGGTTTATTTATATACTCTTGTACCTTCTTGTTTTTTATGCTTTTAGCGAGTGGTTCTTTTGGGATGAATTTGGAGTACGATTTAACTTTATTGCGGTGGATTATCTAGTTTATACGACAGAAGTCATTGGAAATATTCGTGAGTCTTATCCTATGGGAATTTTATTGTCTATTGTAGGTGTTCTTGCAGGGATAATTTTTTATATATTAGTAAAACTTGATTATATTAGTAAGATTTTAGAAGATAGAAGTACATTAAAACAGCGACTTAAACCAGCACTGTTTTATTTTTTATTGCCAGTTCTGTTTTTTAATTTTGTAACGCAAGATTATGCAAAAATCTCAACAGATAAATATAACAATGAACTTGCCAAAGATGGGCTTTATTCTCTGTTCGCTGCTTTTAGAAACAACACCCTTGATTATGAGACTTTCTACATTACCCAAGATAAACAGAAAGTCTTAACTGAGCTTAGAAAAATCACTAAGGCAGAAGCAACTTTAGTCAAAGGGGATAAAGGTCTTTTACATACCATTAACAAAGCGGGTCTTGAAAAAGACCATAACATCGTACTTATTGTTGTTGAAAGTTTAAGTGGTGAATTTTTAGAATCTCTTGATGGGTTTAAAGGGTTAACACCAAATTTAGATGCTTTAGCCAAAAAAAGTCTCTTCTTTGATAAGTTTTATGCCACAGGAACACGTACTATTAGAGGAATGGAATCCATTACTCTTTCTGTTCCTCCTACAGCAGGTCGGTCTATTGTAAAACGTCCGGATAATCATAATATGTTCTCTAGTGGATTCATCTTCAAAAACAGAGGGTATGAAACAAAGTTTATTTATGGAGGGCATGGCTATTTTGACAATATGAATGAGTTTTTCTCTCATAATGGTTTTGACATTATAGATAGAACAGATTTTACAAATGAAGAAGATACTTTTCATACCATTTGGGGTGTTTGTGATGAGAACTTAATGGATAAGACCTTAAGTGAAGCAGATAAGTCGTACAAGGCACATAAGCCTTTTATGTCTTTTATTATGACAACGTCTAACCATAGGCCTTATGACTTTCCTGAGGGACGTATCGATATGCCTTCACATTCAGGTCGTGATGCCGCGGTTAAATATACGGATTTTGCTATCGGTAAGTTTTTAGAAGATGCTAAAAAGAGACCGTGGTTTAATAACACTATTTTTGTGGTGGTCGCTGACCACTGTGCAAGTAGTGCAGGGGAGACCTATCTTCCTTTAGATAAATATCAGATTCCACTATTTATCTACGCACCTGAATTGATTAAAGCTCAAGTGGTTTCAAAGGTTTCTAGTCAAATTGACATTATGCCTACGGTGTTTAGCCTGCTTAATTGGTCCTACAAGAGTAAATTTTATGGTCAAGACATCTTAGCAGATGATTTTGATGAACGTGCCTTAATGGGTACGTATCAGCTTCTAGGCCTATATAAAGAGAATGTGTTGAGTATTTTATCTCCAGGTAAAAAGATACAGGGCTATACCCCTACAGAAGCAAATATTTTTGATACAAAATATAAAGAGGTGAATGTCCCTCAAGAACTTGAAGCTGAAACGATTTCGTATTATCAAGGGGCAAGTATGTTGCATAAAGAGCGTTTAGATAGGTATGATGAACACTATTAATAGCTTAATATTTAAGGGTTCAAAGTATAAACTTATCTTTATTATTGGACTCTTTTTAACGCTAACATCAAACAGTGAGTTTTTTACTCATACGCTGAAGATCTATCCTTTAAGCTTACAAAATGTAGGTTTCTTGTTTTCATTACTTTTAATACTCTTCTTTTTAAGTATTTTACTCTTAACGTTCTTGAGTGGTAAGCATCTGTTAAAGCCTAGTCTGATACTTATTCTTTTAGTGTCCTCTTTAAGTAGCTATTTTATGAATACTTATCACATAGTTATTGATGAAGTTATGATTCAAAATATTGTAGAAACGAATATGCATGAAGCCACAGATTTATTGAGTTTAAAGCAGATGGAATATTTTATCTTTTTTGGGATAATACCCTCCGTTTTTGTCTATTATTATGTTGTTATACCGATGAAATTAACCAAAGATATCTTGTATAAGATTACCATAGTCTCACTCTCTTTAACCTCTTCAATACTGCTAATTTTTATTTTTAGCAAACACTATACCTCTTTTTTTAGAGAGCACAAACCCCTACGATTTTATACCAATCCGAGTTATTGGATTTATGCTTCAGGAAAGTATATAGGAATACAGTTTAGCTCTTCAAATACACCTTTAAAGTTAGTTGGCCAAGATGCAAAAGTAGTGGAAAAAGAGGATGAAGCAAAAGATCTTGTTATTTTAGTTATCGGTGAAGCTGCACGTGCAGACAGATTCTCTTTAAACAGTTATGAAAGAGAGACCAATGCTTTGTTGAAACAAGAAGATATTCTTAACTTTCCCAATACCTCTTCTTGTGGAACGTCAACTGCGGTATCGGTACCGTGTATGTTCTCTGTTTTTAATCGTTCAAACTATAATGATGCGGATGCTAAAACAACAGAAAATGTGTTAGATGTCTTAGCTACTACACATGATGTAGATATTTTATGGAGAGATAATAATTCTGATTCTAAAGGGGTTGCTTTACGTGTCCCTTATGAGAACTATCGTACTGCAAAAAACAATACCATATGTGATGAAGAGTGTAGAGATGAGGGCATGTTAGTTGGACTAGATAAATATATTGAGGCGCATAAAAATAGAGATATATTAATTGTTTTACATCAGATGGGAAACCATGGACCTGCTTATTATAAACGTTATCCAAAAGCTTTTGAAAAGTTTACGCCTACGTGTAAAACCAACCAATTAGAAGAGTGTACAAAAGAGGAAATTAGTAATGCTTATGATAACGCTATTGTTTATACGGACTACTTTTTATCTAAAACCATACAACTGCTAAAGCGATATAACCAATCTCATGAAACAGCAATGATTTATATGAGTGATCATGGAGAAAGTCTGGGTGAACACGGTGTTTATCTTCATGGCTTGCCTTATTTTATGGCATCAAAAGCACAAACTAATGTTGCTTCGTTAATGTGGTTTGGAGAAAAAATGAAAGAAGAAATAGATATGAAAGCCTTACAAAATAAAAGAAATGATAGCTTTTCTCATGATAATTTGTTCCATACCCTCTTGGGTGTTTTTGATGCAAAAACTGAGGTGTATAATGAAAAGTTGGATATATTAAAGAATCCAAAAAGCTAATTTAGTATAATGAATAGATAAGGGAAATAAATGCGAATACTTGTAGTTGAGGATGATGTTAAAATTGCTGCTTTCATATCTCAGGGGCTTAAAGAGGAGTCTTATAGTGTGGATGTGACACATCATGGGGATGAAGCGATATATCTTGCTCAGGTTAATTCTTATGATGTTATTTTACTTGATTTAATGCTACCGGGTTCAGATGGTTTAGAAGTGTGCCAACGTTTACGAGAAAAAGAGTTGCAGACACCTATCATCATGCTAACGGCACGAAATCGTCTTGAAGATAAGATAGATGGTTTAGACAGTGGTGCAGATGATTACTTAACCAAACCCTTTGCTTTTGAAGAACTGCTTGCTCGAATTCGTGTACAACTTAGACAACATTCACAAAGTTCCACGGTGTTAGAAGTGGCTGATTTGAGGGTAGATACCAAAACACGAGAGGTGAAACGGGCAGGGGAGAAGATTAGATTGACGGTTAAAGAGTACGCTTTACTCGAGTTTATGATGCGAAGCCCTAACATACTACTAACAGAAACCATTATAAAAGAGAATCTAAGTGATATGCAACATCAAAGTATGAGTAATATTATTAATGTTTACATCTACCGTCTACGTAATAAGATTGATAAAGGGTATACTCAAAAGCTCCTTCATACTGTTAGAGGAGCAGGGTATATGATAAGTGATGAAAATGTTTGAAAGTCTTAAAACTAGATTACTGGTTTATTTTTTTATAGCTAATGTTCTTGTATTTGTTGGCTTTAGTCTTTTTATTTATAAAACAGCTGAAAAAGGTGTGCTAGATACTATTGATTCACGATTGGAACTGCTCTCTCATGATGCTATTGTAGATTTGAAAATTTTTGAGCATGTTAATGCTAAAACTCTAGCGCATGAGTTTAGAGATGAGTTTGGGCTTAAATCATTAGAGTTGAAGATAATTTATTATAATAAGTCAAAAAAATCTATTGAGCATATTGCCTTGTCTAATAAAAATCTAAAATCACTCTTTTCTATACCTTTAAATGAAATGGGGCACTTGTATAGTGTCTACTATTTTGATAAAGAAGGGTATCGAATAAGTTCTATGTTTTTATATGAAAATGAATCTATAAAAATATTTTTACAATTAGCGACTAAAAACCTATCTACAACACCCTATTTACAAACTCTAAAAACAAGTCTTTTTATTATTGTACCTATCTTGATGCTTTTTTTACTGTTTATCTCATATATTTTATTAAGTAAGAGTATTAATCCTGTAAAAGCAACGATTGATGCAGTAAATAAAATATCTGCTGACAATTTGTCCCAACGTTTATCTTCAGATAACGTACCCTTAGAGATAAAAAATCTTATTCAAACGTTTAATGTACTTCTACAAAGTTTGGAAGATACGTTTACCAGAATTTCATCCTTTAGTGCAGATGCCTCGCATGAGTTAAAGACCCCATTAACAGTAATTAGAGGAGAGGCGGAAGTGTCTTTACGAAAAGATAGAAGTAAAGAAGAGTATAAACAAGTTTTAGAAGATATTATTCAAGAAACTGTGCAGGTTCAAGAAACAATTGAACAACTTTTTTTTCTTACTAAAAAAGACACCAAAGAGTTAAGTGGAAATTTTCAAGAACTGTATGTTGATGAGATACTGAGTGAGCAGGTAGAACAAGCTCAAGAACTTGCACTAAGTAAGTCAGTAGTACTTAAACTTGAAGAAGTACTTCCTGTAACGGTTGTTGCCAACGAGACGCTATTTAAAACAGTCATAAGTAATCTTATTAGAAATGCAGTTAATTATAGTGAAGAAAAAGGTGAAGTGAAAGTGTCTTTATCTGAACAAGCACAAGAATATAAGCTTATTATTGAAGACAAAGGCTGTGGTATTAGTGCTGATGACTTACCTTTTATCTTTGAACGTTTTTATCGTGTTGATAAATCACGTTCACGCCAAGTAGGTGGAACAGGATTAGGGCTTTCTATTGTTAAAATGATTTTAGATATACACTATTTTACCATTGATATTCAAAGTGTTTTAGGTGTAGGAACAAAGGTTATTGTGGGTATTCCTAAATTAAAGTAGTAAGTCCTTTAAAAGTTGTTTTACACTAATATGCCATATTTAAAATATAAGTTTTTACAAGGAAATTAATTGTCAGTATTTAAAACTCTGTTTCGTTACTATCTCTATCTTGTTGGAATCTTTTTTCTTGGTCGTTTAGCACTTTTCTCCTTTTATGCAGAGCGTTTTATTAATGATGATGTGCACTATATGCTAAGTTTCATATATGGGCTTCGCATGGATACTATCGCAGTTTCATATCTTTTAATATTACCTACTATCATACTTGCTTTTTCACCTAAGTTATTTGCTAAAGGGGTGGACACTGTTTTAAGAGTTTATTTCTTAATAATTATCTTAGTAATGGTCTATATGGAAAATGCTACTTTCCCATTTTTTGCTGAGTATGATGTTCGTCCAAACTTTAAGTTTGTGGAGTATCTAGAGTACCCTAAAGAAGTTTTTGCCATGATTTTTGCAGAGTATAAGCTTGCCATGTTGTTTTCAGGCATTATGATGTTCTTTGTTGGACGTCTGTATTGGAAACGTTCAGCAGAGGACTTTGCTAAGGTTTTTGAAGAAGCCTATTGGAAACGTATTTTAGTTTTTATTCCTATTGCCTTACTCCTGTTTATTGGAATTCGCTCTTCTTTTGGACACCGTGCTGCAGGGAACTCAGATGCGATGTATTCAAATAATCGTGTTATTAATGAGATTACTAAAAACACAATGTACAGTGTTGCCTACTCCATTTATGCCAATAAAAAGTTCTCATCTCAGGTAATTAAACAGTATGGGAAAATGGATATTAATGAGGCTTTAAAACGTGTTAGAGGTCGCCTTGATATTAATAGTAGTGATGAGATTAGTATCTTCTCACGTGAAGTGAAAAGTAATTTTAAACGAGACAAACCTAAGAACCTTGTTATCTTTTTACAAGAGAGTATTGGTGCACAGTTTTCAGCCTCATCAGGTGGGGAAGTGGGAATTATGCCTCATTTTGATGCACTTTCTAAAGAGGGTGTGAGTTTTACAGATCTTTATAGTAATGGAACTCGAAGTATTCGCGGTATTGCGGGTGTGGTTGCAGGGAACTTCGCCGTTCCAGGCAAAGGTATATTAAAACGTCCTAAATCTCAAAGTGATTGGTTTACGATTGCTAGACTTTTTAAACCACTTGGGTATGAAACCAGTTTTATTTATGGGGGAGAGAGTCGCTTTGACAATATGAAAGCATGGTTCTTAGGAAATGGCTTTGATAAGGTGATAGACCAAGCCAAAATGGAGAATCCATCTTATGTGGGTACATGGGGAATTTGTGATGCAGAGGTTGTTGGGTATGCAGATGAAGAGTTTCGTGCTCTGAAGGCCACTAATACACCTTTTATGTCGGTAGTTTTCTCTACGTCTAACCACACACCTTTCGATTTTCCACAGGAGGCTATTGAACTCATTGACGGGGTTGAAGTTAAGAGTGTTAAAAATGCGATTAAGTATGCCGACTTTGCCATTGGTGAGATGATTAAAAAAGCAAAAGAGGGTGGGTATTATGAAGACACTATCTTCTTAATTGTGGCAGACCATAATGTTCGTGTATATGGACAAGACTCTGTACCTGTTAATATGTTTCATATTCCTGGTCTTATCTTAGGGGGCGGGGTTGAGGCGAAGCAGTACACAAAGACTACTACGCACCCCGATATTATTGCAACCGCGCTTGACTTAGTGGGAGCAGATTTCACCTATCCAATTTTAGGGCATTCAATCTTTTCAGATAAAAAACAAGAGCTTGCCTTAATGCAGTTTAACAATAACTATGCCTTAATGGTTAAAGATAAGGTCGCAGTACTTCGTCCGGGGAAGAAACCCAACACCTATACGTATAATAGAGATGAAAATTTGAAACTAACGGATAAGCATCTTACTTCAATTGAGCATGATGCTGAGTTAGAAAAAGATGTTTTAGCTTTTGTTCTTGTGATGAATCACTTGTATGATAAAGGTTTATACCGCTAACGAGAAGTTTAACAGTTCTTGAGACTTTTCGGCTAAGGCTTTATGGTCATGAACGGTAGGCAGTTGGTATGAGGGTTGAAGGCGCGCTGAGATTAGGTTCTTAATCGTTACTTCTGAATAACTGTTATCAAAGGTTTCAAAATAGTCATTGATTAGATTTTGCTGTGCAAGGGCATTGATGTTTTTTTCTTGAGCATAACGTGTAGAATTCTCTTGCGCACGTGACACTCTAACACTTGAATTTTGTAAATAATCTGCTGTTGCATTTTGAAAATGTAGTTTCATCACCTGTCTCGAATTGATATATTTTATTATTAAGAATTATATCACAAATAATAAATAAAGCAAAATTCTGCTAAAGCCCTAAAAACAGGCTTTTGACCTCCATAATAAACTGTTTTAAACAGCTAATAATAAAAAACATAATATTTATAGTTATTGTTAAAATATTATAAATATTTAAGCTACATGACAAAACAGTTAACTAAAATACGGGAGATAAAACCTACATTTTATAAACACAAAAATAGAGTAAAGTTATCCTATGAGAAGGATAAGACATGAAAGAAATTAATATGACTAGTACAAAAAGTATTGAACTAAGCAAGTTAGATGAAGTTCAGATCTCTCCTCCTGAATATATGAAAATTATGAAACTTCAGCGTGATGTTTTACATATGCTGAGTTTAAATCAAGGTTATCATCAGGTGCTAGATGAGTTATGTCATCTTGCAGAGACACTTTTACCTAACTCTGTTGCTTCGATTATGATGCTAGATAAAACAACCAAAGTGTTAGATGTTCTTAGTGCTCCAAGTGTGCCTCCTCCTGCTATCAAAGCCCTATGTGGGTTGAAACCAGGTCCAGGAGGTGGTTCTTGTGGTAATGCTGTGTATTCAAACCAAGCTACCTTTGTTAAAAGTACCTTTACGGACGAGCGATGGCAAGATATACGCCGTATTGCTATTGATTTTAATATCTGTTCGTGTTGGTCCATGCCCATACGTAATGAAAATAATGAAGCGATAGGCTCTTTTGCTTTGTCTTCGTTTGAGCACAGAGAACCGTCTTCTTTTCACAAGTTAGTCTTAGAAACATCAGCTAAGATGACCGAAGTAATCTTAAAAAAACATCTGCAAGAGATGCGTGAGAGTCGTACTTCTCAACGTCTTGAAATCTTTGCTAAGGCAGCTGAAAATGCGGTTGAAGGTATGATTGTTACGGATGAAAATAATAAAATTATTGAAGTGAACTCGGCTTCATGTGCTATTTTTGGTTACTCAGAATCAGAGATGATTGGCCAAGACCCAAAACTTTTTGCTTCTAAAAAGCATCCTAAAGCCTTTTACAAAAAAATGTGGAAAGCCTTAAACACGGTAGGTCACTGGTCGGGTGAAATGTTTAATCGACGTTCTGATGGTGGGATTTTCCCTCAGTATTCGAGTATTAGTGTTATCCCTGCAACGCAAGAGAAAGCTAAACATTATGTGGCGGTTTTTACTGATATAAGTGAGCTTAAAAATACGCAAGATAGATTGGAGTACATCGCCTACCATGACACCTTAACCTCTTTGTATAACAGTAACAAGTTACATAAAAAGTTAAAAGAGAGTTCTCAAAAGATGAGCTTAATTATTTTAAATGTTGATAACTTTCATTATTTAAACAGTGTGTATGGTTTTGACTTTGGAGATAAGGTTTTACAAGAGATCTCTGTAGGTTTACGCTCATGTCGTTACACTGATGAAGTCTATCGTGTAGGTGCGGATGAATTTGCCTTACTTTTTTACAATGTACATCGTGTAAGAGAAATTATTACATCAGTACAAAAGAAGTACCTCAAAGAAGCTATTGTAATCGATGACATACATCTGAAAATCTCATTTTCTTATGGTGTTGCCTCAGGTAATGAAAAACTGTATGAACACGCAACGATGGCTCTTCGTAGAGCTAAAGAGTTGGGTAAAAATAGATATTATATCTTCGACAGAAGTGTAGACAGTGTTACTCAAAAAGAAAAACAAGACTTTGTAGAGTGGAGTAAAAAACTTTATGATGCCCTTGAAACATCAAGTATTATTCCTTACTTTCAAGGTATTCGAGATAACAGAAATGGAAAGATTTACCGATTTGAGGTCTTAGCCCGTCTGGGTAAAGGCGATGAGATATTTTCACCTTACCACTTCTTGGAACCAGCTCGTATCTCAGGCTTATTACCAAGAATGACAAAGATGATTATTGATAAAAGTTTTGCCATAATGCAACATTATAGTTATGACTTCTCCATTAACATCAGTGAAGATGACTTAAACTCTTTGTATTTAATAGAGTACTTAAGAGAGAAAGCATCTCTGTATAATATCAACCCACACCGAATTATTTTAGAGGTCTTAGAAGGTATTAGTGGGACTGAAGAACATATCAAACAGTTAATGGCTTTGAAAAAAGAGGGCTATGCCTTAGCCATTGATGATTTTGGAGCAGAACACTCTAACTTTGGACGTCTTTTAGAACTTGAAGTGGATTATATTAAAATTGATGCGAAGTATATAAAAGATATTAACACGAATTCAAAAAGTTATGAGATTACTAAGTCGATTGCTTATTTTGCAAAAAACTCTAACATTAAATGTATTGCGGAGTATGTACATAATCAAGATGTTCAAGATATAATTTTAGAGCTAGAGATAGAATTTTCTCAAGGATTTATGTTCTCAGAACCGAGTGCAATCCCTAAGAGTGATTATATTAATAATTAAAGAGTAGGTTTCTACTCTTTAGAAAATTTAGTAGTTCTTTTGAATGAAGCTTTCAATACGTTTGATACCTTCACGAATACTCTCAATGTCCGTTGCAAACGAAAATCTAAAGTAACCATCTGACCCAAAACCAACACCTGGAACAACAGCAACACCGGACTCCTCTAAAAGTGCCTTAGCAAATTTAAGTGAGTCTTTCTCAATTTTAGAGATGTTGACAAAAAGGTAAAAAGCACCATCTGGTTTAAGAACAGAAAGACCATCTACCTTGTTAAATAGCTCTACTGCTTCGTCTCTACGTTTAGAGAAAGCTTTTCTCATCATTTCGATATCAGCATCAGCTGAACCATCAAGACCCGTAATCGCTGCGTGTTGTGTGATTGAACAGATATTTGAAGTACTTTGAGACTGAAGTTTTTTCATTGCTTTAACTAAACCTGTATCTTTAGCCGCAAGATAACCAAAACGCCATCCTGTCATTGCTACCGATTTAGACAGACCATTAATGGTAATAGTTCGGTTGAACATATCTTCACTTACCGCAGCAGCAGAAGTAAACTCACCATCATAAATAAGTTTTTCATACATCTCATCACTAGCCACTAAGATATCAGTACCCTTAAGCACTTCACCCAGTGCTTCAAGTTCTGCTTTTGAATACACTGAACCTGTTGGGTTTGATGGGGTTGTTAAAACTAACATTTTAGTCTTAGCACTAATAGCATTTTTTAACTGTTCAGGAGTGATTTTAAAACCACTATCATCATTCGTTTCAATTTCTACTACGGTTCCCCCGCTGTACTTAACAAGTTCAGGATAAGTAACCCAGTAAGGGGCAGGAATAATAACTTCATCACCGGCTTGAATAGTTGTTTGGAAAAGGTTAAACAGGGAGTGCTTTGCCCCATTTGAAACGATGATTTGGTTAATAGCATAGTCTAAGCCATTATCACGTTTAAGTTTATTGGCAATAGCCGTTCTGAGTTCTGGAATTCCATCAACAGCAGTGTATTTAGTAAAACCATCATTAATCGCTTTAATAGCGGTGTCTTTAATAACTTGAGGCGTACCAAAGTCAGGTTCACCTGCAGAAAATGAAAGAATATCTTTGCCCGAAGCACGAAGTTCTTGAGCTAGTGTTGTAACAGCAATTGTAATTGATTCAGAGAGAATATCGATTCTATCAGAGAGCATGGGTACCCTTTAATGTTTTAATGACGAAATTATAGCGAATTAGACTTTCATTGACTTAATAAAAGAGTCATAAATGGTTTCAAGTTCTAAATCTTGTTCTACAATCTCTTCATTTTCTTTAACAACCACATGTTCAAGTATGGCAACACGTTTAAGAAGGTATTCAAACATCTCTTTGTCGATATCAGGAAGTTTATTGTGTGAGAAGGGATCTTTACAGCGACCCTTGTCAATCACACGAGCAGGAATACCGATGGCGGTAGAACGGTCAGGAACTTCTTTAACGACAACAGAGTTCGCTCCTACCTTAGAATCTTCACCAATAATAATATTCCCAAGAACCTTAGCACCTGCGCCAATAACAGCACCTTTTTTGATGGTAGGGTGACGTTTACCCGTAGAGAGGTTTACTCCACCAAGAGTAACACCTTGGTAGATGAGAACATCATCTTCAATAATAGTAGTCTCACCAATAACCACACCCGTTCCATGGTCGATAAATACACGACAACCAATGGTCGCAGCAGGGTGGATATCAATGTTAGTAATGATTTGGTTAATTCCCATAATCATACGTGCTAGACGCTTGAAGTCACTGTTGTAAAGTCTATTTGCAACACGGTACCAAGCAATTGCCCAAACACCAGGATAGTTAAAGAGAAGTTCTAAACGAGAGTGAATAGCAGGGTCATTCCTATAAACATTTCCAAAATCTTCTTTAATCTGTGCGAATAGTCCCAAAAGTATGCCTTAGTTTGTAGTTCGTAGGTAACTATTTTGTTTCAAATAGTTTTCTAATTTTGCAATTGTATCACTTTTCTCTTTTTCTGTGATAAAAGTTGAGTTTAAAAGTGAGTTTTTAAGTGTTTTAATAATCTCTTCTTCTTCGTACCCAAGTTTAGAGATAACCTTTAACAGAGAGTCAGCTTCGTGTATAAAACTAAGCTCATACCCCGTTTCACTCACTTCAACACTACATTCAGTTGGGTGTGAAAATAGGTTATGGTTCATACCAAGAGTCTCTTGGTACGCACCCACATTAAAAAATCCAAGGAAGTACTCCTCTTCATCAAGATTAATGTCATGAAGATACAGAGGTGACTTACTCTCAAAACCAATCTCTCCATCACTGTCACAGGTAATGTCCCATAAAGAAGCGGGGCGAAGAGCAGGGGTGTTAAGTTTATGAAGTGGCATGGTAGGGAACTTCTGTCCTAAACCCCAGTAATCAGGAAGACTTTGAAAAATTGAGGCATTTATGAGGTAACGTTCTTGAAGGCGTTCTTGAAGACGTTGCAGCTCACTTGTAGGATGGTCGATACATAGGAGTAAGGCTTTTTTGATAATAACATGAACTAAAACCTCTGCATTTGAACGGTCTTGCAAGTCAATGTAGCCTAAGTCAAAAAGCGTAAACAGAGATTCCATATGGTCAAGTGCATCATGTAAAAATTCTATAGAATTCGTAGAGTTCAAGAGTCTGTTTAAATCAATAAGTTCTTCAATAAGAGGAGGGTTCTCTTTTTTTATCTTGAGTGATTTTTCTTGATGATCTTGAGAAAAAAGCTCTAAAACAGGTGCAATTAAAACGGCATGCGAAGCA
>Ga0256826_1001391_pt1 | contig 15033 bp, 10 predicted proteins | sample CV79metaG_FD_185975 | JGI IMG/M metagenome (GOLD analysis project Ga0256826, IMG submission 185975) | Hydrothermal vent microbial communities from East Pacific Rise, Pacific Ocean - CV79 | ecosystem: Environmental > Aquatic > Marine > Hydrothermal vents | place: Pacific Ocean: East Pacific Rise...
AAATAAGTTTTTAAATATAAATAATATTAGGATAAGAATGAGTGTTAGCAAAAAAGAAAAAATAAGTTTATCTATAAAAGAGGTAATCTCTGAGTTGATGGAACGTGTAATGGAGAGGGTTTTGATTACTGACCCATTCATTAAAGAAAAACATCATGCGAAGAAACCTCTTTATGCTGCTCTTGTACCTGATGAAATATTTAAAGGTTCTCATTTTGAGCGAAGGTTTGTCACTCCTTTTGGTGGGGTTTGGGAAAAGTTGGCTGTGGTAGTGGCAGAAGAGTATCATGGTCATTGTTCTAAAGGGCAGACAGTTACAGGTGAAGTTGGAAGTGAAAGTTTAAGACGAATTCAAGAAGTTCTAAATAGGTTAGAGCATAAAGGAAAAGAGAAAGTTAAGCCAGATTGGAATACAGAATTAGCGTATATTCGTGAAGGTGGAGGAGAACCAATTCCTACAAGTGTTGTTTGTGATATATTTATTGACAGTAAGACAACAGGCAAGAAATATGCTTTTGAACTTAAAGGTCCTTTGCCAAATAGTGACCAATCAAAAGTAAGTAAAGAGAAGATATTTAAACTCATGGCAATGAATCCACCTCGTGTTGATGAAGCTTTTTATGCCTTGGTCTACAACCCCTATGGGAAAAAAGAGGATTATAATTGGGCTTTTCCTCGTCGTTGGTTTAATATGCAGGATGATAGTTCCGTTTTAATAGGTGATGAGTTTTGGGATTTAATTGGAGGAGAAGATACCTATAAGGTATTTATTGAAGAGATTAACTTTTTAGGAAAAGAGTATAAAGAACGAATTTATAGAGAATTTTTAGGCATAGAAATACCTGAAAATAGAGATGATGAGGTATTAAAATAAGTGATGAATAAGCAATTTACATTTATTGACCTTTTTTCTGGGATTGGTGGTTTTCATAAAGCTTTAGTAAATAATGGAGGAAAATGTCTTGGTTATAGTGAAATTAATCGAGATGCCATAGAGGTTTATTGTGATAATTTTAATGAAAAAAAAGAAAATAATTTAGGAGATATTAGAAAAATAGATGATTTACCTAATCATGACCTATTGACAGCAGGTGTCCCTTGTCAGAGTTGGTCTATTGCAGGAAAAAATTTAGGATTTGAAGATGATAGAGGTCAATTGTGGAATGACACAATTTATCTGCTTGAAAAGTCAAAACCTAAAGCATTTATTTTTGAAAATGTAAAAGGTTTAGTAGACCCTAGAAATAGAGAAGCATTGGATTATATTTTAAGACGAATCAAAGAAGCAGGTTATTATGCTAATTATTTTGTTGTTAATTCAGCTGACTATGGAGTAGCTCAAAATAGGGTTCGTATTTATATTATTGGTTTTAAAGAAGAACGTTATTTTCAAAAATTTCAACTATCGAAAGTTTCAGATAAAAAAGTAAAATTAGCTGATATATTGGATATTAAGCTAGAATCAACTCCTGTAAATGAAGCTAAAGTAGTTGAAACAAGCATGAGCCTTTCGAGTAAAAATGGCTACAATGATTACTTTTTATTTAATGATTTACGTAATGGGAAAACAACTATTCATTCTTGGGATATTATTGAGACAACAGAGCGAGAAAAAGAGCTATGTTATCTTTTATTGAAGAATCGTAGAAAAAGTATGTATGGAAAGCTAGATGGGAATCCTCTTTCTTTAGAACATTTTAAAACACTTGATTTGTCTGTTGAAGAGAGTGAGTTAGAGAAGTTGGTAGAGTTGGAGATTTTTAAAAGAGTAGAATATGTTTTTTCTATAAAATCTAAAGATAGTAAAGAGTTGTCTTTAGAAGAAAATTTACTATTAGAACAAAGTAAAGAAAATAAGTTATTTGTTGATGAATTAAAAACTAATAAAAAATTAAAAGTTCATAAAGTTTCCATTTTGAAGGTAATTGCTGGGTTAAAAGAAAAAAATATTATAAAAGTTATAGAGTTTCGATATGAATTTAAGAATAGTAAAATAAGTACGGGGCTTTTTGGAATTAACAGAATCTTTCTTCCCACAGCAGACACATTTCCAACGTTAGTTGCAAGTGATACAAATGATTATATTTCTCTTAAACAGATTATTCCAAAGAGTGATGAACAGTATAAAAAAGTGTTTATGGAAGAAGTATATAATTGTAATAATTATAGAAAAATTACAAAAGAAGAGGCTTGTTTAATACAAGGTTTTCCAAAAGATTTTAAACTACCTATCTCAAGAAATAGATGGATGAAACTCATTGGAAATAGTGTTTCTATTCCTGTTATAGAAAAACTTTGTCATGCAATTCTGGAGACAGGAGTTTTTGAATTTAATATCAAAAAAGAAAATAATAAGTTAAGTGCGTAATATTAAAAAATTTAATATTTTACTTCCCATAACTATACCCACCATTTCCACCATAGTGACTAGAACTAGAGCTTCTAATGCTACTAGATGAGTTAGTGGATATTTTGTAGGTACTGTTGTCTAGAACAGAGCCATAAATGGTACCGTAGAGAGAGTAGGCAAAAAGAGATGAAAAGATAAATATGTAAGTGCGTATCATTGTTGTGCCTTAGTTTGATAAAAGATTAAAAAGAGTAGTCCATGAAGCAAGTGAGAGTAAAAAGCCATAGGTACGAAAAGTAATAGTTGCATAAAAGATTGAACCAGCAGCAACAAAAAGAGCAATAGGTGCAAACCAAAACATAAAGAAGATTCCTAGAGTAAATGTAATAAAAATATTTCTAGTAGCTGTATCATCATGCATATTTTTCTCTTGGGCTCTGCCTATAATCATCCCAGTAATGGAGACAAAAAGAAAAAGTATGAAATAGCGTAAAAGTACAGGTTTGTAGAGTGCCACTTGTAGTTTTTCACGCTTACCTTGACGTTGCTCTCTTTTTAATACATAGGTAGTTTTAGTTTTTAGTTTTAGAGAAATGCTATTACTATTGATGTGATTGTTAAAGTTAAAGTTTTTATCTAAAATTAGATTGTTTGTATTTTTATTTCTAATAGTAATATGCTCAACAGAGTTCCCAATAATATCATGAAATTTTTTCAATTCTAATTCATAGTTTTTTAAATCTTTAGTTACAGTAAACTCTTTTGTATCTGTCTGGTTTAGGAAGTTAGTATAAAACAGAGTACTTTTGTCTTGAGCCATAAAGACCATAAGAGCTAAGAATCCAACAAGAAAAGCAAGAAGACTAATATCAAATAGTTTAACTTTTGTAGATTTATTACTTTTTTTACTACGAGGTTTACTCTTTTTTCTATTTTTTCTTCTAACACTTTTTGGATGTTTTTTCTGACTTTTTCTAGGGGAACTTTTTTTCTTATAGCTTTTGAGTCTCTCTAGTTCTAAAGTAAAAACATCATCCATCTCATAAGCAGGTTCACCAAGGTAGTACTCCTCTTCATTTTTACTCTTTTCATAGCTTAAAATGTAGTCAGCACTAGAGAAAACGCCTTCACCATGTAGAGCATCTAAGCACTCGGTTTTGTCTCCAGCTTTTGCAAGCCAAGTGAGTGAACCAGCAACAAAGTAGAGGTAACTCTGGTAGGGTTCATCTACCTTAAAGTCCATATTTTGGTAGTTAACTGTCTCATCTTCTTGAGAAGCAGAGAGCAGAGGCGTTGGTAGCTCTCGTACTCTTCTAAAGAGCGTAAAATCACCATCTTCATGGGTTAAAAAAGCGTAACCGTGTGTTTTTGAGTAGAGTTGGTAGTCAATCCAATACTCATCATTGCCTAAAGGGTCAAGAGTTTCTGTAAACTCTTCAGTGTAAACTGCAAAACCAATAACGGTAAATTCAATACCATTAATCTTTCCATTGGTTCCTAGTTTAATAGTCTCAATACCGTCAATGGGGTTTGTAAACTTGTAAAGCTTTTTGAAATCATCGGCAATACTATGTACTTGTCCACAGTAGTTACAGTTAAGCGTTTTTAGTTGTCTACTTGCAACTCTTAATGGCATGGGAGCATGACAAGATTTACAACGAATGGCTTTTATGTTACTCATTAAAGGCTCTCAATCTTGTAGGCATCTATCCACTCACCAATGTAGGCAGAGTAGTTACCACTCTCCTCTTCAAGGGTAATGTGCTGGTTCTTCTGTGTTGCTGTTAGGTGCAGATAGTTTAGTTTTGTATTAGTTCTAACAACTCTCTCTAACTCGCCCTCAAAGCCTTGAGTAACCCCTTGCTCTTTTTCGCTAATAAGATACTCATGAGCGTTAACTTTTACTGTTTGACCAACTCTTTTTTTCATAATCTCTTTAATCTCATTAACATTCAACTCTAATGGTCTTTCAATAACAAAGTCACCCTCATCAACACTTATCCAACTCTCTTGTCCCTCTTTGTCAAGCACAAACCACTCTTCCCAAAAGCCAAGCTCATAGGCATAGCGTATTTTTCCAATAGGTCTAAAGTGCCACCCCTTGTAGTTAAACTCTTTGTGCAGTTGAAGTAGTGTAGTCTCTTGACTTAAGCTACTTTTCTCTCCAAAGTTTGTAACACTCTCATCTTCTAAAAAAAGTGTACTTTTGCATGAGGGACACTGAATGAGTTTACTATGTTTAAATTGTAAATTAAGCTCAGTTCCACACTGAGTACAGTTGAGTAGTTTGATTGGCATATTTCTCTTTTATTTTTTGGAAAAGTAGTATATCAAATTTTTATAGTAAGAGTAGAAATTCTGTTATAACTTTTTTCTGATAAAAAATCTAATAAATATATGGTTATGAGATAATTTTGCTAATATTTAGATATATTTTTTAAGAATTAAGTAAGCTATATTAATGAGATGGTACAATACTTTTCATAAAAAAGAACAGATTTAGTATAGTCTACTCAATAAAGGAAACTAGTGAATATAATAGGAAAAGGTGTTATTGTTCTTTCATTAATGGGGCATTTTGCTTATGCAAATAGTGAAAAGATTGAAGCATTTATGAACGCAATAAAAGAGGCAAATGTAACTCATATTAAAAATGATTTAAAAGAGAAAGAGATACTTAGAAATTTAAGAGAGAGTAGTGATGCGATTGAAAGAGTTTTTTTCTACCTTGACTCTGCAAGAACAGAAGAGTTATTAGATAGACGAGAGAAGATAGCGATAGCTCTACTTGAATCGGGTGCCGATATCTACGCTTTGCATTTGAGCGATTCTCTTCTTGAAGAGGCTATTAATGAGAACTATTTAGAGTTGACAAAGTATCTTTTGAAGCATGGAGATATAGAGAAATTTAAGAGAATTTCAAGTGAAAAAGACTTTTTCTCTTTGGTTCATGGAAAACCTATGCTTGATTTTTTTATAAAAGAGAAACTTGGAAAATTAGATTATAAAAATTATCGTGGAGATACAGTTTTACATACGCTTCTTAGTAGAGGTTTAAAGAGTAAACATGGATTAAATTGTAAAAATTTAGGTGAACTTTCTCAATTTATTGGGGTTAAAAACAAACAAGGGTATACCCCTTTAGATAGTTTTGTCTCATGGGCGAGTTCAAAAGAGGAGAAAGAGTGTTTTGTAGATATTTTAAAACAACGAAAGAGTATTAAAGCAAAAGAGGGAGCGATGAGTTCTCTTCTAATGGGCATGATATACAAAGGTTTCTCTCTTGATGCATATAAGTTGGCTATTGAGAAGAGTGGAGATGTTAACTTTACGGCTGATGGTACTACAGCACTCTCTATGGCTATCGAAAAGAATAAAGATGAGCTTGTAAAGCTTCTGTTAAATAAAAATGCCGATGTCAATAGTACAGATGAGAGTGGTAACACTCTGTTGATGCAGTTACTGATGAATGGTGGGAAAGAGTCTATGGCTAAACTTCTAATAGAGAAGGGTGTAGATTTAAGTGGAGTTAATGATATAGGGGTAACAGCACTCTACTTGGCTAAAGAGAAACAGCTAAATGAGTTGGTGAAGATTCTAGAGAAGAGAGATGCTAAGATTTTAACGAGAGAAGAGATAGAGCATCGTTATTACATAAAAGAGTATGTATCTGCTTTAAATTATAAGAAGATTGATACAGTAAGAGAGCTTATTCACTCAGGAAAAGTGAGTATTAATACGTTAGTTAATGGTGATGAGTCTCCACTAAGTAGTCTTATGCGTTCTTCAGGAGGAGATGAGTATAAGAGATTGCTTTTAATTAATTTTTTAATAGATGAAGGTATAGATTTAAATTTAGGGGGCGATACTCCTGAGAGATTACTTGCTAAAGCGTTTGAGCATAATAGAGTTATGATTGCTAAAAAGTTGATGAGTCGTGGTGCGAAGTTAGATAGCAAAGAGGTGATGAGTGCATTTAGTTACTTAGATGATAGAGAGTTTATCTTATCGTTAGTAAAAAAAGAGTCAAAACTCTTAACTGGTGTCAATATGTTCTCTGAGACACTCTTAACCGACCTTGCTTCTAAAGGAGAGGAGAATTTAAAGTTTTTTAATGAACTTTTAGCGTCTGTAGATATGAAGAGTGAAAATAGAGATGGTTACTACAATAACCTCTTTAGATTAATAGAGGAGCATGGAAAAGATAGTGCAATTAAACCTTTTGTAGAGAGTCTGCTCTCTCATGGCTATAAGACATCAACAAAACTACACAATGGGAAAACACTTCTTATGGTCGCTTTTGAGTCGGCTGTAAATCTAGATATTATTAAGTTACTCATAGAGAAGAGTAACGGTAGTGTAGCAGATATGCTTAATGAAAAAAGTAGAGATGGACGAACTTTGGCTCACTTTATTGCTCTGTCTCAAAAAGATGTTCTAGCATACATGATTAAAAAGGGTGTGAATGTAGCTGTTCATGGAGGAGAGGATGACTCTACTCCTCTAATGATGGCTATAAAAAAGGATCGTCAAGAGAATATAGAGCTACTATTAAGTAAAAAAATAGTTAACCATGAAGATAGTTATGGAAAAACATCACTTAACTATGTTGAGGAGTATGACTATGGCTATATGTTAAAACCATTAAAAGATATGGGTGCCATAGCTAACTCAAAAGAGCATATAGCAAAGAGAAGTGCTGAGTATGCATTGGTACAAAAGGAGCCAAGAGGGCTAGAGAAAATCTTAAAAAGTGGTAACAAAAAAGCTCTATTGAAAGCCTATAAAGAGGTTAAAGAAGAGAAGTTAGATGGATTTGTCGATGATCTTCTTGATTATGGCGATTTAAATCTCTTTAAGAGCATATTAGATGAGGGACTTAAGTTAGATAGAGTCGATCAATATGGCTACTCTCTTCTTGACTCAGCTGTCTATTTTGATAATATGGAAGTGGTAAAGTTCCTACTAGAGAAAGATGCTGATATAAATAAGAAGAGTCAATCTAAACTATCACTCTTTAAAATATCAACAAATAGCTCTATATCAATGATAAAGTTTCTAATAGAAAAAGGGATGGATACAAAAGAGGATAGATTAGGTGTTGTAACTAAGGCATTGCGTAACAATAAAAGAGATATTGCTGAGTTTCTAGTAAAAAAAGGGTTCCCTTTTGATAAAAAGAATCTTACAGATGAATATATACGTCACTATATTAGCAAAGGGAAAGAGGAGGCTGTAGCTTTTCTACTTGACCATGGTTTAGATGTAAATCACAAAGTTTATTATGGCTTTCATAAAGAGCCATTAATTATTAATGCCATTGTAGAGTGGGAGAATGACATAGCAAAACTTCTTTTAGAAAAAGGTGCCAATATTCATGCATTAATTGAGTATGACAGTGGAACTATCTTTAAAAATCCTCCTACGGCACTAAGTGCAGCGATTATCAGAAAAAATAGTGAAATAGTCTCTTTGTTACTTGAAAAAGGGGCAAAAGTTGATGCTATTAGTGAAAAAGATGATGTTGCACCACTACTTATAGCACTTCAAAATCAAAATGCAAAGATTGCTAAAATGCTCATAGAAAAAGGGTGTAAGGTTGATGTTATTAAAAAGGGAAATGGACTTAGTGCATTGATGTATGCATCTTACTATGGTTACTTCAATACAGTAAAAATGTTAGTTGAAAATGGAGCTGATATAAAACATAAAGATAAAGAGGGGCGAACAGCTTATGATATAGCTAAAGAGAATGGATATGAGTTTATGTTGAAATATTTAGAATTAAAGTAGGATAAAATGAATAATATATATGTAAATTTACTATTACTACTTGGGGTTGCCATAATTTTTTGGAGGCTAACAGCTAAAAAAAGAAGAGAAAAATATATTGAGTCTTATATCTTTTCAAAAGAGTTAAAAGAGAAACTCTCAAGAGAGTTTAATGTGGCACAAAGAGAAGAGATTTTTGAAGGGTTACGGGAGTATTTTAGCATTTTAAATAGAGCAAATAATGTAAAGTTTTTTGTCCCTTCAGTAGCCATTTTAAAAGCATGGAGAGAGTTTAGTTCGTTAGAGAATTATAAGGAATTTAGTAAAAAAGCTTTTGGGATAATAATTTTACCTCCTAAAAAAAGTAAAAAAATAGCCAAAAAAACACTTCAAAATGCTGTGAAAACCATGTTTTCATTGGCAGCTAAAAAAGAGGGAATTGATTCTAAAAATGATAGAAAACTTCCTTACCTTTTTAAATTAGATGATGTTTTAAAAGTTGCAAATGGTACAAAATATCAATTTAAAAGAAAAAATTCTAGAAGGGCTAAGAGTAGAAAAAGAGCTAATAGTAAATCAACTGACTATGGTTGGTATCTTTGGTACAGTTCAGATGAGTATTGGGAGTGTAATGTTGAGATTGGTTCTATGAATTTTAGTATCAGTAATGAGGATTCATTAGATGAATACGAAGATTATAGTAGTGAAAATAGTAACAGTAGTTCATCCTCTAGTCATGATGCTAATTCATCTTCATCTTCATCTACTCACGACGACTGGGGTAGCTCAGATTCATCAAGTTCTGATGATTAAGTATGTGTAGATGAAAAAAATAGTACTGCTATTCATAACAGTTCAAGCTCTTTTTGCAAACAGTGATTATATTGAACTTTATAATGCATATACAAATGGAGCTGAACTTGTTGTTCAAGGTCGTGTTATTGACCAAGAAGATAAAAAAACCAAAGAGAGTAAAATTCTCTCTGCATTTTTTAACAGCGAAAAAAAAGAGGTAAATGTTTATCTAAAAATAGATAAAGAGAATTTTTCTTTGAAGAGTGATAATGAAGGGTATTTTACTTTTGAAGTTACATCAAAAGTTGGAATTGAGTTAAACAATACAGTTGTACTTCATACAGATGGGAATGGTTCAGAAAATGAGATTGTTCCTTTTTTCCCATCAACTAAAAAACATATTGGTGTCATTAGTGATTTTGATGATACAGTTGTAGTCTCTAATGTGACAAATAAAGGTAAGCTTCTATACAACAGTTTTTTTAAAAACTTTAAAGAACGCGAATTAGTAAAAGATATTAGTAGAAGGATAAAGAGTAGACTTAAAAATAATTCAGCTCTATTCTTTATCTCTGGTTCACCTCATCAGTTCTCTAATAGTATTAATAATTTTTTAGACTATCATCATTTTCCCAAACGAGCTATTTTGACAAAAAAGATTCATGGAGAGAAGAGTGATTCCTTACATGCCAGTATAGCCTATAAGTATGCCAAAATTGTTAAACTCATAAAGATGTATCCACATGTAAAATGGATTTTATATGGAGATAGTGGTGAAAAAGATGAAGAGATTTATTGGAAAGTAAAGCAAGATTATTCAGAAAAAATAGAAGCTATTTATATTCGTAATGTAGAGAGTGAAAAAGTTAAGAAGTTACACGAGGAGCTGAAAAAAATATCAGCTCCTAAGAAAGAGAGATAAAAGATCTCTTTTTATATACTACCCTTAAGACCCATCTCAACTAGCATAAGCATATCTGATTTATCTTCACCATTTACTGTAAGTTTTTTAGGCATATAGTTTGCATCAAAACTGTATGAACTGTTATTGTCTTTTAACATTCCTGTCATCATAGCCATAGCTAACTGTTGTTGTAACTCTTTAGGTAGTTTATCTACAAGAGATTTCTGTACTTCTACATTTATATTAAGTTTTACCCAGTTTAGAAGTTCTTGTTTGAATTTTTTAGATAACTCTTTGGCTGTTTTTGGTAGAGCTTCATCTCCTATATAGGTAATATTGAATTTTGCATTACTGTCAATATCCGATTTATCAGTGATAATGGTTTCTACATTTAAAGTAGTTTGCTCTTTTACTAAAAAGTCAGAAATGAGAAGAACTAATTTATCCTCTAATGCTTCTTGAGATTTTTGCATTTCATTGAAAATTACCATCTGTTCATCTTCTGTTTTGGCTTGGCTTAATTTTTTCATAATGGTTTGTTGTTCTGTTTGTATATCTTTAATAACATCTTGAAAGGCTAATAAACCTTTGAGTTTGGCTCCATTTATTCCATAGTTTAATGTGAACTCTTTTAAGAAGTTATACTCTTTTGGAAGTTCAGTCTCTCCTAGTTTAAGGTTCATACCAAAATTCATATTAACAAGATTACTACTATTTTGATCTATGTTCATTTGTATGTTCATCTTTGCATCTTTAATTTCTTGAGGAAAATTAGGATTTTTAATATTTACTTTATTTATGTTAAAATCAATATCTCCTAAATAAAAACCATTATCAAAGAATTTAGTTATGTTTGTATTGAGTGCAATTTCTTGGAGTTTTACATCACCTTTGTTTTCTAACTTTCCACTGAGATTATTGATGAAAAGTTTAAAGTTACCAACAAATGTTTTCATGTTCATTTCACCACTTAGTTTTAATGGGGAAATTGTAAAAATATCTTCGTCAATATTCGCAACAATGGTATTACTCTCACCTGTATATGTCGCTTGGTTATTAAAACCAATTAACATATTGGTGTTAATAATAATGTCATCTTTAATAAAAGCTTTAATATCTTGTTTATTTACTAAAAGATCATTTATGTTTACAGTACTATTGACTTTACTTGCACCAATATTGAAACCATTTTTAAAAAATAGAGGACCGTTTCCAATATTGTAGCTCATTACTATAGGAAGTTTGATAACATTTTGTAACTCTTTTCTCATATTTGGATCTGTAAAATCTATTGATATTTTTGCCTTTGAGTTTAGAAAACCTTTTTCAAAAGAGAGTAGAGAACTACTCATACCATTATTACTATAGAGTCTATTTGTTTTTTGTACATAGTTTTTTAAATAGGTTTCAGTATTACTACTAATATATGCAGTCATTCCAGCCCAAAGTGATGTAGCGACAACTACTGAGCCTATTATTTTTTTTCCAATTGACATTATAAATATATCCTTTAATTATTTTTAATATAGAATTATACACTGCGTTGCTGTTATTAAACCGTAGAACTTAAGAATTTATAAAAGAGTAAGGATGAGTAGAGTTATAGTAATTTTTTTAAGTAAAAAACTTACCTAAAATACCAACTTTTTTCTCTTCTCCACATAAAGAATAGTGCAGTTCATATATATTTGAAGCGATGAGTTCAATCTCTTCTCTCCCTGCTAAATCACATGCTAAAAGAAGTTTGTCTCCAATCTCTAAAGATATGCTTTGAGGAAGAAGAATATCTTGATCATTACGTTGTACTAATAGAGGGATGACATTATTAAGCTCTTTCCAGTTTACTAAAGAGTGTTGAAGCGTTTCAATCTTTATTTCAACACCTTTTTTAATCTCATGGTAAATGGCATAGCTATCTTCTTTATTGATTTCTAAATATTTTAAAGTAGGATTTTGTCCAATCCTTGATTTTAGAAGTTTTACTAAAGAGTTTGCCAGTACTTCATTCTCTTTTAATAATAAGTTTAAAAAATGGTGTTTTAAAGGTTTACTAATAGCAAGAGAAGTTTTATTGACTATAATCTGTTCAATAATAAAAATCCAATCTATTTGAGCAGCTTGAAATATACTTACCTCTTCCATTGTATTCTCTCTAGCGATAAGATAGATGTCTGGATTGAGTTTTTTAGCTGTAATCATAATAGAGATGTTATCAATATCATTTTTAGTTCCAACAATAAGAGCATCAGCTTCTTGAATTCCAGCTTCAATAAGTACATTTTTATCATCAGGATTAGCACGTAAAAAGCTACCTTTTTCTATCATCGCTTGTGATGCCATACGTTTTTCATCAATAAAAACATACTCAATACCATTTTTTTCAAATTTACTTTGTAGTGCTTTACCAAAACGACCATAGCCACAGATAATGTATTTCCCTTTTGGTAAAAAGAGTGCTTCATCACAAAGGTTGCTATTTCCATAAATCCAATTTTCTAAAATAAGTAGATGAGGTGAGTTTATGGCAATATCTAGACGTTTTGCAAAGATTTCAAAAGGGTTTAGTACTGTAGCAATATCTGTGTCAAGTATGCTTGTAGAAATTTCATTGTTTGTTGATTTTGCAATCACTTCAACGTTAGTATTTAAAAAGCGTGTTAAGACTGCAATTCTTAAGTTCTTCTCTTCATTTGTAAAGAGTGAAACAATGGCTTTACAGTGTGGTAGTTTTATTCCAGCATCAATAAGTGTCTCTGTTAATAACCCATTTCCAACCATAACAGGAATATCTAAACTTAAACTTTCAAGTAAAAAGTGGTTAATTCTATCTTCATCTTTATCAATAAGTACAACTTCAATACCAGCAGTATGAAGTTTTTTAATAATCTCTGCATTAATGGTACTATATCCTAAAATAATGACAAACTCATTTTGTAGTGCTGCTACCTTTTTCTTAAATTTACTTCGCATGAGTTCATGTTTAAGTGTTTGGTTTGAGAGTACTGAGACTAATGCTCCAATACCATAAAACCAACCAACAACAGTTAAGTAGATACAAAATGAGACCCAAAGTTTTTGCTCATAGGTAAAAGCAAAAGGTGATTCACCAAATCCAATGGTAGATGCCATGTAAGAGACAAAATAGAAAGCATCAAAAAAAGTAAGATGGTAAACTTGACCATTATCGTCTGCACCAGGAATTAGAACCATCCCTAAAATAGCAATAGAGTAGGTAACAATAATGACTAAAAGAGGTATTCTAAGTTTTTGTAAAATAAGCCAAAAAGCGTTGTTACCCATTTTTTATCTTTTCGATTTTAATGTCTCTCCAATGTAGAGAACAACAGAGACGATATTCGCCAGTAAAGCTCCACCTGAGAGAGAAATAATGGCTGAATATGCCTCTACATTAACACCAGATAGATATTCAGTCATTGTCCAAACAGTTACAGCTGCAATGAGTTGAATATCTGCAACCAAAGAGCTGGCAAGAAGTACTGAACCTAGTTGAGTCTTGTCACCAATTTTTAAGATAGTTGAGATAAGACTTACTACTAATGCTGCATAGAGTTCATATACACTATGTAGCTCTGGTCGTGCAAGATCTCCATAGAAAAAGCCAAAGTTAAGTGTCATGGCAAATATGAAAAAAAATCCTGCTATTACTTTTTGTAAATTCATTTGTTATCCTTAGTTGTAGAGTAACAATTATATATCTTTGTTACTTAAATGTGTTAATACTTAATTTTAGAAACTATAGGAAAATGATCAGAGCCTAGAGATTTTTCTACAAATATTTTCTCAACTTGAAATTCCTTTGAGAGCAGAACATGGTCAATGGCAAGTTTAAAGTTTGGAATAATTGAAAATTGTTTTGCTAAGATTATTGACCATCTCATACCTTCAACAACTTTTGTCTTTGATGCTTTTTCAATCTCTTTTACACTATGGCTCCAAGCAGCAGCGTTGAAATCTCCTGCTATGAGCGTTGGTGGGGTGATATGTTTAAAAATTTCTTGAATAGTTGCTATTTGTTCTGGTTGACGGTAAGGGTAGGGCCAGTAGGTGTGAATGGAGACAATGTTAATGGGTTGCTTCTCTACTAAAATTTGAGACCAAAGAAGTCCTTTACCTTCTAAGCAGACAGATTTCTCTTCATTAATAGGATGTTTTGAGAGTATGGCAACACCACCAACAGCTTGAAAAGGACAATAGACTTGGTAAGGGTATACACCTTTTTCACGTGATACATAAGGGTAGTTTTTACTAAAGTTTAAAGCGTAAGATTTATACTGTAACTCTTCTAAAGACTTCATATGAGAAGGAGTAACCTCTTGCAGTGTAACTACATCTGGTTTGGTCTCTTTGAGATAGTCTTTAAACTCTTCCATGCGTTGATTTCTAAAGTTTAGATTGAACTGAACATGTTTTAGTGTGTGCGTTTTGTTTTTGTCTATGGAGTTGGCGTGAAAAGGTTCTGTTACGAAATAGAGATATAGAGAACCAAGAGCAACTAGCCCAAGAAAAACAAAAGTGTTACGCTTCTCATGAAAAAAAGCCAAAAGCAGAAGAGTAGGTAAAAGAATAAATAGCAGATGTACTCTAAAGTGTGAAAAAGAGTCCAAAAGTGGGTGTAGGTCATTTGCAAACCCAAGTAGAAAAGGCAGAGCAGTACCAAAGGCTAAAAGATAGAGTAAAAATTTAATGCTGTTTTTTATAATCATGGGGTATTTTACACTATAATAACAAAAAAAGTAAAAGGAGTTAACAAATGAGCTTTAAAAACAAACTAGCTTACTCAGCTTCTGCTGGTTCTGGTAAGACATTTGCACTTTCAACTCGTTATCTCTCTTTACTTTTTATGGGGGAAGAACCAAGTACCATTTTGGCTGCTACCTTTACTAACAAAGCAGCTGCTGAGATGAAGCAGAGGGTTATTGCTTTACTTATTAACTTGGAAGAGAAAAAAGCAGAGTTGGCTGATATTTCAAAACAGACAGGTTTTACTCAAGAGGAGCTTTTGGCAAAACAGCCAGAGGTTTTAGAGAATTTTTTGTCAAGTTCGAATTACATTGTAACGCTTGACAGTTTCTTTACCTCCATTTTACGTTCGGCTTCTTTGTACATTGACCTTGAGCCTGACTTTGTAACAAAAGAGATTGACCCTGTAGTAAAAGAGGAGAACTTTTTAGATGAGGTTCAAGCAAACTCT
>Ga0256826_1001392_pt1 | contig 15031 bp, 12 predicted proteins | sample CV79metaG_FD_185975 | JGI IMG/M metagenome (GOLD analysis project Ga0256826, IMG submission 185975) | Hydrothermal vent microbial communities from East Pacific Rise, Pacific Ocean - CV79 | ecosystem: Environmental > Aquatic > Marine > Hydrothermal vents | place: Pacific Ocean: East Pacific Rise...
GAAAGTCAGGAGAAATGGAAATGTAACTGAAGCTAAAGAGTCTGCAAACAAACTATATGTTCTTTCTGAGGTTGCGGCTTAAGGTTAAACTGTGTACACTATTTGTACACTTTTAACTATCCATTAGTTCTGGGATAAGTATTTATTATGCTTACCAAGGGCATAATTGAACAAATGTATTTTATGTTTAAGTCCTTAGTTTAGGACAAGACCTCTATCATAGGTTGTTTCGAGAGAATTTAAGAAATTGAGTAAAGTGCAATTCAATTCTCCTCGGGGTCACCAACTACATTGCCTATATTAGGCACTTTCAAGCTTTAAGTTTTCATTCTATACACTTTTTCTACATAAACAATCTAAAAAATATTTTTTTTCATTACTCTCTGGGAGATACTCTTCATGTCAATTTTCCAAAATTTCACTACTCTTTATATTTGATAACACGGTTTCTCCCTCTACTTTTTGCTTCATATAAAGCATTGTCAGCTTTTTTAATTATATCTGTATCAGGATTATTAGCATCAAATATAGAAACTCCAAAACTTGCTGATACTGCTTGGAAATTTATCTCAGGAATTCTAAGGGATTCTATATTTAATCTAATACGTTCTGCTAAATCCATAGTAGTCTTTTCATCTATATTATGTAGTAAGAGAATAAACTCTTCACCACCATATCTTCCAGCAGTATCTGACTTGCGAATAATTTTATGGATTACATTAGCTATTTTAATGATTACTTGATCACCTGCTGGATGTCCATAAGTATCATTTATTAATTTAAATAGATCGATATCTATCATAATTACGGATAATTTATAATTGTATCTAAGGGCTGCACTTTTCATGTTACTTAATCTTTCTATAGAACTATTATGATTAAGCATACTTGTCATAGAGTCCTTAATCGCTAATTCACTCAATAGTTTATTTTTCTTTTCAAGCTCTTCTGTACGTTCTGTAACAAGTGACTCTAATCCTTCATTAATTTGATTTAAGTACTTAGTTGCATTCTGTGTAGCTTTTTCTTTTTCATCATATAGTATATTAATACGATCTATTAGAGCATAACTAAGAAGTAGTAGTTCTAATGTTGAACCTATTTGCATAGAGTAAGCCGTTATAAATGTGTAAGGTATATAGCCTAAAAAGACTAAACCTGATACAAAAATACCAAATAAAAAAATAGACCATGCTGCTAAAAAATATCTCGCCGGTTTATACCCTGAATAAAGAGAGTATATCGCACCGAGAAGAACAACTGGTGGAAGAAAGAGGCCAGATATAACTGACATTTTTACACCAAGTCCATGGTTGAAAATTAAAGCTATTATAAAACCCACCACAGAATGTACAATCAGAAGATAAAATAAAAATTTAATTTTAGGATATTTATTTTTCCATATCTGTAAATAATTTCCAGAAAACAGAGCTCCCCCTATAACTACCAATACAAGACTCAAATGTGTCACTTCATTTGAATATTTTAAAGATACAGGAGAAAAAAATTGTGAGAAAAAACCATTTATAGAGAGTTGAAAGAATAGATAACTCACTAAATAAATTCCATATGTTAAGAAAAGAGTATCTCTAATTTTAAAAAATGCTACAAAAGTTGCAATCATAAGTAAGGTCATATTGCCATAATAACCACCAAAAATAAAGTTTCTCTTGTCCACATTTTCTATAAAAGCAGTTGATGTAAATAGGTGTAAAGGTATTTGTGTAGAACCAGCACTTTTTACATACATATAGTAAGTACATACACTCTGAGTATTATTTAGAATTCTAAAGAGATGGTTACGGTAATTCACCTCTTTTTGAGATGCAGGAATGAACTCTCCAGAACTTTTAATATCAAATGCTCCATCATCATTTGGAATATAAAGTGTCGCATAATCCATAAGTGGATATGCTAACTCTAAATAAAGGGAGTCATCTACATTCTGATCTATTTTTATTGAAAATTTAATCCAGTAAGCTGATGAAGAGATACCAAAAGTATTTCCAACAACAGAAGTAGGTTTAAAAGAGCTACTATATTCACTCTTTACAATATCATTAATAGTTAAGTTATTGTTTTTATCTTCAAGTATTTTAATATAATCGAAGAGGTTTATATATTTTGTACTTTTGTGAATATTAACTATATTAGTATCTGAAGCAATCAAGAAATTTTGTAGATAAAAAGTTAAAAATATAACTAAGAAAAATTTTCTTATGAGATAACTATTATTATATGTCATACTTATAGTTTATATCAGAAATTATAAATTTTAGATTAATTAGAGTAGAATCAACTAGCTAAAGTACTTAAAAACTTAAGTATTTAAAATTTATCTTTAAAGTTGATATAATATCAATAATATGTTTGAATGAAATAAGAAAAACCTACACTAAAAAAGACTTAGTGAAAGGCCATTCAAAAGAGATAGTTATAGCTAAAAGTGTAGAGGAGGAGCATATGACAAATAGAGAAAAACTAGAGATTGAATTTTATAAAAATGGTTCTGCACAGAGTGTTTTAAAGAGGTTTAACTTTAGTCAGAAAGAAAAAAGGCTAATTGAAGATGCTATTCGAACGGCAACAATGGCTCATCCAAGAATGAAACTTATTTATGAAGCAGATGAACTTCTAAAAGAGGTTGCAAAAACAAGAGAACCGCTACCATCTCAAGGTACTGTAAAAGTACCTGTTGAAGCAATAGTACAACTTAACAATATGAAATTCAAGGCAAGTCAACCAAAAGAGGAGAAGAAAGGTATCCCTTTCTTTTATATTCCCAAAACAAAACTAGGCAAAATTATATTTTTTCTAATGATGGCTGCACTCTCTGTTCTTCAGTACTATGTAGCAGATGATGCTCAAAGCAAGAGCACCAATTCAGCTCAAGATATGTATGAACAACAGATGAAACTTATGCAAGGTTTTTGAGTAGAAACTTTTTTAGAGCTTGTACTACTGAATTGCTCCTGCTGTAACTTGATAAATACCTTTTAACTTTGTTGATCCATCACCAACTTGGAAGTTACCCCCTGCTGAGTTACCAGATGGCCCATAAAACGTACCATTTGCAGAACCAGTCATATTGGCATTTGTTATGCTACCTGACAAGCTATTACCTGATATTTGCATATCATAATTATAACTTCCTATATCTAAACTAGCAGTATCAGCACCAAAATCTACATTTAAACTAGCACCCCCTGACACTCTTTGAGTATTACCATTGCTATCAATAGTTCTATAGTCACCCTGATAAAAAGAGCTTCCTGTTTTAGCCGCTATTACTGATGCTTCAGTAACTTCTCCTGTAATCCATAGACCTGAAAAATCTTCTGTGGTATTATAGGTAGAAGGACCAGTATAAGGATCATTACTTTCATAATCATACGAAACACTAGCACTCCATTCACCCCATAGCATATAATCACCACTCGCTAAATCAGGATGAGTGCTAAAACTACTTGAGAGTAGTTGTGCATTAGAGGAAGTGCTAGAAGCTATAGGGGCTAAGTAAACAGATGAAAATGTAGTTGTAAACTCATCTTTTGATACATAACTACTTGCTGTAGGTGAGAGATAAAAACTCCAATTGTCTAGCTCACCGGAGGGATTACTTTTATTTAAAACTTCAACCCATGAAGTAGCTGAGTTAAAAAGTGAACCATCTTCTGCAAAGTTAAGACTAACTTTAGAAGATATAAGGGCCTCACTATACTTATCACCACTCCAACCTAACATAGATACAATAGAGCTACTAGTTGCTGTTTGTGCAGCATCTTGAATTTTATCGCTTATATCTTTGATAACTATTCCACTAGGATACTCTTTTGTATTATCTAGTTCTAAACCATCTTTTAGAGCTTTGCCCTTAAGTAGTCCAACTTTACCATAGTGTTTTATATCTGTTTTTTTCAACTCATCTGCACTGAACTCACGAATTTCAATTTTCCCATCTACTGATATATTTAGATAAAAACCTTGTTTAACTATAAATTTTTCTCCTCTTATATTTACACTAATGGCACCATAAGTACAATATGCACTAAAGCTGCCATCTTCATTTGAAACAATATGAAAGTTTGTTCCTCTAATTCCAATCGTTGCTGTTTTTGTTTTTACTTTAAATTTATCTGGTGCTATCTTACCTATACGGCCAGTAATTACTTTCATTGCACCTTTGAGAAGTGCAAATTTTACTGCAGGCTCTTTTGAACCTTCATAAAGATACTCAGATATCGAGAACTTAGAGTTCTTTCCAACAGTTACAGTGGTATTATCTTTGAAAATAATTTGAGCCTTACTTTTATCAGCTGTAATTACAGTATCTTTTTCATTAAGTTTTGCGCCTAAAGTAGCTTCCATATTTACAGATGCACTCTCAATTTTAACACTCCCTTTGAGTGCAGTTAAGGTCGCTACACTATTTGCTAAAAGAGGTAGACTTAAGACAAAAGCTGTTGTTATAAGTTTTAATAAAAATTTCATAACCAATCTCCTAAAAAGTTTTATTTAGACCAAGAGTCACTGTATACTTATCATAACTATATCTCTCTTGATTGGATTCTACTCTGGCATATGTACTTTTAAGATGTACACGTAGAGTTTCTAAAATCTTTGCATTTATATTTGCACCTAAGTTTATAGCCTTATCAACCCTTTTAGAATCAAAACCTATACTAAAATCGCTATAGTCACGCTCCCTAAGTTCTGCAAAGAGCTCTGTAGCATATGTAGAAGTAAATTGATTAGCATATGCTACATTCAATTTATAGTCATTATAATCTACATCTACTCTTTCACCTTGGCGTTTTGCTTCATTTATGCCAACAATATTTCCTTGTATATATGAACTCGGTGAAAGGATTTTTTGTAGACCATATGATAATTCATAATGGTCTGCATTTAAATCATTCTCACTCTCTCTTTGAAAGTACTTTCTCTGATACTTAAAGTAAGTAATACTTCTCAATGTATTTGTATGTGAGTACTCATACCTTGGTGAGATATAAAGAGAGCGAAGATACTCCTCTTTTGCTACAAACATATCATCAAATCCAAGAGCAAATTCAAACATATTTTTAGTATCTCTATAAACTAAACTTGGAATATACCCAAGATATGTCACATCATAATCTTTCTCTTGTCTATAAGCCTTAGTATATACTATTGCTCTATTTTTTATAGCAAAGCCATTCTTCGCCCCAATATCATATATATTTACTATATCTGCATAAGCTTGCAGTGCCATATCAGACACTTTATCTGTTGATGGGTATATGCTACCACCATACTCAAAATCACCTAATGAGCCATAGTTGACATTTGAATCATACAAAAGATCAACATTTAAAGTTGCATACGTAAAAGACTTTTGTTGGACCTTTGTTACCTTTGAGAGATAAAGCTCTATATTTGTTCTTACATTTTGAGGTATATTTGGATTTTGCAAGACCTCTTTAAATGCTATTTCTGCATCTTCATACATCTTTAACATAAAGTATGTCCGAGCCATTTCCAATCTATTTCTCAGATTACCGGAGTCAAGCATTTCTACTCTCTCAAATGCAGCTAAAGCAATCGTATAATGACCACTTTCATAAGCAGAACGACCCAAATAAAAATTTAGTTTTGCATCTGAAAGCTTACTTAAATATAGTTTTGAAAAAATATCATAGCTAATATGAAAGTTCTTAGCTTTGTATGCCTCCATTCCCTTTTTATATTGTGATTGAATACTATCATCACTCTGTGCATTCACTATTAATGACAATAGTATTAACAAGTGCAGTAAATAAGACTTCATCTTCTCCTCCTGTAAGGTTTATACTAACAATTATAAAACAACTTCGTTGCAAAATCGTTGCGTTTGTATTATCTTATAGATTTAGTTTACTCCTCTTTATCTTAAAATAATAAAAAAGTAACACTGTTTGTCTCTATATGTTATTTTAAAGTGTAGCTAATGGGAACATGGAGGATAAGGATAGTTCTTGGTTTTGGAAACTCTTTAGAGAGCTCTTCTATAGTTCTAATTGCAGCTCTACTTAAAATTTTACTATGAGAAGAGACTATAGAGACTTCATCTACCTCAGCATTTTTAAGGAGTGTAAACTTAACTATAACCTCACCAACTATACCGCGTTTACGTGCACTTCTTGGATAGTAAAGATTGTCACTTATAAGTTCTCTAATTTTAAGTATATTTTCATCTATGTACTCTTTTTCAAGTCGAGCACTCTTTTGTGAAGCAGTTTCTACCTCAACAACTTCTTCTACCAGAAGTACCTTTTCTTCAATTTTCACAGGAGGCTTTTTAGGTGCTTTAGGAATAATAACTTCTGCAACTTTCTCTTTTACAATTAAAATCTTTTTCTTCACCTCTACTTTTTTAGGTAACTCTTTTTTGACAATCTTTTTCTCTACTTTTTTAGGTTTTAGTTTTGGCTTCACCTTTGGTTTAGGCTTAGGTTTTGGTTTTTCTTGTTTTTTGATTTCAGGTTTTTTTGGAGGAACTTTAGGTTTTGCTTTTTCAAGGTGGCAGAGTTCTACACAAACGCGGTGCTCTGGCAGTTTCTCTTTTGTTTGTGAAAATAGTAGTTTATATGCAAAAAAAATCAGTACTAATAGAATAGAGTGTACAATGAAAGAGAGAAATAAAGAGCTGCTATGTCTAATCATAGCAGCGATAATATCAAATTATATGTTACATAAGTATTAAGGAGATTCTGAATTGGTATGCCCTTTGGGTACGAGTTCAGAATGACTTAAATTGAACGTTTGAACTCTGGGTATGCTTCAACACCACACTCATTTACATCCATACCTTCAAGTTGTGCATCATCTTCAGCTCTAAATTTAGAAATTTTGTTAATGATAAAAAGTACTATAAAAGAGGAAGTAAAAGCAAACACTGCAACTACCACAACACCTTTAAGTTGATCCATAAAGGAAACACTCTCTACAAATATACCAACTGCTAAAGTTCCCCATATACCATTAACAAGGTGAACAGAAAGAGCTCCGACAGGATCATCAAGCTTTAATTTATCAAAGACAGGAACAGCAAAAACAACTAGAGCACCACCAATAATACCGATTAAAATAGGAGTATATGCATCATATAAATCAGGACCAGCAGTAATAGCGACAAGTCCACCAAGTGCACCATTTAAAATCATCGTGATATCAAAAAGTTTGTATCTTGCATACATAATAATTCCAGCGATAATAGCACCTGCTAAACCAGCTGTATTTGTGTTCATAATAGTCTTTGCAACCGCGTTTGCATTCTCAACTGAAGAGATACTTCCAACACTTCCACCATTAAATCCAAACCAACCTATCCAGAGTAAAAATGCCCCTAAAACAACTAAAGGAATATTTGAAGCAGGAATAACTCTAACTTGGTCATTTTTGTATCTTCCACGACGAGATCCCATGATTAAAATAGCTGCTAAAAGTGCCCAACCACCAGTAGAGTGGATGATTGTAGAACCTGCTAAATCATACATGTTTATATCTAAAAATGTATCTGCTATCATATCTGCACCCCAACCAATATTTACAACAGTTGGATAGATAACTCCACCCATAACAACTGCAAAAATAGCTAAAGGAATAATACGAACACGCTCACTTACACCACCACTCATAATATTTATAGTCTTACCAACAAAAGCCATTTGAAACATAAACGCGGCCCATTTACTCATAGAGTCATTTTCCCATGAACCAAATGCAAGGTCGTAGCCTATAAGTAAAAATGCCAACGAAGCTACGGCATAAATCATTACATTTATAGTAAGAACAGAAGTAACATTTTTAGTTCTAACTAAACCAGCTTCAAGCATGGCAAAACCTGGTACCATAAATATAATAAGCACCATAGAAAATAGTGCGAAGAAAGTGTCAATTACGTATTTAAAATCAGCTTCTAACATGAGAATGTACCCTTTTTAATCAATTTAGGGACGATTTTATCTAAAAAATATTTTTTTGGAAGAATAAACTGATTAAAAATTAATCATTTGAGGTTTTCCACAGAAATACTCTGTGGAAGTGTGAAGATTTGAAACGAAATAATGGATTTCTTGTATAACCTAGATCCCCAGTCAAGCTGAGGATGACAGATACTCAACAACTTTGTCACTCTCAGCTTGACTGGGAGTCTAGTTTTTGAGTGTTATGCAAGAAGTCTCTTCTACGAAACTAATATTTATATCGCTTCGTTGTCTGTTTCACCAGTTCTAATTCTAATGATTTGTTCAACATCACTTACGAATATTTTTCCATCACCAATTTTACCAGTTCTTGCAGCTTCAACAATAGTATTTGTTACTTGCTCAACCATATCATCAGCAACAACCATTTCCATTTTAATTTTTGGTAAAAAATCTACTACATACTCTGCACCACGATAAAGTTCACTATGACCTTTTTGACGACCATAACCTTTTACTTCACTTACTGTCATACCATCGATTCCAATTTCTGCTAATGCATCTTTTACATCTTCTAGTTTAAATGGTTTAATAACTGCTTCTACTCTTTTCATTTTAAGACTCCATATTTGTCATAAGAGGCAAAGGCCTCTTTTTTTAATTTTAAAATTGTAACCACTTTCGCAGTTTTAATCAACTTATATTTTTTCTCTACTCACAAAGTGAGTTAGCTTTAGTAGCCTACAGCAACAAATTTAGTTTTTTGCTGCATCGCGTTTTAACGCAGAAGTGGCTCCAGCGAAAGAGAAAGGGACTTAGTTCCTTTCTCGTCTAAATTATAAGTTTAAAGCTTTTTCACCGTGAACTGACTCATCAAGACCAACTTGTTCAGTCTCTTCATCAACACGAGCACCACCAGTTAACGCCATTGCGATATAGTAAACTACTACTGTTCCAACTAAAGTAAAAACACCAACGATAACTACTGATTCAACTTGAACCATAAACTGTCCCATTCTATCTCCAGACTCTTTAAGTGGTCCGTCCCATAGTAAATCATTATCTTTAAGAGCGAACACTGCAGTTGCAAGAGCTCCCCATAAACCAGCAAGGAAGTGAATACCGAATGCATCTAAAGAGTCATCATAACCAAGTTTCTTTTTAAGTGTAGCAACACCAAAGAATGCAACAACAGAACCTACACCACCAATAACCATAGCACCACCAACATCAACAAAACCTGCAGCTGGAGTAATTGCAACTAGACCGGCAACAACACCAGAAGCAGCACCTAGAAGAGTTGGTTTTTTGAACACTAACCACTCTATTAAAATCCAAGTGATGGCAGCAACAGCAGTAGCTAAAGTAGTAGTTAAGTAAGCTAAACCAGCTATAGCATTTGCACCAAATGCAGATCCACCATTAAATCCGTACCAACCGAACCATAGTAAAGCAGCACCAAGAGCTGTTAACATTACTGACATTGGTTTCATTGCTACTTTGTTGTAACCTGTACGTTTACCAACCAAGAAAGCTAATACTAAACCAGCAAGACCACCATTCATGTGTACAACAGTACCACCAGCAAAGTCTAAAGCACCTGCATCAAATAGATAAGCACCGTCTCCACCCCATACCATATGAGTAACAGGAGCATATACAGCTACAACCCAGATAGCTACAAATACTAACCATGTAGAAAACTTAATTCTCTCAATAACTGAACCAGAAGCAATCGCAACTGTAATAGCAGCAAAAGTACCTTGAAATACTACAAATACATATGTAGGATATGTTCCACTTAAGTCATTCCAGTTAATACCATTAAGGAACATATGAGAAAGACCACCAACTACAGTTTGCATTGAAGCAGACTCAGCTGTTCCAAATGCGATTGAGTAACCTGCTGCTATCCATGCAACAAAAGCAACAACAAATGCACTTAAAACCATTGCATATGTATTAAGCACATTTTTGCTTCTTGTCATACCTGCATAAAATAGTGCAAGTCCAGCTGGTGTCATTAATAAAACAAGTGCAGCTGACATCATCATCCATGCAGTGTCACCAGTATCTAATACGTCTTCAGCAAGTGCCAAAGATGGTAAAAGCATTAATGCTATTGTTAAGTATTTTTTCATCTTAATTCCTTTTTATTTTCTCTCTCGAGTTATTTTGATGAGGAAGTATAACAGTTAACTACACAAGAATGAATCATATAAGTGATTATTTTTTAATCAGTTTTAGTCTACCTACTATAATTTTAATTTATTTATTCCAATTTATTTGGAGTGTGCATTTATTTACACCTTTAGTCAAAAATGTGATGAGTCTTTTTACTATTATATATTTATTAAGGGAATTTTAGATATTATAAATGAATTTTATTTTAAATAACTAGGGTGTTTTAAATGAGCGATTTGCTAAACAACGACGATATACAACAGATAAATATTGAAGAGACTCTTCAAAACAGCTACCTTGATTACTCTATGAGTGTAATCGTAGGTCGTGCTTTACCAGATGTTAGAGATGGACTTAAACCAGTTCACAGACGTATTCTCTATGCTATGGATAAACTAAACCTCTCTCATGGTGCAAAGTTTAAAAAATCAGCCCGTATAGTTGGTGATGTTATTGGACAGTACCATCCACATGGTGACAACTCTGTTTATGATGCACTTGTTCGTATGGCTCAAGACTTCTCTATGAGAATGGAGCTTGTAGATGGGCAAGGAAACTTCGGTTCTGTTGATGGAGACTCTGCAGCAGCTATGAGATATACAGAAGCTCGTATGACTAAGTATGCAGGAGAACTTCTTAAAGACTTAGACAAAAACACTGTAAATATGACAGATAACTACGATGGCACTACTAAAGAGCCAGATGTTATGCCTACTCGTGTTCCAAACTTACTTATAAATGGTTCATCTGGAATCGCAGTTGGTATGGCTACAAATATCCCTCCTCACAACCCTGGTGAGATTATGAATGGACTTAAAGCTCTTTTAGCAAACCCAAATATTGAACTTACTGAACTTATGGAGCATATCAAAGCACCTGACTTTCCAACAGGCGGTATTATCTTTGGTAAAAAAGGTATTACAGAAGCTTATGAGACTGGTCGTGGTCGTATTAAGGTTCGTGCAAAGACACATATTGAACAGCAAGGTAAAAAAGAGATTATTGTTATAGATGAACTTCCATACCAAGTAAATAAATCTCGCCTTATTGAAAACATAGCAAATCTTGTAAAAGATAAGATGATTGATGGTGTTTCACTTATTCGTGATGAGTCCGATCGTGATGGTATGCGTGTAGTTATAGAGCTTAAACGCGATGCTATGAGTGAAATTGTTCTAAACAACCTTTTCAAGCAGACAAGCATGCAGACTACCTTTGGTATCATTATGCTCTCTATTTTAAATCAAGAGCCTAGAATCTTTGGAATTATAGATATTTTAAAACACTTTATCAACCACCGTAAAACTGTAATCATTCGTCGTACTATCTTCGATCTTGAAAAAGCAAAAGCGAGAGCTCATATATTAGAAGGGCTCAAAAAAGCTATCGATATTATAGAAAAAGTTATTAAAACTATTCGAGCTTCATCAAATGAAGAAGATGCTAAAAATAACTTAGTTTCTGAATATGACTTTAGTGAAATTCAAGCATCAAGTATTGTTGCTATGAGACTTGGTCGTTTAACTGGTCTTGAGATAGAAAAAATTCTTGCTGAACTTGCTGAACTTATGAAGCTCATTGAGTACTTAGAATCTATTTTAAGAAGTGAAGAAGTACTTAACGGAATCATTCAAGAGGAGTTTGATGAAGTAGCCGCTATCTACACAGATAAACGCCGTACTGATATCGAAGATGACTATGATGACATCGATATCGAAGATTTAATTCCTAATGAACCTATGGTTGTTACTATTACTCATAGAGGTTACATCAAACGTGTTCCTCTTGCTTCTTATGAAAAACAAAAACGGGGCGGTAAAGGCAAAACTGCTGTTACTACTTATGAAGATGACTTTATAGAGAACTTCTTTACTTGTAACACTCACGATACTCTACTCTTTGTAACTGACCGTGGTCAACTACACTGGTTAAAAGTTTATCGTATACCAGAAGGAAGTCGTATCGCTAAAGGTAAGGCTGTAGTTAACCTTATAAATCTTGTAGCAGATGAAAAAATTCGTTCTATTATCCCAACTACTGATTTTAGTGAAGATAAAGGTCTTGTTTTCTTCACACAAAATGGTGTTGTAAAACGTACTAACCTAAGTGAATTTAGTAATATTAGAAGTAATGGTGTAAGAGCTATCGTTCTTGATGAAGATGATGCACTCATCACTGCAAAAATTGCTAATCAAGATATTAAGTACCTATTCATAGTTACAAAGTATGCACAGTGTATCAAGTTTGAGATAGAAAAAACTCGGGAACAAGGTCGTTCAACTCGTGGTGTTCGAGGTATTAAGTTTAAGCATGAGGGTGATGAAGTTGTTGATGCTAACATTATTGCAAATGATGAGCAAGAGATTCTTATGATTGCTGAAAAAGGTATTGGTAAACGTACTGATGCAGGTGAGTACAGACTTACAAATCGTGGTGGTTCTGGTGTTATAGCTATGAAAATGACTACTAAAACTGGTAAAAATATCATCGGTTGTCTTATGGTTGATGGTGAGATGGATATGATGGCACTTACAAAATCAGGAAAAATGATTCGTGTTGATATGCAAACTATCTCTAAATCAAGCCGTAACACTTCTGGTGTTTACATAGTTAAAGGTGATGATGTAGCTTCTATTTCACGCTGTCCTAAAGAGGAAAAAGATGAAGATGAAGTTGAATCAACTGAAACTTCATCTACAACACTAGACTTGGAATAGTATTTGCTTTACAACGATTAATATAAATCTATAGGGTGCATTTGTGCACTCAATCCAAGGATAAAACCATGAAATACTCTTTGCTTCTAGTGGCACTACTAAGCAGTAGCACAATCTTTGCTGCAGACGACACTACAAAGAAAGTCACTATGGAACCAGCAGTTTCAAATATTACCGTTGTATGCCCTACTGGTAGTTGCCAAAAGCCTACTGAAGTTGTAGCTGAAAAAGCTTGTCCAGCTCCAGAACTACACAAAGAGAAGGCCTTAGAAGCTGCAAAAGCTGAAGTCCAAGAAGAAGTTTTAATGGACAATGCAAATATTCGTATAAGTGTAACTGGTCAAGGTGTTGCACCAATGAACACTTCATCTCCTGCACAAGCTTATGCACTTGCTAAACGTGCGGCTACTGCTGATGCATATAGACTTATTGCTGAAAAAGTAAAAGGTGTTAGAATTGATGGTGAAGATACTATTCAAAATATGATGGTAAAACGATCAACTGTAAGAACTTCAGTACGAGCAATGGTAAGAAATGCAAATGTTGTTGAGACTACATTTAAAGAGGGTCTATGCGAAGTAGAGATGGAAATCACTCTTTCACACTCGCAATTTGCTCAGTAGTTTTTCTTCATTCACTAGCACTTCATGCTAGTGAATACCTTATCTCCTATCGCTATCTTGTAAAAGATGCTACACTCTACAACGAAACTCTTTTTATCTCTAAAGCAATGAAAAAATGCTTAGGAACTCCTCAAAAACCAATCTATTTAGATAACCCTAAACAGAAAAGCTTAAAAGATTTACTCTCCTCTTACGATAGTGAATTTATTGAATATATACACAAACTAGGTCTTCATGTAGAGCATCAAGAGAAAACAAACAACTTCATAAACTCCTCTACCACTATATTAACACTCAAAACAACCTGCTTCAAAGTCGATATTAATGAAAATTTCGCTAAAATTGCACCTTTAAAATAAGGGATATATTTAGTGAAAATAGCAATAGTTGAAGATGATATCAATATGAGAAAATCTCTAGAAATTGCCATGGGCGATTACAAAGAGTTTGAGATTATTACCTTTAAGAGTGCAGTAGATGCTCTCAAAAAACTTGATGATAGTTTTGACTTGATTATTACCGATATCAATATGCCTAAAATGGATGGAATAGAGTTCATTAAAACACTCAATGGCCGTTTTGAAGTAATCATAATGACTGGAAATGCAACGCTTACTCGTGCAATTGAATCTGTTCAACTAGGAGTTAAAGATTTTTTACTGAAACCCTTTGACGTAGATACTCTCGTTGATGCTATTAAACGTGAAGATATTATTCAAAAAGTAAAAAAGTCAGCTCCAAAAAGTAAGAAAAAGTCTACAGGTTTTTTAGGAACTTCACAAGCTTTAGAGTCTGTTATAAAAATTGCAGACCGGGCATGTAAGACAGATGCGAGTATATTACTTCTTGGGCAGAGTGGTGTAGGTAAAGAGGTTTTTGCTTCTTATATACATCAAAACTCACCAAGAGCAAAAAAACCTTTTATAGCTATAAATATGGCGGCAATTCCTGAGAACTTAATTGAGAGTGAACTCTTTGGATTTGAAAAAGGTGCATTTACAGATGCTAATGAAGCTAAAGCGGGACAATTTGAACTTGCACAAGGGGGTACACTCTTTTTAGATGAAATAGCTGAAATGCCATATGGTGTTCAAGCAAAACTCCTTCGTGCTCTTCAAGAGAAAGAGGTTCGTCGTCTTGGTTCATCTAAGATTACAAAAATAGATATTAGAGTAGTCTCAGCTACAAATGCAAACTTAGATGAAAAAATAAAAAACGGTGAGTTTAGAGAAGATTTATACTACCGTTTAAATACTATCCCTTTAAGTATTCCACCTCTTTGTGAACGAAAAGATGAGATTATGCAGATAGCTGAAGCTATGGTTGAGCAAAACTGTACAAAGTATGGGTTTGAGCTTAAAACTTTTTCTGATGCAGCAAAAGAAGAACTTTTAACTTACTCTTGGCCAGGAAACATACGTGAACTTATCTCAGTCGTTGAACGCTCTGTAATTTTGAGTGAAACACAAGAGATACAAAAAAATGAACTTTACATCGAAAATAGAAAATAGAAAATAGGAGAAAATATGAGTAAAAAATATAATGTAGCAGTTGTTGGAGC
>Ga0256826_1001393_pt1 | contig 15028 bp, 16 predicted proteins | sample CV79metaG_FD_185975 | JGI IMG/M metagenome (GOLD analysis project Ga0256826, IMG submission 185975) | Hydrothermal vent microbial communities from East Pacific Rise, Pacific Ocean - CV79 | ecosystem: Environmental > Aquatic > Marine > Hydrothermal vents | place: Pacific Ocean: East Pacific Rise...
TTATAAAACTTCCAAATTCCAAGCATCGCTAAAAATAGAGGAAAAACCGTAAGCATCATATTTTCCATTCGTACCAATTCTAAATATTGCTCTTTTGTAACAGCAATAAATATACTATGATTTTGAGAAAAATATTCACCATTTTTAATAACAGGAGAACCATTAGGAGAAGAGACCATGTTCCAGATAAATACTACAAAGGCATAAAGCATTGTACTCATTGTCATAAGTTTTAATTCATCTGGTTTAGGAGAAGTCTCTTTTGGTAGTGTACACTCAAAATAGTCATCTATATTCATATTAGACTTCTCTTTCCATGTTGTATTGGGAAAATTTAAAGATGTCTCTATATGCTCTCTGATAACCATGAAAAGAATAAAAAATAGTGGTAGTAAATAAGCAAGTTTAAGAAAAATATTCTCTATATAAATTTCAAAAAAAGTTAGAGAGATATTGACGATAGTTAGTAAATAAAAAAGTAGAGATAGAGGATAGATGTATTTTTTCATATAAAGTACTCAATTAATAAATCTTGATATTCAGGATAAAGTTTTTCAACTTTTTTATAAAATTGTTTCTCTTTCAATATACAAATATTATCTATTTTGGTTTTTCTCTCATTGGATATATTTTTATGGTTACTGTGTAAACAGATAGCATAAAAATCACCAAGTAGTACACCTGCATTATAGATATCAACAAGTTGTTGGTCATCCCAATATTGAATATATTTGATTGCATATAGTTGAGAATTTTCCAAGTATCTATTTTGAGAAAGCCTTTTACTTTGCATTATCCATTTGATTCTCTTTTGTATTTGAATGTAGCTTTGAGGCTTTAACTCCTTAATTAATTTTAGAGAGGAGATGATACTTTTTTCAAAATGAGAATGTTCTGTAGCATATTTTGATTTTTGAAAATCTACAATTTGGATATCTTCATATTTTATGGGATCAGAATATTTTAACATTAATAATATAGGTTTTTTTAGTATTGTATATAAAAAGTTCACTCGTTACCTTGCTAGTATAAAATAATTCTTATAGTATATATTATTTCATCTATAAAAGCTATAATAATCTAAAAAAATTAGGAAAAATTTTATGACAGCTCAAATTATATTGCTACTTATTGCTCTTGTTACTTTTGCTTACTTTTGGAAAAGAGAGAGACAAAAACGACAATTGAAATTTATAAAAAATTATAAATTTTCACCCGTACTAATACGACGTGTTAAAGCTCAACATGATTATCTTAGTGATGCTGATATGTTAAAGGTTATTAAAGCGACCCGTGATTATTTTTATATTTGTAACCAAGCAAAAGGTAAAATGGTGGCGATGCCTTCAGAGATTGTGGATGTGTTTTGGCATGAGTTTTTACTGTTTACACGAGAGTACCAGCTCTTTTGTCAAAAGGGGATAGGGCGATTTTTACACCATACTCCAACAGAAGTAATGAAAAGTCCTACTTCTGCACAAGAGGGAATCAAACGGGCGTGGAGATTGGCGTGTGCTAAAGAGAAAATAGACCCAAAGTATCCTAAAGTATTACCATTGCTTTTTGGCATAGATAAGCAGCTAAATATTAAAGGTGGATTCTCTTATGAGCTTAACTGTAAAGGAAAAGTTGCAACAACTGATGGTAGCTCTTCTGCATGTGGTGGTTACTGTGCTACCGATATAGGGTGTACTTCAGGTTGTGTAGGAGATAGTGGTTCATCAGATGGTTGTATGGGGTCATCTACCGCTTCAGCAAGCAGTGATAGTGGAGGATTTTTTGGAGGAGGTGACAGCTCTGGTGATGGAGGTGGTTCTTCTTGTGGTGGTGGAGGCGGTGGAGGAGATTAATCTGAATAAAGTGAAGTAATTTATTTTGACTTAAGAGTTTTTATGGTTTGATTAGCTCAATAGAATAAAGGCAAACAATGATTATCAAAAAAAATGAAGCAAAAAATATTACCCAACTTATAGCAGAGCTTTTTAAAACACATGGTTTTAAGACAGAAGAGTATGAAGGATGGATCATTCCCGAGGGGAGTGATTATGCGATGAAGGGGTATTGGTACCCTGAAGCGACAGAAGTTGTTGGGCAATTAACCATTGAACTTTTTGTCAATTCTGAAATGATAATGATCGAGAGTTTTGCAGGACTTGGTGACACTGAAATGGAACAATTAAAAAGTGCCTTTTCAAGTTTTGTTCATCACTCTTTTCATACTTTTTTGTTTGCCATTTGGGGAGTAGAATCTCAAGATGTTAAAAAGGAGCATTGGCGTGTTGGGGAAGAAGCATATACTGCCTATATTGGACATCAAGGAATAATGAATTTTGACAAAGAGAATACATTAGAAGTCTCAAGCTATTATGATAGTAAAGTGAAATCACTTATTGTTTCTGAATCATTAGCAAATGAATTTCATTGGTTTACCATATTTTATGCAAATATGAATGGACTAGATACACAGGCTGAAGTCTTAAAAGATAATATAAAATGGAATGCAGGTGAGAGAGTATTGAAATCATTAGAATGGAAACGAAGCAATCATTACTATTCGGCGCGGCAGTTTATTGTTTTGAAAAAGGAAGATAGCGGAATTTCATAATTTCGTTATCTTTCTTTATAGAGAAGTCTACGGTTAGTTTGTATTAAGAATAAAAGGTTGCTCTTGAAAGCTATTTGTTATTGGAATTTTTAGAAACATACCATCATGAATAATTAAATTTTTTCCTATTTTATGTTTGTTGGCAGCATAAATTTTACGATATTCATTGCTATCACCATAATACTTTAATGCCAGTTGATGGATAGTAATTCCATCTTCTACTTTAACTTCTACCCAAGGTATATGATTGACAGAAGGTAATGGTAATGGAGTCTCTTTTGGTGTGACAGGTGTTAAAATCACTGTAGGTTTAGGTTTGATTTTTTTGTGGACTTTCTTTTTATGCGATTTCTTTTTATGTTTTAGGCTCTTTTTACTTTTTAATAATTCTGCTTTTATCTTTTTTATCTCTTTTTCTTTTTGCAGTTTATAGTTCTTAAATTGTTTTTTAAGAGCATTAAGTTCTGTCGTTAATTGATTGATTTGATTGTTTTTTTTAGTTTTAAACTTTTTTACTTTGGCTAGTGTCTCAATTAAAGTAATTCGAATTTGATCACTTTCTTGTTGTTCTAATGTTATCTTTTCTGCCATGATGCTTATTGAAAATAAGAGTATTAAAAGTATAATTTTTTTCATAATTATCTCCTTGCAATTTTAATCAAATTATAACATCAATAATCATAGATAATAATAAATTTTAATGGATATTGTTATTTTATACTGTTATAATATGGTTTCAATAGGAGGAAATTATGTATAAAAATAGTATGAGTATCGGTTTGGTAATGCTTTTCATGATAAATGTTGAACTTTTTGCAGAGGTTGATTTACAAAAAGGGATGTATGATGCGGCAGAAGAGATGATGCGTTATAACGAAAAAATGAATAGAGCAATAGCAGAACACAATAAAGTAGATGAAAATGATGATGTTGAGATGCGACTGCACAGTATGGTTAACGATTTTGAAGAGACAGAGAATGGATATTTATTAGAAGAGACAATAGAAGATAGTGATAATAAAAAAGTTGAAGTAAACATAGAAGATGGGGTATTGATTATTACCACCACTACCTTGGAAAAAGATCTCTTGTTGAGTGAATTAAATATAAGTGAGATTACAACAATGGAATCGTTTACTATTTCTCTTTTTATTCCTAATGATGCGGATGAAAATAAGATGCAAAAAGAGTATAGAGATGGTTTTTTACGAGTTACTTTTCCTAAAAAATAATTCGTATTTTAAAAATCTATAACTAAAAATTTTTTTAAATATAAAAATTAATATTTATATTTAATATAAAATTAGATAAAATAACGTTTAAATATATTGTATATTATTAATTAGGAGTTTCATATGAATATTAGAATAGTCGTGACTGTGATCAGTCTTATAAGTTTAAGTACCCTTCATGCTGAAGAGCAAATGCCAATAGCTGCAAAACCAGGGCAGTGTTTTACAAAATCTTTTTTTCCCCCAAAATATAAAAAAAGTATTACAACTACATCAACAAAAAGGGTGAAACTAAGTGAATCAACAATTAAGTATAAGGTTATTCCTCCTAAATACTCATGGTATGAAGAGAGAGTAAAAATTAGTGATGGAAGAGAAAAAATCATAACAACACCGGCTGTTTATAAAACGGTTTATGAAAGCTTACTTGTTGAACCTGCAAAAAAAAGCTGGAGAAAGGGGTTAGGTATACATTCACGAAAAGCTTTTAACTCTTGTGTAGAGGCTGCATCTACAGCAGGAATGGATGTTGCTAATGCTAAGAGTGGTACTTGTTTTTATGAACATTATCAACCAGAAAAATATCAAGTTATTACTGAAAAAATTATGACAGCTGAAGCGAGTCAACGAATTGAAGTAATTCCTGCAAAATACAGAACTGTGACCAAAAAAGTGATGACTTCCAATAGTACGATGAAGTTGGTTCCTGTTCCTATTAAGTATAAAAAAGTGCAAGAAAAAGTAGTGATTGCTCCGGCTAAAAGCGAATGGCGAAAGGCAACATGTCAAAACAGAGGCTGTAATCAATCAGAAGTAGTCTGTTTAACAGAAGTTCCTCAAACTTATAAAACAGTAACGAAGAAGGTTATACTTCAACCCGCTGTTGCTAAAAAAGTAGCGGTAGAACCCGTTTACAAATATGTAAAAGCAGAAGAGTTGGTTTTACCTGCAAGCACAAAAATAATTCCAATACCGGCAAAATATACTACTATAAGTAAACGTCAAAAAGTTTCAGATTCTTATTATTCTTGGTCTAATAATACATCAAGCAATGCAAAGACTAGAGTAAGAAGCGAATGTGATAAAATTTGTCTTGTTACTACTCCTGCAAAATATAAAAAAGTTGCAAGAAAAGTTGTTGTTACTCCGGCTAGCAGTCAAAAGCGTAAAACAGCAGAAAAATATACCATGGTGAAGATACGAAAAGTAGAAAGAGAAGCTGCTTTTGAAACAGTTACGGTTCCTTCTGAATATGTCGAAGTAAAAGTGGAACGTGAACGAACAAAAGGTCGTGCAGAATGGATGCCTATGGTGTGTGAGTCTATTATGACACCAAAACTTATAAAAAAAGTACAAACAGCACTACAGCGTGAAGGATTCTATAAAGGTGCTATTGACGGAGTATGGGATTTAGAGGGAAAATCAGCAGTTAGAGCATATCAGAAAGCAAATAACTTAGCGGTAACACGTCTTTCTATTGAAACCATGAAATCTTTAGCGATTTATTAGGTTAAACAAAAGTAGATGAATTGGTTAGCACATGTATTTCTTTCTGAAAATCATATTGAGTATCAGTTAGGAAATTTACTGGCTGATCATCTTAAAGGCAGAGCATGGGAGGAAGCAACTCCTATGTTTAAAAAAGGTCTTTCTACGCATCTTCTTATAGATACTTTTACCGATAAACATCCTTTGGTCGCCCAGAGTAAATCACGCTTAAAAGAGAGAAAATACCTTAAAGGTGTAATCATAGACATTGTTTATGATCATCTTTTAACTTTACATTGGGAAAAGTTTTCTGTTAAAGATTTTACTCAGTTCACCTCAAATTTTCGTACACAAGCAACTGAACAAATAGCATGTTACCCTCAAAAACCCAAAGATCTTATTAGGCGTGTGGTAGACATTAAACTTTTAAGTAGTTATGCTGATATAGAAGGTTTAGGAGAAGGATTCAAACGTATTGATAAACGTTTATCTGATAGGCTTTTAAAAAAAGAGACAGCTTTTGGATATTTACCCTTAGTCGAAGCAGAGATGGAAGGAATTGAAAAAGATTTTTTATTATTTTTTCCTGAACTCATGGATCATGTTCGTAAAAGTGTCAATCATAATGAGTTGTATCATTGGAAAGTATAGTTTTATATTAAATCACACAATATAGAACATCCTTGACTTATCTGTACTAGTTAGTCTATAATATCCTTATGCATAAAACACGTGGAAGACCCAAAGCATTTGATGAAAATGAAGTATTAACAGCAGCAATGAATTATTTTTGGGAACATGGATATACCAATGCATCTTTGGATAATTTACTACTGGTTATGGGCATTAAAAAGAGCTCTTTTTATCATTCATTTGGAAGTAAAGAACAACTTTTCTCTCGTACATTAGAGTTATATCGTGAAACAATTTCTTTACGACTTCAGACTTTAAAAAATCAAATTGGTCCTAAAAAAACAATGTTAATGTTAACCGAGATGACCATTAATGAGTTACGTGAAACTGGGAATGTAAAGGGATGTTTACTAATAAACTCCGGTCAAGAGTGTTATAACAAATATGAAGATCTTAGTAAACAGATAAAAATTGAGTTCAATTTTATTCAGGGGATTTTTGAACTATTGATTCAAGAAGCCCAGTCCAAAGGTGAAATAATAAATCAGAAAAATTTTAAAACAATTACAGGACGTTATATGAATGGTTTACACGGGCTAATTGTAATCATTCAAGCAGGTGCTTCGGATGAATTGATTGATGATATCGTTTTGTCATTAAAAGAGATTTTAGAGTAGTAGTATTTAAAGTATAAAAGTTATGGAAAAACGTAATTTTTTTTTAAAGAATTCTCCGTTATAATACAAGTATGGAAAGAGTAGAGCTAGATATATACCACCTCGGATTTGAGGATTTGATGGATGATGATACCATGTTAAATGGTATCTACCTCAACATGCACCGTAACTATTATTGGAGTGATGACTTCTCACCTTACTATTATGTGGCTCAGGCAAAAGCAGGGTTTATTGCGGTCACTGAAGTACATGAAGGGAGAGAACTCTTATTTCCTGAGATACAATATAGTTACGCTCTTTTAGATTTTAAAGATTTACATATTGGTAAAAAAGTTAAAAAGCTTCTCAAAGAGAAAGAGTTAGAATTAGAGATCAGTGAAGAGCTTGATGTTGTTTATGAAAAGTTAAAAAAACATCATAAGCGTTCGTGGTTTACCAAACAGTATTTAGAAATATTAAAAGAAGCATCAATATGTTGTGAAAATTTTAATGTTATATCGGTCATTATTTATGATGAAGATGAGCCTGTTGCGGGTGAGATTGGGTATATTATTGGTCGAGTTTATACAAGTTTAAGTGGTTTTTCAAGTAAAGAGAAGTGTTATCAAAACTATGGAACAGCACAACTGGTACTTTTGTCACGATATTTAGAACGAAAAGGTTTTGCCTTTTTAAATTTAGGACAACCTTATATGGATTATAAGATTGCCCTTGGTGCAAAAGTGTATGAACGTCATACTTTTTTAGAGCGTTGGTTTGATGCCACGCAAGCAGACGTTAATATATCACTTTTGTAATTTTTTTACGGTCTGAACTGGAAAGTTCTTCTACAATTTCATTGCCTTTAAAAAGTACAAGATGAGAGTCTGAACGAAGTACTTGACCTTTTCCATTACGTTTAAGTAAATCAACTTCTACCATCCAACCTTTCCAACTTTTGTTATTTTTTTCTGCTTTAGTAGGGCGTGAAAAAATATATTTAATGGTGGCATTGGGGTCAACTTTTTTTGAAAAATAGTTGCGAATAGCAGTTCTATAATCTGTAGGAGCATTCCCATAGACATTTTGACGCTCTTGTGAGATTACTTTGCTATTTTCTGATGGATCAGAAATGGGTTCATTCACAATGACTTCAAGAGCCGTGTTGTCTATGCTGTTTTCTATCTCTTCTCTTTGGTTTTCTACAATTTCTTCTTCAAATACTTGGGTAGAAGCACTTGGTCTTTTTTTTGCTTCATGCAGTATGGCACCGAGTGAGGGTTTAGGTCGTTTACTTACTTCCTTTACTTTAACACTTTCTTGGTTTTGAGCCGTATGGTCTGGAACAATTTGTGGTTGGGTATGGGTACAACCTAAAAAAAGTAGGGCAGTGCTTGTTATAATTATAAAATGTTTCATCGTATTCTCCAATATATTTGTAATTATAGCTTATTCTAGATTAATGAATTAGTAATAAAATTTATACTTTTTGGCTAGAATAGCACCAAAGGACAAGTATGAAAAAACTACTCTATTTACTAATAATTGTGATAACAATAACGAATGCAAAAAACTCATGTATCGCGTGTCATAATGGTATAGAACATATACGTGACAGCTCTTCTAAAATGATGAAAGAAATTTTGAACGTAGCGAATAAAGCAGGAGCTAAAGGCAACGATTGTGTGGTTTGTCATGGAGGTAACCCTGAAAGTGATGATAAAAATTCTTCTCATTCTGGAACATTAAAATACTTTTTAGAGAATAAAGGACCTAAAGAGTTTTATCCATCACCTACGAGTCAATGGATAAACATAAATACCTGTGGAATGTGTCATCAAGAGCAGGTTAAAGCGCAGTGGAATTCGTTAATGAATACGGAAGCTGGTAAGATTCATGGGGCGTTATGGTCATTTGGAAAAGCAGATGGATATAACCACTGGGAATCAAATTATGAGAGTAATAATACTCATGAGCGTTTGGGAACTAAAACATATCAGGAGTATATGAAAGCGTTGAGTCAAAAAGAAGAACAAGCGTTCCCTACACACTCAACAGCTCTTCCCGACGCACCAACAGCAGATGAAATAGAAAAAGATCCACTTTTGTCTGTCTATACTTATTTACGTCAAGAGTGTTTGCGGTGTCATACTGGAGGAAAAGGACGAAGTAGGCGAGGTGACTTTCGTGGAATGGGTTGTGCCTCATGTCATATTCCTTACTCAAATGAAGGATACTACGAAGGAAATGATAGCAAGATTCCTCATGATAAAGCAGGGCATATGTTAACACATCAAATTCAATCTTCTCGAAAAACCAAAGTAAATATTCATGGAACTCATTACTCAGGAATTCCTGTAGAGACATGTACCACTTGTCATAATCGCGGTAAACGTATTGGTGTTAGTTATCAAGGACTTATGGAGACAGAGTATCAGAGTACGTTTGATGCAGAAGGTAATGGTCAGCCGAAGCTTCATACTAAACGGTATTTACACTTGACCGAAGACATTCATTACTCGAAAGGAATGCTATGTCAAGATTGTCACACCTCAAACGATATGCATGGTGATGGCTTTATGACAGGTGCAAACTTAGGTGCAGTGGAGATTGAGTGTCAAGATTGTCATGGAACCACTAAAAAATATCCTTGGGAGTTACCTTTGGGTTACTCAGATGAGTTCGATACCAAACCTAAAGAGGGGAAAGCAAGAGGTACGACTAAGACTTTGGCTGAGTACTTAAAAAAAGGGTCAATTCCAAAAGATAAAGCCGATGGATTCTTACTGAGTGCCAGAGGTAATCCTCTGACCAAAGCGGTACGTCATGGAGACAAAGTGATGATGCACTTGGCTTCAGGAAAAGATATTGAGCTTAAGCCATTAAAACTTTTAAAAGAGGAGAAAAGACTCTCTAAAAAGGCATTGGTAGCAATGGATAAGATCGAGGCACATACGGATAGGTTAGAGTGTTATACTTGTCATGCTACTTGGGCGCCACAATGTTATGGTTGTCATGTCAAAATTGATTATTCAGAAGGAAAACAAAACCCTGATTATCTAAAAGCGTCAAAATACCATGATGCACATGGTATGACAGGGGAGAAAACATTGAAAGATTTTCTGGTAGATGGTAAGGTAACAGAGACACGAAGCTATTTACGTTGGGAGAACCCAGCATTGAGTCAAAATGGTGAGGGTAGGGTCTCTCCTACTATTCCTGGATGCCAAGTAACCATTACGGTGATTGGTAAAGATGGAAAGGCAAAGTTACAAAACCATATTGTGAAAATTCCCAATGTAGAAGGAGCAGGGGAGGAAGGTCAAAATGCCATTACGATGTCGCAAGTAAACCCTCATACCATTAGTAAAAAATCACGAACTTGTGAAAGTTGTCATACTTCTAAAAAAGCGTTAGGTATGGGAATTAATGGAGGAAAGTATTTTGGAGATCAGAGTAAAACGGCGATTATAGACCTTATGACAGCAGATGGGAAAGTATTGCCTAACAAAACAGATGAACAGATTCCTGCAATTCCAAACCTCAAACATGATTACTCGGTAATGATAGATGCCAATGGAACACAGGTACAAACGGTAGATAACCATTGGAAATTAGCAAACCCACTTAGTCCTGAGACACGTGCTAAACTTGACCGTCAAGGGGTCTGTTTTTCTTGCCATCAGAGCATACCAGATGGTGACTTAGCAATTTCTGCCATGAATCATGTTGCCAATATGACAGGTTTAGAGATAGACAATCAGTTTCATAACGATATCCTACACAAGAGTGTACGTATCTCGGCTTGGGTACAGGTTGGTCTACCTTTAATTTTTGGATTGATTGTATTTTTTTGGTGGAGACGACGAAAGTCTAGAACATAAGCGCTTACAATTATTATCAATAGACAGAGGGTCTATTGATAATAGATAACTACTTTTTTGTTTTTCTTTTTTTCTTTTTTTGTTGTTCTAAGTAGGCTTTGTCCAGTTCCTGCATGGTTTCAATACTAATGATACCATCTATAACAATGCCTCTTTTTTCTTGAAATTCTTTTACTATTGTATTCATCTCTTCATCAAAGATGCTATTTTCACTAATATTGTACTCTAAGTGAATTAAACTTTTTTGAACGACATGTACCATCGCTCCTTCACTTCCAAGTTGTAATGCTTCGAATGCGTTCTCTTCTATTTTAATTTGACTCATATTAAACTCCTGTTGTACTTCTTTGATAGGGGTATCATATAAGTTTTTCTTTATGTCTAAGTTAAATATTTTTTAGGATAAAAATATAAATTTTCCCTAAAGTTTTATATTGTTTATTTGTATATATATATGATATATCAATAAATATTAACTGTGTTTTTTTATTAAAAAAATAGACAATATGCGTACTTTCAAGGATAAAAGAGTGAAATTATCCGATTTAATTAATTTATTAAAGATGAATAAAAGGTTTATTTATTTTTCGCTATGTATACTTTGGTAACACTTTTTTTCTTAAGCTTTTTTTTTGAGTAGTGAAAAAAACAATATTTTTTCATACATAGTTTTTATTCTTATTTTTATTTATTTTATACTACTTATTATTAATTAAAGCATTGTATTGTGGTATTTAAAAAGATTTATTTTCACAATCACAACACACAGAGTTGTTAAAATGTTGCCATGAGAGACATATTTTTTACTTCCTATTTTTAATATGTATCTTTCATATATTTTTAAAATGCTTTTACTTCATATAATTTTCCCTACAAGCCGAATAGGCACAGTAGAAGCACTTTTTATTTTATTCACTCTCCTTTTTTCTTTTAAAATCTATGTTATACTAAGCCATGATAAAAGAACTAATAGAAAATTTTGAAAAAGAACATAACTATAAAGTAGTTTATGTCACCCAATATGGCTCTAAACTTTATGGAACAGACAATCCCAACTCAGATACAGATTATAAGGGAATATTTATTCCTAATAGAGATGCTGTCTTACTTAAAAAGGACATGGAACACTATAACTTTAATAGCAATGATAATAATACCCGTAATACAAAAGATGATATAGACCTACAACTTTTTAGTATTTATAAATTTTTTTCTCTTTTAAAAAAAGGAGAAACAGGGGCTATGGACATACTCTTTTCTATGTTTAGAGAAGATACCCAGTTGATTAATGATAAAGCGTTTACCCAAATTATTATGGAAAACTATAGAAAATTTTACAATAAAAAATTACACTCTTTTGTGGGCTACTGTGTAGGGCAGAGTAAGCTCTATAATGTACGAGGAGAACGCTTTAATGAACTGCATCTTTTTGTGGAGTACTTTAACGCTTTGGTACAAGAACAAGGGCAAGAAAAACTTGAAACAATGTTTCCCAAAGTAGAAAAAATATTTCAAGCATATGATTATAAATATGTCAATTTTATAATGGCTCCTATTTCTCGTGGTTCAGGTGAAAATAAAGAGGGAAAATACATAGAGATACTTGGAAAACGTTTTTTAGGTACGGTGACCATTGCATACTTTGCAGAGAAGATAAATGAGATGGAAACACAGTTTGGAAATCGAGCAAAAGCGTCGGCAAATGGGGTTGATTTTAAGGCACTTTCTCATGCTGTACGTGTTATAGATGAGGTTGAAGAGTTACTTGATGATGGTTTTATAACATTTCCATTAAAAAACAAAGTTTATATTCGTTCTATTAAAGAGGGGCATGAAAAGCTTAAATCGGTAATGGATTATATTGACAGTAAGTTAAATATTGTTCAGGAGAAGTTGGAGCATTCAAATTTAGCAGAAAATTCAGATGAAAAATTTATGGATGAATTAATTTTAAAGTTACTACACTAATAAAGTGTAGTAAGCTCTATATAAATTTAAAGAACTGCTTTAGGAAAGTCACCTTCTAGTTGTTCTACTTCATGTGGTATAAAGGGTTCATTCTCAGGTTCATTGCTTGTCTCTAATTCATCGTCATCTTCAACTTCATCCGCATCGTCATCTACCGAAGTCTCTGTTTCCTCAGAATAGGGATCTCCATAACTATTATTTGGATTTTCTTCACTATTTTCATTTTCTGAAGGTGTAGTATTTAATTTAGTATTAATACTTTGCTCTTCAATATTATATTTGTAATTTTCAAAAGAATCAAGGGTTTGCATCACACGGCTTTTTGTTTCGCTGTCTTCTATGTTCATCATCCAACGTCGTAGTTCTTGAAAACTCCAATCAGGAAATCGGTAATCATCATGTTCTTTTTTCCACTCTTCAAAAGCAGACTTCTGGTCAATTTCTTGAGATTCTCGGATGATATTAAGCATATCGAGTAAGGGTTTAGTATCATCAGATGTAGAAAGATATTTTTCAGCTAGATCTCTGTACTTTTGATCATCATTGTTGGTAATAATAGAAAGTTCTATGCTGTTTAAGATGGAGATACTTATGTTTTCTGGAAGGGTACCCTCTTTATTTTCACTGTATTTTTCAATGAGGTTATCTAAAATTTCAATCGCCTCATTATCATTTTTACCCATGAGTTCAAAACTCTTTTCTATGAGTATGTCTTCAAGTTTTTTTTGTAAATCTTCATCATCATGATTTTGAAATTTTTGAATAAGTTCATCATAGAGTTCAATGCGATCCTCTTGATTGGTAGTAAGATAAGCAAGTTGAATTTTAGTATCAATATAAATTCCTAATAATTCACTTTTATCACTGGTCTCAAACTTTTTTAAAATCATATTTAGAAATTCAAGAGATGCTTCAGTATCATAATTTGGATAACTTGAATAGATATATGCTTCTTCTTTACACGCCCGAGCAAAAGCTTTGAGTAACACTAAATCTTTACTCTTTTTAGTTTTTTCTATAATCTCATCATAAATTTTTAAGGCTTCTGCAAATTTGTCTTTTAGAAGTAGTTTTTTTGCATGTTGTAAAAGGGTTTGTACTTTTTGTTGTAGTTCACTGTTGTCAGTATCTTTTATGCTTGCAATATTTGGAGTGATAGGAAGATGTACTTTTTTAGGAGGAGTATCCGTAGGGCTTGGCTCTTCTATGGTCTCTATTTTTTTTTCAATTGTACTTGGAGCTACTTCAACATCTTCTGAAAAGTCAAAGTTTAGCCATACGGCAACAAGGCTGACAAGAAAAAGTATAGGGAGTAAAATCTTTAACATCTTTATGCCTTATCATTGGTGAGTACAACGTCAATTGCTTGTGAACTAATGATGTTTTGTTCTTGATACCATTGTGTTGTGGAGAGTTGAGGAAAAGTATTTTCCATAATTTCTAAGGGTAATACATTCCATTTTTCTGAATTTTCTCCTATTTTCCATTTGGACTCTTGAAGTACATAAGAGAAGATTTGGTTAATCATTTTATAAGATGACTCAAGGGCAATTTTATCATTTGATTTTTCATGTTCTAAAATGGCTTTTACCAATTGTTTACGAACATCTCTTGGGTAGTGAGACTTTAGTGTCTCTATAATTTCTTCTTTTTTCATAATTTATCCATTTTTTATTTTATTGTAACTAAAAAATAATAAGAGATGTAATGAGTAGCTTAGATAACTCTTTGGTTTATTTAAGTAAAAAATTAATTAATTATAATAAAATTAATTAAAATTTAATTAGGAAATAAATATGTTTAAAAAGATCATCTTGATTATAGCCTCTCTTCTACTTTTTGCTGGATGTGCACATAAAAAGGTAGTTAAACCAGATAATAACCAAACAATTGCCTTACCCGAACCAATAGTAGAGGCGGAAGTTGAACTTGAAATAGAACCTGTATACGATCAATTCGATTGTCAACAAAATGACGAGATGATTATGGGTGAATCTGCTGCTAAAATTGTTGTTATAAAATCAAAAAGGGTATTGGTTCTTTTTGACAATGAAGGAAATGTCCTTAGTCGTCATAGAATTTCCTTGGGTAAAAACTCTGTAGGAACAAAATTAAAACAAGGTGATTACAAGACGCCTGAAGGAACGTATACCATTACACGTAAAGGTAATGATCATAAGTATTATAAAGAGATTTTTATCTCATATCCTAACCATGAAGATCGAAGACGTTCCCAAAGTTTAGGGTTTAATCCTGGTGGAGGCATTAGTATTCATGCACAAGTCCCTTGGAATTGGGATGGAAGAAGAAATGACTATACCTTAGGAAAAGATTGGACACAAGGTTGTATGGCTGTTACCAATGAAGGTATGGATATGATTTGGGATCGAATTGCAATTGGTACGCCTATTGAAATACGTGAATAAACGGCACTCTTTTCTTTACTCCTAAATAAAGGGTAAATTACCCTTTATACTAGTTCCATTGTAAACAAGAAAACTTAATTTTGTTAGTACAGTCATACACCGTACAACTTGCTTTGTTATTACCAGCACGGGTACA
>Ga0256826_1001394_pt1 | contig 15023 bp, 12 predicted proteins | sample CV79metaG_FD_185975 | JGI IMG/M metagenome (GOLD analysis project Ga0256826, IMG submission 185975) | Hydrothermal vent microbial communities from East Pacific Rise, Pacific Ocean - CV79 | ecosystem: Environmental > Aquatic > Marine > Hydrothermal vents | place: Pacific Ocean: East Pacific Rise...
CCATTATCCACCAGTTCCAATAGAAAAACTTCGTAAAAGTCTTTTCCCTGCAAAATTTGAAATTCCCAATTCAACAGCCATCATTATCAACCCCACCATATTTATAAAAAGCTGCACAAGTACCTTCGCTGGAAACCATACAGGGGCCAATGGGACTTGCTGGAGTACATCGCTTCGCATACAGCGGGCATTGAGTGGGGAGTTCCTTGCCCTTTAAAATTTCACCACAACGGCAGCCTTTGGGTTCTGCAGCTGCTTTAAATGACATATCCAGGCGTTTTTCCGCATCATAACGTCCGTATTTTTCCCGTATAGCCAGTCCACTTTGGGGGATTACTCCCAGCCCACGCCACTCCATATCAACTGGCTGAAAAATCTCACTAACCATATTTGCTGCACGTTTATTTCCTTTTCGGGAGACGACCCTTGTATACGCATTTTCAACACTCGGTTTTCCTGCTCCGATCTGTCTGCTGAGAAGAATTAAGGCCTGGAGGATATCCGTAGTTTCAAACCCACCAACCACACAGGACAACCCATAGCTATCCACCAGAGGCTGATAGGCATCGGCACCGATAATGGCACTCACATGCCCGGGACAAAGCAATCCGTCAATTTGCAATTCGGGATCATCCAGCAGGGCAATCAATGGTGGCGGCATCACTTTATGGGTGGAAAACACCGCAAAATTTTCAATATTACTATTCTGTGCCGCAAGAATGGTAGCGGCAATAGTCGGTGTTGTGGTCTCAAACCCGACCCCCAGAAAGATTATCAAATCGTCCGGATTATCACAGGCAAGCTGCAGACAATCCATGGGGGAATAGACGATATCCACCTTCGCTCCCTGAGATGATGCATAGGCCAGTGATTGATTGTTACTTCCAGGCACCCGAAACAGATCACCAAAAAGGGCAATACGCGTATTGGCAATATTTGCCATCTCCATAATGGCATCAATATGGGAAGCTGAGGTTACACAAACGGGACATCCGGGACCGGAAATTAACTGTAACCCTTCTGGCAGCAGGCTGCGCAGTCCACTGCGGAAGATAGCCATGGTATGGGTACCGCAGACCTCCATCACCCGAAACGGGTTTCCTCTTTTTACACTGTCATGCAGCTCTTCCAGCAACCTTTTGGCCAGGCTGTTATCTCTAAATTCATCAAGGTATTTCATATAAAATTATCCGCCATTTCACGCATAAGACCTATATTTATTTCAGCCTCACGAGGGTCAAGGGTGTGGATTGCAAAACCAGCGTGGATAATTAAATAATCTCCCACTTGCGGCCAGCGGTCAACAATATCCAGACGGATCTCTTTGCTGACTCCCTCCATATCCACCACAGCAATCTGAGCCCGGAAAAAATCATTCGGATCACCTGCTATTTCAAGAACTTTCATCGGTACTGCCAAGCACATGTGCCAATCCTCCAATAATTGTCTGCCCAAGAGATATTCCACCATCATTCACCGGAATCTGCTCACCGCTGTACACCATAAAACCATCTTTCTGTAAAATATGGAAAAGCCCTTGGAGTAACAGTCTATTTTGCATGCATCCCCCACCAAGAACTACTGTTTTCAGCCCGGTTGTTTTGCTAAGTTCCCCCAGTAATGCTGCAAAACTGCGAATCAGCGACAGATGAAAACCAAGCGCAATAGCAGCAGGGCTTACCCCTGCCGACAACTGTTGCAGAACATGCACAACAAGATCATTTTGTTTTACTATCAATCTGTTATCACGTTCTATAATTGCGGCGCAGAGTCCTTCTTTTTCCAGACAGTGCTCAAGAGGCTCCTTGCCCATTGCCCGTATAGCCAGTGATTCCAGCTCCATGGCAGCCTGCCCTTCGTAATCCATCTCCAGACACACTCCGAGCAGTGCTGCAATCCCGTCAAAAAGTCGACCGCAACTTGTGGTCACCGGGCAGTTGAACTTCTGTTCCATCATCTGCGTAAGCACCTGACGCTTTATTTTATCGATGCTTTCCAACGCGGGCGCTTTACAGGAGGCGATATTTCCATTGTGCAATAGCGACAGCCCCATACGCCACGGGGCTTCTGCAGCTGCATCGCCACCCGGAAGGAGCATGGAATCAAGGGAAGCAAGCCGTTTATACTGCCGGCAATCCGCTTCCAGCACTTCGCCTCCCCAGAGGGTATTGTCATCACCAAGCCCGCTGCCATCAAGGATCAGGGCAAGAACCTTCTCTTCTATGCCATGTTCCGCCATAACTGCAACGGCATGGGCATGATGATGCTGCACCCTATACAGGGGTAAATCCTGGCTAACAGCATATTGAGTACTGAGATAATCGGGATGCAGATCACAAACCACTGCCTCCGGTGTCACTTGCAGGAGCTTTTGTAAATGGTATATGCTTTCCCGGTAAAAATCCAGTGATTCCAGATTTACAAGAGAACCAATATGTTGACTGACAAAGGCCTCTTTGCCACGAGTCAGGCAGAAGGTAGATTTCAGGCTGGCACCACAGGCCAGGAGTTCGGGAAATGACCTGAAAAGAGTTACTGAACCTGGTACGTATCCCCTGGCACGACGCAACAATTGCAGACCTTGCCTGTTGCATCGCAGCAGCGAATCATCAACCCTTGTCACAATTTCACGATTATGGAGAAGAAAAAAATCAGCAATTCCCCGTAGACCATCAACAGCCGCATCATTGGCCGTAAAAATTGGAAAACCACCTTTATTGCCGCTGGTCATCACCAGGGTTTGCGGACAAACCGCCTGTTGAAAGAGGAGATGATGTAACGGCGTATAGGGAAGCATAACACCAATTTCATCTGTTCCGGGAACCAGGGAAGGAGCAAGATTCGATTGTCTGGCAGGGAGTAAAACTATTGGATGCTGCACACTTTGCAGTGCTGTTTTTGCTTCCGGGCTGATATATCCGTGCCTGCCTGCCTCTATAAGGCTTGCAGTCATCACTGCCAGAGGCTTTGATTTTCTGCCTTTTCGCTTTCTTAATTTTTGTACACCACTCTCTGAAGAAGCATCAACCACCAGATGAAATCCACCAAGTCCCCGCATGGCCACAATTTGTCCCTCTGCAAGTGCCTTTGCCGCTGCCGTAAGAGGAGACAAAACACCCACTCGTACACCAGCTGCATCATGAAAAGAGACCTCAGGGCCGCAATTGGCACAGGCATTGGGTTGAGCATGAAACCTGCGATCTTCCGGCTGTTCATATTCCTCACGGCACTCAACACAAAGGGGGAAATGTTTCATTGATGTGTCAGATCGATCATAGGGAGTTGTTTCCACGATGGTAAAACGCGGCCCGCAATTAGTGCAGTTGGTGAATGGATAGTGAAAACGTCTGTTTCTGGGATCAAGACACTCCTGCAAACACTCTTCGCAGGTGGCAATATCTGCAGGTATCAGTGTGGAGCTCTTCTTTTTTGAAATACTTGTAAGGATCCTGCACTCTGTAAAACCCTGCAGGAATGATATAGGTCGGTGAGCAATGGAACTGATACGAGCCAGTGGCGGAGGATCAGAACGAAGCACCTTCAGAAAATCGATAAGCCCCTTATTCTTTCCCTCAAGATCAACCACCACACCATGATCAGTGTTTATGATGGTACCAAAAAGCCCAAGCCCTTTAGCCAGACGATACACAAAGGGGCGGAAACCAACACCCTGGACAATGCCCTGGACAGTGATTTCCACTCTCTTGATGGAAGATGTAGGCATTATTTCAGCTGATAAACTTTTTCCCGTTTATCATGGAAGAAGTAAGCCCTTCCGGTGTTTTTATTTCATTCCAGATCACAATATAAACATGAACAAAAGCAAACAGAAGAAAATACCACATCAGGAGATGATGGATAAAACGGGCTTCCTGTTGAGATCCAAAAATCGCATTTCCCATTCCCTGCCAGGTGGCAGATTCGGGATAGAGCAGGTAAAACCCGCCGATCAACTGAAAAACAGCAGCTATAATGGTGAGAATATAGCTTATACCGGCCAGGGCGTTATGCCCCTTGCGTGCATCATGCTCATCACTGATATAGCTGTAAAAACCGAGCGTTGTAAAAAAGCTTTTAATATTCCGTGAAGTTACCGGCAAAAAGTCCCAGATCCGTTCCTGACGATTGCCAAAAATCAGCAGAAAAATACGTACCAGAATCGCCGCTGTAAAGAGGTATGCTGCCAGAAAATGCAGATTACGCATGGCGGCCATAGGAAAGGATGCACTACCTTCAATGGTGGTATTTGTCCACGGAGCATTGATATAAAAACCTGTTACCACAAGGATTATAATGGATAACACCAGCGACCAGTGATAAAGACGGAGCAATACCCCCCACACCTTTGCTGTCTGATAGTTTGTTTCATAAGTATTCATTGCAGTCCCCTCGCGTCATTAGAGTGCTTTTACCTTGCTGATCTCCCGTCCATTCTGATCAACCGTGTGTACCGCACAGGCAATACAGGGATCAAAGGAGTGTACAGTGCGTAACAGCTCAAGGGGTTTTTCCGGATCGGCCACGGGGTTGCCCACAAGGGATGCTTCATAAGGGCCTGCCACACCGTCAGCATCTCTTGGTCCCGCATTCCAGGTGGAAGGGACAACACATTGATAGTTTTTGATTTTACCATCCCTAATCACAATCCAGTGAGACAAAGTACCACGCGGAGCCTCATGTATTCCATACCCCTGCTGTTCACCCTGTGGAAAAACTGGCTTATTAAAGATCTCAAGATCCCCTTTGCCAATATTATCAACCAGCAGCTCCCAATGTTTAATAGCAAGATCGCCCAGCATGGAGGCACGAACAGCCCGTGCCACATGGCGACCCAGGGTAGAATGCAGGGCATCAGGACGAACGGTTACTCCAGCCACACTTGAGACAAGTGACAAGGCATTATCTACATTTTCAACAACGGCTTTATGCCCTTGAGCATACCCTACCAGCATCTGGGCAAGGGGACCAACCTGCATGGGTTTTCCCTGAAAGCGCGGTGCCTTAATCCAGGAATATTTTCCGTCATCCTGAAAATCAGTATACTTGGGAACGGTCTCTTCCTCGTAAGGATGTTTCGTCCAGTCGCCGTCATACCAGGCGTGACTGATATTTTCCACCACGTTGTCACGAAAATAATCGTCATGGAAGGAGGTTATGGGTTTCACTGTGCCAAGATCACCATCCATAATAGTTCCACCGGGCAAATCAAATTTAGTGGCGTTGGTGTTGAGTACCATATCCGGTACAGCAAGATAGTTTTTCACTCCAGCACCATAGGGAAGCCAGTCTTTATACAACGCTCCCACAGCAACTACATCCGGCAGATACACCCGTTGAATAAACCCACGCACTTCTTCAATCAATTGCTTAATCCAGTAAAGACGCTCCATATTCAGAGCTGAATCACTGTCTGGATTAAGAGCTGTTGTCACTCCCCCCACGGAAAGATTTTGAATATGCGGGTTTTTTCCGGATATAATACCCAGTGCTTTGGTAGCTTTTCGCTGATAATCCAGGGATTCAAGATAATGAGACACGGCCATCAGATTTGCTTCCGGTGGCAGTTTCATAGCCGGGTGTCCCCAATAACCATTGGCAAAAGGACCAAGCTGACCAGAATCAACCAGTGCCTTTACCTTGCCCTGAACAGCCGCAAAGCGTTTTGCGCTGTTTCCAGGCCAGTCAGATAAAGAAGAGGCAAGTGCTGCAGTTTTCTTTGGATCAGCGGACAATGCCGAAACCACATCCACCCAGTCCAGTGCTGAAAGCACGTAGAAATGAACAATATGATCCTGCAATGCATGGATTGACATGACAATATTGCGGATATACTGTGCATTCATGGGAATTTCGAGATCAAGGGCGTTCTCCACAGCCCGAACGGAGGCAAGAGCATGCACGGTAGTACAGACACCGCAAATCCGCTGGGTGAAGAGCCATGCATCCCGAGGGTCACGCCCCTGGAGAATGGTTTCAATACCGCGCCACATCTGCCCTGATGACCAGGCTTTGGTCACCTGCCCCTTATCCACTTCTGCATCTATTCGTAAATGCCCCTCAATTCTGGTGATGGGGTCGATTGTTATTCGCTGAGCCATGGTAATTCTCCTTAATGACAAACTCGTAAAAAGTACATTAAACTACTCCCCTGATAGACTTTCAGGCTGCAAGCTGTGCATATCAACCTTTCCTGACCACTGCTTTGCCAATACCAACTGCGGCATGAATTGCAGCTCCCGCCGCAGCAACACCGAGTATCTTCTTTCCTGCGCTGTCAATATCGGTCAAAACGCCAGTTCCAGGAATAGTGACGTTTGGTAGTCGCTCATAGAAGGGGGTCATAGAATCCCAGAAATTGGGTTCAGTACAACCAACACAACCATGCCCCACGGATACAGGCCAGACATCAACGTCATTAAAGCGTGCTGCCGGACAGTTGGAGAACGTTTCCGGCCCCTTACAACCGAGTTTATAGAGGCAATAGCCGTTTTTATGTCCGTAATCGCCAAATTCTTCGGCAAAACGCCCTTCATCAAAATGTGCGCGACGTTCGCAATGGTCATGAATCCTCCGTCCATAAGCAAACAGGGGGCGGCCAAGTTTATCCGTATTGGGCAATCGCTTAAATGTCAGATAGTGAAGCACTGTACCAAGAAATGTTACAGGATTAGGAGGACAACCGGGAAGATTGATAACAGGAACTCCGGAGAGGAGATCCTGCACGCCTTTTGCTCCGGTAGGATTAGGTGCGGCCGCCTGAATACCACCAAAAGAAGCGCAGCTTCCCATAGCAATGACTGCCGCAGATTCAGGACCAATTTCAGCCAGAATATCCATGGCCGTACGCCCGGCAATCTTGCAGAAGTTGCCATTATCTGCGGTAGGAATGGCTCCTTCCACTACCAGCACGAATTTACCACTGTTCGCCGCCACAGAATCATGCAGGCTTTTTTCCGCCTGATACCCGGAAGGCACCATGATCGTTTCGTGGTAATCAAGGGAGACTATATCCAGAATTAAACGACCGATATCCGGATGAGAACCTCGAAGCAAACTCTCAGTACAGCCCGTACATTCCTGAAAATGCAACCAGATAACCGTTGGACGTTGGGCTGTTTCTGCCGCCTCCAGTAGTTTTGGGATCATAGCCTCGGAGAGGCCGAGTGCGGTAGCAGCAAGTGTACAGCTTTTTATAAAGCCACGCCTGCTAAGCCCCGAACTGAATTCAATGTTCGCTGCCTGATCTTTCATGCTCTTTTCCTCTTGAAATATCTTCCCATCAGTATTCCGAACCCGAAAAGATGTCCTCACGAATCCGAACGATTGAAACAAATATCTTTCCGAAAGATACTATTACCACAATACGAATGTCAAAGAGAAAAGACACAATAAGATCAGTAGTTCTAAGCTGTCACATAAATTTTATTTATATTAGAAATACAGGAAATTCTTCACGACTTCTTCAAGCCAAAGACCCCTTTGGATTTGGAGGAGAAGGCCGGGCGATACCCTTTTCCGCATTTCCCCTGCCTTTTGCCGGGGGAAGCAGGGTGTCGTGAAGAACTTTTGGAAATGGAGGACGGTGACAATCGCACAGTTGCATGCTTACCGGTCACCGATTCTGAGTAAAGCTCACAGAAAAGTGAGCAGAATTTATAGTAACTTTTTTTCTTTACCCATTTAGGCCAGGATCCGTTTTGCAGATATCTGATGAATTGCGGTAAATTGGAGAGTAAAACCACCATTTCCTGACGAATGGAACGTCGCAGATTCAGTTGCTGGCCGAGTTTCTTATCAATTTCTTCACGCAGGGTTTTAGAAAACCTGAAGGCCGCAGCCCCTTTCAGATTCTGATTCACCAGATCAAACTTAGCATTAGCCCATGGGATAAGGATCATGGACAAAAGAAAATCATCAGCCAAACCTTTTTTTCCGGACTCTTTAGCCATAATCGCACAACGATCAACAACCTTTGCCAAAGCCAGAAGCTGTTCCCGGTAAGGTCGTTCTTTTGCAGCTTCTTTTTTTGATAATGTATTTTTATAGATTCCGAAAATATCAAAAAAAATCTCCGAATCCAATGCCAATTCCAGCCATTGAGTAAAAGCACCGGAGTGCAGATCTTTTAAAAACTCATCTCGTATGCGGGAAGGTGGACATAGGCTGAGTTTTTTATGATGGCGGCAAATCATTTCCCAGCTTTCAGGAGCTATACCAAATCCTAGACGGGCAGCATGACGAATAGCCCGCAACATCCGCACCGGATCTCTTGTGATACGACGTTCAGGCTCACCGATAAACTGAATAACAGACTTATCAAGATCGCTGATTCCATCCACATAGTCAATGATGGTGTTCTGCTCTATTTCGTAAAACAACCCGTTAACAGTGAGATCTCGACGCTGGGCATCTTCACCGAGACTACCGTAAGTGTTATTGGGAGCCAGCACCTGTTCCGGCCCATCAAGGTCAAACTCGCTTAATGAACGAAGAGTTGAAACTTCAAGTTCCTTCCCGTGAAAGAACACCTGAACCAGGCGAAAACGTCTGCCGATGGTACGACTGTTTCGAAAAAGTTTACGAATCTGCCCGGGACGGGCATCAGTGGAAATATCAAAATCTTTTGGAGATTTACCGAGGTAGAGATCCCGAACACCTCCACCCACCAGATATCCAGCATACCCGTTATCCCGCAGAACCCGTAAAACCTTCATGGCATCCCGATCAATCATATGGTGACGTATAGGGTGGTCGTCAAACCCAATAATTTTTGGTGCACTGGTTTCACTCATACTGGAGAAAAACCTTTACCTTCCTTGTAAACGGATTCAGCCTGGGTCACAAACTGTCTGAAGATCTCAGCAACTGGAAGGATCTCTTTCATTTTATAAGTATTCATCCCTGAGAAAACCAGTCCTTCTTCAACATCTCCGTCGCGGGCACTCATTAAGCGATCACTAATACAGTAATGGTGGTCACATTTTTTTAAACACTTATACTCACATTTCTGCACTTTCAAATCAGCTCCTGCTGCCATGGAACGGACAAAGGCATTATTGATGGCACGTCCGGGCATTCCCACGGGAGAAGTCGTAAGCACAATATCTTCTTTTTCGGCGTTGAGAAAGGTCTGTTTGAAATTATCATTCACATCACACTCTTCGCTCAACACAAAACGGGAAGCAATCTGAATCCCGTCTGCCCCGTATCTATCCATCAACTCAGCCATCTCATAACCATTCGTTATGCCACCAGCAGCAATAAGAGGAACATTTTTAACAACATCACGAATAGCGGGAAAGATCTCATGCAGCGTTTTATCTGTACCAAGATGTCCACCCGCTTCACATGATTCTACAATGATAGCGGCTGCCCCTAATCTTTCTGCCAGTTTTGCAATACCGGGGGAAGAGACGATCATAACAATGGGCACTTTATGTTCCCGACCAATCTTAAAAATATCACGGGAAAATCCAGCACCGGTAATAATCATGTCAATTCCAGCATCAATCGTAGCCATGGTCAAATTATAAAAATTTTTCATGGCATACATGACATTGACTGCAACCACTCCATCCGTATTTTTTTTAGCCTTACGAATATCCGTCTTCAACTCTTCAGGGGGAATACCAGATCCGCCAATCACGCCAATACCACCACAATTGGCCACAGGAATTGCAAGTGCAGCTGTGGAAACACGAATGGACATACCACCCTGGATCAGCGGAATGGGGGCAGTAAACTTTCCAATTTTTAATTCGGGTAATTTCATTTTGTATATATACTCCTGTGACAAAAAATCAATTATTAGAAGAATGGATAATGCCTTGCCTGGCCCTTTTTGTCAAGGAGTGTTGCCATTACAGGACTCTTGGCAAAATGCGACAAGAAAGGCCTTTTAGCAATAAATTTCAAGGATAGAATGTAAAAAAGTGCTGCTTTTTATGGATTGCCCCCGCCTTTGCTTGACATTCTCCGGTAATTGCGTTTAGTTTCATTGTTTTTTGAATATGAAAAAACAGCTGATTGCATACAAGGAGAACGGTAGTGAAAATCTCGTCCCTAAACGGATTTAAAGATATAGTCCCCGGTGAAGTCGAACTGTGGCACCACATTGAAAATATTGCCCGCAATATCTTTAGTCGTTTTCATTTCTCCGAAATCCGCATGCCCATCCTGGAAAAGACGGATCTTTTTTCCCGCTCGATTGGCGAAGCCACAGATATCGTCGAAAAAGAGATGTACACCTTTGTGGATCAACAGATAACCATGCGCCCCGAAGCCACAGCTTCTCTTTTACGCGCCTATATTCAACATGGGCTTTATGTCCAGAAACCGGTGCAGCGCCTCTTTACCATCGGCCCCATGTTCCGTCGCGAACGTCCGCAAAAGGGGCGCCTGCGCCAATTTCATCAGCTTGATGTTGAAGTCCTCGGGGCAGGAAGTCCTCGGGTTGATGCGGAGCTTATGGGAATGGCATCCATGCTTCTTGACGAACTTGCTGTTTCCACAAGTCTTGAAATAAACTCCCTTGGCTGCCCCGACTGCCGACCAAAATTTCGAGAAACACTCTTACAATTTATTGATGACAGAAAAGAAAATCTCTGTGACGATTGTCAGCGCAGAAGCGCCACAAATCCCTTACGAGTACTCGATTGCAAAAATCCCAAGTGCCGGGAACAGGTTAAAGATGCACCTTCCATTCAGGAACATCTCTGTGAGGGCTGTGCCATTCATTTTACCGGCGTACAGGATAATCTGCAGCAACTTGGCATACCCTACAGCCTGAATAAATTTATGGTTCGAGGGCTGGATTATTACACTCGAACAACCTTTGAATTTCTAACCAAAGACCTCGGTGCCCAGGCAGCAGTCTGTGCGGGAGGCCGCTATGATGGCCTTGTGGAAAAACTAGGTGGTCCGAAAAATATCCCTGGAATTGGCTGTGCCATGGGAATAGAGCGAATTGTCCTTCTTCTGCAACAGCAAAATCAGGAACAATCCACTGAAAAAGGTGTTGATATTTTTGTTGCCGGACTCGGAGAAAAGGCCTCTGCATTTGCTTTTCCCCTCGTGCATACGTTACGGAAAAACAAAATCATTGCTGCTATGGATCATGAAGGCCGCAGCCTGAAAAGCCAGATGAAGCAGGCCAACAAGGCTGGAGCCGGGTGGGTTTTGATCATTGGCGAGAATGAACTGGAGCAGGGGCAGGCTGTGTTACGAAATATGAAAACCCAGAAACAGGAAGAGATGGCTCTGAATTCTCTGCAGGATATGTTGAGTAAGCGATTAGCGAATGTCTGTCCATAAGTGAGATTTTTTTCAATCGAGGTACAAAAAAAATTACTGTACCGAAGAACCAGAAAAGACCATTCAGAAACAGACACCTTTTTAAGTTTGCAGCAACGAAGAAGATGAAGAGTTTTTGCGACGCCATCAACTTTCACATTATACCAATAACAAAACCACGGAATGTAATTGCTTTGCAGTATTGTAGAACAATTACCGAAAAACACTATGGAATCAATGGGCACTCTCCGCAGGACTCACTCCTGTAACGATCTGACTAGTAAAGACATTGGCAAAGAAGTAATTCTCATGGGATGGGTACTGCGCAGGCGGGATCATGGCGGAGTAATTTTTATTGATCTGCGGGATCGAAACGGTCTCACCCAGATTGTCTTTAACCCGGAGGTAAACCCCAAGGTACATCACAAGGCACATCAACTGCGTTCTGAGTGGGTTATTGCCATCCGCGGCAGAGTCGAAGCACGGCCGGAAGGTATGGCAAACAAGAAACTGGACACCGGTGAGATCGAGGTATTTATTGACGAACTTCGTATCCTCAACACTTCCGAAACGCCTCCGTTTCCTCTTGATGAAGAAGCTGATATTTCAGACAACATTCGTCTTCAGTATCGCTATATGGATCTTAGACGTCCTGAAATGGCAGCCAACCTTATCCAGCGTCACAAGGCAGCACAATCTATCCGTACCTACTTAAATGACAACAACTTTCTTGAAGTAGAAACCCCCATGCTCACCCGCTCAACCCCTGAAGGAGCGAGAGATTACCTGGTGCCAAGCCGTGTAAATGCAGGGAAATTTTATGCCCTGCCGCAATCGCCACAGCTCTTTAAGCAGTTGTTGATGGTTGCCGGAATAGACAGATATTATCAGATTGTGAAATGTTTCCGTGACGAAGATCTCCGAGCCGATCGTCAACCCGAATTTACCCAGATTGATATGGAACTCTCCTTTATAGATGAGGAGCAGATTATTGGGATCACGGAGGGCATGATTGCCAAACTCTTTAAAGACACGCTTGCCATTGATGTGGCTCCACCCTTCCACAGAATCAGCTACGATGATGCAATGGATCGTTTTGGCACAGATCGACCAGACACCCGTTTCGGCTTTGAACTGGTGGATCTCACCGAGATTGCCAAAACCTGTTCGTTTAAAGTTTTTCGATCCATTGCTGATGGCGGCGACACTGTTCGTGCTATAAACGCCAAGGGCTGTGCCGGTTTTTCCCGTAAGGATCTCGATGTCTTCACTGACTATGTAGCTCAGTTTGGTGCCAAAGGACTTGCCTGGGTTAAAATGAAGGCAGATGGCAAATGGCAGTCCCCTATCGCCAAATTTTTCAGCGAGGAAGAACGCACGGCCATGACCCAGGCACTTGATGCCAGGGAAGGAGATTTACTCCTCTTCGGAGCTGACAAAAAGTCCGTTGTTCTTCCGGTTCTTGGCGAACTGCGAGTGGAAATTGCCCGCCGCCTTGATCTTCTGGACAAGAAATCCTTTAATTTTATCTGGGTCACCGATTTTCCATTGATGGAATATGATGAGAATAAAAAACGTTTTCAGGCGCTCCATCACCCGTTCACAGCTCCCAAAGACGAAGATCTGGACAAACTGGAAAGCGATCCGGCAGCCGTTTACAGCCAGGCCTATGATCTTGTGTTGAACGGTACCGAGATTGGTGGAGGATCCATCCGTATCCATCAGCGTGATATTCAGGAAAAAGTGTTAAAAGCACTGGATATCAGTGAAGAAGAAGCCAACGATAAATTCGGTTTCTTGTTAAAAGCCCTTGAGCTGGGTGCGCCTCCCCATGGTGGACTGGCTTTTGGACTGGATCGCCTGCTGATGATTATCACCGGCAGTGACTCCATTCGTGACGTTATCGCCTTCCCCAAAACCCAGCGTGCCACCTGCCCGCTCACCGAAGCACCGGCCAGTGTGGCTAGAAAACAGCTCACGGAACTTTATCTGCGCCCGGACTGGAAAGAAAATACGGAATCGTAGCCAAAAAAGGGGTTCAGCTTAATTGCTTTACCTGCTTAATTTTTCAGCTACCATATTCTGCCAACTGTACTAAAAACATCCAGAGGCCTGTCAAAAACATTAATCCCACAGCCACGCTGGCCAGCACGGTCTCGATCTGTTTCTGATACCACTTGCGGACACTTTTTTTCTGTCTGCATATCGGCTTCCAGCAGCCTAAAGGTAAACCTGTCTGTAGAGAGCATCCGCCACCGGTCATCGCTATTTTTTCTTTCATCACTCATACCTCCTCGGGGTTGAATTGTTAAGGAGGATTGTAACAGGGGTGGGTACTCACAGAGTGAACACCCTATGAAAAAAGTTAATCTTTTTTTCAATTTTGCAGAAAAAACTCAGCTCTGCTATTGTGAAGTTTCGTAAAAACCTTATTTATCACAAACGAGGACATAAGCATGCAAAAATTTATACTCACCTACTGTATTTTTTTCTTCATAACCACCCAGGCCATGGCGCTTGAGATTGCGGGGGTTCAGGTTCCAGAAACCATCAGTACAGACCTGCAACTGAACGGTGCCGGAATCCGGTCAAAATTTTTCTTTAAAATCTACATTGCTGAGTTGTATCTGCAACATCCTGCAAAAACAGCAGCAGAAATCCTCGGTAGCAACGATCGTAAACGCATGACCATGCATATTCTCTATAATGAGGTGAGCAAAGAAAAATTAGTGAATGGGTGGAATGACGGCTTCGAGGCCAACTTGTCCACAGAACAATTGAAACAACTGAGTCCGCAAATAACGCAATTCAACAGTTTATTCGTCAATGTCCATGAGGGTGAAGAAATTATTCTTGACTACAAAGTCGGCTCAGGAACTACTGTCACCATCGCCGGTATTAAAAAGGGTGTTATCCGGGGAGCGGATTTTAATCGTGCTCTTCTCTCTATCTGGATTGGCAGGGAACCGGTAACAGAAGGTTTGCGAGATGAATTGCTGGGTAAAAATTAATGGCATCGTAAAAACTCTTCATCTTCTTCATTACTGCAAATTTTCTGTCATTAAAACAAGATATGTGAGAAATAAATACACATCCTCTTAAAAAAATCCTCCCCAGATGTATACTCTAACTATACATTACAATCTAGATGGAGGTTCATAGTGAAAGCTACAGTTGTCGATTTAAGATACAAGATGAACGATGTGCTCAAAGCACTCGATAGAAATGAAAAAGTTACAGTTTTTACCGTGGCAAAGTAAAAGATGTCAATCAGCTTTCCATATTGACCCCTTGTCAGCGTCCAAAACTGACCCCCTAAAAGTCAAAAAAATAGTGTTCATTTCACACTCAATTTCCTCATTCAGCAGTTCAGGTAGCTCAAGTTTTTTCTGTAGCGAGAATGGGCTGCAACTGTACGCTCGTCGGAGCGGAAAAAAAATTGGGCGGCGGCAGCAATATTCTTATTCTCTATTTTTTAACCGATAACTTTCATTTCCGGTTTCAATAATATCACAGTGATGTGTTAAACGATCCAATAAGGCAGTAGTCATTTTGGCATCACCAAATCCTAAATTAGTGGTTACAATAATTGAGGTTCGTTCATACAAAGTACTTATAAAATGAAACTGATCTTGCCACATAAAAGTGGAGTCACTGTTAAGCCGCTTTTCTATTATACCACCATTCCAGCTCATATTGAGTAGGTGACTTATAGCCATTCGTTGAATGCT
>Ga0256826_1001395_pt1 | contig 15017 bp, 15 predicted proteins | sample CV79metaG_FD_185975 | JGI IMG/M metagenome (GOLD analysis project Ga0256826, IMG submission 185975) | Hydrothermal vent microbial communities from East Pacific Rise, Pacific Ocean - CV79 | ecosystem: Environmental > Aquatic > Marine > Hydrothermal vents | place: Pacific Ocean: East Pacific Rise...
AGGTAAGCCCGTTACGGGACTGCCCTTTTCAGTATCATCTTTTAAGTCTGAAATTTTAGGTAAGCCCGTTGCGGGACTGCCCTTTTCAGTATCATCTTTTAAGTCTGAAATTTTAGGTAAGCCCGTTGCGGGACTGCCCTTTTTATCTTTATATTCAAAGTCAAAGTTTTCCAAAAAACTAGAGAGATAATGATGTTTCAAAGATATATTTGAAACTTTTTTCAAAGCTGTTTGATGAGAATCATTAAAAACTCCAAAATCTTTTCTTATGACAACAGATAAACGACTATTCTTCCGAATATAAATACTTTTTGAATAGAAATTATCTTCCGTTCTACCTGATAAAACCAAAGTATCAATATCAACAAAACTTTTGCGAGAATCGGACCTATTATCCAAATTCCTTGTGAAATGAATATCATTAATATTGTAGAACTCATCTCTATAAACAACGGGAAGAGGATTATCAACATCAATTGACTCTGATATTGCAAATAAATCATCATAAGACAAAATTTCACATCTTAGGTAAAGTTCTTTTTTCATTGTAAAGCTCCTGCTGAACAAAAGTCATCTAAGAAATCTTTAGAAATTGATTTATGGTGAATTGAAGAAAAATCAAATTTATCAAACTGACTTCTATAACTATCTCCTGCTTTATCATTATCAAAAAGAGTTTCAACAACATCTAATTTATAAAATGTCAAGAGAGCTTTAAGAGTTATTATTTGGTCTTGACTAATATTTCCGTGGGTAGCAACCAAAATAATATCTTCATTTTTTATATCTTTGATTTGTAGAAATGCAAAAGCATCTAAAATTGATTCTGCAAACAAAATTCTTTTAGGAACTCCAGACTTTGAAATCACCAAACCTCGATTACCAATATATTTTTTAAAACCTGAATGATGTTTGAGTACATATCCAGCGATAACAAAAGAACCTTTTGAAAATAAAAAAGCAGGAACTACCATTGCACCGTGTGAATTCTTAAATAAATTCTTCATTCCAAACCATAAACATCTATATTTATATGTGCTAATCATATATAAAGTTTGTTCAAAATCTAAGAGTTCAGTAGGATTAAATTTATTTTTAGCCACTTGTTCAACAGTTGAAACTGGTATATAGTTTGAAGCACACATTACTGATATATCTTCTTCAAGCCATAAACCTAATTTGATACCATCATAAATGTCAAACTTTTCAGAACTATCATATTGATAAAACCATTTCCATTTATTAGCTCTTGCAGAAAAGAAAACTACGATTGATTCACCTTTCTGAATTCGAAACTTTTCATATCCTGAATATGATTCAAGTCTATTATATGTAAATGCATTATTATCTTGTAGAAACTCAAAAAGGTTTCGAGAGTTCAATTCAGCAATTCTCATAAAGATTCTCCAACAAAAAAAGACCTGACTGGTTTTGGTTCATCTTTCAATCGAACCGTTCTTGATTTTCCAAAATATTTAGCAAAAAATCTACCAATAATTGTTGTACTTGCTTTATGGTTATCTACCCAAACTCTATAAAGAAGAGTTGCTAAACTAGAAACCAGCTCTCTTTTGGAAAATAAGATTGAACAATCTTTTTTTACAGCATCTTGAAACTCATTAAACTCCATAGTTGCATATCCTAAACCTTTAAGAGTCAAACCACCAAACTCAGGTTCTTTAGGTCTGTAATCACCCATAACAGGAGAGTTTGAATCAATCTCATTAGAGAACTCCTCAAAAATCTCTTCAATAATTCTAACAATCTCATCTTTACCTTGCGGAAGAATAGGAATATCTTTCATCTCACATTCATCAATTAAAGATTGAGTCAGATTATTTTTCCAAGAGTTTTGAATTAGATGAATCAAAACATCTTTTTTAGTATTTGTATTCATCATCGCTCTATTTCTAGTCGCATTGTTAAAAGGAGCTCGAGAGTTCCATTCTGAAATATTTCTATCTAAAAGAAATCTTTTAAATTGAGATATTTCTAAATCTGATAGAGCATAAATAGATGATGATAACTCATCAGAAAGTTTAGAAGATTGTCTAAAAAGAGATAATCGTCTATCATCAAAAGCGATTCTTAAAATATCAACAGCATTGGAAAAAATAAGATAACTTGCAAAGTTTTTAGCTTTATAAGTACTTTGGTATCTTGCATAAATTGGCAAAACAGATTCTGTTGTATAGCTTTTAATCTTATTTGAGATAGATTGACTTCGGGAATGGTCTGAAATCTCATTAAAAGCGATAAGCCGACGATTAGCTAAATCATCGTTGTAACCATTCTCTAAACTTGTATTTCCCAACTCCATCGAATTATCATCTCCAATAATTTTACTTAAAAGAAGAAGTATAGTTCCCTTTCCACTTCCTTGAGTTCCAGTAAGAATTATTGTTGTCTCATTTTTATTTCGCTGAACTAAATTTGCAAACCAATTTAAAGCGAAATCTACACCATCTTCATTCTCAAATAGATTAAAAAGAAGTTTAGATATAGGTTCAGCCATATTTGGAGCAACATTAGGATTGAAGTCAGGTTCATTGTGAATATTAAACATATTAAAAGAGGTATCTCTTTTTGAGTTTTGAATTAGACCAAAACTTTTTTTAGGTTCATAAACTGTCTGAATTGCGGGAACTCTCTCTAAATGAGAATAGGATATTGGCATACTCAAAAGGTCTTTAGCATAAAATAGAGTACCCTCTTTTTTTGACCAGTATTTCAAACTCTCTTCAGATTGAGATGTTCGATTGATAGATACAAACTGATTTACTTTTAAATCATAAGCTACAAAAACACCATCAAAAAGAACTCCATTTTGCATAATTGAGTAGATAATTTCCTCTCGTTCATCTTTTCCATTTATCTCAAAATAGCTATTTTTTAACTCTTTGAAAGTATCAAAACTGAAAATCTGTTTTGAAGATTTTCTATAATCTACCTCAGGAAAAAAAACAGTATCATCTTTTAAGTCTGAAATTTTAGGTAAGCCCGTTGCGGGACTGCCCTTTTCAGTATCATCTTTGTTATCCAGCTTTTGTGCGGATTCAAGATTTTTATCTTGAGATTTATTAGAGTTTTGAGGTAGATTTAGAACAGGAGTAGAATCTTTGCTATCTGAAATATCTTTAGAATCTATTGAAACTTCAATAATTTCTGAATCTTTATATAAAAGTTCCCCATTAAAAAGTTTTAAAATAAAGTGAGAATCTATATCTAAATCAAAAGTAACTGAACTTTTATGATGAAGAGAATCTGGTTTGTGGTCTTGAATTGTAAAAGAGAATAGGTTCTCTTTGGGTGAAATATCTAAGAGTTCAGCAAAATCATTATTAAAAAATAACATTTTACCAATAAATTTTTTAAAGCTCTTAAATCTTTTGAGCTTTTTAACTGCTATCTTTTCCGATGAAAAGGTATTTTTAACTACATTCATTTTTTAAATCCTCTGAAATATTATAAACAGGGCTCAAACTAAATAGAGGATTTAGGAAAATATAGATATAATTTCCCTATCAGCTACTTAGCTTTTGGTTGAGACCTCTATCAATCTTGCAGGACGGAAAGAGGTCTCAGATTTGTAAATAATATTTAATAACTTATTTTTTTGGATCATTTATAAATCCAAAATTAATCTTACTATTAGAATCCTTAAATCAAACTTAATAAATCTATCTATTTTAAAACAGATTCCTGATAATGCTCAAATATATTTTCAATAAATTTATAGAGAGGAATATCCAAAATGGAAGCTTCATATTTAATTTTACTAATTATCTGCTTATCCATATTGGCACACATCTTTTTTCTCTTAATCTGAATATTGGAATTCAAACCCTGTTTATCATCTATCATTAATTTAACCTTAATATAAAATAGTATATTTACAATTATAGCTTAACAGCCTTAAAATAGGTATAATTGCGGTAACTTATTTTGGAAAGTGCATTCTACTTTCCTCTGATAATCTTCATATAAATTCAAAAACTCCAAAAATTTTGTAACAGGTTTAGCTATTTTGTAACAGGTTGTAACAGGTTTGTAACAGGTTTGAGTCAAACCTGTTACAAAACGATTCTACCGATACTCCAAGCCACTTTTTTGCCAAAAAACATAGATTTGTAACAGGTTTGAGATTTTTCAAAAATTACAAATCACGACGAGATTTTTCACCTAAAATTTCACCAATTTTCTACTCAATTTTCTACCCAATTTTAAGTTTAAGTTTCAGCCACTTTTTCCAATAAATTAGAGATTAATATTCTGAAAATCTTTTAAAACATATCTAAACCTGTTACCTTGTTACAAAAGCATTCAAAACATCGATTCTATCGAAAGAAAATTTGTTACGGGTTTGAAGCAACCCGTTACACCAGTTTTTACAGCCCCGCAAAATGGGACTCTTAAACTTAAATAACTAAAATCCTCCTTTTTTTTCCTCAGGGGGTTTTCTCAAATAACTTCAAACTACCTTTTTGTTTTTCGTATTCTGATTATTGTGATTAAAGTTCAATTTGGATTCTTGAATGGATATTGGTAGAATTCTAGAAAATAAGGAGTTCAAAATGATAAAACAGATACCTCTTGTTGGAATCTTGCTTTTTTCTGGTTGTGGTCTTGCTACTCACGAAGAAATAGTAGAACAGTTTGAAGCTGAACAAGAAGCTGAGCGGTTAGCTGAAGAAAGAAAAATTGAATTAACTAAGATTAGAAATAGTCTGAAAAACAGAACCTTTGCATCGAATGGACATTCTAAAATTTATGATGAACTTTTAAATGTTAATTGGGTAGGTGATAACTCATTTACAGCGGTCTCATTTTATAAAGCAAAATTTGAATGTGAAAAATATGGTTATCGACTTCCTACGATTCAAGAGCTATTGAGAATTGTAGATTACGATAAAACTTCTGCTCCTTTTGTTTTTGATGAATTCCTACCATACATTCTAGATAAAACTTATTGGACATCCACAACTTATCATTACAACGAACAATCATCAGATAATGAAAAGCAATTTGTTGTTAGCTTTAACTCGGGAATAATCCTTGGAAATGAGCAGGATTCAAACTCTTCTGGAAAAATTTGCATTGAAGATTTTAATACTCTAAAATAGATTTTTTCCTACTTTCAAACTTTAAATGAATATATCCAAATTTCAACCTTTCATATTTTTTTTCTTACATTTTTTTATACTTTTAAGATTATTTTAAGCACTTTCTTTAAAAAAAATACACTTTTCATTTTATACTTAAAACTCCAAAAACCATTCTTCAGGTCTAACGACAATTTGCTCAAAAGTAGAATGCCCCTCCACTTTGGCAGACTGAGGTCAAGTTAGCCACAAAATTTCAAAATTTTTTCTACTCTCATATTTTTTTATTTTTCAGAAAATAGAGATAACTTTAATTACAAAATAGTTTTTAACTTTTTAAAAATATAAAATTTATATTTCACATTGTTTTTTAGGAAAATATTTATTTGAAAAATTCTTAAATATTAAATCGAAATTATCTTAAATGCAAACTATATATAATGAAAAATTCAATAATAAAAAAAGTATCACTATTGACATTTTTTCAGGTCAAGTTTAAAACTTAGTATAGAATTTTAAAATCAATAAAAAGGAAGTCAAAATGACACAAAGTAATAGTTCATTACAAGCAAGTTTCGTTAAAGCGAATCAAGAGCAAATCTCTTTAGGAATTCATGTATCTCCAAAGAATTTACAAGCCCAAAATTTTTATGAAAAATATGAGAATGGCAAAAAACTGTTAGATAAGAAATTTCCTGATAATAAAGTAGCTCGAGTCCGAGAACTTGAAAAACGATTTTTAGAATCAAAACACAATGAAGCGACTGAAATTTTAGACGGACTTTTACAAGGAGCTGATGAAAGAGATATTGCAATTTTAGACCAGTTCGTAAATGCTACTCAAATTTTTATTACACCTTTAAAAAACACGATTATCACATCTCCAAAACTTTTATCTTTTGTTGATACTGAATCTGGAGTTGTTACATCGCAAAATGGAGCAACGATTACTATTGACGAAGCTAATGACATTGTTAAAATTATTGATACTGACGGAACTTCAGAATTAGCTAACGAAACTTTATCACTTCATAAAGCAGTTGTATTTTTACAAAGCAATGGAGAACTTCGATTTAGAATTATGAAAGAGACAACTGTAATTCCTGCTGATGGTTCTTGTCCTCTTAAATCTTATGAGACAATTTACGAGGGAAACTAAGCTATAAATCTACAAAAAATTTAGTGAGTGCAGAACTTATGAAATTAATTGATGAAAGACTTTTGCCTATTCCCAATACAACAGAAGAGGGTGGCATCATTTATAATTTTGGCAAGTGGGTATTTGAATGATAACTTTTGAAGAGTTAGAAAATAGATTACTTCCAAAAGAAGCTAATGAGGGTGACACTCTGAAATGGGACGGAACAAGATGGATTGCTTGGCAAAATAAGTTTTTTATTAGCTCAATAGGGAAATCAGTTTTAATCGCGATTGATTCGTTAAATCCAAAATTTTCTATTGTACAAACATTAAAACTATTTATAAATCAAAGAGACTTAAAACTCTCTTTGAGCCAATCGACAAATATCTTTATTCAGAAGCTAATTCAGACATTTCATATAACTAAAATTTTCAAGATTGATGTTTTGGTAAAAAAGATAGAGCTCTCTTTGAGCTCATCAAAGAAAATATCTATATATGTTTTAGTTCCTGCCTATAAAATCGAACCAATAAATTTAAAAATCACTCTCACAAATCCATACAGAATAGAGAGCATAGGAAAAATCAATGTTATACAAACTTAAAAAGTATTTAGAATCTGTTCAATTTACAGAAAAGAATCTAAAAGAGGTTCTTGAATTTGCAGAAGTTAAGGATTCTCATATTCAAAGTGGGGCGGTTCAGCTAATCAAGAATGAAGAAAATGTAGTTATTAGAATTGAAGCTAGAATCGGAACCGTTGTTTTGGGCGATTATCTTTTTAGAAAGAATAATATTCTTGAAACAATGAATTCAGCAGATTTTGAAGCTAATTTTGAAAGAGTTCCTAATGAATAGTTTAGTTTTATCTCCTCAAAACACTACAAAAGTAATTAAAGTTTTTGGCGAAGATATGGAAAACTATAAATATTCTTTCACTTTAAAGACAAACTACACAGCCTCTCATATTCGAGTTTTTGAAATGTTTGATAAAAAAAACTATGCTTTTATTCCGACACATTCAGGCTATTTGGAAATTTGGAGACTTGAAGAAGATAAAGCTGTTTGGATTCAATCGTTTAATGGAGGTTCAAGCACCTATGGAAATGCTTTTTATTCCAATGGCTATGACCTAACTTCGACTTTTAATATTTTATATTTTTATAATTTGATAGTTTATCGTTCAGCTCCTGCCAAAAATAGCAATGGAGATTTTACAGGATTTAGTTCAAAGTCAAAACAAACTTCTATTTCTGCTGGTTCTCAAGCAGTTCAGAGTCGAGGTAACTTGAAATATATAAGAAAAACAGATGAAGTCTATCTTGTTTATGAATCTTACAATAGTTCTACTGCTTACGATTCAGCAATTATTTTAGCAATAGAAAAACCCGATAATGAGATGACTGTTAGAAAGCAAACTTTAGGCGAACTATTTCAAGGATTTAGATATTCTGTTAATTCAGGAGTTCGACCTCGTGGGGCAAATTGGGTTGGTTGGAATTATCCAGCTCAAGGAGTTGCTTATTCAGAGAACACAGGCTTTTTATATATAGTTTCAATCTATTCTTTGAATAAATATAATAATCTGTTGCCTACTCTAATTGCTTATGATATAGAAAATCGGAAAATAGCATTTACAAAAAGTTATGATAATACCGTTTTCTATAATGATTCTGACTATATATCAGTTGAAGCAAGTCCTCATAATTCAAATATTTTACTTGCAAGTAAAAAAGATATGGTCGCGGTAAATGGTAAAACTGGAGATGTTATAAAAAATACAAGATTCTCTTCAACAGCTGTTCTCGAAAGAGTGATAGAGCCTTACGGAGAATCTCTATTTGTAAATAAAACAGATTCAGTCCAGATTTGGGATATTGTAAATGGTAGTTTAAAATTTGTAGTAACTCCAAAAAATAGCGATGGAATTCCAGTTCCAATTAGACAATATAATTTTGGATTCTATAATAGTTCTTTTAGAAAACTTCCAGTGGATAGAAATTCAGGTGAAATTATTTTAGATGAATCTGAAACTATCGACGACACCCCGACAATTACAATTAAAGTAGGTCGAAAAGAGAAAATATCACAATCTTTTTTTATCTTAATTTCTGAGTCTGAAATACTGCCAACAGCAAAGTTTGAAGATGCTTTTTTAATGAAATTAGCTTCTAATATTGGCTCTCAACATTATAAAGATATTGAGTGGAAATTTTCAACAAATTACAATGAAACATCTAAAAATGGAGATTGGAATCCTTTAAATACTGGAACTGGCAAACTGCTCAACCCAACTAAAAATGATGGGCTAATATGCTCAAATAGTGTTAATCGAGATTCTTACATTCAGGTTACATTACCTCAACTTGAACGAGGAAAAGAATACTTTATAGCTCTTATGAGTTATTCAGAATAAAACAAAAGGAAAATTATGGATAGTTTTAGCGAAGCTAATAACGGATTGCAGATACTTTTTGCACTGGTTGGATTTATAACAACAGTTGCTGGAGGCTGGTTTATTCTTAATCAGAATAAAAAAGATATTTCAGAATTAACTGAAAATCTAAAACAATCAAATGCAAAAATTGAACATCTTGAAAAAGAGGATATTCGACTTCAAGGAACTTTTAAAAACTTGCAAGACAAAGTTGATGTCAAAAATGAACTTGTTAATTTGCAAGAGCTAATCAAATCACATCTTAAAGTTGTTTAAGAAATAAACTTTTAGATTTTTCTTACACGGTCTAAAAAAGTAATTTTAAGGAAAGTTAAAAAAAAAGGTAAGCCCATCACGGGCTTGTCTTAAAAATTAATTAAGGATATATAAAACAATGAAATTAAAATCACTTAAAAATGAAATATCAGAACTCTTTTCAGAGTCATCTCAGAACTTTTGGCGACTTGTAAGGTTAGATAAACGAGCTAATTTTTTATCTAAAAAGTTAAGAGAAAGTTATACAAAAAACAATATTTTAAAAAATAGAATTACCAAATTAGAAAGTAGATTACATATATGAGTGAAGCAGAAATTGAACGAAAACAACTAAGAGATTCGATTAATAATATTGTAGATTATAGTTCATTTAATGAATCTGAACTTATAAAATTATTAGATAAAATGTCACCTTTGTATAAAGAAATGGGAACAGTAGATTATAAAATTTATTTTGTTCAACATTTCATATCAACTGTTACAGCTGATATTGACTTTGAACTTTCCAAAACTGAAATTGAATTGAAAATAAAATCCAATATTGTAGAAATTATTGAGAGCGATTCTAATTTATTATTGAGCACAAAAAGAGGATTGTCTCGATATTTTGAGCTAAATCCAATAGTAGAAGAAACTACTTCATATGATATTAGAAGTAAGATAGAATTACACCTCAGAACAGTTGATAATTCAACTTTATCAGAACACCTATTTACTATAAAAGTAAGTAAAGAATTTGAACTCATAGCAGATTCTAGATAACGAAATGGAAATAGATTACTACGGAATCACTGAATTTTATTTAAAAACTCATAAAGAAAAAGTAAAAAAATCTATTGAAAATGAGTTTTCAGTTCAGCTCTCAAATGATGTTGAACTAAAAACTCCTAAACTTGAATTTGCCGTAATATATTTATACTCATATATAATAGACGGACTTTCACACGAAGAAATATCTGAAAAGCTCACATATCTTTTTAAAATACTTTCATATTATGATAATATGAAAGTTAAACTTAATCCTGAACTCAACCATTATGAATCTATGTATAATTTTGCAAATCAGAGAAATATTTTTTTTAAAAACAATATATATAAAGGTCCTGAAATAGAAGATGACTATTTCTATCCTGATGTAGATGATATATATTATTTTTTTGAAGATTTTTATTATATTTTTTATAAAATTGGAGAGGAAAAATTTCTTAACCTTCATTATTTATACCCAGGCTTAGATATTGAAAACTGGGAATTTTATTATTTATATGAATATGATTATTACAATATAGAAGAAAATATCAACACTACCGAGCATTTATACTTCTTCTTATATTTAATTGAAGACCCAATGTTTTTATTATTTGATTCAGAATTTAGGAAAGGTCCCGAAATAAGATTAAAACTTATTCGTAAAGTTATCGATAAATTTACAATCGAACACCCAAAAACTGCACCTGAAAATATTCTCCCAGAACTTCAAAATATAGTTCAGCAACATATTGCTTTAATTTCTAAAATAGTATCTGAAAGTGTCGATTATAAATATGATTATGATTTAGTAGTTGCTTTGTCCAAAAGAGAAATAAATGTATTGGTTTTTGATAGCAATACTCTCTATTATATTCAATGGGCAAAAGATGAAATTGCTCGTTCAGACAAAATGTATTTAGATTCTTATAACCTCGACCATTATGATTGGTTGAGCAACGATGATTTTTACAATGATTCTGATTTATACACATATTCTAGTATGGAAATGACAGCATCAGAACAGGTAAATTTTGAAGAGCGGATACTTGAAAGTTTCTACGATATAACCTTAAATGAGAATCCTATTAACTGGTCATATTTCAATAAATTTAAAGATAAATTTAAAATATATTTACTAGAACTAGACCTTTTAGCTCAAATTGAGAATAATATTCCGATAGAAACTAAACTCTTTAACTTAAACACCAGCACTGACAAATCCATATTTTCTACTCAACTTCAATATAAATATAGAGATTTAAAATTATATAAAGTTGCTTTCACTAAAAAGTTTATAGCAAAAACCATTGTCTTTTTATATCCTGAAAGAGCTGATTTAGAAATTGCACTTTGCTTGTTTTTTAACTTTGATGAATGCCCACAAAGAGAAAAGTTTGAAAATAAAGAACCTGATAATATTGAAACATTAGAAAATAAAAGAGCTAAAATTGATATTCAGTTTTTGATTGATGACGGAATAGGTAAAAAATATGATTTAAATCAACCTGAACCAGAACTTGCCGAATGGAAAAAAAATATTCCTATTGAAAACTCTGATGACTTTTCTATACCTTTTAAAGATAATCTTGAAAGCTGGAATATTGTTAGACAACAAGATGATGATTATATTCTTAGTATGGAAGTTGAAAAGAAGTTTGATAAATATGTCATTATGAAAGATAAGGAAAATCCTTTTATTCTTAGTGATGGAACTATATTATATCAAAGTTTTAAATTCCAGACTTATAAATATTTATTACATTTATACATTCCTCTATTGCCTGAATTCCCGCTACTTAACTATAAATATTGTCTTATTTATACTTTCGTAATTAATCAGAAATCATTTCTAAAAAACTATGTAAATTCGTTTGCTTATCCAAAATTAAACTTGCCAAAGACCAATATTAAAGGGTGGCAGTTCATAACATCAGAAGATATAAAAGCTATCCAATATTTTTATAATTTAAATGGCAATAATTTTAACTACCCAACATTTTTTGCATCAACTTCATACTCTCGAACTGTTATTAATCCTAAAGGAAATAGTTCAATTACAGCTCAAAACCAAAACTATCCTCGAATTACTAAGCATCAAAGAATCTACGGATATTCTTACCAAGGAACTCAGGAAAATAGTAGATTTCCATATTACCATAGCCTAGTAGATTTAGTTCTTTCTGTTGGTCACATTCCAGATATGTGTAGAGATATTGAGTATTATGAGACAGCTGAAAATGGAAATGTTGATTTTGAAGAGTATTATGAAATTGAATTTAGTGTAGCTAAAGATAACTGCCTCAAAAATAGATTTTGGCTACTTTATAAAAGACTTCAGCAAGAAATTCTTAACCTAACATATCCTGAAATCTGGGAAACTATTGACCCAACTTTATTAGAATTTGAATTTGAAGATGCAAAAATTGAACCACTTCAAAATTCTGAATCTCATCATAAAGCAGTAGATAGCTTCTTTAATTTTTATTGGGAAGATAATCCTAAACAAGTCTTTAACAGTGTAGTAGAAAATAGTTCAATGTTTATCTTAATTGATAAGTGGGAGGTAGAAACTCAAGAGTTTATTAAAGATAATTTTGAAATAACTATTTCAAATTTAGATAAAAGTAGATGTGATTATCTCGGTATTATGATAGGAGCTGAATTTGAAATTAACGATTCAAAGATGATTTTAGACAAAATGATAACTTTCTCAACTCCATTTTTAGGAGAACTTGAAAATTATTTAGATATTGAGTTTGAAATTAACGACTCAAAAATATTACTTGATTATTTCATAGTTCTCTCTGCTCCAGCTTATGAACAAACAAATACAAATCTTGAAAATCAAGATTCCAAATTTATAATAGATAACTTTTCAATTCAAGGAGAAATAAATGATAAAAGTTAAAATTTCAACAACAGAAACTCACTTTCTAATTTCATTCAAAAAAGAGTTTCCAAATATAGATATAAAGTTCAATACAGAATTAAGAAAAACTTTAGCAAATTTACAGTATGTAAATAATTTAATCCACCCTGAAATAGAAATCCCTCCAGAACAATTTGAAAATGGTTTGATGTTTGGTAGTTCTGACTTCACCTCTTCAGGAGAATCTATCGATAATATTTTAGACAAAATATTTGAAGACTTTCAAACTATTTCTTCATCTGAAAATGAAATAGATTTAGAGGATTGGGTTGGTAATTTGGATAATGGAACAGTAAAATATTTAAATCTCAATAAACCTGAAATTAGCTACGGTTCAACATTAGTTCTGAACTCTGATAAAAAATGGAGTTAATAATATGGACAGTTTAGATGAAAAGTTAGATGAAATATATTCAGAGGCTGATGACTCCGAAGATACAAGAATGACATTAGAGGAAATAACTAGAATATTTTGTAATATTTCACCTGAAGTTAAGTCAGATTTTCTAAAAAATATTTCTGAAGATACAACACCTTGTGATAAAGATGAAGAAGACAAGAAGTGCCAAAAAGAGTGCCAAGGGAAAAAAAACGATGATTATAAGAAAACTGATGCCTATCAAGATTGTTATGAAAAATGTATTGATAAAGCGGAACAGGAAAGAGTCAAAACTTCAAAATGTAAAACTAACAAAACTGTTAAAGAGCTTCTGAAAACTAAACTTACATCATTAAAACTTGATTTTGGTTTAGAGGACAATACGATTGACAAGTCAAATATTTACTGCAATAAACTAATCTCGCCTCCAAAATCGGCAAAATTGACCAAGAGCATAACTAAAAAAGATATTGCATTATTATATACTCATTTATCAAAGTACAATTCTTTAAATATCAATTTTGATAATCTTATCAAGATTATAAATATTCTCAAATCTGGTAAGTTCGATTATTCCGAAGCTGAGTTCGATGATATTTTAGAAATAGTTATTAAAAATATTGAAAATATTATTACAGCTCAACAAAAAGAGTTAAAAGTTAAGAGTTCAGAACTTGTAAGAATAAATAAGTTGATGTCCTATTTAGTCAAGAACACTTCAAATAAAGAAATCAAAGATGATTACAACAAAGAAAAAAAGAAAGAAAAAATATCTGAAGCCAATATGAGGCGACGAGCAGGAAATTTTCAAGTTGCTAAATCAAAAACAGACCCTGAAAAAGTTATTCCAAAGAAACGAAAAAATGTTTTAAGAAAAAGAAAGAAAATTAAATCTATCAAATTACTTAAACTTATTGACAAATTAGATTATGTTACCGACATTACAAAGCTATTAGCAAAAGTCCCGAAATATCTAAATAAAATAAGGTTTATAACTAAAATCCCCTCGCCTGCAAAAATTGTAGTTCAGATAGTTTTAGAAATATTAGGTAGTTTTGTTAAAGATTATACTCTTGAAAGACTTGAAGAATTCTTTGCTGAACAGTTGGCAGATATTGAAGAAGCAAAAGAGGGTATGATTGAACTTTTAGAAAACAATGTTTTACTGGAGGAATATGAAGAGTTTATAAATGAAAATGCCGATGTTTTGGAAATTGCAACAAATAGCTATAATTATGCAAAAGATGGTTTGGAGCAGTAAAATGACTGCCCCAAATTTATAGAAAAATTCTAATACCCGAAGTCATCTCTATATTTACGAACTGTTTTAACACCAACTTTGGAGACTTCTGAAACCGATTTCGGTGTTATCTTATCACCTGTCATATTTAAAAGTTGTACAGCAGTAAGTATTTTCTCTTTAACTTCTTTAACTCTATTTTCATTAGCAACTAAACCTGCTTTAGCAGTATTTCTTTTTTTACTGGAGAGCTTTAATTTTAAATCTGAATTTTCCTTTTTTAAATCTAAAATTTCTTGTCTTAACTTTAAAACTTCTTGAGAATCGATAGAATTTTGAGGTAAGCCAACGGGCATATCCTTTTGTTCAGCGATTTCTCTTTTAACATCTTGTTTGACAATAGAAATCAACTTCTCTTTATTTATCTCTTCTGCTAAAAATCTCATATCATATTTCATTCTTGCCCACTCAACAGATTCAAACGAGCCGTCATTTTCTTTGAATGTAAGAATTCTCTTTGCAATATCTAAAATATCAGATTCAATTTCGCTATTAGGTCTAAGTTCTAAAGAATCTAAGGTTTTAGAACTTAGATTTTGTTTTTGAGTTACATTAGAATCTGCCTCAGGAAAAAAAACAGTATCATCTTTTAAGTCTGAAATTTTAGGTAAGCCCGTTACGGGACTGCCCTTTTCAGTATCATCTTTTAAGTCTGAAATTTTAGGTAAGCCCGTTGCGGGACTGCCCTTTTCAGTATCATCTTT
>Ga0256826_1001396_pt1 | contig 15011 bp, 17 predicted proteins | sample CV79metaG_FD_185975 | JGI IMG/M metagenome (GOLD analysis project Ga0256826, IMG submission 185975) | Hydrothermal vent microbial communities from East Pacific Rise, Pacific Ocean - CV79 | ecosystem: Environmental > Aquatic > Marine > Hydrothermal vents | place: Pacific Ocean: East Pacific Rise...
AAATATTATTATTACAGCATTACTACTTAGTGGTAGTTTAATGGCAGCAGATAGTGCACAGGTAGCTAACGAAAGTAGCTTTGCAGCAGATATAGATGGAGCAGCATACTACAAGCAACATTGTGCGCTATGCCATGGTGCACGCGGTGAAAAAAGTCCTGCCAAAGGAATCACTCCATTAGCAGGTAGAGATGCTACAAGATTGGCTCTTACCATAAGAGCTTATAGAGATCAAGATAAGGGCATTGGTACTTATACTATGCACAAGAGTAGTGAGATCATGAAACTAGAGACAATTAACGTTTCAGACAGACATATTGAAGCTCTTGCTAAATATATTAGTAGTTTATAGCTTCTTACCTATGCCTAAATATTTTAGGCATAGAAAATTTACTTTGCTTCAAGCTTGCAAGGTGGAGATAAAGTTTTACTATGATTTTTACTCTTGTTTAAGTTCTGCTTCATCTAGAATAGAAAGAAATCCACTCTCTTCTCTCGAGCCTCTATCTTCATGAAATATTTTACCTTCACTTGTTACAAAGTAGTGTCTTGGTACCCCTTGTGTCGCAAACTTAGCGGGTATAACATGTTGATCTCTTGAGAGGTATACAGGAATGTACTCTTCATTCAATCTTTTTATAACAGATTGTTTTGAAAGTGCTTTCTTTTTAAGCAGTACACAAAACCTACAATCATCTGCACCAATAAATATATAGATATCTTTATGTTCAAGTTTGGCCTTTTTTAAAGCATCGTTGTAATTGTGTAGCCACTTGATCTCACTTGCTAACAGTGATGATACAAAAAGAGCGAGTAATAGGATTTTTTTCATATGCTATTTTACACATTAAATTATTAAGGATAGCTCTAAAAACCTGAGTAACATCTCGTATAAAGTGAATACAAATTCCATATATATTTTTAATATGGTGACATTAACAATATGATCTACTTTGTCTCTTTATTGAATAAAAATTTCAATCTGAAGAATAGTATTTAAATCATATATTTTAAAGACAACTTAAGATAATAAATTATTATGTTATTGTTGAAAAAGATTAGATATGTTTGTATATACTTTAAGCACTCGTTCCCTCTAAAAAGATCTGAGTTCATCAGAAATATACGATCTATTTAGAGAGGTCAAAAAACAACAAAGGTACTTACATATGTTACACCCACCAATAGTTCACTTCGCAATCGTCTTACCCCTTGTAGCTTTAGTTTTCTCTCTTATCTATCTTGTTAAAAGAGATGCATCAATGTCAAAAATATCATCTCGTATGACGCTATTAGCTGCTATTGCAATGGCAGCCGCATGGTACACTGGAGATCAAGCTGGACCTGAGATCTTTAACTTTCTTAGTCCAGAAGGTAAAGAAGAGTTACTTGAGCATAAAGCACTTGGTCTCTACTTGGCCATTGCAATGGGCGTGATCGCAGTGATCAAGATGGTAGGTTGCTACATGAAAAAGTTTGTTATAGAGGCTCTTGCTATTGTCTTGTTACTCGGTGCTACAGTTGTTACTTTTGTACAAGGTAAAGATGGTGGAGAGATCGTTTATAACCACGGTATGCCATTTAAATCTTATAAAATTGAAAGCAGTTTAAAAAATGCGGTAGCTGAAGCAGATGATGCAGATGAAGATTCAGATAAAGTTGAAATCTATGAAGATGCTATGGATAACATCAGTATGTTTAGTGAAAAAGTAGATAAGGTTTATGGTAATGAGCCTAAAACAGAAGATGAGGACGAAGAGGAAGATGAGGACGAGTAGTAAACTTGAGTCTCCTATGAGACTCACATATTACACTCTTTTCTAACCTAAGACTTCTTTCTATTAGTATGATACGCTTTAAGCGAATCATACGTCTCTTTGTACCAATCTTAACTTTTACATCATCTAGACGCTCCTTTTAAGAACAAACTTACATGTTCGCTGACCTTAGTCTTCACAACAAAACACCTATACAATAAAGATACAAAAAGTAATACATCTTTAAATATTTTTACACTACGATGAGTACATTTTCAGTGTCTGTCTTCAATATTTTATAAACAAATTAATCTAAAATATTAAAATTAATTCTATATGATCATAGTATTATTTTCCCATGGTTACGATGTTTTATCGATAAATAGTAGTACACATTATAAAAATTATTATTATATATTTTCATTCTATTTAAATTTTAAATATCCATAAATCTAGGTGTTACAATAGAGAATATGGTTAAGCTTAAATCTATCAAAAAGATAACACATATAAGTAATATTATGATAAAATCTTGATAAATTTAAGGAGTCAAAATGATACATAGTATTAAAATGAGTATTGCAGCATTAATTGCTGCATTTGTGATGAGTGGCTGTACGGCGATGGATTTAGGTACAACTTTTATGGGATTCGATGAAGATACACAAAAGGCGTACGCAGGTATGATGGATATCGTTAAAGAGACAGGTGATCCAGCTCAAGCAATGATGAAAGAGTGGTTGATCACTGATGATGAGTTAACTGAAGAAGATATCTTTGATGAGATGAAAGATCTTGCTGGTGAGTACAACATGAGATTTGTTGGCGAAAAAAACATGTTCAGACTTATCGATGTTGAGATGAAAAAGTACAAAGAAGAAGGTGTTAAAAATATCGTTGTTCACGCAAGAATTGCTGAATTTTGTTCTTTAAGTATTGCTAAAGAGATGTTAAACAAGTCTCGTTATTATGGTGGGTTCATGCCATGTCGTGTTATTTATGTTGAATACGAAGATGGTAGAAGATATCTAATATCAATGGACATGACACTTGCTATTTACGGCGGTACTGATAAAATGCCACTTGGTTCATTACTACCAAAAATGCAAGATGTTCAAACTGCAATGGAAGGAATTCCTTTGAAAGCAGCTGGTTATGATACACAAGAAGAAGCTGACAAAGCAATGGTTAAATTCTATACTGATAATGGTATTAACGAAAGAATGCCAATTATCGAAGAATAATTTTATTCTTGTCTCACCACGCTGTGGTGAGGCACTTCTCAACTACATATAACTTACCCCACACATATTACAATTAAATAACATCACAAAAAAGCTTTTAGCATAACATTATAAACCCAATCAATCATCTGATTACTCAATAAACTTTATATTCAACAATGAGCTACGCTAAGAGGCCTATTAACAGACTATTAATATAATATGAACCTAAAGTATACCTATTACAAAAGTCTACGCTAGAGCTTCTCTATTGGACTAATAAACTGTTTTGATGTAAGGTACACTATTTACTCTTATGTTCTATAACACTATAAATCAATCTATCATCTATATAGTTTGAAAAGTCTGCAATAACACACCATCAATGAACTACTTTGTTTCTCATTTTATCGATACTAGTAAAGAGAGTGGAGTACTAAATTATGATTATATTTTTTGTGTAACGTACTTAAAAAGAGGTTATTTTGTATGGAAAGATTTTGTTTTGAGAGTTTGTGTGGCAACACTCAGTTGCTGCACACTACTTGTACTATCTCTAGTACAAACTATTTGTTGTTTTTGAACATATCAGCATATAAAGCATCTGCCCAATCATATACTGAACTACCATTGACCAAACCATCTTTTTTCCAATCTTCGCTAGAAAGTGTTTCATTAAAACTAAAAGATTTGTCAGTTTTATTATAAGCATATTGTGTATAGATATAGATAGCACGCTCTGGCTCTGTAGAAATAACTGAAAAACATGTCGTTGTAGGTGATTGCCACTTCAAAGGGGTAGACTTATTGATCTTTTGAGCTAGAAGCTGAGCAAAAAATTGTCCCTCTGAATTTGACGTATTACCAGACTTAGAAAAGCCCATTGGTCTTGAGTCACCTGTAATGAAAATGTCTTTCTCACCCATAACTTCATATGTCAGAGGATTAATATCACCTTCTAGCATATTCTTAGCATCTTTAGCAATACCTGCTCGCTCAAGAATCTTTGCACCTCTAACATGTGGATAAAATGCCGCATCTTCAAAACTGATCTCTTCAAATTCAGTTTCAACAACCTTATCCTCAAGGTTAATACTCTCAATTTTCGTATTAGGACGATAATCAATATAATCTGCATACAGTTCATCAAAAGCAGACTGAAAACCTTGTTTTTTAATGGTAATCGCATTGTTTTCATCAAGCAAAATCACTTTTGCTTTAAGCTTATTCTGTTTAAAATAGTCTGCAATAATACAGGCTCTTTCATATGGTGCAGGCAGACATCTATAGTTACCACTTGGTACCGTCAAAATAAAATTACCACCCTTAAAGTTCTTAATCTTATTTTTAAGTGTTAAATGTTCTGAACCAGGGATGAATCCGGCTGGGTACTCTTGTCTAAGTCTGGTTTCAAAAGCGATATCATCAGTCCAACGTGAGTAATCATAATCAATTCCTGGAGCAAAGACTAAGTAGTCAAAATCTATATCCCCATCGCTTGTATGTAAGGTACGATTTTTCTTGTCAAGCCCCGTTGCAGTTGCGTGAAAGTAAGTGTAGTTGTTTTCTCTTGCTGCTTGCAGATAATCATGTGTAAGATACTCTAAGTCAACCTTATCAACCAACCACAAGTTGCTCATAGGACAAGAGATAAACTCTTGTCTTTGTTCAACTAAGATGATATCTGCAGTAGGTGCAAATAACTTGGTATATTTTGCAATACTCAACCCTGACCATCCGCCACCAACAACTACAACTCGTGGTCCCTTAGCATCAGGTAGTGCAGCCATAACATCTTTCTTTGGTTGAGTTAATTTTGTTGGCGTTGCAGTCGTTGCTTTTGCGCACCCGCTAATAGCTGTTGTAGTCGCCATTACAGCCGATATTTGTAAAGCTTTTCTTCTTGATATTGCCATGTAAATTCCCTCTTTTGTCAGTTACTATTCAGTTACTTCGGTAACAACTCTTACCATAAGCTTTTGTGCATCAATAAGTGCTTTTCTTGATGCTTCATCTTTGATATCTAAAGAACTAATCCAGTTATATACTGATGGGAATGCCATATGGATATTGCGAGAGCCTTTCTCTTTATACATATAGAATGTACATGGGCCATAAGCACCTGCTTCTGGATGTGTTTTAGAGACAGGAAAGATAACAGGTAGTTTACAGATTGAGTATGCATCAAAAAAGTCATACTTTTCATAGCCAGCTTCTTTAAATTCGTCACCAAGTTTATTAAAACCTGCAATAATAAAGCCAACAGTTTCAAGTGAGCTTTCAAGTTCTTCTTGGATGCCATCTAACTCTTCATCAATATCGGTCCCATCTTCAAGCTCCATCTCATATGTAAATCTTGTAACTAATTTACCTTCAGGCTTCAGTGTTTGATACGATGTTTTTTCAAAATACCCATTTGGAAGTGCTTTAGCCAGTGTTTTTTTAATAAGATTACTATAGGCAATCATATGCTTGTTTGTAGCAGGAATACCCGTAGTTTTTGCCATTCCATCTAAAGAGAGTGATGCAATAGAGATATCGTTCGAACCATTGTGCATGTAAATAGACATACTTAATGGCGCAAATAGTGCTGCATCTGGAGAGATCTTAACCAATTCAAGAACCATATCTTTTTTGTATAGCGTAAACAGGTGATACATCTTATCATTTGTCTTTTGAAATTTTGACTTGAATGCAATATTCATATCATTATTTCCTGAGATTAAAAAGCCAGCATCTTCAAAAACTTTTTCGATCGAAGCTCCCGTTATTTTACCCTTAGAGTTGTCAGTTGTATAGATTTGAACATCTTGTGTAGCACTCGCTGCTACTGCTGTTGTTAACATAAACGCTGTCAGTAAGCTTTTCATAGATAATTTCATGATGATTCCTTTTTGGTTAGAGATTTAGTGTTGATTTAGAAGATAAATATTATCACTCTTATGTATTGTTCCCGCTGTGATGACTTTGGCAAAAATCCCTCTGTCATCTTTAAGAAGTCCAGGCAGTGCTGCATTGACTTTAGCGAGACCATTACATAAGGTACAGTTTTGAGAAATCTCAAGCATAAGATCTCCAATTTTTATTCTAGAGCCTGGTTTTAAATGATAAGGGTTGTAATCTATAAGTAGGTTTTCGCCCAAAGCGCTATAGCTTATATCAATGCCATTGTCTTTTGCTAATTTATAACTATCTAGGGAGGCTATTAGAACAGATCTATCTGTATCTTTATTATAATATTTATCTTCTAGAACACCCTTAGGGTCAAGGGTTAACGTGGTTGTTTTTACTCTACCATCACTGGTAGAGTAAAACATTTCTATTACATTTCCAACTTGAAGTAATGTCATAGAATGTGACTATTCTTCGTCTTCTTCGTCTTCATCAGGTTCTTCATACATTTCAAGCTCTTCATAAGCTCTGTATACATTACCTGGACTCAGAAGATAATACAGGTCTTTATCTCTATACTCTTCAAGAGTAACGACCTTAGTGATATCACCTTGCTCAACTTCATCTTCAATTGCTTGAAGAACTCTTACTTTAATAAAGTCAAAGTATTGAACAGCCTCATCAGCACCGTGGTTGTTAACAATAAAACCATGTCCTGGAACAATATTGTTCCAATCTCTTGCATTTATCATCTCTAACGCTGGGATTTGACCTTCTGGTTCGCCCTCATCATTAAGTGCTAATACTTGACCATCTCTGTTCGATGTAACTCTACCGTTCATAACTAGGTCACCAACCAAGACAACTTTATCATCCGGAAGATACAAGAAAAAGTCTTCTTCAGAGTGTGAATACCCTGCATTAACATATTCTAGTTTAACACCAGCGAACTCATAATGAGTCACTTTTTCGTGTGGTGTTTCATCTACAGGAAGAAGTACAGTTCCTCTGATTGCATTTTGGTAAAGTGCCTTTACCATTCTTGTTTGCATACCAGGATAATCGTGTACTTCACCAGTCTTTTCATCTTTAAAGTTGATTCTTGGTCCATAATAGTTCACATTAATAGCATGTGGTCCTATAATATGAGTACCGAATGTCTCTTTAAAGTAGTTGTTTCCTAACCAGTGATCATCATGCTCATGACTAACCAACTCATGTGTTACAGGCATATCAGCAATTTTTCTGATTTCTGCATAAGCTTGCTTAGCATAGTTGTACGAAGGACCACTATCCCATGCAATCCAAGCGCCATTACCTTTAATGTAACAAATGTTAGACATTGAACCAGCATTATCTTTAGTTGGCATATCCATCTCACCGAAGAAACAGTAAACTCTTTCACTGATCTGAACTGGCTTTAAGTTATAGTCCCACTCTGGTCCACCACCAACACGATTTGTTTTTTGAAAATCGTAAAGAATGAAGTTACCATCACGGTCTAGTTTACTAGGGTTATCAACTTTTATACTTTTATTACCAACAAAAGGCAATGCAAATGCAAATGCCACTAATGATAATAATATAATTAATTTAGTTTTCATAAAAACCCTTATTTAATTTTTTTCTTACCTGTTTGAGTTTTACCATTGTTGTCAGTTGTAGTAAATTCGATTGTATCACCTTTACCAGCGCCAGTGAAAGAAAACTTAAGTAGTGGGTTTTCAGACATGAAACCACTTGTATCAGCTTCAAATACTGTCTTACCGCCAACAGTTGCTACGATTCTTTTGATGTATTCAACATCAATCTGCTTCTTAATAGCCTCTTCTTTATCAGCCATTAAGCTTGTAAACATTGCTTTTACGTGAACAGCACCTTTTTTCTCTTTTGCTTTGATTTTGAATTTCTTAGCCATCTTTTTTCCTTTATGTTTTATTCTATTTTTCTAACTTTTGCATTGCTGGGGTTGGATCAACCTCCACAACCACCGATTGATACATCGATCTCTTTACTAGTACTTAATAGTTTTCCATCTCTAGTCTTAGCAACAATAGTTACAAATGCAGTTTGTCTCATCTTAATTCTAAAAGAGTAATCTACTTTTTGACCTGCAGGTACTGAGAAGACTACAGTAGCACTTCTTGGGTTTGCATCTTGGAAAAGAGCGATTGTTTCAATATCAAGCTTACTCTTAAGAGTAATAGGAATAGATCCACCATTTTCAGCTAGCTTAGGTGCTTTAAAAGTGATTGCATCAGTTTTAGTTGGTGTTGCACCAAACATCTTTTTGATTGCGTCAGCTGATTTCTCAGCTTCCCATGCGCCTGGCTTATCTTTTCTAAAGTTTGCCGCTTGTAGATCCATTGTTGGTGCAACCACTGCAGCACATGCTGCAAGACCTACGCCCATAAATTTTCTTCTATCCATTTTATTTTCCTTTTTTATAGAATTAACTAGAGCAATTCTAGTGTTATTTACTTGAATTTACCATAAATTCAACGATTTCTTTCATGTCTGCATCTGAAAGGTCCATATTGCCACCTTTTGCAGGCATTCCGCCTGTTCCGTTGATAGCATTTGATAGAACTGCATCGAAACCTTTTTCCATTACGTCAGCCCAACTATGCGCATCTCCAACAGCTGGAGCACCCATATTGTCATTAGCATGGCAAAGTTTACAAGATGTGTCATACATCTTTTCACCCTTAGAAACAACTTTATTTGCCACTTCTGGTGGTAAATCTTTAGCATATGCATATGGAGGTTTAACATCTGTCATCTCGTATTTGATCTTAACAACAGCAGCTTCAGTTTTACCATCAATTCCACCTAGATCTTTACAATCAGTCATACATCTTGTACCTGCACCAATATTTTTAGCGCGATCAGCAAAAAATGCTTTAACATCAGCTGGACCAGTTGGACCATCAATATTTGGATAGAAGCCGTGTCTATTTGGAAGAACTACCTTCTTTAACTTTTCAGCATCAAGAACATACTCTTCATCCATCTCTTCACCATCAATCGTAATACCATTTTGAGCCAAAATATAAGCAGTAATAGCATATGTTTCACTATCTGTTAAACTTTTTGGATGTGCATATGGCATTGCATCTCTAATATATGTAAATAGAGTAGTAGCTACTGGCCAATATGTACCAACTGTTCTCTTTGGTGCATCTGTCTTTCCATATTCTCTCTGATTCTTTAGAGTAATAACAATGCCATTTTCATCTTTATCTTGATTACCACCAGCAAGTTGTGGATAACCATGTCCACCACCACCGAAGTCACCGTGACAAGATGCACATTGCTCTTCGTAAAGTTCATCACCAAGTTCAACTGATCCAGAACCTTCTGGTAAGCCTGTACCATCTGGTAGTGCATCAATATCCCATGCTTTGATCTCGTTTGCTGTTGGTGTTCTACCAAACATAACGCCTTTAGTGCTTTGCGTATTATACGCATATGCACTTTCTTGACCATTTGCTTTTACGTACGTAACACCACCATCAATAGCAGTTTTATTTTTAATATTATATGTACCAACTGTGCTTGGTGCACCAGCTGATGAAGAAGCACTACTAGTAGCAGAACCACCCATACAACCTGACATAAATAGAGCAGAAGCAGCGAAAACTGAAGTTCCAATCAATATTGATTTACGATCTAACTTGAACATTTGTAACCCCTCCTTTTGCATCTACAGCCCATGTACAGATAGCATTTCTATGATAAACACCCTCTACACCAACAACTTTTTTCTCTTGATTAACTGTTGGTTGAACATTATCACTATCGTCATAAGAACGACTTTGAAGTAACAATGGCTTACCTTCGTATTTGTACATGTAAGAGAATCTTGTCCATGCTTTTGGAAGTACTAGACCTTTGAGGTTTGCCTCTGTCCAGTTTTTACCACCATCAAAGCTCACATCAACACCTCTAATCGTTCCGTGTCCACTCCATGCAAGACCTTCAATTTCGACTAAATCGCCAACTTTAAGGTCTGACCATGGTTTTTCTGGACATGGTGATGTAATAACTGAGTTTACTTCATTCGCATAGAAATGCTGAATCGCTTTTCCACTTGCAGTCAGTGCAGTATACTTAGAAGTCTCTTCTTTTGCATACCACGGCTTATCACCAAACTCTAATCTTTTTAGCCATTTAACACAAAGGTTAGCTTCCCAACCTGGTGCCATTAGACGAACTGGATAACCCTGCTCATCACGAAGCGCTTCACCATTTTGTGCATAAACGATCATAACATCATCAAGAACTTTTTCAATAGGTAGTGTTCTACTCATTTCTGAACCATCACTACCTTCTGCAAGCATCCACTTAGCTTCAGGCTTTAGACCTAGTTCATTAAGAATAGTACTTAGACGAACACCTGTCCACTCAGAACAACTCATCATACCTTTTACAAATTGTAAAGTGCCAAATTGTGGTCCTTTCCATTCTGCAGCACTATTTGATGGGCACTCTAGGAATAAGATTTTGCTTTCACTTGGGTATCTTTTTAATTCGTCTAAAGTTAGAACAATAGGCTTCTCAACAAGACCATGAATCATTAATCTGTATTCGTTTGGATCAACATGAGCTACACCATTATGAGTACGAGTAAAATGTAGACCATTTGGTACAATAATTCCATTTAGCTCATGTAATGGCGTCATAGAGATTGCAGCATGCATGTCTCCACCTGAAGACATTAATGAAGATGTTCTTCTTACTACATTATGCTCATACAACGACGGCATTCCATATGGATTGTAGTTACACTCATCTCCTAAGGTAGTCCCCCATTTAGGGTGATGCATAATATTTTTGTCATCGCCAAGTAGTGCGCCTGGCGTTAAAATACCAGCAGCAGCTACAGCACTGACTGATGCTGTTTTTTTAAAAAAATCTCTTCTGCTAACAGATGTAGATTCTTTCATATGTGATTTTTCGTCCACATTTTCTCCTCATATAAATTGCTTTCGCTTAAAATATGATAACTTCGTATCACAAAGTTATCATATATGAAAGGAAATTATACCATTGTGTATAGTTTAATTGCTTATTAAAAATCACTAATGTAAAGATATAGAGACTTTTATATCTATTAGTTACCAACAGAAACATAGATTTAAGTATAAACCTTGTGCATATTGCTAAGAATAACAATAATGCGCACTAATAATTGAGAAATATTCAAACAATAAAAGGTTTAACGAGGGTCTATATTTAGGGAAAGTTTAAAGAGAGGATTCAGTAATTAAATTACTGAATTTTTATAGATATTGTTAAATTTAAAATTATATTTACTTACTATCGGATTTTTTTTCAAATAGTCCCATGATAAAATCTATCACTTTTCTCAAAATCAAAATTACTGCATATACAATAAAAGCATACAAAAAGGGATGTGTAAAATTTTCTTTGTCTTCCATCGCTTGAAATCTAGCAAATGGCTCACTTAATAGATCGATATGCATAATAAGCGCTAACACAAAAAGTGTTAATATATAAATAAAGATCTCTTTTTTTAAAATATTTTTAAACTTCATCTTCAATAACTTCATTTTTTAATTCAATTATAAGCTCTTGACGTTTTCCCATCAAATTTCTAACAATTTCTTTTCCTACATCTTCTCTATCTTGCCAATCAGACTCTTCAATTATATTAAAAAGATTTTTAAAATAATCATAGTGAATATCACCACTAGTTAGTTTAAAGAAGAAATATCTTCTGAAACTCGTTTCATTTATATCGCAAATAGCAAATTTTTTACCTATACTTTCTGGATAGATCTCTTCTTTAATCCAATTAAGAAAAAAATCTGATTCCATAAACCAATTATATAGGTGTAAATCAACAGGCTTCAAAAGCTCATAAGTTTTAGATTGCTCATCATTTAGATCTAATTGATATATATTTTCATCGAGTTCAAAATTGTCTAGTTCCTCATTATAGGTAACTAATTGAAATTTAATTTGCATGTTTTAATCCTTGGTAAAATTGAGGGAGGGGTGAAAATAGAAGAGAGAGGGAAAAACCCTCTTTAGATATTATGCTCTACCAGTAGCAAGCATACCATACATTGTCATAGGTTTAAGTGCATAAACTTTCATCAACCACCACATCCATCTTTCTACAGTTGGATCTAATGGGAAAGAAGGTGTTGGCTTAACACTCCAGTCAAACTCAGCAAGCATAACTGTTCCAATATCTGTGATTAATGGACAAACAGTATAACCTGCATACTTAGCTGGAAGTTTTTTACCTTGCATTTGTGCAATCAAGTTATCTACAAGAACTTTATACTGCTTTCTTACAGATCCACCAGTTTTACCCATTGGTACTTGAGCAACATCACCAATAGCATAAATATTTTTATACTGGAAGTGTTGTAAAGTCTCTTTATTAACTGGTACCCAACCTGCAGCTGAACCAACATCAGACTCTCTTACTTCTCTTGGAGCAATTGCTGCAGGAGCGATATGTAAAAAGTCATAAGGAACTTCTACTTTTTCGTGCTTAGGAATAACTTCATACTCATTCATGATTGGATCCCAAGGACCCTTTTCTTGCCATTTTGCATCAAAAACAGCAATTTTATTCTCTTTTTGTACTTCGATCAGGTTATGTCTGTAGTTCCACTTGAAACCTTCTCTTTTAAATTGACCAAGAACAGCATCGTGATATTCAGGAATACCAAACATTGCACCACCATTTGTGTAGAAGATCAATTCAGCATTGTCTTTAGCACCGGCTTCTTTAAGTCTTGCATTTGTAAGATACATAATCTTTTTTGGAGCACCACCACACTTGATAGGTGTATTTGGGTGTGTAAATAAAAATTTAACTTTCTTACCAGACTTAGCATCTGCAATCTTCTTTTGCATGATTTCCCATGTTCTAGTTGCGCCTTCAGCTGTATAAATAGAACAGATATCATCACCTAATGCATCAAGTAGTTTAGTGTTATCACCTGCAGAATAAGCACGTCCTGCTTCTTCTAGACCTCTAATTCTTTCGAAATCCATTTGTAGGCCAGTTGCCATGATCAAGTAGTCATACTCAATGTCTTGACCCTTAGCAGTTGTCACATAATTCTTTTGAGGATTAAAACCTATTACTTTATCTTCAATAAGTTTAACACCATCTGGAACAAAGTCATCTCTATTAAATTTAATATCCTCGATATCCCATAGACCACCAGCAACCAATGTTTGACCAGGCTGATAAGAGACAGAAAGTTTCTCTGGCTCAATTACTGTAATATCTGGGTTTGAAAGCTTTAAAGTTAATCTTCTAGCAGTACTCATACCTGCAAGACCACCACCAACAATAAGGATTCTACCCTTAGCATCAGATTTTACAACTTCCTCTTCAGAAGCTTGAGCACCAGTAGCACCCATCATAAAGCTAGCACTAGAGATACCAGCTAACTTCATAGCATCTCTTCTACTAATACCTTTAGCAGCTAGGTCTTTATCCATTTCGAGTAACATTTTGTTAAGGTATTTATTATCCATATTTATCCTTTAATTATAATCTGAATCTATTTTAGACTATTGACATATTTTGCAACAGCGTCAAGTTCAGCCCAAGATAAGTCTTTTGTCGCACTTCTCATTAAAGCACCATAACCCGTTTTATTAACAGGACCATAGTCTTTATCAGCGATACCACCTCTATACTCTTGTAGCTCTTTGTTTAATTTAGCAACATCCCAGCCAGCAATTGGAGCGTACTTAATATCTTTTGCTGAACCTTCGAAACTTGTTTTTTGACCTACATCACCATGACAGCTTGCACATTGTCTTTGATATATCACTTGACCATTTGCAGGCAATAATAGACCTGATCTGTAAACTGAAGCACTATCAGCTGCAAATAAAGTAATATTTGCAAATAGTACTGAAAGAATAATTCTTTTCATTTTCTGACCTCACATTTTTTTATTAAAAGAGTATAATCTTAAATTTCTTAAAATAGTATACATACGTTCCAATATCCTTACCATTTTATACAATGTGTTACTTTTTTATCACAAAATAATCTTTATTTTTCTAGATATATGATGTTGATTCTGTATATTAAATACATTAGTAACTATTTTTAAAACTGTTTTCTAGATTTTTTGACGATTCCAAGGAGAACAAATAAGTTACCATCATCCTCAATACAAAAGCTTACTGTGTAGTTTTCAAACTCCAGATCTTTAATATTTTCATCATCAAAGAAAATAGATTTTTTATATTTTTTAGCTTTTGTATGTATATTTATAATAAGCGTATCAAGATACATCTTAACTTTTTTTGCAACTGCTATATCATCTACTGTCAAAGGCTCCAAGATTTTCTTCAACTGTTCTTCGTATAATTTCGAACATAAAATTTCCATTATTCGCCCTTCTCTTGTAACCAGTTATCCAAGTGTGTCATACTTTCATAATATGGTATAAAACCTTCTGGCTTATCTTTATAGTCTTGTAATGACTCATGAAGTACATCTTTGTTTTCTTTGAAGTTATCATTTAATACAATCACTTTGTCAGTAGGCAACATTTTAATCAACTCATCTACAAAGTCATCTTCTACTTGAATATATACTGTTTTCAAATTTCCATCCTATCTCTATATTAGTACCGAAGTTTAACATAAAATCTTACCAGCCCAAAAGATACTCTATGTGTAGTTCTACTCATGATACAAAAGGAGATCAATCTTTAATTTTGTATGAGTAAAGTAGCAATAAATAGAGAGGGAATCGATACCATAGCCGCCAGTTATATAACAATGAAGTTTATGAATGATTTCAAAGTTGAAGTTAATTAAATCTGAGAACTAGTACCCGAGGGGGCAGACCCGATATGCCATAAAAAAGGAGACCAACGTCTCGTTTTATATGGATAAAGTAGACATAGATAAAGAGCAAAGCGATACATAGCCGCCGGTTATATAGCAATAAAGTTTATAATGTAAGTAAAATGTATTAGTGATTTAAAATTGAAGTTAATCCGAGAACTAGGCGGCGACCTACTTTCACACACCTGAAAGGTGCAATATCATCAGCGATGAGGGGCTTAGCTTCTGGGTTCGGAATGGAGCCAGGCGTTTCCCCCTCTCTATAGCCACC
>Ga0256826_1001397_pt1 | contig 15011 bp, 14 predicted proteins | sample CV79metaG_FD_185975 | JGI IMG/M metagenome (GOLD analysis project Ga0256826, IMG submission 185975) | Hydrothermal vent microbial communities from East Pacific Rise, Pacific Ocean - CV79 | ecosystem: Environmental > Aquatic > Marine > Hydrothermal vents | place: Pacific Ocean: East Pacific Rise...
CCTTAACTCTCTTTTTCCCTTGAAGTTCAGCCCAACGGCCGTTTCCGTCCATAATTATTGCGATATGTTTTGCTTGATTCATTAGAGTGTCTCTTCTATTTTTTTAGCATTGTTTAGTATCTTAAAACTAAGACTTAGCTTGTCATCTTGGGGGAGTAAAACATTGTTATCTTTAGTAATAAACTCAACACTATTTCTATCTGTTCCAAAGCTAGATGAATCCTCAAGAAGGTTCATACAAACAGCATCAAGATGTTTGTTTTTTAGCATATTTGTAGCGTTTGAACTGGCGTTTGCTTTATCCATTTCAGCTTTAAATCCAACTACTGTGATACCAGTTTTATCAATACTCTTTAAAATATCAACATTTTGTTTTAAACCTAGTTCCCACTTTTCACCTAAAATATCTTTTTTAAGTTTTCCATCTTGAGCAAACGCTGGAATATAGTCACTCACAGCAGCTGCCATAAATAGGTAGGGCTTTTTTTGTATAAGGTGAATATGCTCATCACGAACTAGAGTAGCTTTAGAGAGCTTTCCTTTCTTTGCAATACGAATCGAGTCTGTTAGGTACTCTAGCATTTCAGATGAACTTTCAACATCAAGAGTGTAAATTTCAGAAGGTAATTCTGAATCAAACTTTGAACTAATGAGATTTACATCTGCACCTAAACAGTAAAGAGCTGTAGCTAAGGATGATGCCATTTTTCCACTAGAAAAATTAGAGATAAAACGAACATCATCTATTTTTTCTATAGTTCCCCCACCTGTAACTATGACACGTCTATCCGTCCAAAACTCATCTTTTAAAAGCTCTCGTGATGTAGCCCAAAAAATATCTAGTGGCTCAGCCATAGCACCATCACCTACAGTTTTACAAGCTAGTTCTTTTGTTTGTGTATCTATAATAGTGTAGTTTGCAATACCTAGCATTTTGAGATTTGCTTGTGTTATAGGATTTTTTAACATATGAGTATTTGCTGATGGTGCTAGGATTTTTAAAGGGCTAAACGCCAGTGCAGTTTGAAGTAAAATATTGTCCGCTATTGCATTGGCAAGTTTTGCTATAGTATTTGCAGTAGCTGGAGCAATAACAAATATATCAGCCCACTCTGCTGTTTTGATATGGTTGTTGTCATCAACCCAAGATTCATTTGTATCATCTAGCACTCTATTTGATGTAAGTGTTTCAAAAGTAAGAGGAGTGATAAACTTTTTTGCAGATTCGCTCATAACAACTCGAACATTTGCTCCAGCCTTTACAAAGAGTCTGCTAAGCTCTAGAGATTTGTAAACAGCAATAGAGCCTGTTACACCGAGGAGAATATTTTTATCTTTTAGTAAACTTGTTGGTATAATCATAGAAATATCTTTAAAATTTAATTTTAAATATATTTTAGCTAAAAATCCTTAAGTTTACTTCTTACTAGTTTTTTCCAAAGTGTTTATAAAAGAAGCCAGATATTGTTCTCATTTTTGTTCTTGTTATAGCTAAAACACCACTTTTTACAATGCCACTTGGAACTGTAGTTCCTGCTGCTATCATAACATCATCTTCTATTGTGACTGGTGCTATAAGTTGGCTATCACTACCTATGAAAACATTTTTACCTATGATAGTTTTGTACTTTTTAACACCATCGTAGTTACAAGTAATAGTTCCAGCTCCGATGTTTGTTCCCTCATCTACTTGAGCATCACCAATGTAGCTAAGATGTCCAGCTTTTACACCTTTTAGTGAAGATTTTTTGACTTCTACAAAGTTTCCTATGTGAGTATCTTCTATGTATGAAGCAGGGCGAAGATGTGCAAGAGGACCTACATCTGAGTTTTTAACTATAGAGTCTTCTACAACAGAACCAGCTTTTATGTGAGACTCTTTTATAAGTGTTTCACCAGTTAAACGGCATCCATTTTCTACTATACATTCACCCTCAAATGTCACAGTTGATTCTATAAAAATAGTAGAAGGAAGTTGCATAATTACACCTGAATTCATCCAGTGAGTTTTAATACGCTCTTGCATGATTTCTTCTGAGTCACTTAAATCTTTTTTAGAGTTGACACCTTTAAAATGCTCCTCATCAACAAGAAGTGGGGCTATCTTTAAGTTGTCAGCTTTTGCCATCGCTACAACATCTGTTAAGTAATACTCTTCTTGGGCATTATCGTTACTAAGAAGTGGGATATACTTTTCAATCACAGCCTTACTAAAGGCATAAATACCAGCGTTTACTGTTGTTGTCAGTAGCTCTGCTTCGTTTGCATCTTTCTGCTCTACAATGTACTGAACTTGATTGTCTTGTATGATTACACGACCATATCCAGTAGGATTTTCTAAATCAAAAATAGACATAATTACATCGGCATCAGTATCTAAAAATCCTTGAAGAGCAGAAGATGTTATGAGTGGCATATCTCCATTTAAAACTAAAACTTTTTCATTCTTCGGTGCTACATTTTTCATTGCTCCACCAGTTCCAGGAAAGTTTGTAGCATCTTGAACTACAAAGTTGACATTGTCAAAAAAAGCTTCCATCTGCTCTTGTACTTTCTCTTTTTGGTGAGCAATAACTATAGTGATGTCATTTGAAATCTCTTGAGATGCTTTTATGATGTGATAAAGCATAGGTTTTCCACTTATGCTATGTAGGACTTTTGCCATAGGCGATTTCATGCGGCTTCCCTTTCCCGCAGCTAAAATTACTATACTTATATTATTTTTATTCATTATGTTTCTCTTTATTTATGTGAAGTTTATCCGTAATTTTACCATTAATAGTTTAAAGTATGTAAAAATTGGAGTTTTTGTGGTATTATAAACTTATAAATTGACGTAAGGTTTTTATAATGGATTTAGGTACAGTTATTGGTATAGGTTTGATTATGGTTCTTTTACTTGGAGCCATGACTATGGGTGTTGGTGTTGGCGCCTATATTGATATTCCATCTGTTCTTATCGTTGTTGGTGGTAGTATAGGTGCATTGATGGTATCTTTTAAGCCAGACCAGATGAAAGCATTTACAAAAATATTTATGAAGGCGATTAAGCCAGGGGAAGAAGATCCTGCTGCGCTTATTCAAAAGTTAGTAGAGTTTGCTACTAAAGCTAGAAAAGATGGTATCTTAGCCCTAGAAGGTGATGTAAATAGTGAAGAGAATGAGTTTCTAAAAAAAGGTCTCTCTATGGCCATTGATGGAAGTGAGCCTGATACTATTCGTGAACTTCTTGAGATAGAAATGGAACAGACAAGTACTCGTCATAAGATTCATGGTTCTATCTTTAACCAGTGGGCTGGTCTTGCTGGAGCGATGGGTATGGTTGGTACACTTATCGGTCTAGTTGCCATGCTCCTAAATATGGCAGATCCATCAGCTATTGGTCCATCAATGGCAGTTGCACTCCTTACTACTATGTACGGTGCGATTATTGGTAATGTTTTTGGTACACCAATTTACAATATATTAGCAATTAGAAATGATGAAGAGACTAAGATTAAAGAGATGATTATTTCTGGAATAATGTCGATTCAATCAGGAGATGCACCTAGAGTTTTAGAAGCAAAACTTTTAGCATATTTAGCACCAGTTGACCGTGTAAGTCAATTTGATGCATAAGAGTTAGTTATGGGTAAACAAAAATGTCCAGAGTGTGAAGAGTGTCTTCCTGCATGGTTAGCAGCTTTTGGTGACTTAATGTCACTTCTTTTATGTTTTTTTGTTCTTCTTCTATCTATGTCAAGTATGGATGCAAAAAAAATCTCAGAAGCGATTGGTTCTCTCTCTGGTGCGATGAGTGTCTTAGAAGGTGGAACAAAAACAGAAATTTCTAAAGAGCGTATTCAAGAATCTACACCTATCGAATCTCAAGATGAAACTAGTGAAACTGTAAATCGTGTTCAGCAAGCTGCAGGTGATGCTAATGAAATGATGGAACAGAGTCAGGGACCAAGCATTACAGTTGAAGAAGCACAAGAGGGTTTTGTCATAGAACTTCCAGCTGCTTTACTATTTAAAGAGGGTAGTGCTACTATTGAAAATCAAGATGCACTTCTATTTTTAAAAAGGGTTGCTCTAATTATAGAAGAGTTACCTAACGATATGCAAGTAAGTGTTCAAGGCTATACAGATAAAGGTGCACCAAGTAAATCTAGTCCATTTAAAGATAATTGGGAACTCTCAACTGCAAGAGCTATTTCTGTTCTTCATGAGTTACTGCTTGATGGTGTTGAACCTTCACGTTTAAGTGCTTCTGGATATGCAGAGTTTAAACCTGTCGCAACAAATGCAACAAAAAGTGGACGCGAAAAAAATCGTAGAGTTGAGCTACATTTTTATGGACAAAAGAGCACAAAAGATATGAAAGTAGCACAGTCTGTACTAGATAAGGCACCAAAAAAATAATGTTAAAATTTCTTTTTTTATTGATATCTCTATCATCATTTCTTTTCGCTGTTGAAAGTGTAACAATACCAACAATGAACTTTAATCTTTCCGCTCCAGATACACCACAACAGCTAGTATCTTCTCTAAACGTTTTAGTTGTATTAACATTACTTTTTCTTGCTCCTTCTATGGTTTTAGTAATGACAACTTTTACTCGTTTTGTAATAGTTTTTGGTTTCTTACGTCAAGCACTAGGAACACAACAAGTCCCACCAACACAATTGCTTGTAATGTTAGCAATGATACTTACGTTTTTTGTAATGGAACCCGTAGGAACAAAAGCATATAATGTAGGAATAAAACCATATCTAGCAGAAGAGATAGGGTATGAAGAAGCATTCACTAAAACTGCACTACCTTTTAAAAACTTTATGATTAGAAACACTCGTGAAAAAGATTTAGCACTTTTCTTTCGTATAAGAAAGATGGAAAATCCTCAGACTATTGCTGATGTACCTCTCTCTATCATTATTCCAGCATTTGTAATAAGTGAAATGAAAACTGCATTTGAAATTGGTTTTCTCATCTTTTTACCATTCTTAGTAATTGATATGGTTGTAGCATCTATTTTAATGTCTATGGGTATGATGATGTTACCACCAGTTATGATATCTTTACCCTTTAAGATACTTGTTTTTGTACTCATAGATGGATGGAATCTTCTCATTGGCAATCTAATTGCTTCAATCAAATAGGAGTTTATATGAACTGTGAACATTTTTCTAAATGTGGAGCATGTGTAGTTCATAACTTAGGTTATGATGGTCAACTAGCTCAAAAATTAGAACTAAATAGAGAAAGATTTTTACCTTTCTTTCAAGAAAGTATTGAAGTTTTTGAGTCACCAACAGAGCATTATCGTTCTCGTAGTGAGTTTAAACTTTGGCATGAAGATGAAGAGATTTACTATGCTATGAATAGTGTTGATAAAAATGGTGTAGTATTTATTAATGAGTGTCCACAAGTAAATGTTTATATTGCTCAACTAATGCCAAAACTTTTAGTTGAGATAGAGAAAAAAAAGATAGGTTTTAAGCTTTTTGGAGTTGATTTTTTAAGTTCAAGTAGTGGTGAAATAGTTATATCTATGTTGTATCATAGACGACTAGATGAAGAGTGGCAAGAGAAAGCTACACTTATAGCAAACTCACTCAATATATCTATTATTGGACGAAGTAGAAAACAAAAAGTAGTTATTGGTGAAGATTATATAACCGAAACATTAAATATCTTTGAGAAAGAGTATAAATTTAAACATATTGAAAATAGTTTTACTCAGCCAAATGCTAGAGTAAATGAGCATATGGTTTCATGGGCTATGAAACAATTTTCAGATGCCAATGGTGATTTGTTGGAACTCTATTGTGGTGCTGGTAATTTTACTATACCATTTGCTAATATATTTAACAAAGTCTTAGCAACAGAAATATCAAAATCTTCTATAAATGCTGCAAAGGCAAATATGCAACTCAATGATGTTGAAAATATAGAATTTGTCAGAATGAGTGTCGAGGAGTTTGTTCAAGCTCTTGATGGTGTTCGAGAGTTTAGACGAATGAGAGAGATAGAGATAAAAGAGTACAATATAAATAGTATATTTGTAGATCCACCTAGAAGTGGTATGGATGAAGATTCGTGCCGTTTTGCTACACGATATGAACATATACTCTATATATCTTGTAATCCAGAATCTTTAGTCCGAGATTTAGAAATACTTACACAAACACACGATATTATAGAAATGGCACTGTTTGATCAGTTTCCATATACTCATCATGTTGAGATGGGTGTTAAACTTCTTAAAAAGGCTTCTGTATGAAAATTTTACTAACTATACTTCTCTCTATTATGGTTGAACTTAGTGCTGATGAGATACAAAGAGTTGAATCAATGCTTAGTGATATTTCAAAACTAGAAAATAAACAGGATTTTACACAAAAAGAGAAAAATTATATAAATAAAATAAATAATTTGGAAAACCAATTAAAAATCACAAAAAACAGAGTAAAAACCAAAGAAATAAAAAAAGTAAAAATCAAAGAAAATAATATAACTTGTTTGACAAATCAAAAACTAGAAGAGAAAAATCCTTTTCCTAAACTAAAAATGAAAAAAGAATATCAAGATACAAAATCAGATATAACATTTTTTAAAGCAAGTTCATTTAAGTTGATAAAAGAAGCAAAAATATATGATGGAGTAGAAGCAAATATTGTTGCTACTTGGGAAGATAAAACATCTTTTACATCAAATCAAAGAGATAATCAATGGATAAAAATTACAGGTTATTTTGTAGATAAACAGTGGAAACCCACAGAAAAAGAGATGTGGATAAAAAGTGTTAATGTTGTAAACAAAAGTAAGGCTCTGAAATAATGAAAAAAATCCTCATAATAAGTGATGGTGATGTTGGAGAACATTTTATTCAACGTGTTAATGAAACATACACGAGTGAAAATATCTATTATGTGGTACAAACTAAGGCAAAAGAGCATTTAGAAATAAACCCAGCTCGTTTTAAATTTTATGAGTTTGACCCTACTAGTTTGTATAAACTTTCAAACCTTCTAAAAATGGAATTTATCCAAGTTTTTATAGCTATGGACAACCAAATAGATGTTGAAAATACTATTAAAAATATCCGTTTAGTAAAGAAACAGCTTCGTATAATTGTCTTAAATAAGTGGAAAATGCAGAATGAAGATGCTAATGTAGTTTTAGTGAACTCTAATGAACTTGTAGCTTCCCGTCTTCTTGATTACCTCCCTAATGTACCAGTTATTGCTCAAAATGTAGGAATAGGTGAGGGTGAAATAATGGAAGTACTTGTTCCATTTGGAAGTTCTTTTGTTTATAGACATATTGGAGCTATCGAACAAAAAAATTGGAGAATAGTAGCTATTTATAGAAATAGAAAGCTTATAATGCCTTCCAGACGTAGAATGATTCAACCTAATGATTTACTTGTTCTTGTTGGTGAGCCTGCTGTACTTAAATCTGTATATAGATCTATTAAAAGAGAATTAGGTCAATTCCCTGAGCCATTTGGTACAAATATTTTACTCTATATTGATATGAATATTGTAAAAAAATCAACTATTAAAGAACTTGTCAGACGTTCTGTTTATGCACATAAAATGTTTAAACACAATCTGATAATTAAAGTAGTTAACCCTTCTAATATAGAAATATTGCAGTATATAAAAGCACATAAAAGTATCAATATCAATGTAAATATAGACTATGATAGTAAAAATATAAAAGAGACATTTTTTGATGATGTAAAATCTTACCATGTAGGTTTGGTAATAGTTTCAAAAGAAATGTTTGCTGATATGTATGTTCGTAAAGCACTTTACGAAGCACATCTTCCTGTTTTAAAGCTCTCAGATAGAAGTTTTTCTACACTTAAAGAAGCAGCTCTTATCCTTTCAAATAATAGAGATTTAGAAAAAATAGCTGCAACCATCTTTGATATATCTGAACAAATGAACTTTAATTTAGATATTTATAACTATATGCGAGAACATCAAGATGAGAAAGAGTTAGTTGCTGAACACTATAATAATCTCTCTACTATTTTCTCAAAAACTATTAAGATTTTAGAAAAAGATGAAAACCCAATTAGGCTATTAAAACAAAAAGAGAATTTTATTCAACTTTTACCATTTACACATAAGCTTACATCTAGACGTATATACTCTCTTTTTTCAACAGACAGTGAGAAGCTTTACTACAAACTTGATGATTATCATCAGATATTTATTCCTGTACAACTCTAATTTAGTAATTTTTTAGCAATATTTAAGTATTATCTATATAAAGCCTTTAATGGCTTTATTATATTATAATTTTGGATAAATCATGCAAGTAAATATCTCTTTAAAACAAGTAGTAGATAACTCTTATAACATAACAATTGACACATTAAAACCTATGCACTTTGAAACAAAAGTAGCAATTATTACAAATCCAAAAGTAGCAGGTTTGCATCTTGGATATCTATTAAAAAATATTACTGCAAAAGAACTTTACATAATAACTGTTCCTGATGGAGAAGAGTATAAAAATCAAGATTCAATTAATCTAATACTAGAATCACTTTTTAATCATAAGTTTAATAGAAAATCAAAACTGATTGCTTTTGGTGGTGGAGTTATAGGAGATATGACTGGTTATGCTGCTAGTATCTATCAAAGGGGCATTGAGTTTATTCAAATTCCTACTACACTTCTTTCCCAAGTAGATTCAAGTGTTGGCGGTAAAACAGGTATGAACAATAAATATGGAAAAAATCTTATAGGTGCTTTTCATCAACCAAGTAATGTTTATATAGATCCATATTTTCTTACTACTTTACCAAAGAGAGAGTTTGGTGCTGGACTGGCTGAAGTTATAAAAATGGCAGTCACTTTTAATAAAGATTTTTTTGAATATCTAAATAGTGCTGATCTTCAAACGCCAGATGCTATGCAAGAGATGATAAAACAAGCTGTACAAACAAAAGCAGATGTAGTTGCAAAAGATGAAAAAGAGAATGGAATTAGAGCTGCTTTAAATTATGGTCATACTTTTGGTCATGTAATAGAAAAAGAAACGAAGTACACTAGATATCTGCATGGAGAAGCTGTCTCTATAGGTATGGTAATGGCAAATGAAACAGCTGTTAAAATGGGATTAATGAGTAAAGATGAAGCGATTAAGATAAAAAAACTTTTAGAAAAATATAATCTACCAGTTTCGTATGTTGTTGATGATGTAGATACTTTTTATGAAACATTCTTCTTGGATAAAAAAAGTTCTGATTCATCTATAACTTTTATAATACCTATTGGAATAGGGGATGTTAAGATAACAAATGAGTGTGAAAAAGATATGATACTTTCTGTATTAACTTCTTTTGGAGATATTTGATGAAATTATATAAAATTATTTTTATTCTATTTGTAGTATTACATTTTTCTGTTTTTGCAGAAGAAATTTCTACAAATGAAGATACAAATGCTTCACTCATTCAAGCAAAAGAAAAAGAATTAGCACTTAAAAAAGAGTTAGAACTCAAATCTAAAATAAATTATTTTGAAACAAAATTAACACTTTTAGAAAATGATATTTCAAAAGATAATACATGGATTAAAAGTTATGCTTCTTATATTACATCATTAGATGTCAGAACAAGTTTGACAAAGATAAAAAAAAGAATTCATTATTTAACTAAACATGCTAAAACATTGAGTGAGCAAGATGAATTACAAGCACTTATCTCTAAAGAAAGAATTTTAAGATCTCAAGTGGAAAAACTAAAAAGTAAAGATAGTGCACCATTTTCAAAATTAATTACTCCTCCAAAGATAGAAGATATACAGAGAATAACAAATCCATTTGATATTTTTACAGGATTTACAGTTATTAAAACTTTAAACGCCAACTTTGAAGAGTACCAATTAAAACGCGATACATTAATGCAACTCATTATTTTACTTCGTAAAGAGAGTGAAATATATCGTTCTTTAGAAGAGCTAGATAATAATGAAGAATATAAAAAAATAAAAAAGTATAAAGCGATACAGTTAGATAGATTTGAAACTGCACTTGATACAATGAGTATAGCACTTGATGTTTATCAAAAAAGACTTGAAATTGTAGAAATTGGTATAAATAAAGATATTGAAAGACAAACAATACGCCTGATGAAAATAGGAACAGCTATTTTAGTTGTCTTTTTGATATTTTTCCTATTAAAACTTGTAGTTAAAAAGTATATAACAGATAATGAACGATTTTATATGGCTAATAAAATTATTACTTTTACGAATTTTATCGTTATCATTTTGATTTTATTTTTTAACTATATTGAAAATGCAAGTTATTTAGTAACTATTCTTGGTTTCGCATCTGCTGGTATTGCCATTGCGATGAAAGATTGGTTTATGAGTATCTTAGGATGGCTTGTTATCGTTTTTGGTGGAAGTGTTCATGTTGGTGATAGAATACGTGTAGATATGGATGGTATGAAGTATGTTGGTGATGTTATGGATATTTCACTTCTTCGTATGACTATTTTAGAAGATATTACACTTACATCTATAATGCAAAATCGTCGTGCAGGTCGTATTATATTTATACCAAATAACTATGTATTTACTCGTATGATTGCAAACTATACACATAACTCTCTTAAGACAGTTTGGGATGGCGTAAAGATTACTATTACTTTTGACTCTAACCATAAAAAGGCGATGCATATAGCAAAAGAGATTACTCGTAAGTTTTCTAAAGGTTATACAGAGATTACAAGAAAGCAACTCAATAAACTTCGTCAACACTATAGTCTTAAAAATACAAATGTAGAACCTCGTATTTTTTCATTTATAGAAGCTAATGGTATGGATATAGAAGCATGGTACTTAACAAATGCATATGGAACATTAACACTTAGAAGTGTTATTTCTACTGAAATAGTAGACGCATTTAATGCCGCAGATGATATAACTATCGCATATCCTACACAACAACTTAATGTATCTATGAAAGGTGCACAAGAGATACAACATAATAATGAGTTGGTTTAAAATGAAGAAAAAAGTATTTTTTAAAACATTTGGTTGTCGTACAAATATTTATGATTCTCAGGTAATGATGTCATCGATGCAGGATTATGAAGTTACTGAAAATGAGTCTGAAGCTGATGCAATAGTGATAAATTCATGTACAGTTACTAATGGAGCTGATACTCATGTCCGTTCATATATTTCTGGAGTTGAAAAAAGTGGAAATGCTGCAAAGCTTTTTCTTACTGGATGTGGAGCACATACTAAGGGAGAGTCTCTCTTAAAGGAAAAACGCATTCATGGTGTGTTTGGACAGAGTGAAAAAGAGAAAATTGATACACTGCTTAAAAAAGAGCAACCCTTTTATGATGCAGGTGACTTAAATCATATTGATAATCTTATAGTAGATGATTTTGTTGGTAAAAGTAGAGCATTTATAAAAATTCAAGAGGGATGTAACTTTAGATGTTCTTATTGTATTATTCCTTTTGTGCGCGGTGATGCACGAAGTATGAATGAAGAGAAAATTCTAGAGCAAATTACACGTTTAGCTATAAATGGTTTTGGTGAGTTTATCTTAACTGGAACAAATGTTGGCTCTTATGGGCAAGATACACATACATCTTTAGCAAAACTGATGAAAAAAATGTCTCAGATTCGTGGTGTTCGTAGAATACGTCTTGGAAGTGTTGAGCCAATTCAGATAGGTGATGAATTTAAAGAAATTTTAGATGAACCGTGGATGGAAAAGCATATGCATATTGCTTTACAACATACATCTCCTACAATGCTTAAACTTATGAACAGACGAAATGTTTATACGCAAGATAGAGAACTTTTTGAATTTTTAGCAGATAAGGGCTATGCAATAGGAACAGACTTTATAACAGGTCATCCGGGTGAGAGTGAAAAGTTGTGGATAGAAGCTATGCAAAATGCTAGAGAATTACCACTTACACACCTACATGCTTTTACATACTCTAAACGTGATGGAACACCATCTTCAACTATGAAACCTGAAATTAATGGTAGAGTTGCTAAAGAGAGACTCCATGAAATACAAGAACTTATAAATGCGAAAAACCTAGCGTTTAGAAAAGCTTTTAGTGGTGATTTAGATATTTTGATTGAGTCAAAAAAAGACAATTTATATCAAGGGATAGATCAACATTTTAACAAAATCATGGTTGAGTCTAAAGAAGACTTAGTTGGAAACTGGATAACATTATCAGACTATAAGATAAGAGAAAAGAGTAACTATGCAAACATCTAAAAATAATCGTTTAGCTATTTATATATCTGCTTTCATCATTATACTTTTAGTTCTTTTTGCTCTATTAAGAGATAATGCAGATGCAGTTACTTTAGCACAAGCCACTAAAATGTTGAATGAAAGAAAAGTGAAAAATGTCATTGTGACTAAAGAATATATCTATTTAAAAACTAATAAAGGAGTTTTTAAAATCGCTTCATCTCAAGTGACTCCAAAACTGTTTATTAACTACAAAGTAGAGGTCCAAAATAATTCTAATGTTTTAGTTTATATACTTTATATTGTACTGTTTTTAGGCTTAGGAACACTTGGAATACGTTTTATACAAAGAAAAAATAATGGAATATTTACTATAAATGGTATTGAAAAAGAGAAAATAGAAGAGCCACTAACTACTCAAAACAGTGTGATAGAAGTTACTAAAAGTGATGTAACTTTTAATGATATAGGTGGGATAAGTGATGTTAAAATAGAGCTAGAAGAGATTATTGACTTTATGAAAAATCCTAAACGCTACAAAAGTTTTGGTGCAAGAATGCCCAAGGGAGTTCTCCTAGTTGGACCTCCTGGTGTTGGAAAAACAATGATTGCAAAAGCTGTAGCAAATGCTGCTGAAGTTCCTTTTTACTATCAAAGTGGGGCATCATTTGTTCAAATATATGTTGGTATGGGAGCTAAACGTGTTCATGAACTCTTTGCAGCTGCAAAGAAAAATGCACCAAGTATTATTTTTATAGATGAGATAGATGCTGTTGGTAAAAAACGTGGAGGGGAAAGAAATGATGAAAGAGAAGGTACTCTTAATCAACTTTTAACTGAGATGGATGGTTTTGAAGGTTCTAGTGGTGTGATAGTGGTTGCTGCTACAAATAAGATAGATGTATTAGACTCAGCACTTCTTCGTGCTGGACGTTTTGATCGACGTATTTTTGTAGAGCTTCCAACTAAAAAAGAAAGAGAATCTATTATTATGAAGTACTTAACAAAAATTCCTCATCAACTAGATGCTAAAATCATTGCAAATATGACAGTAGGTTTTAATGGTGCATCATTAGCTGCTCTTGTAAATGAAGCTGCTTTACTCTCTCTTCGTCAAGATGATCTTTATGTTACACTTGAACACTTTTATCAGGTGAAAGATAAAGTGATGTTTGGAAAGAAAAAACTTCAAATGCTCAACGATGAACAAAAAGCTTATCGTATTACATATCAATCTGCAAAAGTTATGTTAGCTACTTATTTTGATATGCCATTTGAAAAATTAATGTTAACAAATGAAAAATTAACACCAGTAAATGATGAACCTTTTACAAAAGAAGAACTTGAGGCTAGGGTGAAAATGTTATTAGCAGGTATGGTGGCTTGTAATATAAAATTTAATGATCATTCAAATAGTGCTTTAAATGATTTAACAGAAGTAAAAGAGATTGTTTCAAATATGTGCCACAAATATGGAATGGGAGACTCTTTACTCTCAAATGAAAATGAAGAGAGAACATTACTAAAAAACTTAGAACAAGAGTGTAAAAATTTACTTCTCTCTATGCCAACAGTATTGAAAAAAATAGAAGAAGTATTATTAGAGTGTGAAAGTATTAGCAAAGAAGATGTAAAGAAGTTTATAAATGAAATTCTTTAGTGGTTTTTCATTACAGAAAGAAGAGTATCTTTTTTCAGAGTATATAGAAAAAAGTGAGTATACAGTTTGTGGATTTAGTTATGGGGCTATTAAAGCATTGAATTTAACTCTTCAAAAGATTGAAAATTCTCAAAGAGTTGATAGACTTCAACTTTTTTCTCCAGCATTTTTTCAAACAAAATCAGAAAAATTTAAGCGTTTGCAAATAATGAGTTACAACAAGAATAGTGAGCTTTATCTAAGAACATTTATGAAGGGGTGTTTTTCACCTTATGAAGAGAAAATAGTGGAAAATAGTGAAACAAATGTCTTAGACCTTAAAGAACTTTTAGAATATGAATGGTCTATAGAATCATTAAGGATGATAGAGAGTAATGGTGTCAAAATAGAAGTATACTTAGGATCTAAAGATAGCATAATAGATGTTAAGAGTGCTAGGGAGTTTTTCCTACAGATTGCAACCGTAACATATGTCAAAGATGCAAACCATTTTTTACAAACAAATTAAATTAGAAAAAGGTATAACTATGAAAAAAATTAAAATAGGTGTTATTACAGCTAGTGATAGAGCAAGTAAAGGAATATATGAAGATATTTCTGGTGTTGCTATTCAAGATACTATGAAAGATTATTTAAAAAGTGAATTTGAAATAGTTTATAGATGTATTCCTGATGAACAAGATATCTTAGAATCAACGATGAAAGAGTTATGTGATAGTGAAAAATGTTGTTTAGTAGTGACAACTGGTGGAACAGGTCCAGCACTTCGTGATGTAACGCCTGAGGCGACTGAAAATGTATGTGAGAAGATGATGCCAGGATTTGGTGAGTTGATGCGTCAGGTAAGCTTACAGTATGTTCCTACAGCTATTCTTTCACGTCAAACAGCAGGGATAAGAGGAAAATCTCTTATCATTAATCTTCCTGGAAAACCAAAGTCTATAAGAGAGTGTTTAGATGCAGTTTTTCCAGCAGTGCCTTACTGTATAGATCTAATAGAAGGTCCTTTTATAGAGACTAATGAAGATGTAATAAAAGCTTTTAGACCGAAGGTTAAATAGAGAGTAATTTAGAGTTAACAACTCTAAATACTAAGTCTAAT
>Ga0256826_1001398_pt1 | contig 15009 bp, 16 predicted proteins | sample CV79metaG_FD_185975 | JGI IMG/M metagenome (GOLD analysis project Ga0256826, IMG submission 185975) | Hydrothermal vent microbial communities from East Pacific Rise, Pacific Ocean - CV79 | ecosystem: Environmental > Aquatic > Marine > Hydrothermal vents | place: Pacific Ocean: East Pacific Rise...
AGTAGATACACTCTCTACTGAAAAAATCATGGATACCCTACCAAAACTTAAAGAAAATGGTATTAAATTTCTCATTTTTTCAGGAGGAGAGCCACTTACACGTCATGATATTTATGATATAGCAGAGCGTTGTAAAGAGCTTGGCATTGTCACTTACCTCTCAACAAATGGTCTCTATGTAAAAAAGAGTAATGCTGAGAAAATTTTAGACACCTTTAACTATATTGGAATCAGTATTGATGGTAGTGAAAAAGTACATGATGCCTTTCGTGGACTAAAAGGCTCTTTTGAAGCCTCAATGAAAGCAGTGGATTTACTCAATAGTTACAACAAAACAAAAGTAGGTATTCGCTTTACCATTACAAAAGATACCTACGATGATTTGGCATTTATTTTTGAACTGGCAGAAAAACACAATATTCCTAAAGTTTACATTTCACATCTTGTCTACAGTGGAAGAGGTCTTGACAACCTAGAGATGGATTTGACAAAAGAGCAAAGAGTCGTAGCTGTAAATTATATTTTAGATAAAGCATTTGAGTACCATAAAGATAAAAGAGACATAGAAATAGTAACAGGAAACATGGAGATGGATGCTATTTTATTTTATGATAGATTTATTAAAGTCTATCCTCAATATGCAGAAGAGATGAAAAAACGATTAGTGGCATGGGGTGGAAACAGTGCAGGACGTAAACTACTTAACATTGATGCAGAAGGAAATGTAAAACCAGATCCATTTTTCCCTTCTATTATTGGAAATATTTTTAGAGAAGACTTTACTGATATTTGGACAGACAAACCAAGTGAAATGCTACAAAATCTTAGAATTCATCCAAGAGTTTTAACAGGAAAATGTGAAAAATGTGAATATTTAGAGATATGTAATGGTGGCTCAAGAAGTAGAGCTTATGCAATTCATGGTGATATGTGGGCAGAAGATCCATCATGTTATTTATAAAATAGGAGAAAGAAATGAAAAAAATCGTATTAGGATTAATGACATCAATTTTATTATTTGCAAAAACACCAAATGCAAATGAAAAAATATTTGTTGTAGAACGAGAGAATGAATCAATTGCAATTATCCATAAGGGTTTAACAAAGTCTCATATGAAAAATATGCACAATATGAACCATGGAATTATAAAGTTTGATGGCGATGATGCCTATTTAATTTCACGTGATGGATATGTAGTCCACTTTAATCCAAAAACAGAGAAAGTTTTAGAGGAGTATAAAACTTCTAAAAGTGCCATTGGGTTTGTTATTGGGACAAATTATGTAGCAGTAGCAAATTATGACGACAAATCGGTTGACATTTTAACACGAGACTTAAAACCAATAGACAAAATTAAAACAGGTTCTAAAAATGTAGGAATTAAAATCTATAAAGATATGATAGTTTTTGCACAGATGGACAGTGATAAAGTCACTATTTTAAAAGATAAAAATTTTGAAAAAGGTCTACCAAAGTTTGAAATTTTTAAAGAGTTTAAAGTTGGAGAGATGCCTTTTGATGCAATGATAAAAGACAATACTTACATAGTAGGATTTTTCTTAACAAAAGCATTTGGAGTTATAGACTTAGATACCATGAAATTTTCTGAAATAAAAGTAACAGCTAAAGATAATAAACCAGTTCTTAAAGTACCTCATTTTGGTTTCTGGTCACTTAGTGAAAATCGAACATTTATTCCAGCTGTAGGAGATAATGCAGTCATGGTCTATGACAAAGATTTTAACTTTATTAAAAATATAGAGATGAAAGGTCTACCTGTCTTTACAGCACTTAGCCCTGACAAAAAATATTTAGCTGTTACCTTTTCGGGTAAAGACTTCCCAACCATTCAGATAGTTGATACGAAAACTTTAAAAATCATAGAGACCTTTACATTTAAAGGTAAGGTACTGCATGTACGTTGGTCTAACCTTGATGACTACCTTTATGTATCAGTTAACGATGCAAATCAAGTCAATGTCATCAATACAAAAGAGTGGTTTTTAGAGCGTGAAATTTTTCAATTAAAGAGTCCATCAGGTATCTTTATTTATGAACAAAAGGAGAAGTAATGGGGAAAGTATATTTAACAGGAGCAGGTCCAGGAGACATTGATTTGCTAACAATTAAGGCACTACGCGTAGTACGAGAAGCTGATGTAATTATTTATGACAGATTAGCAAATCCAGATATTTTAAAAGAGGCAAAAGATGGTTGTGAGTTTGTTTATGTTGGAAAAAAAGATTCTCACCATAGTATGCCACAAGATCAGATAAATGAAACCATTTATCAAAATGCTCTAAAATATGAAAATGTCGTTCGCCTAAAAGGTGGTGATCCTCTTGTTTTTGGAAGAGGTGGTGAAGAGGGGATTTACCTTTATGAACGAAATATTAAATTTGAGTTTATTCCTGGAATTACTTCAGCCATTGCTGTTCCACAATATGCTGGAATTCCAGTAACACACCGTGGAGTTACCGTTTCATTTCGTGTAGTTACAGGACATGAAAGTAACAATAAAGGTCAATCTCAAATACCTTGGGAAAACTACAAAACTGATGATACTATTGTTTTTTTAATGGGATTACATCGTTTAAAATTTATCGCCAATAAACTCATAGAGATTGGTAAACCAAAAGATTATCCTGTTGCTGTCATAAGTAAAGGAACAACCGTTGATGAAAAAACTGTTATTGGTACACTAGAAGACATATGGGAAAAAGCTAAAGATTTACCAACTCCTGCTTTAATTATTGTGGGAGAAGTTGTTAACCTAAGAAAAGAATTGAATTGGTTTGAAACAAAATAGTGAAACTTTACTTGACTATTTATATTTCTTATGGTTATTACAAGCTAACTTAAGGATAATTGATTTAACTTATAAGTATAATTGATTTTAAAATAAAGGAAGAGTATGGTCGATATAGCAGATATTCCAATGTTTTCTGATTTAGATAAAAAGTTTCATAAAGATCTTTATGACAGTATCTATATTAAAAAATTCAATAAACAAAGTATTGTTTTTTATGAAGGAGACGAGAGTAACTATCTCTATATTTTACTTGAAGGTACAGTAAGACTCTATAAGACATCACCAAAAGGTTCAGAAATTCAAATTAAAAGAATGGATGCACCTAATACCATTGGTGAATATGCTTGTTTTGAAAAAGAGCCTTTTCCTGTTACTTGTGAATTTATTTCAGATGGAGCGATGGGTCTTTTACATTTTAATAAAGTCTATGAATACCTTGATAATAAAGAGTTCTCCTTAGGACTCATAAAATCTCTTACTTCAAAAGTTATGATGCTATCCTCTTTGGTGCACAAAGAGACTATTCTCTCTTCAGAGGCAAAAGTTGCTGACTTAATGCTTGAAAGAGTGACCATTTTCAATCGTTTAAAAAACAATGAAATAGCTGGAATTTTAAATCTAACTCCAGAAACTTTTTCAAGAATTATGAGTAAATTTAAAAAAGAGAGTATCATCTCTGTAGAAAAACATACACTAACCATTCTCAATAAAGAGGCACTCTATATGATTATTGAAACCAATACCGTAAAAGAGTGTACCAACTGTATTGATGTTTTCAAAGCAAAACTAGCGTTAATGGAAGAGCATAAATAATGTCTTTTTTCCCTGCCTATTTCAATTTAAAAAATCGTAAAATACTTCTTATTGGTGGAGGGTACATTGCTCTTGAAAAATTAGAAAAACTTGTTGACTTTACAAAAGAGATAAGAGTAATTAGTAAAGAGGTTTCTTCTGATTTTCAAAACTTTGCTTCACTACATGAAATAACTATAGAGAAAAGACCTTATGTAACAGGCGACATTTTAACTTACGATATTGTTATTGTTGCGACAGACACTGTCACCCTACATAAAGCCATTTATGAAGAAAGTCGAAGTACAAGAGTTTTAGTAAATTCAGTAGACGATACAGCTTATTGTGATTTCATATTTCCATCTTATATTAAAAAAGGTGACTTAACCATTTCAGTATCTACAAGTGGAACCTCTCCTGCTATGGCAAAAAGACTTCGTGTTTATCTTGAAAAACTTATTCCCTCTTCCATTGAACCTTTTTTAAAAGAGATGAAAGAGCTTCGAAAAAGCTTACCAAAAGGTAAAGAAAGAATGAAATTCTTCGAAGAAAAGAGCGATGATTTTATGAATAAGCACTTTAAGTAAAACCCTTGATATATATCAAATAAATCCTTTTCATTGAGTAGTATAATATTTGAATCCTACATAATTTAAGGGCTACAACATGAATTCCGAACTACTCTCTATTATCCAAAAGAAATTCCCTTTATCACCTAGACCTTTTGCTATTATTGCTGAGGAGCTTGGAACAGATGAAGAGACCATCCTTAAACAAATTTCACAAGAAAAAAAGAACAAAATTATTCGTCAAATCTCTCCTATTTTTGATACGAAGCGTCTAGGCTATAGCTCATCTTTGATCTCATTTAAAGTAAAAAGAGAAGATATTGACAGAGCTGTAGAGGTCATTAATGCTCATCCTGGTGTTTCACACAACTATGAAAGAGAACATACTTTTAATATTTGGTTTACATTAGCAGTTGCTCCTGACTCAAAATTAGGATTACGAAAAACCGTAGAGATTTTAGCAAAAGAAGCCCATGCTGTTGACTTTATTCTACTTCCAACTCTAAAACTTTTTAAAATAGCTGTTAAGTTAAATACTACCGGGAATGACGCAAAAAAAGAGAAAGTAGTTCAAGCTAAACGAAAAAGTATTGAGTTAACACCATTACATCGTAAAATAATCTCTTTGGCACAACACGATATTCCTATTGTCGCTGAGCCCTTTAAAGAAATTGTTGAAAAACTAGAGATCTCTTATGATAAATTTTTTCAAATTTTAAATGAGCTAAAAGAGGCTGGAGTAATGCGAAGATTTGCAGCTATTTTAAACCATAGAAAAGCTGGATTTAATGCAAATGCTATGGTTGTTTGGGATATTGAAGAGACAAAAGGTGAAGAGATGGGAAAAAAAGCAGCTGAATTCTCTGCTGTAAGTCACTGTTACTTACGCCCAAAATATCCAAATTGGCCCTACAATCTTTTTACTATGGTTCATGGGAAAACAACAGAAGAGACTAATGGAATTATTCAAGAAATTGCTTCTGAAATTGAACACTTTTCAAGACGACCACTCTACTCAATACGTGAATTTAAGAAAGTTAGAATTAAATACTTTACTTCAAACTTTCAAGAGTGGGAAGATGAAAAACTGGCAGAGGGTATTATTTAATACCCTACTTTACTTTAAAGTATTCTCTCTTCAATGTAATAAAGCTACTTAACTCTTTATGTTCCTCTATTTCTAATTTCTTAGCTACTTTAGGATTAACAATATAATAACCCAATGTAGTCTCTATCTCATCACCACTTTGAAGTTTTGTGTCAAATAAAACTTCTCTTTTTTCATTAGCATGGATCATACTATCTTTTACAACTTGTGTTGCAAGCCATGGCATAGATGGTTTATCTTCAGTTCCAATAACTTTTACAAATGTCTCCGTTTTTAACGTCATATTTTTTCCATCTCGTTTAAGTGTAGTTTTAAGTTGAACAACTCTTAGTGGATGCGTTAAAAGATTGTGTGGCGCCTTATTTTCAACTGTAATTGTAAATCCTGTTTCTGATTTCTTGTAACTTAACCCCACATACTTAACTAAAAGTTCAGGTGCATTTCTTACTCCTGCAAAACCATGAAAAGCATGTGTTTTACTCTCTCTAATGGTTGTAGCACTCCCTTCTACTTTTGGCATATGACAAGAGATACAATTTTCTTCTTTACTCTCTGCACCTTTAGGATTGGTTCTACAAACATCAAAACCTTTTCCATTTTGCTTATGAGAGTGACATCCCGTACACATTTTACCTGTGTAGAAATTTTTATTTCTATAATCAATATCATGATAAGGTGAGCCTGTAGTCTCTTTTACTAAACCAAACCATGAACTTTTTTCTTCGTAAACAACTTTTTTAGTTTCCATCCCTTTTTCAGCAGAGTAAAGCGTTTTATCTTTTTTTTCATAAATATTTTTATTGGCTTTCTCATGCTCTTCTATCTTAATTATGGTATGACAAGATAAACAAGTGATTCCATCATTTGGATGTTCTTCAGTTACATTTGGAGTATGACATTTTGCACACTTATAATTATCTTTTGCTTTAGCAGGGTGTTTGTCCCAAACAGCTTTATGAACAACATCTTCTTTTATTGTAGACTTTTTATGAAAAGAGTCTTGAAACTCATTGTAGATAATAGGATGGCAACTTTTACATGTGCTAACATTATTAGCTAAAAGTTGAACTGTAAAGAGGGTGAAAATAGTGAATAGATTGGAAAACGAACGCATGAGAAATCTCCTTTTTTAAATAAGATAAATCCTATCCTATTTATTTCAAAAGAAAATTGATTCTTATCAATATAATTTAAAATTATTATTATTTTAATTTTAAATTATATAAAAGTAGTTTATTTACTCTCTTATTTTTGAATAAATTTACCACAACCTTTATCTGGTGTTCCACCAAAACTCTTAACTTCACGTGCTGTTCCGTTCTCAAAGATTACTGTTCTGTGACACTCTGAAGCTTTCACACATTTTTCATTACTACAACCTACATCTGCTGGTACTGACATTTTATATCCTTTTATATGTTTTTTAGGATGTTATCCAATTTTTACTTTTTATTGACTGCTGTCAAGCTTTTTCTATGAAATTATAATTATAATAAGAAAATTTTATAATTAGGAGATATTATGTCTGAAATAGAAAAAAAAGAGATTGAAGTAATGGGAGCAACGGTTCCTTTCTTCACTTATACTATCGAAGAGACTCAATTTTTTGAGTTTGACACTTCAAAATGTGGACCACCAGATCCAATGGTGAATGCAATGGCTGGATTAAAACTGATTGATAATTCAAATAAGAAGCTAGTTATGATTAATCATAAGTTTCCTGGTGGTCTTATTGGAAAAATTGGTGATAATTATGATCATACAAAAGAAGATATAGATGGTGGACTTGTTAAAGTTATCTTCTCTTACAAAGCTGGAGAGAGTGAAAAGGCTGACCTTTCACAAACCAGCTGTCACGGATAATTAATGTTTGCCATATCTAAAGATTTTGCACCACCTCTTAAATTAATTGCTCCTTTTTTTAAAATTGGAGTCTTTTTTTACCTAGTAGCTATGGTAGCTCTTTTAACATTTAATAGCTCTTTTACTTATCAAGAGATGAATGTTGCTGGATGGATACATCTATTTTTACTTGGTTTTGTTATGGTCATTATCTTTGGAGCAATGGCTCAACTCATTCCTGTAGTTTTAGAAGTAGGTCATGCAATAGTTGACTTATATTATGTTATCTTACCACTACTAGTCATAGGAACAATTACTATGGTTATTGGGTTCTGGATAGCACCCTCTTTCCTTGCCTATGGTGGAATTTTAGTTTTAACTTCCATGGTCATTTTTGCAAGTGAAGCATTTGCTACACTTAAAAAAGCAGAAATTACAACACTAACAGTCAAAACAGTAGCCGTAAGTAATAGTTTTTTGCTACTAGGAATTCTTAGTGGATTTGTTATTGCATTGGGACTCAGTGGGGTTATTGCTGTAGATGTAAATAACATACTAAAAGCTCATGTTTATGCTGTTCTTGGAGGATTTGTTCTCTTGACTATCATGGGGTTATCTTTAACACTTATTCCCATGTTTTCGCTTGCTCATGGATTTGACGAGACACCCATAAAAAGAGGATTTAACCTAGTAGCAATTGGTGTAGGAGTAGTCTTTATCTCTTCTATATTTTCGCTATCTATGTTACAGTATTTAGGGTATGCACTCACTTTTTCAGGAGTAATGCTCTATTTCTACCAAATTTATATTATTTATAAATTAACCGTTAGAAAAGAGTTAGATATTTGGGCAAAATCTATGATATTTGGATTTTTATCTCTTATATTCTCTTTAATATTAGGAGTATTGTCTTTTTTACCAGATACAAATGAAGCATGGCTACACAGTGCTGTATGGTTCTTTATGTTGGGATTTATAGGTTTCCTAATAAATGGTCATCTCTACAAAATAGTACCTTTTTTAGTTTGGTTTGAACGATTTTCTCCCTTGGTTGGAAAAGAGAAAGTACCAATGCTTCATGAGATGTATCCTAAAAAACAAGCCAGTATGATGTTTTGGTACAGTTCTGTAGGTGTTGTTTTAGGTGGTGTTGGACTCTTAGTTGAAAATGATTTTTTATTTAAATCAGGAGCAACACTTATGATATTTGGAGCGATATTTCTATATCTTTCAATGTCAAAAATGTTAAGTTATGGGAAATAAGGAGTAATATTATGTGTACAATTACAAAAGAGGATGTTTTTCAAGCAGTTTCTACTGTTATAGACCCAGAAGTTGGATTTAACCTTGTAGAGATGGGATTAATTTATGATGCATTAATAGACGATGAGTGTAATGTAAAAGTAATCATGACACTATCAACAAGAGGCTGTCCTTTACATCAAATGATTAAGACTTGGGTTCAAGAAGCTGTTGAAAAGTTAGAAAAAGTAGGAGAAGTTGAAGTAGAAGTCGTTTGGGAGCCAGAATGGAACATCTCAATGGCAGATGACAATGTAAAAGAAGCTTTAAGTGGCAACTAATAGTTGTTACTTATTTTTTTCTTTCATAATAATCTAAAACTCATTTTCCTCTCATCTATTTATATTATAATATTCGCAATAAAACATGAGGGAAAAAAATGAATATAGAACTACTAAGCCAAATTGTTGACTACGGAGTCCTTGGACTCTTAGCTTTTATGAGTTTCTTAACACTATTTTTTTGGATTGAACGTCTACTCTACTACAGAAATATAAATGTTCAAAACTATACAACCATTGAAGCTCTAGAGATTGACCTAACGAATAATCTTTCAATAATATCTAGCTTTGGTGCAAATGCTCCCTACATTGGGCTACTAGGGACAGTTCTTGGAATCATCATTACCTTTTATACTATGGGACAAACAACAGACATGGATGTTCAACATATCATGACCTCACTTGCTCTTGCACTAAAAGCTACTGCTATGGGTCTTATTGTAGCCATTCCTGCTATTTTTTTCTACAACCATTTAAACCGTAAAGTTGAAGTACTTATTAACAAATGGATTATTCATAGTAAGGAGAACTAATGCGACGCTCTGCAAAGTTTGATACTATTAATGTTGTTCCCTTCATTGACATTATGTTAGTACTGTTGGTTATTGTCTTAACTACTGCTTCATTTATACAGACAGGACTCATTAAACTTGATTTACCTACTGGTTCGAGTAAGATAGAAGAGAAGCCAAAGAAAGAGCTCAAAATCTCTATAAAAGCCAATGGAGACATCTACTTTGCTAAAGAGTTAATTAAGCATAAAGATGTTGAAAAAATGCTACTTACACATGACAGAGCAACGCCTATTCATCTCTATTCTGATAAAAATACAAAGTTTGAGAATTTTGTATTTTTATTAGATATTTTGAAAAAAAATGAGTATGAAAACTTAGGGATTATTACTAAAAAATGATACATTCACACTATAGGCTCTCTTTTTTACTCTCAGTACTTATATTTTTAATACTTGGTTTAGGTTTGAACGCTTTATTACAATCTAAAACGAAGCTACTTACACCTAAAAGTAAAGTTATAAAAATCGCACTACTCAGACCTATTGAACCTGTTCCTGTTATTCCTAAAAAGATTCCAAAGATTATCCCTCCTCCACCAGTAGTCGTAAAAAAAATAGTTAAACCTAAACCTAAAAAAAAGCCAAAAGTACATAAGCCAAAGCCAAAAAAGATTATCAAAAAGATTGTAAAAAAGAGTAAGCCCAAAAAAGTAATTAAGAAAAGAGTTATTGAATCGATTCCAAAAACTGTTTATCATGAACCCATTCCCATTGTTAAAACACAAAAAGTACCTACTCAAAAAACACCAATAAACAAATCTCCTGTGGCAAGAGTAATTCCAGATAATGGAGTAGCTAAAAAAGCCTTCTTAAATAATGTTCGTTCTAAGATTATTGCTAATAAAGAATATCCAAAGATTGCACTAAGAAGACATATTGAAGGAGCTATAAAAGTTCGTTTTGACATTACAAAACATGGTCAAGTAACCAATATTCGTTTTATTCAAGGTAAAAGAGTTTTCCAAAAAAGTGTTCGTAAAACATTAGCTAGAACATTTCCAGTAGCTATTCCAACAAATATGAAAAACAAACTACCTCTTTCAGATATCTCAGTAGTACTTCATTTTAATATTAAATAGAATTCTGCTATAGTAGAACTATACATATCAAAGGACTTCTATTCAATATATAAATAATATCAAATTTTCTTATAGTATGCAAATTGCACTTCTTGCTCTTCTCTACTATCTTTTTGGTGAACTAAGTTTTGCCATATCGCATGAAAACAGCATTGTAACTGTTGTTATTTTTACTGCTGAAGGTTTTGCATTAACTTCAATATTACTCTTTGGACGAAAAATGTGGCTCGGAGTATTTTTAGGACAACTTCTTCTTGCTATTAGCTGTATGGATCCTTTAGTTGGTCTATCTATTGCCATTATTAATTCATTAGAGGCCCTTTTAGCTTTTACTTTTTTTAACTATTTTAAACTCGATAAAAATCTATCTACTACAAAAGATATATTTGGGTTAATTGCACTTATAATCTTTATACTACAACCATTTTCAGCCCTTCTAGGGAATCTTGTTCTTTATACCTTTTCTATCCTAGATACTGCAGAATTTGGAAAAAGTTTTTTCTCATGGTGGTTTGGAAATCTTATGGGACAAATATTGATTACCCCAACCCTACTTCTTTTATATGCACACATAGAAAAAACAAAATTTAGTGAATATTTAGTAATTGGTCTCTTTTTTGCCTTTATATCTTATCTATTTCAAATCATTATTCCCATTCAAAATGTATCACTACTTCTTAGTGTTACTCTACCACTCATTATATATATATCTTCAACAAGAGGTATACAGTATGCAACTTTTTCCGTCGTCATAATTACAGCCGTCACACTCTATTTGACACATATTAATTTAGGTGTTTTTACAACCTCTAATGAAGTAGAGAATCTTATTAATTTAAACTTTTACTTTTTATCTCAAATGCTTCTTCTACTTATCATAGGTACCCTATTTGAGGAGAGAAAACAGAGAGAAAAAGAGTTAAAGCAACTTATAGAACAAGAGGTAGAAAAAAATAAAGAGCATACACTTATGATGCTTCAACAGTCTCGTCTCGCTCAAATGGGACAAGTCATAAATATGATTGCACATCAATGGAGACAGCCTCTTAATAATCTTCTACTTATTAATGAAGTTTTAGTTTATAAATATGGGAAAAATAAAATTACACAAAAAGAGATAGATAAATTTCAATATGACTCAACACTTCAAATAAAACAGATGTCAGGTACAATTGATGACTTTCGAGACTTTTTTCAACCAAGACGAGAGAAAGAACACTTTTTACTCAATGATATTATTGAACATCTAATAGAAATTGTAGAGCCAATTTTTACTTCCTCAGAAATACTCCTCTCTTTTAAAGAAGAGAAAGAGTTATATACAGATGGATACCCGAATGAATTAGCTCAAGCCCTTTTAAATATTTTATATAATGCAAAAGATGCTTTTATTGAAAATCCAAAAGAAGACAAGTATATTAATATTCAACTAAAAGAGGTAGATAAAAAAATAGTCTTAACTATATCAGATAACGCAGGGGGTATTCCTACTGATATTATTGATGATATTTTTAATCCCTACTTCTCTACAAAAAAAACTCTCAATGGTACTGGACTGGGTCTATATATGTCAAAAATGATTATTGAGAAACATATGAATGGAAGACTATTTGCTTTGAATAACAAAAAGGGTGCTACCTTTACAATAGAGCTTTATAGTGAAGGGAAAAGCTCTTCTACCCCCCCCTATAAACTTCTAAAAAAATTTCTCTAACTGTTCTAATTATTTCTTGATTAGAACTTTAGTTCCTACATGTACTTTAGAAAAAATAATTCTTGCAACGGAGTGCTGTAGACGGATACATCCATTAGTGGCAGGATATCTTTTTACATATTTACTCACGTGTAATCCAATACCTCCACCTGTTATACGCATCCAATATTTAAGTGAAGCACCAACATATCTGATACCTACTTTACTCCCTTTATATTTACGCTTATCACCATGATAGATACGTTTACCATTTTTATAATAATTTCCAAAAATATTTGATCTCTTATCTCTTATTTTCTCTTGAATTCTATAATTACCTGTAGGAGTATGCTTGTCTCTGTAAATTTTTGTATTTGGCTCAAATTTATGCTTTGCACCTGTTGTACAGGGAGCATTTAATGCAACTCTATTTTTAACTAACAGAGTAACTCTTTGTGTTGAAATGTCAATGGTTATTTTTGTATTACTTTTTGTTGATTGTCTAAGAAGTGCAGCATTTTTATAAACTTTAAAACTTTTTTTTAGATTAACTCTTTTTTTAAATGAAGAAAAAGTACGAATATTTTGAACCAAACAGTAGGTCTTTTTTGTACAATCTACACCTTTTTCATCTTGTGAGATTTTATCTTTTGGAAACAAAATACCTTTTGCTGTTTGATCTAAACTCTCTTTAACACCTTTACCAACCCAACCATCTATGGGCATGAGTTTATAGTGCTTCTGATAAGCTATAACAGCCCTCTTAGTTGCTTCTCCCCACTCACCATCTACAGCTAATTTAATTTTTAAATACTTATTTTTATTGAGTGCAATTTGTAGGTTTCTAACGGCATTATAATCATTGGTACAACTATGTTCTCCTATGCTTTCACACATATCATCATGTCTACTAAAATAGTCACTGGGGTAGAGAACATCTTTCGCTGTTACATCTAAACTTTTTTTAACTTTTCGTCCTACCCATCCATCAATTGGAGATATATCATAAAGTTTTTGATACTTTTCCACAGCTTTTTTAGTATTCTTCCCCCACTGTCCATCTTCTTCAAGTTGTACATTCAACTTCTTATCATGATTCAGTGCAATCTGTAAGTTACGAATACTTTCAAATCCATTCGTACAAGTTTTAATATCTGTTCCCTCACACATATCATCACGTGAAGAGAAATAATTTTTCAAATTCGCTTTAGGTTTAACACGCTTTATATGCTTCACTTTCTCATGAGAAATCATACAACTCGTTATCTGCATCGGTTTTGTATCTGCTGTAAGTACTGATAAAAGCACTACAGACAATAAAAATATTTTTTGCATTTCAACTCTACTATTAAAATAAGATAACTTAATTATAGCATCAAATTTTAAAAGTTATAACTCACATCCATAAATATCATATCATTATTTACAACAGCATCAAAACGTTTTGACCCACCAATATAGTCAACTAACCCAAAATTTGTATAGATACCATCAGATATATCATACTTGAGCCATGCTCTTTGAAAACCACCTTCATTGGCACCTGACCCAAACAGAGATACTAAATAATTTGCTTTAACAGTGGCATTCATAAAGTCTGAACTTACACGAAAAGCATGTTGATAAGTACGCTCTTTTTGTACATTATTTAAATTTTGTAATCGACTATCATAGCTATGAATATTACGCAATGAAACATCATAAGAGACCAAAGTATCGGCTATTCCATTGTACTCTACACCTACAAGTCCATCTGTTCTTTTGAACTCTTTATCACCTGTTGTTGCATATTTTAAACCATCAAAATGAGCCAACTCACCTTTAAGAAGCCATGAACCACTAAGTAGATTAAGTGCTGTTCCAGCCATCTTAACCTTGTCATGTTTTATCTTTCCTGCTTCAAAATGACCTGCATCATCATGAACATTTGCAGCATAAAAGTTTACATCCCAACCAGAAAACTCTCCACCAATACTCAAGGCAGGAGTCACATCAGAATAGCTCTTATTTTTGGGAATTGAATTTATTGAGCCGTTAAAAGCTGAACCTGCTGGTGGATTTTTAGAGAAACGTTGCTCTAAAATAGCCATGGGCGTAACTCTCCAGTCACCAACAAAGTAGTCAAACTTTGCCATGGCAACAGGCAGACGTAGGTCTTCAATATCTACCATTCCTGGACGACGATTATCTAATGGGTTTAAAACATCTGTAACTCTTATAGTGTCTGAACGACCCCACACTACAACTTGACGACCCAACTTCATGTCTAAGTTGTCTGTTAAACTTCCTTCAACATAGGCATCATAAAGTTCAACTTCACTCTTTAGTTCATCTAATTCATCTTTTGAGTACTTCTCTTTACCTCGTATGTCATAAATGGCATCATAGTACGCCTTTGCATTCGTTTTCACTTTAAAACCGTTGTCAAACTTATGTTCATAGTCTAAAAGGAGTGAAGACTTTAAAGAGGAGATATTGTCATGAGGAGCATCATCACTATATGAAAATGCCACTTGTTCAGTTAATTTTCCTGTAAAATCTACTAATTTAGAAGATTCTACTTTAGCTTTTTTAACTGTTGGAGCTTCATCTTCAAAACCATTCATTAAGTCATCTTCTGCACTACTTTTTGTTATAGCTGTAGAGGGTTCATCATCGAACCCATCTAAAACATCGTCTAAGTTTTCAGCCTGCAAAGAAGCTAAAAGAAAAGGCAATATTAATATGCGACGGTTAAAAAACATTTTAGAGACCTTTTTCCAATCTTCTTGTGGTAAATACACCATCATCAATGGTTCCATTTAACTTAATATTGTCAAAAGATAAAATAGTTTTATGTAGTGTATTTTTTCCTTTTTTAGTAGTCATTGTCATCTCGTCAACCAACCAAATTCCATTCTCTTCATGAATCTTTTTTAAGTCTAAATACTTCTTTTTACCATTGGTCAAAAAGTTA
>Ga0256826_1001399_pt1 | contig 14992 bp, 15 predicted proteins | sample CV79metaG_FD_185975 | JGI IMG/M metagenome (GOLD analysis project Ga0256826, IMG submission 185975) | Hydrothermal vent microbial communities from East Pacific Rise, Pacific Ocean - CV79 | ecosystem: Environmental > Aquatic > Marine > Hydrothermal vents | place: Pacific Ocean: East Pacific Rise...
TGGCTAATAGCCACGCATCTACTGCTAGGTACTGATCACCATAAGTAGCCATCACACCCTCTGCATTTTGGAGAGTTCTTACTAGATCTGATGATAGCTTGATACTCTCTTTGGTTACGCTCGATACAGCTGGTAGCTTATTTACTGCACTCTTGACATCTAGCTCTATAGCTATTTTGTCTATATTCATCTTGTTTAGTGTCTGGTTGAGTATGGAGCCACTATTGGTTAGTAGTCCCCATAGTAGATGCAGTGGTGCTACCTCTTGATTTTTATTGTGAAGTGCTAGAGAGAGACCTGATTCTATAGCCCCCTGCATTTGATTGGTTAATTTTTCTAATATATTCATAATATGACTCCTTGCTGATTATTTGTAACAATATACCATAATAGTCGTATCTTGTTTGCAAACTAGGTAGCAATTGGGTTAAAGAACTCTTGACAATATCGGAGATAAACTGCTAAAGTATCAAAATAGATTATGGATTAAAGATAAAGGAGAGTTATGAAAAATGATTTCACTACCGCTATGGATTATAGACACGCTTGTAAGCTATTTGATATAGAGTGGAGGATAGGTGAGGAGGATATGAGATTTATCCTAGAGGCTGGACGCAGATCTCCATCATCATTTGGGCAGGAGCCGTGGAGATTTCTAATCATCACCAATGAGAAGCTCAAAGAGGAGCTCAGACCACTATGCTGGAATCAACCACAAATCACTAGTTGTTCTCACCTAGTAGTGATATTGGCATCTATAGAGAGTGTACGACCATCATCAGGCACTCCCACCAAGCGTTTTGGGAGGAGAGCACTACCTCCAGAGAAGATAGAGGCGTACATAGAGCTATATGGTACATTTCTGAGTGATACATTTAGTAGCGATGAGAAGACACTAGCTTGGAGTGCCAAACAGTGCTACATAGCCGCTGCCAACATGATGACAGGAGCGGCAAGCATAGGTATAGACTCATGCCCCATAGAGGGATTTGAGAAAGAGAGTATAGAGAGCCTACTAGAACTAGACACCACCAAACATCAAGTAACCCTACTACTACCATTTGGCTACAGAGCCAATAAGCAATCAAAGCAAATAAGACTACCTCTGGAGGAGATAGTAGAGTATAGGTAATCTAGTTTTATAATTCGAGATTTTGGGGATATTATAAAATTAGAGGAATAAGATTTTCTACCTTTATAATAACCTCATTTACTCTTCTCTAATCTAGCTTTCCTTTTCCTCCAATCAGGCATAAAAAGAGTAAGATAATTATAAAACTTCACACTATGATCCGTATGCACCAAATGAGCAAGCTCATGAAATACTACATACTCTATGCACTCTGTAGGTTTCTCAATCAGCTTTAGATTTAGATTGATATAGCCTTTACTTGGGTTACAGCTTCCCCATCTACTCTTCATCTCTCTTATTCGTACTGTTTCTATCTCTTGTTTTACTATAGGTTTATATTTATCAATTGCTTTCATGAAGTGTATTTGAGCCTTTTCCTTATACCATGTATGCAAGAGTTTCTTTTTCCTCTCTATATTAGCTGTATTCTTCACAAAAACCTGCAAATAACCTCTCTGAAGCTTCACCCCCACCTCTTTGCTCTCTATCACCTTCAGACGGTAATTTCGCCCCAAATAACGAAAGTTCTCACCACTCACATACTTCTTTTGAGTCACCTCTCTATGGGCATCAAAAAAAGCTACCTTCTTCTCTATCCACTCTGCTCTTTTTTTCAGTACATACTCTATGTCTCTTTCATCACTATCTGTAGGGGCTGCTAGTATCACCTCTCCACTTGGTTTGACCTTGAGATTGATATGCTTGACATCTTTTTTCACTATACAGATATTCATTAGTAGTTATTAACCCCAATTAGTTGTATGGTTGCTAGTAGCTCATCACTGTTTGAAAATTTTAGACCATAGTTATCTTCCATCTCCCAAAAAAGGTCATCTATCTGCCCCTCTATTTTGTTACGCATATCAGAGTTGTTTTTCCAGTCAGGTTTCTTGGATGCCTCTTGAAATATCTCTACTATCTTCATCACTGTTTGTGTGAGTAGATCTTCATGCTCTTTTGATGGTATTTCTGCTATCAATATACGCTCATCTACACTCTTCATCGCTTCTATAAACTCTTCTGCCAAGTTATCATAAAAAGCTCTTGCATGGGAGTTGTGTTTGATACTCTCTGGGTAGTTAGACTCCTCTTCTACCTCATCTTTGAGCAGCAGGTCTCGTATCTCTTTGGCATGTTTGAGCTTCTCCTCTTCTGTGAGTCTCTTCTGCTTATACTCTTGGATTATCTCTTGAATCCGTTTAGATAGCTTATCATAGTACGCAGGGTTACTTTCTCGTTTCTCAGTGATGATGGCAGTAGTGGCACTTAGTATGCTATCAGCTCTAGCATTATCACCTACTACTCTCTCTATCTCTTTTTCAAACTCCTCATCAAAGATATTTACCAGTTTAGTCAGTTGATTTACTTCATCAGCAGAGATAAATGTATCTAGTAGCTTCTGCATCTGCTTTTCATACTTCCCAAAGTCCACTTGTTCATGATAGCGAATGCGTACCGCCTTGCGAAGGTGGGCATAGAACTTCATCTTCTCTTTGAACTCTGCTACCTGATTAGCGTCAAATACCTCCTCTATCTTGTCACTAGAGAGGGAGAGTTTCAAGGCTCTCGCATAGTGTGAAAGGTAGTCATAAAAGAGTTTTCGTCTCTCTTCATCTGCTAAGTAGACTTCATAGCCCTCTTGGTCATCCAAATAAATAGGAGCAGGGACTTCAGTCCCGTTTGTATCATTTATTGACGGGGTTGAAACCCCTGCTCCAAATAAATCTTCAAGATAACTATAATAGGTCTTTACCCTTGCTATCTCCTCTTTGATATCAAACACAGCTCCTGCGATATCCTCTGTATCAAATTCTGCTAATCCTGAGTAGTCATTTAGTGCTTTGTCCAAATCACCCAACAAACCACGATAATCTATGATGAATCCAAAGTCTTTACCCTCATACAGACGGTTCACCCTAGCTATTGCTTGTAGCAGGTTATGCTCTTTGAGTAGTTTGTCTATATAAAGTACCGCTGCTCTAGGTGCATCAAATCCCGTGAGAAGCTTATCTACCACGATGAGTAGCTCTATCTCCTCACCATTGATAAACTCATCTTTGACCTTATCTAGGTACTTCTCCTCATCACCATACCTATTTATCACCCGTGTCCACTCTGCTTGAATGAAAGCTCTGTTTTCATCATCTACCTCAGAGTGTCCCTCTCTACTGTCAGGTGCAGAGATGACAAATGCCGTGCGTATATCTCCCATCTCTTCAAAGAGCTTATGGTACTTGATGGCTTCATACTTGGAGCTAGTAGCAAGCATCGCTTTGAAGTCTGTACCTTGCAGGCGTTTGCGTACATCTTCGTTGATATCTACCATAATCATCTCTAGTCGTCTCTCACTAGAGGCAACTTTTTGAAACCTTGCCCACTTCTTTTTGAGATCCAAGACTTGGTCTTCACCCAAATGTCTAGCTATCTGCTCAAATCGCCTATCTAGCCCCTTTTCATCACTCACCCACTGGTCTACTAGTCGCCCCTCATATAGTAGTGGTAGTACTGCTTTGTCTTCTACTGCTTGGTTGATAGTGTAGCGGTGTATCTCACCACCAAACTTGGCAAAAGAGTTCTTCTCTCTTCTCATGAGTGGTGTACCTGTGAAGCCTAGATAACACGCTTCTGGAAAGACGCTTCTCATAGCACTATGCATACCTCCACCCTGTGTACGGTGTGACTCATCTACGAGTATAAAGGTATTGGGATCATCAAAGGTCACACTCTCATTTTTGACCTTCTCAAACTTATGTATGAGTGTAGTGATGACAGACTTACCTGAGTGCAGTTTATCTATTAAATCCTTACCAGACTTTGCCCGTACTGCTTTGACCTCTGAGTTATTGAATGTATCGTGTATCTGCTTGTCCAAGTCTTTTCTATCGGTTACTATGATGACTTTGGATCCTATGATACTTCGCTTAATGACCTTGGCAAGCATTACCATAGTCAGTGACTTACCAGAGCCTTGCGTATGCCAGATGAGTCCACCTTGTCGTCTGCCTGTATTGTCAAGCTTGGCTATTCGTTTCATGATACTCTCTATGGCAAAGTACTGTTGATACCGTGCCATCTTCTTAACTCTACCATCAAATATGACAAACGAGTGCAACAGCTCTACTACACGATATTTATCAAATAGTGCATAGACGGTCTTGTCTAGTGGTGAGGGTGTACGACCCATTGGAGCATAGATTTCACCCTCATTATCTCTTTTTGGAGCAGGGACTTTAGTCCCGTTTGTATTGTTTATTAACGGGGTTGAAACCCCTACTCCGAACATTCCATCAAACCTATCCCACATCTTCCCTTCATGCTTCTCTTTCCATACCGCATAAAATTTCTTGGGTGTACCAGTAGTGGCATACTGTGGTGAGTGATTATTCCCTGCCAATGTCATCTGCACATATTTAAACAGATTGGGTATCTCATCATGCCCTTGATTGCGTATCATTTGAGAGATACCCTCTTGGGTGCTTACCGTGGATCTTTTGACCTCTATTACACCAAATGATATACCATTGACAAACAGTACCAGATCAGGTCTTCTGGTCTTAGTCTGCTCCTGCTGATTGACCCTATCTACTACAAACTCCTCTGTGACATGAAACAGATTATTCTCAGGATGTTTGTAGTCTATATAGTGCAGAGAAAAGCTCTTCTTCACCCCATCTATCAGCTCTTCACTGTACGAGTTTCCTAGTAGTAGCTGATCGCTTATCTTTTGGTTGGCAGTCATGAGCCCTTCATTGAGAGTCACATCCAAGTCATCTATGGCTCTAGCTATATTCTTGGCAGAAAACTTATACTCTGTACCCTTGTACTCAAAGCCATTGAGTTTTTGGAGTTGTTTTAACAGTACATCTTTTAGCACCACTTGTCTAGTGCTACTTCTATGCTGTGTCATCTCCTCTGGAGAGAGATATGTGTAGCCCATGTTTTTTAGGAGGTTTATGGTGTTGGCTTGTATTTGGGTTTCATTTGTGTTTGGGATACTCATTTTTTCTCCAACTCTAAAATAAGATTATCAAAATCAGATAGATAGTTTGCATCTTGAATCTTTTTATACTTATCATATTCATCTTCTGCCAACTCTTTTGCTAGCTTTGCTGTGATTGAGCCATTATCTTCAAGTATCTCTCTTTCGTTGAATATCAGAAATTTATGTAGCTTTTCTATCCAATCTTTTTGATACATGATGGTTTTACTCTTAGCTTGTAACTCTGCAAAATCAAGGTATATAGTGACTATTCTATTGTACAAATCCAACTCTTCTGATTGCAGATAATTCTTGGCTATAGACACATCTGCTTTTCGTATTTTGCCTTTGGGTGCATTTTTCCAGCTTGTTAGCCCCATATATTCTTTTTGACTATCTGCTCTATCATAAATAATTTCAGATGCTGTTTGTCCTACCATGGCATAGTGAAGCTTGTTTTGCACTGTTGCATAGAAGTTTTTTGTCTCTTGGCTATTGGGGTCATAGTTTGCACTGCATTGGGCATATATATCTGTAATCTTCTGATAAAATCTTCTCTCACTACTTCGTACATCTCGTATGCGTTCAAGTTGTTCATCAAAATAGTCTTTACCAAAAGGCTGAGAAGGATTTTTTAACCTCTTGTCATCCATAGCAAACCCTTTAATGATGTACTCTTGCAGTATCTTGGTAGCCCATATACGAAACTGTGTGGCTTGTGTGCTATTGACTCGGTAGCCTACAGAGATAATCAAATCAAGATTATAGTAATCTACGATATATTTCTTACCATCTGTAGCAGTTGTTGCATTTTTTGCAACAACTGCATTGATATCAAGTTCATTCTCTTTAAATATATTTTTAATATGTCTCGATATGACCGATTTGTCTCTGCCAAAGAGTTCACAGAGTTGTTTTTGATTGAGCCATATTGTCTCATTTTTTATGAGAACTTCTAGTTTTACATCTTGATTTGCTGTTTTATATAGTAGTATTTCTGTCATATGCAACTCTCCTTTATTTCCATAAACTTATCTGGAACAGTGACTTCAGTCCCGTTATTCTTCTTTCTTGGAGTAGAGACTTTAGTCTCGTTTTTACATTTATCTAACGGGGTTGAAACCCCCACTCCATTATTCATATATTCCATAAAATCTCTCCTTTGCATCTCTTAAGTCAGCTTTAATCGCATTATATTTGATGTAATCATACACCTGTTCAAAATGTGCTTCATTCCGAATTACTTTATCATAATAGTTTGTTTCCCAAAATGTACCTTTTCTTTGCAATATTTTATTGATTTGAAACGCAGTTGCACCTTTAAGATGTTTCATAATTTTTGGAAGCTCAATATTTTGTTTGAAAAGTATATGCACATGATTTGGCATAATAGAAAAAGCTACCAAATCATAGAAGTTTTTATCTTTAGCAACAAAATAGCTATATAGATAATCTAGTACATTATTATTTAGATAACAGCCTTTTGGAGAATGGTCTATGTATTGGTCTATTTTGTACTCTTGTTCTCTGCTACTTATATTTTTAGCTCTAATTTTTTTGATAAAATCATCTAAACTATCATGTGTTCTAAAAGTAATGAACTGATAGTAGCCAATCATATCAATATGGGGTAAAAATCTCCTCGGAGCAGGGACTTTAGTCCCGTTCTTCTCTCTTGGAGCAGAGACTTCAGTCCCATCTTTACATTTATCTAACGGGGTTGAAACCCCTACTCTTTTTTGCACCTCTTCAAGAATAGGGACTTCAGTCCCATTTTTGTACCCTTTTGATGGGACTAAAGTCCCTACTCCATACTTTCTCACACCTTCACCCTTACAACTCCACTCAACAACCTCTGCATCAACCCACACTTCTGCTCTTTAAGGGTTTCAAGCTCTTTTTTGAGTAGTTCTATCTCTTTATCTTCTGTAGTTAGGACTTGGGCTATTTTTTGTTGTTCTTGGAGGGGTGGGAGTTTGATTTTAATCTTTCCTAAATCTTTAGAATTTATTGCTGGATATCCTGTACCTGTACAATGTAATAAAACTTTATTTACAAATTTATCCCAATGTAAATAATGATATAAATACCTCGAAGATGATAAAGCTCTAATTTGTGCATAGCCAGTTGATGCTACATAATCTCCTTCTAAAGTAAAGTATAAATTATTTTTTTGGTATGGTCTCACCATCTGAAATAAAATATCATTAATTTGTAATAAACGTTGAGCCCTACTTGGGGCTCCAGAACTACTAATAATTGTTTCTCTTAATAATAAACCATTTTTAACACTCCCTAAATCAATATACACAAAAGAGCTCGGTAACTTAGAGTTTTTAGGATTTATTTGAGCCACATCCACTAACTTCACTTCTTCCCACTCAGGAGCAGGGACTTCAGTCCCGTTATCGTTGGTAAACGAGACTAAAGTCTCTACTCCTGACGGGGTTAAAACCCCTCCTCCAAACCGAACCTCTCCACTCAAAAGCTTCTGCATCAACCCTTTTTTGAGTCTCTCTTTGGCTTCTATAAGCTCTTCTTGTTTGCTAATGGCATCATCCCAAGTAGTGAGGATTTGGGCTATTTTTTGTTGTTCTTTTAGGGGTGGAAAGGGTATCTTTTGTTTTAACCAACTTTGTGTCTTAAAAAGTAACTTTTCAATGTGTACACCATCACTATAATTATAAAAAGTTTGACTAAATTTAGGTAATCGAACATAGTAATTAAAAAACTCTTGATTTAAAAGGCTCTTATTTGGCTGAAATACATTGTATTCATTTGAAACAATTGCTCTATTAAGTTCAGCAGGTACTAAACCACAAGCACCATGAGAAATCTGTCTTTTTGAAATTACAAAATCATTTTCATGTACATAAAATTGATTTTTAACCAAAATCTCTTTTCCTTGAAATAGACCTCTGCTGTCTACTCCCCCAAATCTTCGCCTAACAGTTATGAGTTCATACTCTTTTTCATCTTCCATTTTTAGAGGTTCAAGAGTCAAATTTAAAATATCTTTTAATTGAAATTCTTTCCAATCCTCAGGAATCACCCCAACTTTGGTCTGTTTATAGCCCTTTGAAGTAGGGACTTTAGTCCCGTTATTGTTGTATGACGGGACTAAAGTCCCTGTTCCTATTTTATTCATCACTTCAATCTCCCTAACATCTCTACTGCACCCACATCAAATGTAAAGACATATGGTTTCGCACCACCTAAGTGCTGTCTTGAAGGTATCACATTTTGTGATACCATGAAATCTATCTCAGAATCTGTCAAAACAAACATAAAATCATCAGGGAATTTATCTATATTTCTTTTTATAGCCTGTTTTAATGCTCTATTTTCTACTTGATAAAGCTCTGCCAAATCTTTATCTAACATTATCTGTTGACCACGGATAGTAAGAATCTTATTTTGAATATCTAGCTTATCAATAGTAATCAATTTATCCATTATACATAACCCCACTTTGATCTCTAAAGTACCATATTAATACCTTGAAGTAGTTAAATCTCACAACATCCCACTCCTCAGGAATCACCCCAACTTTGGTCTGCTTATACCCCTCTGGAGTAGGGACTTTAGTCCCGTTTTTATTATAAGGTGACGGGGTTAAAACCCCTGCTCCTATTTGACTACTCATCATCTTTTGCCTCTAACTTCTTCTACTCTTTTGCTATTTTGAGAGTAGATTTTTGAGGTGTTGGTAAATCTTCTGGCATTGTTCCACCTAGTTCTTGGATGGTTTGTCTTACTTTTTTACCCACTTCATTATGAGCCCTGTTTGCTTCGTGCTTATTTTCTATATTTTCTCGTTTTAGCTTCTCTTCTGCTTGTGTAGCACGAAACAAATTTATAGCTAACTCTTCAAAAGTATTATTGTGCTGTTTTTCTAAGTTATTCATCATCTTTAACCTCTAACTTCTTCTGCTCTTGCAATGTACTCTTAGCATTTAAGTTTGTAACCACTTTTTTACCAGTTTTTAGTTCCAATGCTTCTTTTGCTACTTTTGCAACCTCTCCGCCTTGCTTGGCTACTGTTTTGCTCTCGTTGAAATCTTTTGGGTTTATGGCTTGAGATATATCTTTGGTAGATGCCTCTGCTAACATATTTAAGATGAGTTCTGTATTTGTCATGTTATCTCTTAGATTTTCTTGCTTGAGACCCTTTAAGACTTTGTACTCTTTTGTCGTTTTATCTGACCTTGTTTTGGTGATGATGTTTGTCAGTGTAGCGAACTCCATACCCTCTTTTACACCTCTATCTTTCCACTCATCAGTTAGCTCTTTTCGTATCTCTATACTTTTGAGCCGTTGGTTTATCCAGTTTTGAGAGTATCCGAGATTTACATAATCCTCTAGTGCTTTATCTATCCCTAGCTCAGGATCGCTCATTTCATCTAGTCGCTCTTTTCCTAGTTTTGCCAACCATTGTTTGAACGGCTCTGCTTTTGGTGATGGTATCGACTGTATGAGCCTAAAGAGTTGCTCCGTATCAGCTACATCTGTGAGCCTCATTTTGCCATCAGGTGCTTTCATTTTCAACTGTCCGATTTTTTCGGACAGTTCACTGCCTTCTTTTTTAAGCTTTGATTTTAAATCACTCCAATATTTTCTAGGTCTATCACTTTCTGTCAGTATTTCTATAACATCTATTATAGAGATAAACCATTTTTCTTTATCTTCATCCCAAACAGTACGAACCTCATTTTGTTCAAAAATTTTTATACTGTTTTCGTTCATAATCCAAGCTCTTTCAGATATCCTTGCATCTGCTTTTTAACAGCCACTAGCTCACCCTCTATGCTAGCTATCTTCTCTTTTGTAGCCTCTATATCTACAGGCTCTTCCTCTTCAAAGGTATCTACATACCGTGGGATGTTCAAGCTATAGTCATTCTCTTGTATCTCCTCTAGGGTAGCTACATGAGCATACTTCTCTATCTCTTTTCGCTCTTGGTAGGTCTGGAGTATCTTGGCTATATGCTCCTCGCTGAGGCTATTTTGGTTCTTGTCTTTGTCGAACTCTCGTGAGGCATCTATGAAGAGTATATCCGTAGTCATTCTACCTTTTTTGAAGAGTAGTATCGTAGCAGGTATCCCCGTACCGAAGAACAAGTTGGCAGGTAGTCCTATGATAGCATCTAGTAGGTTATCCTCTATGATGGCTTTGCGTATCTTGCCCTCACTAGCACCACGAAATAGTACACCATGAGGAAGCACCACACCCATACGCCCATCAGCATTGAGAGAGCTAAGCATATGCTCCACAAAAGCGTAGTCCCCCTTGCTCTTTGGAGGTAATCCATACCCAAAACGCCCAAACTTATCATCTGCCAACTCCTCTGCACCCCATTTATCTAGTGAAAAAGGAGGATTCGCCACCACCACATCAAACTTCATGAGATGGTCATTCTCTATATGCAGTGGGTTACGCAGTGTGTCACCCCATGCGATGTTGGCATCGTTTATCTCGTGCAAGAACATATTCATCTTACATAGGGCATGGGTCTGTCCGTTCTTCTCTTGACCATAGATGGCGAAGTTCTCATTGCCCACCTCTTTACTTGCCTTGATGAGCAGAGACCCAGAACCACAAGTAGGGTCATAGATACGGTCTCCCTCTTGTGCTTGTACCAGCTTGGAGAGTAGCGTAGAGACTGCACTAGGGGTGAAGAATTCCCCGCCTTTCTTCCCTGCATCACTCGCAAAGTGAGCTATGAGATACTCATAGGCATCACCTATGACATCATTACCCTCTAGCATGGATGGACGAAGATCTAGCTTCTCATTGGCGAAGTCTTCTAGTATGTTTTTGAGTATGCTGTTACGCTCTTTGGTATTACCTAGCTTTGTCTCAGAGTTGAAGTCTACATTACGAAATATTCCCTCTAGCTTCTCTTTGTTGTCCTCTTCTATACGCTCCAGGGCTTTGTTGATAATCTCTCCTACATTGGGAGCTTCTTTGTGCTGAAGCAAGTAGTCAAAACTACAAGACTCATATAATACAAACTTCTCTCGTTTTAGACTCTTGGCAATTCGTTCTGCATTACCTTTGTACTTCTCATGCAACTCCTCTAGCTTCTCTTTATAAAAGTCAGATAGATACTTCACAAAAAGCATCGTAAGTACATAATCTTTGTACTCATTACTATCCATCGTACCTCTAAAAGTATCACACGCTCTCCACACAATATTGTTAATAGTCTCTTGAGTTGTTTTTTGCATCACTTCTTTTGGCATTTTGCTTCCTTGTGTTGTTGTATAATGGTATTTAGAATAGCTTGTGAGAATTGCTCTTTTTTATTGGCTAGACTTAGTAGTAATTCTCTCTCTTTGTCTGCAAGTTCGAGGAACTTTCCTAACTCTTTTTGCTTCTTCATAGGAGGTAGTACTACTTTTAACTGCTCTAAGTCTTTTGTCTTTAACATGGGGATAGCAGTACCTTTTACATCTTGCTTTAGGATGCGTTGCGTGGAGTGTGCATTGATATAGTATGCCAAATATTTAGCATCTAGCCTATTACTCTTCACTCGTATCACAGCCAAAAGAGAGTGCAGAAGAAGCCCTGCATCTTCCTTTTCTATATACACAGCAGAACTAGGATAACGAAGTCGTACCACTATATCGCCTTCTTGTGTAAAGTATCTACTATCTATCTTTTCAGAAGATATAAAAATATCTTTTTCATTCGATTTATCTAGCTTCACTCCAGTACCAAAGTACCGTAAAGAGATCTGTTCATACTCTATCTTATCCATAGAATCTAATTGAGCCTTTTTTCTAGCTATAACCAAACCAGTACGAATAGTTGCAAAATTACCCAATTTAGTTATCAAAAGCATCCCTTATTTTGTCTATTTGGGAATCATACACTTATTTTATTTGACTGGAGCTTAATAATTTTGTATAACTCTAAAGTATTCATAATAACATTAGAGTGAGTCATTATAGTCAAATACGAAACTAAAATAATTTATGATATACTTTGAGTAATATTATACGGAATATTACTCAAAGGAGATAATAATGGTAGCATATACGACAAATGAACTTATACCATCATCACAATTTGCAAAACAATTTGGAAGCTACTTAGCTCAAATAAAAGAGAGCACAGTAGATAAACTAGCGATACTCAAGAATAATAAAGTTGAAGCGGTCATGATATCTAAAGATGAGTATGAACGAATGAGTTTAGCTCTTGAAACTATAGAAAATCAAGAAATATTTAATACAGTAGAGCAAAGGTTATCAAAACCTCACAAAATAGTATCACATGCAGATATGCTAAAAAGTCTAAATATAGATGATAAAGAATTAGAAGATTGAAATGTATTCTATAGAATATCACGAAGATGTAAAGAGAGACTTCAAGGAGCTAGGACATACTATCACAGTATTGGCTCTTAAAAAGATACAAAAGATAGCTCAAAATCCAATTTTGGGTAAAGAGCTTGGCAATAAAGCAAATCTAAATTTAGTAGGACTTAGAAAAGTTTACATAAACAATAAAAAAGTAAGAATTGTATATAAAATAATTGAAGATAAAATAACAATATTTGTAGTAACTGTTGGTAAAAGAGAAGATATGGAAGTGTATAAAAAGGCTGCTACAAGACTAAGAGATTAATCTTGACATATAGTAAATTCACCTCACTCAATCTATCCTTAACAGAAACTATGTTTTAATATAGTATCAAAAGAGTCATGGAGATGGATTTGAGTATCAAAGAGCGTTTAGAGTTGTTGTTGGAAGATAGAATACTGGTCATCGATGGGGCTACGGGTACACAGATACAGAATCTTGATATCCCTCAGAGTGCTTGGTTAGATGAGAGTGGAGTGGATCAAGAGGGGTGCAATGAGCTACTCAATGCTACAGCACCAGAGCTGATGAGGAGTATCCACCACGCCTATGCCAAAGCTGGAGCAGACCTCATCAAGACCAATACATTTGGTGCTATGGATTGGGTGTTGGATGAGTATGGTATGGGTGATAGAGCTTATGAGCTATCCAAAGCTGGTGCATCTATAGTCAAGAGTGTCTGTGATGAGTTTTCTACGCCAGAGAAGCCACGGTTTATACTAGGCTCCATAGGTCCAGGAACCAAGCTACCATCACTAGGTCATATACACTATGATGAGATGTATAGTGGGTACAAGGAGTGTGCATTGGGTCTCATAGATGGTGGGTGTGATGTGTTTATGCTAGAGACCTGCCAAGACCCTCTACAAATCAAAGCAGCTCTACATGGGTGTCAAGATGCCAATGCCACTAGAGGTGTGGATCTGCCTATTATGGTATCTGTGACTATAGAGCTCAGTGGTACTATGCTCATAGGTACGGATGCTGCTACTATTGTGACTATACTAGAGCCGTTTGATATACTATCGCTAGGGTTCAACTGTGGTACTGGTCCAGATCAGGTCAAGAAGCATCTGCGTACACTCTCGGAGCTCTGCTCTATACCTATCTCTATCCACTCCAATGCAGGACTACCTCAAAATAGAGGTGGATACACCTACTACCCGATGGGTCCAGATGAGTTCACACAAAAACAGCTAGAGTTTGCTCAGTTTGATGGTGTGAGCTTCATGGGTGGGTGCTGTGGTACTACTCCTCAGCATATACACGCACTACAAAAGGCTCTAATAGATATCAAGCCAAAACCTCCTACTGGAGATATAGAGCCATCTATAGCATCACTATTTAACACTGTAGAGCTATTTCAAGAGCCTGCCCCTCTGCTCATAGGTGAGAGGAGTAACGCTACAGGATCCAAAGCATTTAGGGAGCTAATCCTTGCCAATGACTACGATGGTACACTCACAGTAGCTCAAGCTCAGGTGAGAGATGGTGCACACTGTTTGGATGTCAATGTGGAGTTTGCAGGGCGTGATGGTGCTAGAGATATGAGAGAGGTGATGGGTCTATACAATCAAAAGATAGCACTACCACTCATGCCAGATGCCACTAGAGTCCATACCATGGAGGAGGCTCTCAAGTGCATAGGTGGCAAACCTATCATCAACTCTGTCAACCTAGAGGATGGGGAGGAGAAACTAGATGAGATATGTAGCCTAGCCAAAAGATATGGTACTGCTCTAGTGTGTCTAACTATAGATGAGAAGGGTATGGCAAAGACCACAGCTGATAAACTACGCATAGCAGATAGGCTATATGATCTAGCGGTCAATCGTCACGGTATCTCTCCTAGTAATCTAGTGTTTGATATGCTCACCTTTACCGTGGGCTCTGGTGATGAGGAGTATAGAGATGCAGCCATACAGACGCTAGAGGCTATCAGAGAGCTACACATCAGATACCCAGAGGTGGGCTCTACTCTAGGACTATCCAATATCTCGTTTGGGCTAAATATCAACGCTAGGAGGTTCCTAAACTCTATATTTCTACACCACTGCCTAGAGGCTGGTATGACATCAGTCATTATCAATGTCAAACATATACTACCACTATCCAAGATATCCGATGAGGATAGAGAGATATGCGAGGAGCTACTCTTTACTCCTGATGATCAATCACTATTTAAGTTTATAGAGCACTTTAGTGACAAGAGCATAGAGGATGACTCCACAGATGAGGAGTATGAGGCACTCTCTACGCAGGAGAAGATAGCCAAGCTCCTCATGGATGGAGACAAAGAGAGGATGCTACCTCTAGTCGACAAAGCTAGAGAGGAGATATCAGCTGATACGATAGTCAATGAGATACTCATAGATGCGATGAAGGTGGTAGGAGAGCTATTTGGCTCTGGGCAGATGCAACTACCATTTGTACTACAATCAGCAGAGACTATGAAGACTACAGTAGACCACCTAAACCCATATCTAACCAAAGAAGAGAAGGATACAGAT
>Ga0256826_1001400_pt1 | contig 14983 bp, 11 predicted proteins | sample CV79metaG_FD_185975 | JGI IMG/M metagenome (GOLD analysis project Ga0256826, IMG submission 185975) | Hydrothermal vent microbial communities from East Pacific Rise, Pacific Ocean - CV79 | ecosystem: Environmental > Aquatic > Marine > Hydrothermal vents | place: Pacific Ocean: East Pacific Rise...
ATTATCTCAAAAAATAAGAAAGCACAACTTGGTGATATGATAAGTGCCATTACTCACCAGTGGAAACAGCCTCTGAGTAGAATCGCTTCAATCACCACTCTTTTAGATTTTAAACTCAGTAACAAACAAGAGATTACAGATAAAAAACTGAGTGAAAAGATATCTCAAATAAACTCAAATATTAAGTTTTTAAGTGAGACGATTGATGATTTTAAAGATTTTTTCAATCCTCATAATCTTGAAGAGGAGTGTAATCTCCCCGATATTGTAAATAGAGCAATAGCCCTTAGTAAAGATGATACTTTGACCAAACAGATAGAGATTAAAACTGATCTCTCCTTTGATAAGAAAGTAAAAATATACAAAAATGAGTTACTTCATATCATCATAAATATTATACAAAACTCAAAAGAAGCCTTTAAGGACTCCTCTCAAGATATTAAACTAATTAAAATTATTGGTTATGAAGAAAATAATAAAATATATATTGATATAATAGATAATGCAGGAGGAATCAGTGAGGAGACTCTTCCCTTTATATTTAATGAACACTATACGACAAAGGAAAAAAAATCTGGAAGTGGTTTAGGACTTTACCTTTCAAAAGTAATTTTAGAAGACCATATCAAGGGTTCTATTGAAGCTAAAAACACACAGGATGGTGCTATGTTTAGGATAATAATATGATAAATAACTTAACTCTTTTATATGTTGAAGATGATGAAATAGTAAGAGAAAACTATATAGAGATTTTCAAAACTTACTTTAAAACGGTACTGAGTACAGATAATGGGAATGAAGCCCTTAACATTTACTCAAATAACCATATAGATATTGCCATACTCGATATATCTATACATGGAATAAATGGTCTGAATGTAGCCAAAAAAATCAGAGAACAAGACCAAGAGACTCAGATACTTATGATAAGTGCATATTCCGATAAAGATAAACTCCTTCAAGCTGTCAATCTCAATCTCTCTGGATATATGGTTAAACCTATAATACATAAAGAGTTAGATGAAACTCTCAAAAAGATTATAAGTAAAGTTCCCAAAAAAAGCACCTTAGAGCTAGTAAATAATTTTAGTTGGGATAGCAATAGCCAAACTTTAAGCTATAATAATAAAGAGGTTAAATTGACAAAAAACGAAGTCAAAACTGTTCACATCTTGATTACAAATAAAAACCAATTTATGAGTGCTTGTGAGATACAAGATGAACTTTTTGATGAAAATATATCCAAAGATAATAGATGCAATAATGTTGTGCAACTCATATCAAGACTTAAGAAAAAGATCTATAAAACATATAGTTTAGATGAGTATTTTATAGAAAACTGTTATGGTGCAGGATATAAAATTATTGTTCATTAGACCTCTTACCATTTAAAGGATTTCACCATGTCAACAAGTATGATTGTCTTAATAGTTATAGGAATTATCTTAGTTCTTATGTATAACTCTCTTGTTTCAAAAAAGAACCAAGTTGAAAATATCTTTGCAAGTGTAGATACACAACTCAAAAAGCGCTATGACCTTATACCAAACCTTGTAGCTGCTGTTAGCAAGTATATGGAGCATGAAAAAGGACTTTTAAGTGAAGTCACAAAACTTCGTGCAGAAGCGAATAAACCAAATATTTCTGATGAGCAAAAGATAGCCCTTGATGCAAAAGTAACTACAGCACTGGGTGGAATTATGGTTGCTGTTGAAGCCTACCCAGACTTAAAAGCCAATGAAAATGTTATGCATCTTCAGGGCTCACTAAATGAAGTTGAAGAGCAAATATCAGCAGCAAGACGTGCATATAACCAAGCCGTAACAGACTACAATAATGCTCTTGAGATGATTCCTACTAACTTTATGGCATCAGCTATGAACTACAGAAGAAAAGAGGTTTTTGAGATAAGTGAAGGCGAAAGAAAAAATGTAAATGTTAAAGAGCTATTTAACTCATAATCGATGAAAAATGTTAGCGAACTAACCGACTTCTACTACAAAAATCTCTATCCAACTCTTCAAGAGCTTGAAAAAGATAGAAAACAACTAAGATATAGAATTATACTAGTTGGTTCTGTCTATACTTTTATAGTTGGACTCATCGCTCTATCTCTTATATCCGTCATAAATTTTGAGACTCTCGCCTTTATCGGTATCGGCTATATTGGTATTGGTGGTTTTATTTATAAATTTCTTGTTAAAGACTACACCAAAGAGTTTAAAGATAAGATCATCAAACCTCTTATACATGCACTTGATGAAAAGCTGACTTATACTGCATCACTACATATACCTCAACACACTCTTGAACGCTCACAACTCTTTACTCAAGATATTGATAGAATAAGCGGTAATGATTTTGTTAGAGGTGAAATAGACTCTATAAATATTCAATTCTCAGATGTTCATGCAGAGGAGAGACATAAAGATTCAAAAGGAAATACAAGCTGGAGTACTATTTTTCAAGGTCTCTTTATAGTCTCTGAATTTAACAAAACTTTTCATGGCAGAACAGTCATTTTACCAGACACCGCGCAAAGTACTTTTGGAGACTTAGTTGGAGGCTGGTTACAGTCAAAAAATATCTCACGTGATGAACTAGTGAAGATGGATAACCCCGACTTTGAAAAAAAGTTTGTTGTCTACTCGACTGACCAAATTGAAGCACGCTATATACTTTCACACACTTTAATGGAAAAACTTCTCCTATTTTCTAAGAAATCTGAGCACCCCATACATATCTCTTTTGTTGGTAAATCTATTCATATGGCGATTGAGTATAATAAGGACCTGTTTGAGCCGTCTATTTTTCGTTCACTATTAGAGTATAAAATAGCGATGGAATATGTAAAGACTCTTCACCTTGCTATAGGTATAGTAGAGGAGTTAAAACTAAATCAAAAATTATGGAGCAAAAAATGAAATTAAAAGCAATTTTATTATCGAGCCTTATGGCAATGAGTCTATCGGCATTAAGTGTTGGTGAAATACCCAAAGAGGTCTCCATAAGTGAAGATAATGGTGGGATGGTTGTAGATGGAAGTCTATGGAACTCCTCAACTATCAAAGATAAAGTATTTGTTATGTTTTATGTTGATCCAGATGAAAAAGATGTAAATGAACACTATTCTCAAGCTCTTAAAGTAGAAAAAGAGGCAAAAAGATTAAGTTTTCAAAGTATAGCTATTGTTAATTTAGCAGCAACATGGAAGCCTAACTTTGTTATTGAGTCTATCTTAAAGAGTAAACAAGAGGAGTTTCCAAATACTATTTATGTCAAAGATAAAGCGAGTGTCTTAGTCAAAGAGTGGGAGATTGATGATGATGCTTCTAACATCATAATATTTTCAAAAGAGGGAAAAGTTCTTTTCTATAAATCTGGTGCAATGAGTCCAGAAGATATAGAAAAAAGTTTTAAACTTATAAAAGACAACTCATAAATGAATAGCGAAAACAGTGTACTTCTTCTGAGTATAAAAGATCTCTTTACATCTAAAATGTTAAAGTATTCTATCCTCCCTTTTGTGGGAACAGTACTTCTTATGTATATTCTATTTTTTATAGTGGCTGGAGTTGGTTTAGAGTCTCTTGGAACAATGGATGTTCAAACTACTGAAACTTCTATTCAAAATGGAATCCCACATACAGATAACTTCTCTGCTCAACTAGAGGGAACTGCTATCATCAAATTTTTAATGAGTCATGCAATTACCTCATGGATTGCAACATTTTTAGTCTATACCATTGGTAGTTTTTTAGTTCTTTACTTGTCAATATTTGTCGCTATTATTGTTATAGGATTTATGACACCAATAGTTCTTCGTGAACTGCAACGCCGTCATTATAGTGATGTTGAGATGATTGGTTACTCAAATATAATTAGTGGTCTTCTCTCTGTTATAAAGTGGGCTCTTATAATGTTACTACTTTTTATAGTTCTCTTTCCACTCTACTTTATACCCCTTGTAAACATCATCGCGTTTAACTTTCCACTCTACTACTTTTTTCATAAGATGATGACCTTTGATGTAGCCTCAAATATCTGTACAAAAGAGGAAGATAAAAAGATAAAGTATTTTCACTCAACAACACTAAGGCTTAAAACTTTAGGTCTCTACCTCATCTCACTTATTCCTTTTGCTATCTTTTTTACAGCAATTTTTTATGTGATTTATCTGGGACATTCTTACTTTATAGAGGTGAGAAAAATGAGAAGTGAGGGTGGAGTTTAACTCTCCTCTTCGTCCTTATCCATATCTTTAAGGACTAAGGCTCGATAAGCCTCATCTTTTGGAACAAGCCCAGCTTCATAAAGAAACTGGCTTGCCATAAAATTCTGTTTTTTAATCTTGTCATATTTAGCATAACTGAGATAGAGTATATCTTTTGCTCGTGTCACCGCAACATAAAAGAGCCGTCTCTCTTCATCTAAACTTCCACCGCGCTGCATAAGCTTTCTATTTGGGAAACGTCCATCCATTAAATCAACAACATAAACCTCTTTATACTCTAAACCTTTAGATGCATGAACACTCAAGAGGTTTACACCCTCCCCTTGAGTTAAGTCTGAAGAACCAAGTATCATCGCGTTTAAAAATCTCTCATGCTGAGAGTATGGCTTAGAGAGCTCTTCAAGAAGAATCATCTTTCTTTGAATTCGAGTGATCGACTCCTCTTTTTGCTTCTCATCAACACTTCCATCTTTAAGTTGCGCTCGTTTAGAGGAGAGAATATCTGTTATGTACTTGTAAAACTCTGATGAAGCTATTTTTCTTACAATAGTACGAGGCTGTTTAATCCCTTTTAAATCTTTATAAAGAAGATAAAAATTGTAAAGAAATGTAGCCGAATCTTTTGTAAGTTTTGGGTGTTTAAGTATAGGATTTTTCATAAACTTTGAATCAAAACCAAGCTTTGCATACTTACCAACTGCACCAAGTTCTAAAAAGTCATCAAAGAGACCAAGTTGGTGGTTAAGTTTTCTCTTCTCAAAAGGGTTCTTCATAGACTCATCAGGTGCATAAAGGCCATAAAAAATACTCCCTTGCCCAAGAGCTTTAAGTGCAATATACATCTCTTTAGCCATAGCTGAACCGATACCACGAGCAAACTCAAAAAGGTGTATAAATGCCATCATATCTGACTCATTTATAAGAAGAGTGTAGAGATCTAAAATAGCCTTTACTTCTCGAGAGTCAAAAAAGGAAGTTCCACCCTTACGTTTACAGGGAATATCTAACTCTCTAAGCCCTACCTCTATACCATCAGCAGAAGAGTTATTTCTAAAAATAACAGCTATCTCCTCTCTTGGTGTTTGAGAATCTCTAATCTGTGCCGCCATTGCATGGTACTGATCAAATAACTCATCGTAGACTAGTAACTTTGGTGAAGAAGCCTCACCAACTCTTGTAACTTCTAATTTTTTAGGATAAATTCTTTCATTGTGCTCTATAACTGTTGTTGCTAATGAGAGTATTGGGCGAGATGAACGATAGTTTTTAGTAAGTGTATGCACTTTAGCATCTGGAAACTTTTTATTAAAAGAGCCAATTATAGATATATCTGCTCCATTAAAAGCATATATACTCTGGTCATAATCCCCAACACAAAAAAGTGAAGGTGGGTTCATAGCATCAATTAGAGTTCCTTGAAGAGCATTTGTATCTTGATACTCATCCACGAGTACCTCTTTATATCCTAAATCTCTTGTTTTACACATCTCACGAAAGTTTAAAAGCAGATCATTAAAATTCACAAAACCATACTCTTTTTTAAGAGATTCAAATTCATCTACAACATCAGCATAAATAAGAGCAAAACTCTCATGATCAGGATATTTTTCAATTACCCAATCCTCAAAATTATTATTGAGTTCTGTATTTTGATAAAAAGAGTACATATCATAGAGATGGTTACCACCATAAGGAGTTATCTCCGCGTTTATCTGCATAAAGGAGCGTTTTTCAAAAACTGAACGAAAAAGAGTTTTAAGCTCACGTTGCTGTTTAAGAACTACTCGATGGTCTTGCTTTTTGAGCCATCTATAGGAGACTGCATGAAAAGTACCTGCATCTATTTTTGTAGCTACATCTTTACCAAAGTACTCCGCTACACGAGCTACCATCTCAGCCGCTGCTTTATTTGTAAAGGTTAAGAGCAAAATCTCTTGAGGTTTTATACCATTACTAAGAAGATGACCGATACGACCAACAATAGTAGAAGTCTTCCCCGTCCCAGCAGAAGCGATAATAAGGTTTTGTAAATCATTAGAAGTTGCAGCAGCATACTGCTCTTCATTTAAACGCGATAATGGCAAACTGCACTCCTTTTAATTTTAGAGCGAGATTATACCTAGATATATTTAAGAATATCTCTAAAAATCTTTTATTTTAATAGAATAAATATCTTTTAACGCTTTGCTCTATGCTATAATACATTTACTAAAATCAAGGCTAAAACTGATGAGTGAAAATGAAGTACTACGAATAGTTTCAAATGAGACAAAAGATTCAATAGACCAGATGTCGGTTGTTACCCCAACTATATTTGCCTCTATATTTTCAGAGTTTGCTAAAAAGCATGATGCAGACCTTCAAAATGAAGAGGAGTTCTCTCGTGATTTACTACAACAAGAGTGTAGCACCTTAACAAATTTACAAGCTACTACATCATCAAATGCTCAATCATTAAGTCAAAGTGCAGTCAAAGCGATTACTGCTATTAAAGACAAAGATGAGACTACCTTAAATGAAGTTCTAAAAGAGACACAAAATCTTCGTGCAGAGATAGAGAAACTTAAAGAGTCTGTTTACAAAGATGAACTTACAAATGTATACAACCGAAAATGGCTTCATGATAACTATCTCACACCAGATACAAATGAATTCAAAAATAGTGGAACACTCGCAATTATTGATTTAAACTACTTTAAAATTGTAAATGATACCCATGGGCATATTATAGGGGACAAAGTACTTATATATATAGCGAATCAACTAAAGCTTAGTAGATACGAAGTTATAAGATATGGTGGTGACGAATTTATTATTATGTTTCCTCATAAGGTTACAAATACTATAGCAAAAGCACTGCTTGATAAAATTAGAGAGAGTGTAATTTCAAAAAAACTAAAAGCTCACGACACAGTATTTCGCACTAGTTTTTCAATTGGTGTGACAAGCTTTCAAAGTGGTGATGATTTAGCAAGTGCTATTGAAATTGCAGATAAAAATATGTATGAAGATAAACTAATCATTAAAAAAAGAGTCACAGGCATAGAGGTATAAGCAAATTCTCACCTCCCTTTAGATATAATCGCGAAAATAAAATAGACAATTTTAAGGCGATTATATGGCATCAGAAGCTTACGAACCACAAATCATAGAAAAACAATTTTACAAAATCTGGGAAGATAGAAAGTACTTTGAAGTAGATGGAAACAAATCCATTCAAGAAGAGGGGAAAAACTTCTCTATCATGATGCCACCACCAAATGTCACAGGTCGTCTTCACATCGGCCACGCACTTACATTTACACTCCAAGATATTATCACTCGCTACAAACGTATGGATGGGTACAAAACTCTCTGGCAACCGGGGACTGACCATGCAGGAATCGCAACTCAAAATGTAGTTGAGAAACAGCTCCTTGCTGAAGGAACAACTAAAGAAGAGTTAGGACGTGAGAAGTTTTTAGAGCGGGCTTGGGCTTGGAAAGAGGAGTCAGCTGGAATCATGACGGAACAACTCCGTGTTATGGGTGTATCTCCAGCATGGGAGAGAGAGCGTTTTACTATGGATGCGGGACTCCAAAAGTCTGTAAAAGAGGCCTTTGTTAAGCTTTACAATGATGGTCTTATAGTTCGTGGGAACTACATGGTTAACTGGTGTACTCATGATGGTGCACTCTCAGACATCGAAGTTGAACATGAAGACCATGATGGTAAATTCTACTACATGACCTACCCTTTTGCTGATGGAAGTGGTAGTGTTGAAGTTGCAACAACTCGTCCAGAGACATACTTTGGCGATACTGCTATTATGGTTCACCCTGAAGATGAACGCTACAAAAACCTAATAGGAAAAAAAGTAAAACTTCCTCTTTTAAATCGTGAAATCACGATTATCGCAGACTCTCATGTTGACATGGAGTTTGGTACAGGTGTTGTTAAAGTTACTCCTGCACATGATCAGAATGACTACGAAGTAGGAAAGCGTCATAATCTAGAGTTTATTACTGTTTTTGATGAGAAAGGTATCCTTAACGATTATGCTGGAGAGTTTAAAGGTTTAGAGAGACTTGAAGCTCGTGAGACAATAGTATCGCGTTTAGATGAAGAGGGTTTCATCACTAAGATAGAGGACCATAAACATCAGGTTGGTCACTGTTACAGATGTAAAAATATCGTTGAGCCTTACATCTCTAAACAGTGGTTTGTTCGTAAAGAGGTAGCAGATAAGTCAATAGAAAAAACAAACGCGGGTGAGGCACAATTTTTCCCTCCACACTGGATTAACTCTTACAACTCCTGGATGGGTGAACTTCGTGACTGGTGTATCAGCCGTCAGTTATGGTGGGGACACCAGATTCCAGTATTTTACTGTGATGATTGTGATCATGAGTTTGCATCTCAAGAGGAGCATCCAGAGGCTTGTCCAAAGTGTGCATCTAAAAACTTAACTCAAGATCCTGATGTACTGGACACTTGGTTTAGCTCTGCTCTATGGCCATTCTCAACTTTAGGTTGGGGAAATGGTGATGTTGAGATGGACAAACTATTTCAGTCTCAAGATATGAAAGATTTCTATCCAAATACTCTGCTTATTACAGGTTTTGATATTCTTTTCTTCTGGGTAGCGAGAATGATGATGATGGGTGAAAACTTCAATGGTCAACTTCCATTTAACCACATCTACATGCATGCTCTTGTTCGTGATGAGAAAGGCGACAAGATGAGTAAGTCAAAAGGGAATGTAATCGACCCTCTTGATATGGTTAACAAATACTCAGCAGATATTCTACGTTTCACACTTGCTATTAGTGCCGCACAAGGTCGTGATATTCGCATGAGTACAGAGAAACTAGAGTTAAATCGTAACTTTACCAACAAACTCTACAATGCTTCAAAATATCTACAGATGAATGAGTCAACTTTTCCTGACTTAAAAGGTTTCTGCCTTAAAACTGATCTTGGAAAGTATATGGCATCGCGTTTGAACCAAGCAACTAAAGAGGTAAGAGCAGCATTAGATGAGTATAAGTTCAATGATGCGGCTACTGTAATTTACAGATTTATCTGGAATGAATTTTGTGGTTGGGGTATTGAGCTTAGCAAAGCTGACAAAGGTTCAATCATCGAACTTGGGGCTATCTTTAAAGAGGCTATGAAACTACTTCACCCATTTATGCCTTTTGTAACAGAGTATCTCTACCACGAACTCTCAGGAACTTCACTTGAGGAGTCTGAGTCTATTATGGTTATGCCGTACCCTTACAAGACTAAAAAGCGTAAAGAAGAAGAGAAGTTTGAGATTATTATGGATGCTATTGTCTCTATACGTCGAGCTAAAGTTCTTGTAGATTTAGCAAACCAAAAGATTGAAAAAGCCTTTGTAAAAATCGATGGTATCAGTGAAAAAGATAAAGAGGCTATGCTTCCTTTTATCATCAAACTTGCAAAGGTTACTGAAGTGACATTTACTGAGTCTAAAATAGACAATGCTGTAAGTGATATCGCTGATAGTTGTGAGACTTTCATTCCAACTGACAGTATTGATTTAAGTTCTATCATCGCTAAACTTACAAAACAAGATGAAAAGTTACAAAAAGAGATAGGAAAACTAAATGGAATGCTTAACAATGAGAGATTTGTAGCAAATGCTCCCCAAGATGTTCTCACTAAGAACCGTGAAGCACTTAGTGATGCACAAGCAAAACAGGTCAAAGTTTTAGAACAACTAAACTCTCTACAATCGTAAAAATATAGATATACTCCTCTTGAGTATATCTACACATACTCATAAAAAAAAACACCTATGATTATAATTTTTATTATAATCTAATATTATTTTTGTTAAAATGCTCTTATGAAGAAATTTTCACCTACAATAAAAATAATAGCCATATTCTTAATTCCAGTAATAGCTTTGATTTATTTTTCCTTCTATTTTATAAATACAGAGGTCGAGAACCTTAGAGAAAGTTCCAAATACAAACTCTCTGCAAATATTACAAATCAACTCAGCGACCTTGTTCATAATATCCAAATAGAGAGAGGCTTAAGTGCAGGTTACCTTGTTGCTAAAGAGAAAAAATCTATTGAAAATAAACTATTATCACAATACAAAAAAACAGATATATCATACAAAAAAATCTTAAAGTTCATCGCTTTAGAATCTTATGTTAAAGAAGATATGTGTAAAGAGATCGCTTATAGAAACAAGCCTTTGATTAAAAAAGTAATCTATCTCGTTAGTAATATAAAAGATACGAGAAGTAATGTGCTTGATCTAAACATAAGTTTTCAAGATGAAATCAACTACTATTCTCAAATAAATACGCATCTTATTAAAGTTATAGAGTCCTTTATGCAACTACTCCAAAAGCAAAATGGTGATAATTATGCTTTAATAAAACTACAACATTTAAAAGAGAATGCTGGTTTAGAACGGGCTTTTGTCTATAAACATCTTCTTGCGAATAGAACTGATATAAAAGAGAATCAAAAAATATTAAATTTACAAACAATCCAAAAGATGCAAAAAAAAGAATTTATACTAGAAGCTTCTGTAAACTCAACTTTAATCTATACCAGCCTTATAAGTGACAAAAAATTAAAAGAATTAGACATGCTAAGAGATGCTTTTTTTCACTCTCAACTTAGTAGTACTGATGCTCAGAAATGGTTTATGAAAACAACCGATAGAATTAATCATCTTGAGAAGGTATCAAGAGAGATTCTTAATAACTACATAGCAGATACAAATAAAATACATACAGATTCACGTAACACCTTATATATAACAGCAGTTTTATGGCTATTATCTCTGATTTCATTAAGTTTTTTAACATATATTTTGAAAAATCTACTAAAAAATGAAGCTAACTACACTGAAGAGCTAAGAATACTTGCTTATACCTTTGACTCTCATGAGGCGATGACCATAACAGATGTTCAAGGAACCATCATTAAAGTCAATAAAGCCTTTACAAAAATCACTGGTTATGAGTCTGAGGAAATTATAGGAAAAAATCCACGTGTGCTAAAATCTATGAGACACCCAGAAGAGTTTTATAAAGAGATGTGGAGACAACTTCATACAGAAGGTCAATGGAGTGATGAAATATATAATATGCGTAAAAATGGAGAGATATATCCAGAAAGACTCTCCATAACAGCAATCAAAGATGATAATAATATCACAACACACTATATCGCTCAATTTTTAGATATTAGTGATTTGAAAAAGGCACAAGAGAGAGCGGAACATCAGGCAGATCATGACTTCTTAACAGGTCTTGCAAATAGAAAACAGCTTACACAAAGACTCTACGAAGAGTTTGTAAAAGCGAGAAGACATAACTTTTTACATGCTTTTCTTTTTATAGATTTAGATAACTTTAAAAAAGTAAATGACAACTATGGACATAAAGTAGGTGATTCACTTCTTCAAGAAGTTACAGTAGCCCTGCAAAGTATAGTAAGAGAAGAGGATTTAATAGCAAGAATGAGTGGTGATGAGTTTGCTATTTTAATCTTAAATATAAATAAACAAGAGACTGAGGCAGCAAAAGATATTAGAGAAATTTGTAGCAAAATACTTAAAATTCTTTCTGAACCTTTCATAATGGGTACATATAAGATAGATATTGGTGCAAGCATTGGTATCAAACTATTTCCTGATGGAGAGAAGACTGCACAAGATGTAATTATTCATGCTGATACTGCTATGTACCAAGCAAAAAATCAAGGAAAAAATCAATTTGTATTTTTTGATAAAAGTGTCGAGATTAAGTTAAAACAACTTACACTTTTAGAAGAGGAAATTAAAAATGGTTTTAAAAATAGTGAATTTGAACTATTTTACCAACCAAAAGTCAATACACACAATGACACAATTTATGGTGCAGAACTTCTTGCTAGATGGAGACACCCAACACAAGGAATTTTATATCCAGACTCCTTTATAGATAGAGCCAGAGAGCTAAATCTTCTTAATAACTTTACAACTCTTGCCTTACATAGTGCTTGTAAATTTATCCAAACGCATGGTGATTTACTACATGGAACACTTGCGATTAATATAAGTTCTGAAGAGTTACTTAGTCCTACATTTGAAGATGATTTAATCACTCTAATAAAACCTTATAACATAGCACCTGAAAAAATCGAACTAGAGATTACAGAAAATGAACTTATTGAAAACTTTGATATTGCACTACAGAAAATAGAAAGCCTTCAAACATTTGGAGTTCAATTCTCCATAGATGACTTTGGTACTGGCTACTCATCAATTACTTATCTGAAGCAGATTCCAGTGAACACTTTAAAAATTGATAGAAGCTTTTTACAAAATCTCAACAAGAGTCAAGATAGAGAGCTTATAGAAGTAATAGTAAGTATGGCAAAAATTTTCAATATGAGTGTTGTAGCAGAAGGTATTGAAAATAAGTTCGACTTAGATTTTATCAAACAAAATGAGATTCAATTCTATCAAGGGTACTACTTTAGTAAAGCAATTCCTCAAGAGAGTTTTTTAAAGATGCTACAAAAATCTAGTTAAACACTAAACATGAGTTGTGATAAGAAGATAATTATTAAAACTAATGTAAATGGAAATAGGTGGCTTTTAAAAACAAGTGGTTGAATTTTAAAAAAAACTTGTAAAACTCCACGAAGTCCCAACCATCCACCTAAAAATGCTTTTATACTCAAAACTATTTGGAAATTTGAAAGCCCTTCTTGAGCTATTGGACCAAAATTCACACTAATAAGATAGATTCCAGAAATGACAGCAGTTATAAGAGCTTTTGGAACAACAACTCTTACATATTTCATAAAATACTCTCTTACTTTTGGGTACTCCTCGCCTAGATCTTTTTGCATTCTACTTAAGAATAGATTATCTGTAATTAAAAAACCACCATAGATAAAAACTGAAAATATATGAATAAGGTGCATAGTTAGGTAAATCATTAAAATCCTTTAAAACAATAAAGGAAATTTTAGCATATTTTGTTTAGCTTTTAGATATAATTCGCAAAATAATTCAAGGGTTTTTTATGAAGAGATATTTTAGTGTTTGATTTAAAAAAATATACCTCAAAAAATATCAAAAATGATATTTTATCTGGTCTAGTTGTTGCCGTTGCTCTTGTTCCTGAAGCTATCGCATTTAGTTTCATCGCCGGTGTAAGTCCAGTTGTTGGTCTATACACCGCCTTCATACTAGGTTTAATTACTGCTCTTATCGGTGGTAAGCCAGGAATGATTTCGGGTGCTACGGGTGCTGTTGCAATTGTCCTCGTTGGTTTAACACTCGAAGTAAATGCGATATTAACACCTCAAGGATTAAGCCCTGATGAGATTGCAGTAACAGTACTGAACTACATCTTGCTTGCAACTATTGTTGCTGGTCTTATTCAGATAACTATCGGTATACTTAAACTTGGTAAGTTTATTCGTCTTGTGCCAACTCCTGCTATTCATGGGTTTGTTAATGGTCTTGCTATTGTTATTGGTACTGCTCAGTTTAAGTTCTTTGAAGGGCAAGGGTATATGATGTATGTCCTTGTAGTACTTACCATGGCTATAATGTATATACTCCCTAAGTTCTCAAAAGCTGTTCCAGCTGGTTTAGTTGCTATTGTTATTATCACTCTTGGTGTTTACTTTACAGGTGTAAATACTCTTCTGCTCAGTGGTCTTGATGATATGAGCAAGTATGCAGGACAACTTCCAACTTTTGGAATTCCTTACTATCTCTTTAGTCTAGATGCAATTTTACTAGTGCTTCCTTATGCTGTAATAGTTGCTCTTGTTGGTATAATCGAATCTCTTCTTACTCTCTCTGTCCTCGATGAGTTAAGCAACACTCGCGGATCGGCAAACAAAGAGTGTATAGCGCAAGGAACAGGAAATGTAACTTGTGGTTTCTTTGGTGGTATGGCTGGTTGTGCTATGATTGGTCAAAGTATCATCAACTACACTTCTGGTGGTATTGGTCGTCTCTCATCGTTTGTTGCGGCTGTTGGTCTTATAATCCTTGTAGTATCTCTTAGCGGTGTTCTAAACGCGATACCTGTTGCAGTTCTTGTTGGAATCATGTTTATGGTAAGTATTGGTACATTTGAGTGGTCAAGCTTCTCACGACTTAACAAGATGCCTCGCACAGATGCTTTTGTTATGGTTACAGTTACTGTCATTACCGTTGTTGAGGATTTAGCGATTGCTGTCATTGCTGGTGTAATTATTTCAGCCCTTGCCTTTGCTTGGAAACATGCGAAAATCTTCTCTCGTGTTCATACTGAAGATGATGGAACAAGAGTTTACACACTTGATGGACCACTTTTTTTCGGAAGTGCTTCTACATTTGGGGATAACTTTGATATCCCACAAGACCCACCAAAAGTGGTTATAGATTTCAAAGATGCTAGAGTTATGGACAGTTCTGGAGTTGAGGCGATTGATGCTATTACTAAAAAATATGAAGATGCTGGGAAAAACCTACTGCTTCGCCACTTAAGTGCAGACTGTAAAGCTATTTTGAAAAAAGCTGGACCTCACTGTTCATACGAAGAGGATGATCCAACTTATAAGGTCGCGTTTAACTATTAGACTTCTTTCATAACTCATAAATTAGATTCCAAATCAAGTTTGGAATGACGGTCAGTTGGAACTTCGTCACCCTAAACTTGATTTAGGGTCTAGGTTATGCAAGAAGTCTATTAATATACCCCCTGCTATAACTAAACAAGTTCG
>Ga0256826_1001401_pt1 | contig 14982 bp, 4 predicted proteins | sample CV79metaG_FD_185975 | JGI IMG/M metagenome (GOLD analysis project Ga0256826, IMG submission 185975) | Hydrothermal vent microbial communities from East Pacific Rise, Pacific Ocean - CV79 | ecosystem: Environmental > Aquatic > Marine > Hydrothermal vents | place: Pacific Ocean: East Pacific Rise...
TGAATTAAGCCTAGAGTTGGAAGATATTAAAGAAGATGCTTGGATAGAATACCGAAGTTTTGTTGAATTAAAACAATCTGCAAATCTTAATAAAGCTAAAGTTTACGATCAATTATTAGCCCAAAACAGACGTTATACATACAACGAAGATAGTAAAAAAGCATATTTATTTGAGAAAGAAGCCGATTTGCTTATGAGCAAAGCAAATGCGTTACGAAATTCTAACAATACCAAAGGTCAATTTGATTTTTCATCTAGCGATGTAATAGACCAATCTTTTGCTTACGAAGAAATTGCCCTTAACCGCAAAAAATCTGCTCTTAATATTTACAACAAACTACCTAAAGACGCTGAATATTCAGCAAATATAGATATTGATGAAAATGATAAATCATCTGTAAATTCAAAAGTTAAGAAACCAGATTCAAAACTTGAAAACTTAGGACTTACAGAACTCCTTCCTGACGAAGAAGAACGTATTGATGAATACCAAGATTTATATAATAAATCGGAAGCAAAAAAAATAAAAGCAAATTCCTATTGGAACGATGTAATGGATACGGAAGCTAAAATAGGAGCATCGTATAAGAAAAAAGACCAACAAAAACTTGAAGCAAAAAAAGCGGAACAAGAAGTTAAAAGTAAGAATACTTACCACGAGGCGTTCCAAATAGAATATACAGCCAACCTTGAAAAGCACCAATTATATCAAGATAAAATTAAGAAAGCAATAAGCAATTCCGATAATAAAAAGAAAGCTTCAATTGCGTCTCAATATTTATTAGATTCAAAATTTTACTACGAGGAGGCTCAGAAAATAAAAATAGACTCTACCGAAAACTGGTATAATCTAAAGAATCAACATGCTAAAAAGAATGCTCTAGAACAAAAAGCTTTACAGGCCGATGTTTTAGCCTACCAAAGTTTAATTTCTGACAAGGATGATATTTTCTTAGGTGAAGGTTCTCTTGTAATTGTAGATCCTTTGGCCATTAATCAAAAAGCAGTCGATATAAGTTTAGTCGAAAAGGTTCAAGAAAAAAGAATCTTAGATAAAATAGAATTAGAAAACTTTGAAATTAAAATTCTAAGTAAAAACAATAAACTTAAAACTAAACTTAATAAATTAGAAAATAATTATCAAAATAATACAGTAGTTATACAAGAGCTTAACGATACTTTACCTCTAATTACAGATCCTAAACAATGGGAAAAGACCGATAAAGAATTAACTAATCTTGAAAACGAAACTTTTGCCTTATTATTTGAAATGTCGAGTCTTTCGGAACCTATTAATGCCGATAAATTCTACGTATACAAAAACCACATAAGAGATGTAAGGTTAAATAATAAGAGCGACAGTGCAAAACAAGCAAGAGAACTAGAGAAAGTTGCACGAAGAGAGATGAACAAGGCTCGTAGTCTAAGAAATAGAGCTTTCGATGCTGTTACTGTAGAGAAAGCATTTGAATTACAAAACGAAGCAGGAAAACTTGAAAAGAGCGCTATTGAGGATATGGAAAAAGCCTATACAATATATTTAGGATTAAAACCATTAGACCAAGAAGTTGAAGAGTATATCTATGCAAATAGTGACACAAACAAAGTTAATGAACTAGGACTTGCGGTTATCGAATCGGATGGACAAGTTGAAGCTTATGAAACACCCGATTTTGAAGAAAATACGAATGTTACAGATTCAATAAATGAAATAGAAAATATTACAAAGAACAATGGCGAAACGATTGATAACAATACCGATTTATTAGCATCTGAAAGCAAGAGTAATATAAATCCTATTGTTGTACCTGTTGTTGTAAATCAAAACACTAATAACGATTCTATACCTGACAATAAAGAGCTCGGCACTCAAGCAACAGAATCGGAATTAAACAACACAAATTTAATTGAAGAACCAATAGACAATACAATTAATCAAGAAGCCCAAGCTTTAACTGAACAAAACAACATCACAACAAATAATTCTTCAGTTGATAATTCAATATCTTCTCCTGTTGTGGTTCCTATTTCTAGTTCTACAACAGCAGATGCTATAAATAAAGAAGATAAAGATATCGAAACAGAATCTACTGAAAATATAACTGATAAGAATAACTCTGCACCTATTTCTTTACTGTCAATTAAAAACACATCGGTTTACAATAAAACAAATCCTATCCCTATGGATAAACCTTTACCAGAAGGGATTGTATATAAAATTCAAATTGGAGCTTTCACAAAAGCAATTCCTCAAAATTCGTTTAGAGGCTTAACTCCAATTACTGGAGAAACAAGACAAAATAGTAGATATATTAGATATTTTGTAGGCCAATTTAACACCTACGACGCTGCGAATACAGCCTTGCCATATATAAAGCAAACAGGTTACAAAGACGCCTTTGTTGTTGCGTATTTAAACGGGAAACGAATCGCTGTTTATATAGCTAAGAAAGAAAGTAAAAAAGATAATAATTACTCAACTATTGCTAAAGCAGAAACAGAATCTGTATTAAGAATTATTAGTCAAAATCCAAATACAGCAGCTAATTTGACTACAAACACAAGCAACCCATCGGTAAATATTAATCAAATAGAAGAAACAATTTACACCATACAAATTGGAGCATACAAAACTCATGTTTCTCATGCTAGATTAAAGAATTTAACACCTTTGTATAACGACCAAACAAAAACGGGATTGATAAGATATTATGTGGGGAAATATTTCTCTCTAGACGAAGCTAATAAAAGGAAAACAGAAATACGCCAAAAGGGAATAAAAGATGCTTTTGTAACAGCATTTAAAAATGGAAAGAAAATATCCTTATCACAAGCAAAAAAGAATTTAATAAGCCAAAGTACAAGCAACAATAGCACAACTACAAAACCTATTGTAGAAAAAGAAAATACAACAGTAAAAGAAACTAAAACGAGTTATAATGCCGATAAATTAACTTATAGAGTCCAAATCGGGGCTTTTGCGGAAACCGTTCCTGTTAATGTTGTTAGTTCTTTTGTACAACTATCAATGCTCGATCAGCTTGAACACTTTATGAATTCATCGGGGAAAACCGTTTACACAATTGGACAATTCAAATCTCTTAAACAAGCTAGTAAGCTTAAACAAGAACTCATAAACAAAGGTATAAGCGATGCTTTTATTATTGCTTTTGACGGTAAAATAAAAGTTTCTATTGACGAGGCAAAGAAAGTACTACAACCATAACACAAGCCTTGTTTGTCTAAACAAAAAGGATGATATATTCTATGCCATTTCACCCAAAACGACTTGATTTAAAATAATTCTAAATAATTAATTCTATTTATTAAGAATTTTATATATTTGTCGTGTGGATACATTTGTGCTGCTTGCGACCACTTGAAAAAATGCTAAAACAACAGTTTTTCCTAACTTGCATTGCACAAATTTCACATTATTTATATTTATTTAAACTATTTAAAATTAAAAAATAATGAGTTATTTATTTACCTCAGAATCAGTATCAGAAGGACATCCTGACAAAGTTTCTGATCAAATCTCAGATGCAATTCTTGACGAATTTTTAGCATGGGATCACAATTCAAAAGTAGCTTGCGAAACATTAGTAACAACAGGACAAGTTGTTGTTGCTGGAGAAGTGAAATCTAAAGCATATGTTGATATTCAAGAAACTGTTAGAAAGGTAATTAACAGAATTGGTTATACAAAATCATCTTACAAATTCGACGGCGATTCTTGCGGTGTATTATCTGCAATTCATGAGCAATCTGACGATATTAATCGTGGTGTTGATTCGGACAATAACAACAACGAACATAAAGAGCAAGGAGCAGGTGACCAAGGAATGATGTTTGGCTATGCTTCGAACGAAACAAACGACTATATGCCTTTAGCGCTTCAATTATCTCATTTAATTTTAGTTGAAATGGCTGCTATTCGTAGAGAAGGAAAAGAGATGACTTATCTTGCTCCTGACTCAAAATCTCAGGTTACAATTGAGTATTCTGACGATAATAAACCTCAAAGAATTGATACAATTGTTGTTTCTACTCAACACGATCAATTTATGGAAGACGATAACGAAATGTTAGCAAAAATCCGTAAAGATGTTTTAGAAATCTTAATACCTAGAGTATTAACAAAAATTGAATCGGAAAGCATCAAAGCTTTATTCAACAACGATATTATTTATCATATTAATCCAACAGGAAAATTTGTTGTTGGTGGTCCTCATGGCGATACGGGTTTAACAGGTCGTAAGATTATTGTAGATACATATGGTGGTAAAGGAGCTCACGGAGGCGGAGCCTTTTCGGGTAAAGACCCTTCAAAGGTAGACCGTTCTGCAGCTTATGCATCACGTCATATTGCTAAAAATATGGTTGCTGCTGGAGTTGCTGACGAAATTCTAGTTCAATTATCATACGCAATTGGTGTTGCAGAACCTGTAGGTATTTTTGTTGATACTTATGGTACTTCAAAAGTAAACTTATCGGATGGTGAGATTGCTAAAGAAATGAATAAGGTATTCGATCTTAAACCTGCTGCTATTGAGCAGCGATTAAAGTTACGTAATCCTATTTATGAGGAAACAGCAGCTTATGGTCATATGGGAAGAAAACCTAAAACCATTACCAAAACGTTTACCTCACCATACAGAGAAAGTATAACTAAGGAAGTTGAATTATTTACTTGGGAAAAATTAGACTTTGTCGATAAGGTTAAAGCCGCATTTAACATTAACTAGTTTAATGTCCAAATAAGAAACAGGATTTATTCTAACGAGTAAATCCTGTTTTTAAATACAAGAATTGGAAAAATTAATATTCTAAACAAGACTAAACAGACTTACCTTAAACTATATTTCTAAATATATTTAAAATGAAGAAACTATTATATTTATTAAGCTTCACTCTTATTTTATTTTCTTGCCAACAAAATAGAGGAATTATACCCAATAATGTATTAGTCGCCCTAGATTCAGCAAAAGGGAACAAAATAGAATTACAAAAAGTTCTAGACCATTATAAAAACGATACTTTAAAATTAAAAGCGGCCTACTTTTTAATTTCAAATATGGAAGATCATTGTTATTATAAAGCAAAAATTGTAGACACATCTGGTCAGAATGTAGACTTTAGAGTTCTCGATTATGCTAATTATGATATTATGAGGGAAGCTTGGGATTCGTTAGAAACAAAAATTGGAAGTATCGATTTTAAACGAGATACTGTTATTTATGACTTACAACTTTTATCTGCAGATTATTTAATCAAGAATATAGATTTAGCTTTTAAGGCTTGGCAAAACCCATGGGCAAAGAATCTTACATTCGATGAGTTTTGTGAATATATTTTACCATACCGCTCTAGTAATGAACCTGTAGAAGATTGGCGCTCTCAATTTACAGACCGATATGCTTGGCTTAAAGATTCTATGAAGAATCCAAATGACCCAATCGAAGCTGCAATTTTAATTAATCAAGAAATTAAATCTTGGTATAAATTCGATCCTTTATTTTACCGTCACCCAACCGATTTAGGCTTAAGCGAAATGATTAAATATAAACGAGGTCGATGCGAAGATATGACAAACTTAGCCATTTATGCAATGCGGTCGCAGGGGATACCTGTAATGGGAGATTACACACCTGCATGGCCAAATACAGGAAATAATCATGCTTGGAATGCAACTTTAGATAAAGATAAAGAGGTAGTTATTTTTATGGGAGGTTTAGACGATCCTTATGTCTATGAATTAAACAATAAAAAAGCAAAAGTTTACCGCAAGACTTTCTCAAAGCAAAAAAATGCTTTAGCAATGATTGCACCTAAATACGAACCTTTACCAGGGTGGTTAGCTTCGGCATACTACAAAGATGTTACTAAGGATTATATAGAACCGGCAAATATTACGGTAGACTTAAACAACGAACAACCCGACAGTGTGAATTTCGCCTATCTATCGGTATTTAATTCTGGCGAATGGAAAGCTATACATTGGGCAAAAATATCTGATAAAACGGCTGATTTTAAAGATATGGGAAAGGATATTGTTTACCTACCTACATATTATAAGGATGGGGCGCTAACAGAAGCCAATAAACCTTTTCTGTTAAACAATAATTCAGAACAATGCTTTTTTATTCCCGATACAAATAATTTAATAAATCTAACATTGTATTCAACAACTAAAAGAACAATTGTTAAAACAACCGATGAAATTGCTAAGGCCAATTTTAAAGATAGTACAACATATATTCTACAATATTGGGATAAAGAATGGATAAGTATCGATACTGTATTATCACAAAAAGGAGAAGCTTTATCATTTAACTCAGTCCCTGCTGATGCCTTATATTGGTTAATCGAAAAAGATTCTCGCAAAGAAGAACGTATATTTTCTTTTGATGCAAAAGGTGTTCATTGGTGGTAGAGTTTTTCTCGCATTATATAAATAATAAGTTTAACTGTATAATAAAACAGCTGCAATAGATAATATAATTGTAGTTTCGATGCTTTTCTTTTCATATAAATAAAAAAGTACAGTATTGATTACCTATATTTACCCAATTAAAACAGTGCTAAATTGCATAAGATGTAATTGTCAAAAAAAGCGGTTTAAAACGAAATCTTTGAGATAATGTTTGTAACAATTTGTAACGCCAATTAACATCTAACTTTTACTAAGTACCAATTTAGGAAAGAGCATCCTCTATCAATACCTTATTAATAATCAAATACATCTATTTAATGGGTATTTCTTTTTGAGCAAGAACAGCACAGTTATATCTTGCTCAAAATAATTCAATTATGAAAACGCTATTGATAAATGCTCTTGTATTCTTATTTTTTAAACACGTCTGCACAACAGACTTTTTTTGAAGATTTTATTTGTTCAGACAATACTAAAACAGGTTCTGGTACTCCTTCGAAATGGATAACATCTATTAATAATAATTTCTCTGTAAAAAGTCACAAGTTTAAATCTAATTGTAAAACAGCAAAATCTTCAACTATAAATATATATCCAAATCCATCAAAAGGTCTAATAAATATTGTCGCAAAAGAAAAGTTTTCATATAAGATATACAATAATATGCGGAACAAAGTTTCGGAATCAAATTTAAATAAAGGAGTTTATTATATAAAAATGATATTTAATACACAAACAGTTTCAAAGAAAATAATTATTAATTAAAACTTCTAAATTTTCACCAATTTCTTAGTTGGGCAAAGTTTCTTTTTGATTCAGTATTCCACGATTGTATCTTGCTTGTAAATAACTTAAAATACACTAAACATGAGAATATTATTTATTAATTTATTGTTGACATTTGCCTTAAGTTTATCGGCACAGCAAACAACACTTTATTTCGAAGATTTTAATTCGTATTCAGATGGAGTACAAACAGGTACAGGAACACCTGCCTATTGGACCACACCAGGAGGTTCTGCACCAGAATGGGAAGTAAGAAGTAACGAGTTTAGAGGATATGATGATTGTGCTAACAGTCAGTGGATTACCAAAGATATTGATGTTGCAGGATATAGTAATATATTTTTCTCAATGGATGTTAGCGATGCTAATTTAGACATTACAGAAGATAATTATTTTAGAATATATTACAGGATTGATGGCGGTTCTTGGATTGAAATATTTAAACAACGTAATGAGCTTAATATTAATACATTCGACTACCAATTACCTGTAAATGGAAATTCTACCGTAACTATAAAAATTAGGGTAGATATTGATTGGTCATCAGGAGGGAAATATTTTTTTGACAATGTTAAAGTTGAAGATTGTCAAGGGATTAACGCAGGGACTGTTAGCTTAGACGAAGATACTGTGATTAATAATACCCCTGTAGAATTAACTTTATCTGGACAAGATGCAAGTACAACTCTTCAATGGCAGATTTCAGAAGATGGAGGTAATTCTTATACTAGTTTAAATAATGCAACTGTAAGCCCATATACAACATTTGGTTTGTTAGGCGAAAAATGGTATTATTTTAGAGCAAAGGTCGATAATGGGTCTTGTTTTACTTACTCTACTCTTGATAGTGTTTTTGTTGGAGGTGGTTATTGTAGTACTAATTATGATATATTAATATATGATACAATTAACAGTAATGTAACTTATGATGATATGGGTGTAGTTTATCAAGTCCATCCTGTTTCTCAGATTAATGGTAACGTAACTGTTGAAGGTTTAATTGATGGATTTAATAATTTTGGTGAAATAAATGGAAATTTAACTTACGATGGAAATGACGGGTATTTTTGTAATGAAGGTACTATTGTTGTTGATAATTTAACTGATAATTCAAATGGAGATCCATTTTCAAATTACGGTTTTATTACAATAAATAATAATTTTACTATCGATAATAACGGTGGAAGTTGGCATTCTTGGTGTGATTTTAATGTTGGAGGAGATTTAATTGTTGACGGAAACTCAGAACCTCATTTTACGGGGACAATGCATATTAATGGTGATCTGAAAATACAAAATAATGGGAGTTTTTATCTTGAAGATAGCTCTATAATTGTAGTTGATGGTGATATTATTATAGATTGTACTGCCGGTAATTATTTCGATTTAGGTGTTAATTCTTTTGTTAGTTGTAATAATTTAATTTTTTCATCAAACTCAAATATAAGAGGTACAGGAACAAATAGTAACGAATATGCACAAATAATAATAAATGGTACAAGTACAAGTAACGGGCACGATTATGAAGGCTATTTAGATGTGTGTGGATTTTCATCTGGCGACAATCCCGATTTAGGTCCAAATGTAACCGAGTGCGTAAATATGGTTATTCCAGCCCCAACCACTTCGTACTGTACAGGTTCATATGTACGCCCTTTAACTGCATATATTACCGATTTTAATAATGATACTTGTAATGCTGCGTGTAGAGGAAATGCAACAGTTACCCCTTATGGGGGGTATTTGCCAATAACATATTTGTGGGATAACGGAAATACCGATTCAACAGCAACAGCATTATGTGCAGGGGTACATTCGGTTACTGTTACCGATGATGTAGATTCTGTAGTAGTTGTAAATGTAACTATTTCTGAACCTAGCCCAATATCTGTAAGTTTCAATACCACCGATGCAAATTGTTTTGGTTCTAACGATGGTGTTGCCATTGCAATACCAACAGGAGGAAACGGTGCAACATGGACATACCATTGGGATGCTAATGCAGGAGGTGGAACAGCTGATTCTAGCAATGTTTTAGCTTACGGAACAACATATACTGTATCAGTTTACGATAATTTATTTTGTAAACAAACAGCTATAGTAACAATAGGTCAACCTTCAGAGGTTGCTATAGGTGGTATTATTGATGTACAGCCAAGCTGTCACGATTCAATAAACGGACAATTATCGGTTGATAATCCTCATGGAGGAACACCAAGTTATACATATTTATGGAGTGATGGTCAAACAACGCAAATAGCAACAGATTTGGCAGATGGAACATATTCGGTAACAGTTGAAGATTCTCATCATTGTCAGCACATAGAAACAAATATTATTTTAAACGAACCTGATGTATTGGCAAATACAAATACAATAGTAAATGCAAAATGCTACGGAGGATCAACAGGTGAAATAAATACAAGTGTTACAGGAGGTACAGCAAATTATAGTTACGAATGGTCAACAGGAAGTACTTCAACTAATTTAACCGGAGTTATTGCTGCCGATTATGATTTAACTATCACTGATAATCATGGCTGTAAATTAAAACAAAATAATATTTCTATTGGACAGGCTCCTGAAATAATAATAAGTATAGATTCAAATAACGACGCTTCTTGTGGACATGAAGATGGAAACGCAACCGTTTCTGCAATTGGCGGAACAGGTTCTATAGATTTTAAATGGAATGTAAATCCTATTCAAACAGGAGCTACAATTTCTAATGTATATTCAGGAACATATACGGTTATTGCTGAAGATACAGAGGGCTGTATTGATTCGTTACATGTTACAATAGACGATGCTTCTGCACCAACAATTAGTGTAACAAACCAAACAAATATTAATTGCCATGGGAATAATACAGGATCAATTTCTGTTTCAGGTTCTGGCGGAACAGGAACATTATCATATTCTTGGACAGGTATAACTCCAAATCCAGGTAATGTAACAAGTGTATCTAATTTAGAAGACGGAACATATAATGTTACCGTTACTGATGGAAATAGTTGTTCTGCCTCAACATCAATAGCAATAACAGAACCTGATACATTAAGCGTAACAATAGGTTCGTTAATTGAACCTCAATGTAACGCAGGAACTGATGGAAGTGCAACAGCAACTGGACATGGAGGTCCTGTAGCAACAGGCTATGATTATACTTGGAGTGCAGGAACAAATATTAATTCGGCAACAAATACAGGTTTAAGTGCTTCAACAATTTATACAGTAACAGTTGAAGATGATAATCATTGTACAGCAACTGATATAGTTACTTTAACCGAGCCAGATGCTGTTAGTATTGATGCAACTACATTTACAGAACCAGATTGTTTTGGGGAAAATAATGCAACAGCAACAGTAACAACTGTTACAGGTGGAACATCTGGTACAGGTACTTATTCTTATGCTTGGAATACAAGCCCTGCTCAATCAGGACAAACAGCAACAGGATTATCGGCAACATCTTATAAAGTAACGGTTACCGATGATTATGGTTGTACAGATACAATAAGTATTAATATTACTCAACCAACATTATTACAAGTTAATATATCTTCAATAGTGCAACCAACTTGTAATGGAGGAAATAATGGTTCTGTTACCGCAATCGGTATTGACGGAACTGTTGCATATTCATATTTATGGGGTGCAAACACAGGTAGCCAGACAACAGCAACAGTAACAGGATTATCGGCAAATACATATTATGTTGTAACAGTTACCGATGCAAATGAATGTACAGTAAAAGATTCTATTAGTATAAGTGAACCATCGGCAGTAAATATTGTTTCAACAAGTTTTACTGAACCTCTTTGTAATGGTGATACAACAGGAACGGCAACAGTTACATCGGTTACTGGCGGAACAGTTGTTGGAGCATATACATATTTATGGGCCGTAAATGCAGGAAGTCAAACAGCAGCAACAGCAACAGGTTTATCGGCAAATATTAATTATGATGTAACTGTTTTTGATGATAGTTTATGTTTTGATGTAGCAACAGTTACATTAACTCAGCCCACACAGTTACATGCAAATATTTCAACATCTACAATTTCACATTGTTATGCAGGTAGCGATGGAAATGCAACAGCAATAGGTTCTGGTGGAACAGAAGCGGGTTTATACGATTTTCAATGGGGTGTAAATACAGGAAATCAGGTTACAGCAACGGCAACAGGTTTATCAGCAAATACATATTATGTAGTTACAGTTACCGACGATAATTCTTGTACAGCAGTAGATTCTGTAAGTATTTCAGAGCCAACGCCAATAAATATCCAAACAGATAGTATTACGAATGTTCTTTGTAATGGTGATAATACAGGAGCTGTTGCATTTACAGTTATAGGCGGAACACCAAATCCAAACCCTAATAATTACGAGTATTCTTTTAATGATATATCATACATAAACGATAGTTCTTATACTGGAATGACAGCAGGTAACTATTGGATTTATGTAAAAGATGCAAATGCTTGTAAGGATAGTCTTAATTTCGATATTACAGAACCGTTAAACCCTATTAGTTTAACACCAAGTTCGTCAAATTCAACTTGTAGTGCATCAAACGGAAGTGCAACAGTTACAGCAATAGATGGAACACCAGGTTATACTTATTCTTGGGCTGATGATATTACAGATACAACAAATACGTTATCGAATATAAGTGCAGGTGGTTATGTAGTAAGTGTTACAGATACACATGGTTGTATAGAAAGTATTACGGTAAATGTATCCGACTTTGGAGCAGGAACGCTAACATTTTTAAACGATACTCATAATGTATGTTATGGCGATACGATTGGAACAGTAGAAGTAAATATTTTAGGTGGAACTGCACCTTATAATTATACTTGGGATAATGGTCAAACTGATAGCATAGCCACAAATTTAGGAGCAGGTACATATACTGTAGAAGTAGAGGATGATAATAACTGTATTGTTACTTCAAGTTTTACAATATTAGATTCAACAGAAATTAATATTACATTAACACAATATAATTTGAATTGTTTTAACGATAATTCAGGAATAATTACTGCTGATGTAACAGGTGGTTCGCCAACAAATACTACTGACTATAATTATAGTTGGAATAATGGTTTGGCAGGTATTAATTTAGACTCAATATCAGGATTAAGTGCTACCGAATATATTTTATCGGTAACCGATCAGTACAATTGTTTAATAACAGATACCATTATCCTTACACAACCTGATTCATTGGTTCTCGATTCGATTATTATTACAAATCTAAGATGTTATAATGATTTCTCAGGAGCTGCTGAAATAAATACTATTTCTGGAGGAACAACACCATATAGTTATGCTTGGAGCAATTCAGAATCAACAACTATAATTAATAATCTTAATATAGGAACTTATATAGTTACAGTTATCGATCAGAATTTATGTGCAATTAGTGATTCTATAGACATTGAGCAGCCCGATTCCATTATTGTTACATCTGTAATTCAACCAACATTTTGCAATCGAAATTTAGGGCATATTAATTTAGATGTTACGGGTGGTACAACAGATTATTCTTTTAATTGGGCATCAGGTTTAATAGATTCTAATTTTGTAGATACATTATATGCCGGAACTTATAATTTAACTATTACCGATGCACACGGATGTCAGTACTCAAATAATTATCAGATTCAGAATATTCCTGCAGGAATTATTGCGGTAGTCGATTCGTCAAATCTAAATTGTTATAACGATAATTCGGGTAAGATAATAACACAAATTATAGGGGGAACGCCTATTTATAATTTTAAATGGGAAATTGAAAACTCTGTTATTCAAAGTAATAATTTAACAGAAAATATAGATTCTATATTTAATATTTCAGCGGGGACTTACACTCTAACAGTTAAAGACTCTAATAATTGCATTACTACAAAAGAAATATTAATAAGTCAGCCAGATTCTTTACAAGTTAGTTTTACACATTCCAATATTACTTGTAATGGAGATGACGATGCGTATATTTACACAAATGTTCAAGGAGGAACAGAATCATATAATTACAATTGGAGCAATGGAGCAACAAATGACACCTTAAATAATTTAAATGGAGGAACATACCAATTGGAGCTAACAGACCATAATGGTTGTCAACTTACCGATAGTATTTCTATTATAGAACCAAGTATTTTAGTTCTTAAAAATTCAAAAAAAGATGTGAGTTGTAACGATGGATCTAATGGCGAAATACATTTAAGTTTCTATGGAGGAACAGCTCAATACTCTCTTAATTGGGATAATATAGAAATAAATACTATCGATTCAATACATATGGTAGCAGGAACTTATCATATAATAATTACAGATAGTCTTGGTTGTAAAAAACGGAATACAATTGAGATTACACAGCCCGAAGCTTACGAACTAAATTACACAAAAAACAATGCGACTTGTTTTGGTTTTAATGATGGAAGTATAGAGCTAAATATTACTGGAGAAACTAAACCATATACTTATTTATGGAGTACAAACGAGACTACGAACAGCATTGATAGTCTAAACTTAGGATTATACACCATTCAAATTCTAGACTCAAACCTATGTGAATATAATGATACTATAGAAATTACACAACCAACAGCTATTGAAGTTGACACACTTATTAGTTACCAAAATGGTTTAGGCCAGATAACTTTAGATGTACAAGGTGGAACACCTACTTATAACTACAATTGGAGCAATGGAGCTACCGATTACAACAATCCTGATTTACAAGGCGGAGCGTATTCAGTAACCATTACCGATGTTAATGCTTGTGAATATAAAATATCCTTTATTATTCAAGATGAAAATCCCCTTGTTATTCCTAATTTAATAAGTCCAAATGGAGATGAATTAAACGACACATGGAATATTAAGTATATTTCTAGATACAAACAAATAGATATAGAAATATATAACCGTTGGGGAAATATCATTTATACATTTAATGGATCGGGTGAAGAATATTCCGATAAAACAAGACAATTCAATGGAACATATAAGGGCCAAGATTTACCAATTGGAGGCTATGTATATATTCTTAATTTACACGATGATAAAGAAGTGAAGAAAGGTGTTCTAAGCATTATTAGAACTCGACAAAAATAAGACGTTATTTTGTGAATCAGAAAAATAATCTAGAACCGAAGATTCTTATGACTTAATTCGAAGACGATAAATACACCTACTCTCATAAAAAAGCAGCCTCGATAAAGAATTTTATCAAGGCTGCTTTTTTATTTAGAATTTTTCTATTTAATTAATCTCTAGTTAAAGTTCTAGAAATAACAATTTTCTGTACCTCAGAAGTACCTTCGTAAATCTGTGTTAATTTAGCTTCACGCATTAATCTTTCGACATGATACTCTCTAACATAACCATAACCACCGTGTATCTGAACAGCTTCTGTAGTAACATGCATTGCTGTTTCTGCAGCCTTTAATTTTGCCATTGCAGAGAAATGATTTAAATCCATATGCTGATCTTTCATCCAGCATGATTTATGAATTAATAAACGAGCAGCTTGTATTTCTGTTTCCATATCGGCAAGTTTAAACGATACAGATTGATGTTCGTGTAAGAATTTACCAAAAGCTTTACGCTCTTTAGTATATTGAACCGCTAAATCTAAAGCACCTTGTGCTATTCCTAAAGCTTGTGAAGCAATACCAATTCTACCACCCGATAATATTGACATAGCAAGTTTAAAACCAAAACCTTCGTCGCCAATTCTA
>Ga0256826_1001402_pt1 | contig 14981 bp, 16 predicted proteins | sample CV79metaG_FD_185975 | JGI IMG/M metagenome (GOLD analysis project Ga0256826, IMG submission 185975) | Hydrothermal vent microbial communities from East Pacific Rise, Pacific Ocean - CV79 | ecosystem: Environmental > Aquatic > Marine > Hydrothermal vents | place: Pacific Ocean: East Pacific Rise...
AAGGCAAACCGCTTAAAAACTCTTACTCAGTTCAAAGAGGGACACTTTAGAGTTTTAGTCGCAACTGATATTGCTTCTCGTGGTCTTGATATAGAGCATCTACCTTATGTAATAAACTATGAACTTCCTTCTATTCCTGAAGATTATGTGCATCGTGTTGGTCGTACGGGTCGTGCTGGTCGTCAAGGTGAGGCGATAAGTCTTATAGATATCTATGAAAAATTTGATATCAGAGATATTGAAAAGCTTATAGGACAAAAGATTCCTCAAGATGTAGTAGAAGGTTTTGAACCAGATCCTACTATAAGAAGAAAAGATGTAGATGAGGTAAAACTCAAAGCGGAACATAAACGCAGTTCAGGTAAAAAAGAGCGTAAATACAATACAAACACATCAAGTGTACCTCAGACAAGAAAACAAGTTAAAGCTACTAAGAAGAAAAGAAAAACTACTAAAAGAGATTCATAGATAGTAAATAGCAAGCCAAATACTCTTTTCACTCTTGGAAGTGTAAGAGACTCTATGCTTCAAAAACGCAGGTATACTTATATATTCACCTCTATTTAATTTTATATCATCTTCTGTTTCATAGGAGAGAATTGCTTCTCCTTGAAGCATAATAACCCACTCATTTTGCTCACTACAGTGCCAACCCTCTTTTGGAGAGGTCTGTCCATCTGAGATAATTCTTTCAATTTTAATATTTTTGCTATTTACAATATCTTCAAAGAGTTCATCTTTTAGTGTTTCTGGAATATTTTTAAATATATTTGATGTTTTCATAAGAGTATTATATGATATTATTTCATTATGTTTAAATATTATGAACTTGAAATTATTTACCAAGATGAATATTTAGTAGTGATAAATAAACCAACAGGCTTGCTAGTACATAAATCGATGATAGATAAGCACGAAATCTATTTTGCAATGAAGATACTTAGTCATCAAATAGGCCAGTGGGTTTATCCTGTTCACCGCTTAGACAAGCCAACAAGTGGTGTTTTACTTTTTGCTCTTGATAGCCATACTGCAAAACTTATGAGTAAACAGTTCTTTTCTCATAGTATTGAGAAAACTTATGTAGCAGTTGCTCGTGGTTATGTTGATGCAGAAGGTTTAATAGAGCATGCATTAACAGTAAAACTAGATAAGATTAGTGATAAAGATGCAAGTAGAGATAAAGAGGCACAAGAAGCCACTACTGCTTACAAGTCTCTTGGAACAGTTGAGTTAAACGCAGCAGTTGGTCGCTATGATAAAACAAGATATTCTCTTGTTCAACTGAAACCAAAAACAGGCAGAAAGCATCAGCTTCGTCGACATATGAAACATATAAATCATCATTTACTTGGTGATACGAAGTATGGAAGAGGGGAGCACAATAAGTTTATTCGTGAAGAGTATGGTATACATAGACTACTTCTTCATGCTATTAGCTTAAAGATTACTCATCCATATACACAAGAGGCACTTATATTTAAAGCACCTCTAGATGAAACTTTTTTGAGTTTATTAAAAAAGTTTCATTGGAGTCTTAGTTAAACCATTTATGAGCTAAAAGAGTTAATAGTCCAACATGATTTGCACGAACTAAAAAGTTTTGTGTGTAGTTGATGAGGTGTGTGTTCTGTGGAGCAATTGCAATACCGATAGGTTCATAATTTAAATTTGTAAACACAGAAATAAATTTTTCATCAGGATTGTTAGCAATAATCGCTTTACAAACAGGTATGTCGCTTAAAAATGCTTCAACTTTTTCTTCTTTTAACATTGAAATAGCTTCCTCTTGAGTATTTACCGCAACAGCTTCAACATCAGGCATACCAAGTGTTACAAACTTTTGACTAGTTGAGCCTTGCGTAACTGCTATTTTATTGTGTGCATCATTGAGTTGTTTTTTGTCCGCAGATGCTAAGTCTGGTAGTTTTGTTACAAGACATTTTCCACTTGTAATATATGGTCCAACAAAAGAGACTTTTGCATTACGTGAAGGTGACATTGTCATGTTTGATATAACCATATCTACTTCTGCGTTTTGAACTGCGTCTACAAGTTTATCAAGAGGTATAACTTTTATAGTAAGTTTGACACCCATTGTATCTGCTATAGATTGTGCAAGATCGATATCATAACCAACAGCACTTTTTCCATCATTAATAGAGCGAGTCATAGGAGTCATATTTCCTGATGTACCTACAATTAACTCACCTTTAGTGATAATGCTCTGAAGTTTTGTTTGTGATTTTTCTGGAGTTGCATTTACACCATTACAAGCACTTAGTCCAATAACTAATGCAATTGCAAGAGTAATTTTTAGAATCTGTTTTATCATTTATATGACCTTTATATTTAAGATAGGTAAATTGTACACTAACTTTGTTATGATACGGTTACTAATTTAGCAAAAAGAGATTTTATGAGTGAAATGAAAGCAATATATTTAAAAGACTATACAAAGCCTGCGTTTAGCATAGAGAGTGTGAACTTAACCTTTGAACTATTTGAAGAGTATGCTCTTGTAACAAATAGTATGAAAATAAAAAAAGAAGATAAAGATACTCGAGAGTTAACTCTTGATAGTGTTAATTTAGAGTTAAAAGAGTTATGGATAAATGACCTAAAAGTTACTGACAGTCGTTACATAATAGAACAAGAGAAATTAATAGTTTTAAATGTACCCTCTGCATTTAGCCTAAAGATAATCAATAAAATCTATCCTCAAAATAATACAGAGCTAGAAGGGCTTTATAAGTCAGGGAGTATATTTTGTACACAAAATGAGCCAGAAGGTTTTAGAAGTATTACTCCATATTTAGATCGTCCTGATGTTATGAGTGTATTTACTACAACAGTTGTAGCAGACAAAGAACTCTATCCTGTTCTACTTAGTAATGGTAATAAAACGCAGTGTCATGATAGTTTTGATACTCGTCATGGTGTAACTTGGCTTGATCCACATCCTAAGCCTTCTTATCTTTTTGCTCTAGTTGCTGGAGATTTAGGAAGTATAAGTGATGAGTATACTACTGCAAGTGGAGAGAGAGTTGAGCTAAATATATACTGTGATAAGGGAAATGAATCAAAATGTTACCATGCAATGAATTCACTGAAAGAGGCAATGCTTTGGGATGAACAGAAGTATGGTAGAGAGTATGATTTAGAAATATACAACATAGTAGCAGTAGATAGTTTTAATATGGGAGCAATGGAGAATAAAGGACTTAATATTTTTAACTCTGCTTATGTTCTCGCTGATACTGATACAGCAAGTGATGCAAACTATATGGGTATACAGTCTGTTATAGCACATGAGTACTTTCATAACTGGACAGGAAATCGTATAACTTGTAGAGATTGGTTCCAACTTACTTTAAAAGAGGGACTTACTGTTTTTCGTGATCAATGCTTCTCTGCAGATTTGAACTCTGCTGATGTACAACGAATAGAAGATGTGAAAGCTCTTAGGGAGAGACAGTTTGTTGAAGATGCTTCTCCCACTGCACATCCTATTCAGCCGAAGTCTTATATATCTATGAATAATTTTTATACATCGACGGTTTACGAAAAGGGTGCTGAAGTTATACGAATGATACATACTCTTTTAGGTGAAGAAAATTATCGAAAAGCGACAGATTTATACTTCAAAACATTTGATGGACAAGCAGTAACTACAGATGACTTTTTATGGTCCATGAGTGAGGCTAGTGGCATTGACTTGTCTTCTTTTAAGCTATGGTACCATCAGAGTGGAACACCGAGACTAGAAGTAAGAGAAGATTTTAGTAAAGGAGTATATACTCTTAAATTACGACAGAAAGTTCCAGACACAGTTAATGGGGAGAAACAGAACTCTTACTTCTATCCACTAAAGATAGCTCTATTGGATGAAGAAGGGAAAGAGTTGGTGAAAAAAACTTTGGTAGTGAGTCAAGAGAATGAAGAGTTTACCTTTTCAAAACTTTCTTGTAAACCGATACTCTCTATAAATAGAGATTTTTCTGCCCCTATTATTATAGAACAAGAAAAAGTTGATTTTGCCTTTCTAATGAAACATGATAAAAATAGTTTTGTAAAGTATGAAGCAGCACAAAGCTTTGCCATTGAGACTATAGAAGCCATTATGAGAGGTGAAGAGTTAAATGAAGATTATGTAGAAGCCTATGGACATCTCCTTGATTTAGATCTGGACCTTTCATATAAAGCACTTCTTCTTGAGCTTCCATCTATTTCAACTATTATGCAGAGAATGAAAGTTGTTGATTTTGAACTGATTTATAAAGCAAAAGATGAAATATCCCTGCGTTTAGCAAGAGAGTATAAAAATAAACTCTTAGATATATATATGAAAAATCACTCTGCTAAATCTGTAAAGTTAGATGCTTTTAGTATGTCAAAACGAGCTATAAAAAACCGAGTACTAAGAATTCTTTCTGCTTTAGAGAGTAAAGATGTAATCTTACTTGCAAAAGTAGAGTATGAAGAGTCCTTAACTATGACCGATAGAGTAGTAGCTCTTGATATTTTAGAAAATACTCACCCAGAGTTTGCCCAAGTTGCACTAGCAGACTTTTATGATAAGTATAAAAATGAAACATTAGTAATGAATAAATATTTTTCTATTTTGGCTGCTTCACATAGGGAAGGGACACTTGATAGAGTAATATCCTTACAAAATGATGAAGCATATGATATAAAAATTCCAAACCTTGTTCGTTCATTAATTGGTGTATTTGCAAGAAACTATAAGTACTTTCATTCAAAAGATGCTTATGGCTATAAGTTTATAGCAGATAAAATTATAGAGATAGATAGTATAAATCCACAGATGGCTTCAGGCCTATGTGGAGCATTTAAAATTTATAGCAGAATGAATGAAACTAGCAAACTCTTAATGAATGTAGAGTTAGAACGTGTCATATCTACACAGGGACTCTCAAAAAATTCTTTTGAAATAATTAGTAAAATTCTAAAATAGAGTTAATTTATTTCTTTAAGAACTTTTTAGAATCCCCATAAATAGGCATTGCACGGGGTAGTTTAATTGTAATTATAATTGATATTATGTGTAGTGATAATACTATGTGATAAGTTTGTGATATAATTTTGATAAAGTTTTTTAGAACTAGAAAAAGAGGAAATATATATGGCAAGATTAGTTGTTTTAGGTGGGGGAGTTTCAGGTCATACTGCGGCTACTTTCGCGGCAAAATGGTTAGGTTCAGCTCATGAAGTTGTAGTAGTTACTCCAAATGCTAAATGGAATTGGATTCCATCGAACATATGGGTTGGTGTTGGTCAAATGACAAAAGAAGAAGTTACTTTTGACTTAGCACCTGTATATGCAAAAGCTGGTATTTCATACAAGCAAGCAAAAGCAGTTTCTTTAAATCCAGACGGTAATGAGTCTAGTGATAAAGCTTTTGTTACTATTGAATATACTGGACAAGACAAAGTTGGTGAGTCTGAAAACCTTGAATACGATTTCGTAATCAATGCTACAGGTCCAAAACTTAACTTCGGTGCAACTGAAGGTCTTGGTATTGGTAGTGAGTTAGGCGAGCATACAGTTTCTGTTTGTACTGCTGATCATGCTGAGCATGCTTCTCACGAATTAAGTAAATGTATTGAAGCTATGAAAGGTGGAACTCGTAAGAAATTCTTAATCGGTACTGGTCATGGTATGTGTACATGTCAAGGTGCTGCATTTGAGTATATCTTTAACATTGAGCATGAGCTAAATAAAGCTGGTGTACGTGATATGGCGGATATCAAGTGGATTTCTAATGAGTCTTTCTTAGGTGACTTCGGTATGGGCGGACTTCATATGAAAGTTGGTGGTTATGTAGTTAGTTCTAAACTATTTGCTGAATCACTATTTGCAGAGAGAGATGTTGACTGGTTAATTGGTGCTCATGTTTCTAAAGTAGAAGCAGGTTCAATTGATTATGAACTTCTTGATGGAACAACAGGTAAAGAAGAGTTTGACTTTTCAATGTTAATTCCACCATTTGCTGGTGTTGGACTTAAGGCTTATGGTAAAGATGGTTCAGATATTACTGATACTGTATTTGCTCCAAATGGTTTTATGAAAGTTGATGCAAACTATGCTGCAGGTGCATATGAAAATTGGAAAGCATCTGATTGGCCAAGAACTTATCAGAATCCAACTTACTCAAATATGTTTGCTTGTGGTATTGCTTTTGCACCACCACATATCATCTCTAAACCAATGAGTTCTCCAAATGGAACACCGATTAACCCGACACCACCTCGTACAGGTATGCCTTCAGGTATCATCGGTAAAGCTGTTGCTCACTCTGTTTGTGATTTAATGACTAAAGGTGAAAATGCTCACTTACATGAAGCTTCAATGGCTGAAATGGGTGCTGCTTGTGTTGCTTCTGCTGGTAAAGGTGTATTTAGTGGTACTGCCGCTGCAATGACTGTTTACCCTGTTGTTCCAGATTATGAAAAATATCCAGGAACTGGTCGTGACACGGATTACACATTTGGTGAAATAGGTCTTGCAGGACACTGGATTAAACATATCCTTCATCACCTGTTTATCTATAAAGCTAAACTTAATCCGGGTTGGACTCTAATCCCTGAATAAAAATAATTAAAAGGAAAAACTATGAAAAAAGAAGAAGTAAATTTTGGTAAAACAGATAATTTTAATTTAACAATGATTCCAGGTTCATTTGCTAAAAAAATGAGAACTTGTCTGATTTGGCAATTTATTAGATTTTTAGCTATTAACATTAAAATGTTAGTAGTTGTAAGTAAAAGTCACTAGTACACATAGACTCTCTTTTGAGAGTCTACTCTCTCCGTTATAAATCAAAAAACTATTTTAAAAGGTATTTAGAGTGATTAAAGATATTATTACATACCCGACTCCCCCAAGTGTTGAATTCTCAGTTGATGTAAGAGTATTTAATGAAAATATTGTTTCATTAATTGATGATATGAAAGATACTATAGAAGCTAATAATATAGATGGATTAGCTGCGTTTCAGATAGGTAGTTATTATAATATAGTTGTAATAAAAGAAGAAGATGGCTCATATTTGGAGTTGTTAAATCCCAGACTATTAAGTAGTAATGGTAAAATTACAGCTACAGAGAAAACAGCATACTTTCCAGATCTAAGCGCAGAGATAACTCGGTATGATAAAATCAGTGTTATTTATGAAGATAGAGATGCTAAAAACTGCTCATTACAAGCAGAGGGTGAAAGAAGTGCCCTTATTCAAAGAAAGATAGATTATACCTTTGGTGCTACATTTTTACAAAAAATGAGTGAAGATGAAAAAGTAAGATTTGAAAAGAAACTAGAGTATGGCTCTGATGTAGCAATTCCTGAGAGTTGTCCAACAACATTTCACAGAGATAAAATAATTAAAGTTATAAATATTTCTATGATTATGATGGTAGTCGCAATAATTTACTCATTTTTTATAGATAGTGTAGAGTCTCAAACTATTTGGTCTTATCAACTCTATGCTTCATATCTTGTACTCACATTAAATATTATTTATTTCTTTTATGCACAATATGAAGGTAAACAGTACTCTTCATGCTCTTCTTGTCAAATTGGAAATATTATTGGAACAGCAGTAATATCACTGATAAAGCTTAGTGTAATTATGCTTATATCCTATTTTACTATTAACCCAGCATAAAGAAAATTTATGGAAGAAAAAGTCCCAACTCTTATAAAAAATCAAGATATCTTTATCTCCTCAAAGCAGATAATTTTAGAGCAATGGGTCCAATATGGTTCTCCAAAAAAAATTTTAAAACTTCATGAAATTGATGAGAAATATTTTATAGATAAATATGCATCAGGTGTATTTGATTACTTTATGGGTGTTATATCAGGTCAACGTGAGATAGGGGATTGCCCTATTATGCAAGAGTTACTCTCTTATTTAAAATTTAGAGAAATTACTGCAGATGAACTTTTTGAAATTTGTAGTCATTTTAGACGTTCTATGGTTGATTTCTCTTATGATGCGAAGTTGAATTCTAAAGAACTTTTTGATGAGATATCATATATTTTTGATAAAAATTTTACTGGAATATTGAAGTTTTATACAGATACTATTTTTCAAAAACTTATAGATGCAAGACAAGAAGCACTACAAGCAGGTCAGGCAAAAGAGTACTTTTTGTCAAATATGTCACATGAAATTAGAACACCTCTAAATGCAATTTTAGGTTTTGTAAATCTTTTAATAGATGAAGATATATCTAAAAAGCATAGGAATTATCTTGATATTATTTTAAATAGTGGAGAGAATCTATTAAGTATAATTAATGATATTTTAGATTTTTCAAAACTTAGAAGTGGTGAGTTTACTATAGAGCCAAAAATATTTTCACTTCATGATGAGATTAGTCATTCAATGGAACTTTTTGTGGCTAGTGCAAACTCGAAAGATATTACAATCACATCATTTATTGATCCAAAAATTCCAAAAGAATTTTATGGAGATGCTCTTCGTATTAAACAAATTCTTTCAAACTTTTTAAGTAATGCTATTAAGTTCACACCAGTTGATGGTGTAATTCATATAGAAGTGACTTGTAAAAATAAATTATTGAAAATTAGTGTTACAGATAATGGAGCAGGAATAGTAGAAGAAGATATAGAAAATATTTTTACAGCCTTTGCTCAAGCTCAATATAGTGAACATAATAATAGTGATGGAACAGGCTTAGGGCTCTCTATTTGTAATCAATTAGCAAAATTAATGCACGGGAGTGTACATGTTAAATCAACACCAAAAATAGGTAGTATATTTTGGCTTGAAGTACCTATAGAAATTCAAACACAAGAGTGTTTAGTTTTTGAAGATATAGAAGAATTTCAAAAACTTAAGATGCTTATATATGCAAAAGATATGCATAAAAGTTTTAAACATGACTCATTTATAAAGTATGCAGAAATTTTTCATATGAATATTGAAATTGTAGATACATTAGATGATAAAGAGTTTGATATTGTAATCTTTGTACATGAAGAATCAGATATAGAATTTAAAAAGAGTATTATAAAATCAGATAAAAAATTTATTGCTTTAGTGAGTAGAGAGTATGACTACTATGATAAGTATAGACATATAAGTAGTATGTGTTTTCCTCTTTACTGCTCGAAAATTCATACTGTATTTAAAGATTTACTACATCCTGAAGAGCATGCACCATATGATCAACAAATTTCACAAAAATTTAAAGGGCATATTTTAATTGCTGAAGATAATGAAGCAAACCAAGAACTTATAAAAATTTTATTACTGAAATATGGTCTCACTTTTCATTTAGCTGAAAATGGTTTAGAAGCATTCAATCTTTATAAGCTACATAAGTATGATTTAATCTTAATGGATGAGCAGATGCCTGTAATGGATGGTAATGAAGCTGTTCAAAAGATACTTGAGTATGAACAATTAAATGATTTGAAACACACTCCTATATCTGCTTTAACAGCAAATGTAATTAAAGGTGCAAAGGAGAGAGGACTACTTAGTGGTTTTGATGCTTTTTTAGGTAAACCGGTTGTTTTACGAGAGTTAGAAAGAGTTTTTAGTTCATATCTTCAAAAAGATTTTTTATCTAAAAATGAAGATACTCAATCTGACACTTTATTAGAGAGTGGAAAGATTGTAGGTCTTAATGCTGATAAATTAAGAGAAGAATTAATGTTAACAGATGAAGAACTTAGAATGCTTCTGAAACTTTTTATAAAGAAAATGAAGACAGTACTTCCTGAGCTAGAGAATGCTATAAATGTTAAAGATTATAAAAAAATAGCATTAACTGCACATAGCATAAAAGGTTCAAGTGGAAATTTTAGAATAAAATCTTTGCAACAAAGTTCTACAGAAATGGAGCAGATGGCAAAAAATTCAGATGATACTTATGACTATAATAAAACTTTTGAAGGAATGAAAGAGAGGATAGAAGAGATTAAAATAACTTAATCTTACTCTTCTATATAATAACCGATGCCTGAAGCATTTTTAATGATGTCTGTTTCAAGCTTATTTCTTAGTCTCCATACAAGTGTTCTTACACTGTTCTCAGTAGCTCCACTCTCATCCCAAACATAATTCATAGCTTGCTCAAAACTTACAACAAGACCTAGTTGTGCAACTAAAAGTCTTAAAAAAGCATTCTCTTTTTTTGTAAGTTTAATCTTTTTACCTTTGTAAAAAGTTTCACAAATACTAATATCGAGGTGATAGTTGTCTCCAAATGGTACGATTGGTTTATCTGATGCACGTTTAGAATAAAGAAGTTTTTCAAGATTTAATTTATCAATTTTTAAGGTGTCAATATCTTCTTTTCTTTCATTTTCTATCTCATATTTGAAAAGTGCCATCTGGATTGTTGCATGAAGTGAACCTGGATCAAATGGTTTTACAATATATCCATATGGTTCAGTTTTCTTAGCTTGAGAAATAATATTATCATCACTATATGATGTTAGATAGATAAATGGTATATTATGCTTTTTCTTAATAATTTTTGCAAGTTCAATTCCATCATTACTCTCTTGTAATGAGATATCAATGATAACTACATCCGGATTATGAGTATTGATTTTACTTTTTGCTTGTGCTATATTATCACACACTGCTACTACACTATAACCATGCTTCTGTAGTGACATATTTAGGTTAAGTGAAGTTATCTCATCATCTTCAACAATTATTATTTTATGTTTTTTCATATTGATACCTTGCCTCTTTATCTAAAAAATAATAATTATTTTGTGATAAAAGAATAATAAGATTATAATATAACTTTTTATTATTTACAATACTTATTATGATTTTGTGACAATTTTGTTACAAAATGATACTGTATTATGATATAGTGTTATATTAAATCATAATATATAAGGAGTGGAAACTGTCCTATTTTATTTATATTTTAAAATGTCATGATGAAACTCTTTATACTGGAATCACAACAGATATAAAGCGTCGTATAGATGAACATAACAACTCTGATAAAGGTGCTAAGTACACGAAGTTAAGACGACCTGTAGAGTTAGTGTATAGTGAAGAATCTGAAAATAGAAGTAGTGCTTCAAAACGAGAGTATGAGATAAAAAAACTCTCTAGAAAAGAAAAGTTAGAGTTGATAAATGTTTGATTTATATATTGACGGTGATGCTTTTCCAAACTTATTAAAACCAATTTTACTTCGCACAATTGAGAGATTGAAAATACAGACATATGTGTATGCAAATAAAAAAATCAATATTGGTAAATCTCAATATATTACATATTTTATCGTAGATGCTGGTGCTGATGAAGCGGATGATAGGATAGTAGAGAGTTTAAAAGAGGGTGACTTAGTAATAACTGCTGATATACCTCTTGCAGATAGGGTGATAACAAAAAATGCACATGCAATTGATCATAGGGGTGAACTCTATAGTGTTGATAATATTAAACAGTATCTTGCTATGCGAAACTTAATGGAGAGTATTCGTGATAGTGGTGAAATGACAAGTGGACCCAAACCTTTTGGACACAAAGATGCTGAATTGTTTGCCAATCAATTAAATAGTTTTATGATAAAACACTACACAAATAATACACGAAGATAAGCTAAAATAGCATAAAAATAGAGGAATTGAAATGTTAAAAAGCTTCATACTACTTTACTTATTATATGGTCCATTACTAATGGGTTCACAAGATGATTTACCTACTTTACAATTAAATCATCTAACAGATGAAGAGTCTAGAGTAATTATAGGTAAAGGGACGGAACGACCTTTTAGTGGTAAGTACTATAAGTATAAAGATAATGGAACATATCTTTGTAAGCAGTGTAATGCTCCTCTTTATAAATCAAATGATAAATTTGATAGCTCTTGTGGATGGCCTAGTTTTGATGATGCAATTAAAGGTGCAATAAAAAAGAAAAAAGATGCTGATGGTAGAAGAGTTGAAATACTTTGTGCTAAATGTAATGCTCATTTGGGACATGTTTTTGTAGGAGAAGGCTTAACCTCTAAAAATACTCGTTATTGTGTAAACTCTATCTCTCTAAACTTTGAAAAAAACAAGACAGAAGCTTTTAAAAAAGCATATTTTGCAGGTGGATGTTTTTGGGGTGTTGAGTATTACCTTGAAAAAGAAGAGGGTGTTGTAAGTGTAGAATCAGGCTATATGGGTGGGCGAAAGAAGAATCCTACATATAGAGATGTAAGTAGAGGAAATAGTGGCTACCTAGAACTTGTAGAAGTTGTATACGATCCTAGTAAAGTAAGTTATGAAAAGTTAGCAAGACTATTCTTTGAGATACATGATCCAACTCAGAAAAATGGACAGGGACCAGATATAGGCTCACAATACTTATCTGCTATTTTTGTATCAACTAATCAAGAGAAAAAAATTGTTCAAAAGCTCATTAATGCCTTAGAATCAAATGGATATAAAATTGCAACAGAGATAAAAAAGAGAGAAGTTTTTTATAAGGCTGAAGATTATCATCAAAATTATTATGATAAAAAAGGATATAAACCATATTGTCATGGTTATGTAAAAAGATTTTAGGCTGGAATATCTAGAGAATGAACATCTTCACTTGAAATGTTTTCTTGAGAGTTAGCTGCGTTTTTATAAGTCTCTTGTCCACTTTTTTGTTCTTCTTGTTCTTTTGAAAGCTGTTGTTGTGCTTTTATTTCCATAACTCTTGCTGATGATGCTACTGCAAAATCTTGAGGAGATGGATCACCTGCTGCCATTGCAGAAGCTATGATTTGTTTTGCATTTTTAATAGTCTCTTGAGGAGTGGAACCACTAGGTGAAGAGATAGATACTTCTCCTCCTATAGCATACATCTTACCATCAGGACCTTGCTGATAGCTGTACGATGCAGCACCAGTCATCCCACCACCAGCTGCTTGGTGAGCAGATTCATGAGCTTTTACTTCACTATCTCTTGAAGCTAAATCTTTTACTAACCTTTGCTCATCTTCACTTAACTCATCAGGATTATTGTTTTTTTTTGCTTCTTGAGCTTTTTTCTCTTCTTTCTCTTTTTCGTGAGAAACTTTTTTTGCTTCATGTAGAGATTTTGAAATAGGATCATCTTCAACAACAAGAATCTCTTTGTCATTAAGTTTCATTGTGTAGTTAGTGCTGATATCGTATAAAGTATTTGTTCCTATGTTCATAATCTTCATTATAGCACTATAATGCTATTATTTCAATAATTAAAAATACTAGGAAATAAACTAAGATGATGAAATTTGAATTAAAAGATGATTATATTGAGCTATTTAAACTAATAAAAGTACTTGATCTTGTGGACACAGGTGCTCAAGCCAAGATGATAGTTGCAGATGGCTATGTAACAAGAAATGGTGAAGTAGAGCTTAGAAAACGTGCAAAAATAATTGCAGGAGACTCCTTAGTGGTTGGTGGAGATGTGACGATTGAAGTGGTGGCTTTATCTAAGTAAAATAGTTGATTAAAATAAATTTATATAATTTATAGTATAGATTGGAAAAGATGTTGAAGATGAAAGTATGTGTATGGAATATAAATAAAGCTACTAAAAAAAGAGATGGAGTTTGGCAGTATTTACTTAAGCAAGATGCAGATATTATTCTTTTACAAGAAGTTAATTCTATTCCAAAATATATAGAATCTAAATATGATATTATAAAAAGAAATGCAATTACAAAAAGTGATACACTTCAAAAGTTTTCCACTGCTATTCTAGTTAAAGGTAAAATTAAAGAAGAGATAACATTAAAGAGCGAATATGAGTGGGTAAATAAAGAACTAAAACGATTTAATGGTAACTTAGTAGCACTAAAAATCATTTTGAATTCAGGTGTTGAAATGAATATTTTGTCGGTTTATAGTCCAGCATGGGTTGTTAAGAAAGATAGATGGAAAGATATAGATGTATCTGGAATCAAGTTAGATAACAATTCTGATATATGGGTAACAGAAATATTATATGCAGCACTTTTAAATGAAAATTTAAATAATAATCAGTGGATTATAGCAGGAGATTTTAATTCATCACCAACATTTGATTTAACATTCAGTAGTGGAAACCAAGAAATACTTGATAGAATGAAAAATATAGGTCTATATGAATGTTTAGAAGGATATAATAAACATCTTGTACCAACATTTAAAAATGCAAAAGGTGGAAAAATTATTCATCAAATGGATCATATTTTTGTTACAAAAGATATATATCAAACTCTTGTCTCTTGTAATACCGAGGAGCATAATATTATTTTTGATAATTCATTAAGTGATCATTTACCAATAATAGGAAATTTTAAATAATATGTTGGCTGTGAATAAACAACTTCAACACTTCATAAAAGATACTTCTTGGATTTTTGCTATAACATATGCTGATACATGGCAACATTGGTATATAGTTCAAGAAGAAGTAGATGATAAAATATTTGAATAGTTAGCAGATTTCATAGATATTAATGGGTATAAAGAATATTTTTACTCAAAACAAATGATCTTTTTTGATTATGAAGAATATACTTATTGGCATATGGAGAATATTATTAATAGGTGTTTACTTGCGGATACTTATCATAGAAGAATAAAAGAGGATAGGTTACCAAAAAAATATCACTAAGATAGAGTAGAAACCTATCAAGAAGTTAATCACAGTCTTTAAATAAATTCTTAATACTCATTGTACAATGGAAGCTAAAATATCATAGAAACACCTATTTTAGGCTTATATAAAGAATGAACTGATTAAGCCAATCAAACCACCAAAAATGCCGCCCCAAACAACAAGCCAGTCTAAATGCTCTTTTATGAGTTTTTGAACCATCTCTTTTACAAGTTGAGGTGTAAGCTCATTTAAACGGGAGTCTATTACCGATTCAATTGATTTAAGCATATCATCGTTTAGTGATGAGTTTTGAAGATGTTTTTGCATGGTATCATTAA
>Ga0256826_1001403_pt1 | contig 14973 bp, 14 predicted proteins | sample CV79metaG_FD_185975 | JGI IMG/M metagenome (GOLD analysis project Ga0256826, IMG submission 185975) | Hydrothermal vent microbial communities from East Pacific Rise, Pacific Ocean - CV79 | ecosystem: Environmental > Aquatic > Marine > Hydrothermal vents | place: Pacific Ocean: East Pacific Rise...
AGCGAAAAACTATGTAACTTCGTCAAAAGGGGCTCAAGAAGCTCACGAAGCTATTCGACCAACGATAGTTGACTTTACACCACTTGTAGCAAAAGACTATCTGGGTGCAGATGAGTTTAAACTTTATCGTCTTATCTACAACCGTTTCTTGGCTTGTCAAATGACAGAAGCCAGACTAGAGTCACAAACTCTTCTTTTTAAAGGTGAAAACTCTACGTTTAAAGCATCTGGTAGAAAACTTCTTTTTGATGGTTTCTACAGAGTGACAGGCTATAGTGAGAAAGATAAGCTTTTACCAGAACTTAAAAAAGGTCAAAAAGTTATTTTAGATGACATTAAACCAGAACAGCATTTTACTGAACCACCTGCACGCTATAATGAAGCGAGTCTTATTAAAAAACTTGAATCGTTAGGTATTGGTCGTCCAAGTACCTATGCTCCTACCATTACTATTTTACAAACACGTAAATATATTGAGCTAGAGAAGAAGAGAATTCACCCAACTGAAGTTGCATTTACGGTTATTGAGATGCTAGAAGAGCATTTTGCAGAAATTGTTGACTCAGGATTTACCTCAAACATGGAAGCCGACCTTGATGAGGTAGATGATGGAAAACTTGATTGGCAAAAGGTTCTTGCAGATTTCTATGACCCATTCATGAAAAAAATTGCTGATGGAAAAGAGAATATTAAGAGTCAAAAAATGGCGATTCCTACAGGTGAAATGTGTCCAAAATGTGGGCATGAATTGCTTAGAAGAAAAGGACGTTATGGTGAGTTTATTGCTTGTGGAAACTTTCCTAAATGTAAATATACTACTGATTTAGAAGGTAATGCACCTCCTGAACCTGAGTTAACTGACAGACCATGTGAAAAGTGTGGTGAGATGATGGTCATTAAAGACAGTCGTCGTGGTAAGTTTTATGCTTGTTCGGCTTATCCTAAGTGTAAAAATGCACAACCTTTAGTTCCTCCAAGAGAATTGGATGTGCCTTGTCCTAAATGTGGGTCTAAAATTCATGAAAAAGAGGGGAAACGAGGAAAGTTCTTTGGTTGTTCAAATTACCCTAAGTGTCGTTTCATCTCAAATGGTGAGCCACAAACACGAAAATGTCCAGAGTGTGAAAGTATGGTTGTTCATAAAGTTCTTAAAACAGGAGAAATTTATGAATGTATTGAGAAAAAATGTAAATGGAGTGAAGCTGTACCTGAAGATAAGTTAAAAGGTCTTCCCGAAGAGAAAAAAGAAGAGAAGTCGGAGTAGAAGATGAAAATTGGTATTCTTTCTGATAGTCATACAAAAACTGAACTACATAAAGATGCCATAGCTCATCTACTCTCTTTAGGTGTGGAATATTTGCTTCATGCTGGAGATATTATGCTAGAAGAGCATCTAAAAATGCTTGAAGCGACTAATCTTCCTTATGCTTGTGTTTATGGAAACAATGATACAACACTTATTTCACTGCATGGGAAATATAATATTTTCAAAGAGCCACATTATTTAAGTATAGAAGATTTGAAAGTGAAGATAATGCATCTTCCTTATTTTATGTCAGCTGATGCAGACATAGTTGTTTCAGGACATACTCATGTGTTTGAAGCATCATTGTCTGGTGAGACACTTTTTATTAATCCTGGTGAAGTTTGTGCAAGAGAAAAACCATTGAGTGAATGTGCTGTGGTAGAAGTGCTAGAAAAAGAGTTTGTAGTAACACATTATTTTAGGCAGCTTAGCCAAAAAAAATGGACTAAGCGAGAAGTGGAACTTTAGGCAGCTAAGCTAAAACCATTTTTAATTTTATTAAAAAATGAACTAATAGCTGTTTGTGGTTTAAGTACAGTATTCATATATTCTTGTAAAGTAAGCTCTCGTTCTTGTAAATAGTTTTCTAAATAACGAAGAGATGCTGCTAAGTTTTCTCTTTTTTCAATTTTTAAAAGTCTTGTATAAAGTTTTTCAATTTGTATAATGGATTTAACTGATGCCATTTCACTTATGGAAATATATGCTGGATGATAAATAGGGTCATCTTCTATAATCTTAAATTCACTCTTTACCCAATAATATTCACCCGATTTTGTTAAGTTTTTAATTAAAAGAGTCATTGTTCTCCCTGCATTTAACTCTTCCCAAAGTAGAAAGAAAATGACTCTAGGCATATCGGGATGTCTTAAAATGTTATGAGGAGCATTGAGCAACTCATCTTCTTCATAGTTAGACATTTTTATAAGGTTCTTGTTGATAGATAGTATGTTACCCTCTTTATCGGTTTTACTTATTAAAAGTGCTCTAGGACTAATTTTTACTTCTATATCTAGAGGAAGAGGTCTATAATATTTCATTGTTATTGCCTTATAGATATTATACCAATACTCTATCGAACGGTACTAAATGCGTATCTAGGTTCTGTTGTTGTATTGTTGTTCATATAACTTTTTACTAATGATTTCATAATTGAATTTTGTTTATATCTTGCATATGATTTACTATATAGATTGTTTAATGTATTGAGGTTTTGTGATAGTTTTTTAATGGTCGAATATGCTTCTTCTTCGTAGAGTCGGTTGTTTACAGCAGAGTCTAAAATATTTTTTTCTTGATTCCAAAGAAGTTCAATTGTTTTAATTTTATTTTTCAAAATAACAAGTTTTGTTCCATGTAAATTTAAATTTTGGTCACCTTCTGAAAGACCTTGAATTACCTCTGTAAATTGATTTTTTAATTGAGCTAATTTATTTTTATTGTTGTTTTTGTGATCAGCAATAGTACTTTGCATAGTGCTTAAAAGTACTTGTTGTTTTTTTGCCATTTTCATATCGTTTAGTAATGGATATGAGCTAAGAAGTGCATAGTCGTTTGCATTAGCAGAGATGCTTGTGATTAAAAGTAGTGCGAAAGCTACAAGTGATTTGATATTTTTCATAATTGAGATCCTTTTTTTCTTTTTATGTTGAGAAAGTATAACCGTTGAATTGGTAGTAAAAATGAAAATTCAGATAATCAATTAAAATAATTTAAATTAATTTCTTTTGATTTAACTTAATAAAACTTTAAAAAACAAAAAGAGTGATAATGGGAAGCAATTTATACCAGTTGGTACATATTTTATAGTTATTTCATTTGAATTTTGTTAAAATTAAATAAAAAGAGAAAACATTAGTGAAACCTATAAGCTTACTATATATAGAAGATGATAGTGATATTCAAGAGATTTATTTAGACTCAATAAAAGAAGAAGTAGAGACTGTACATTTTGCATACGATGGTGAAGAAGGATATGAAGCCTATCTTAAATTTAAACCAGACATTATACTTCTTGATATTAATATGCCTAAACTTGATGGTCTTTCATTGGCAAAAAAAATAAGAGAAACAGATGCTTGTGTAAAAATTATTATTACCACAGCTTACTCAGAACAAGAGAAACTTCTTCAAGCCATTGAGCTGTATCTTATTAAGTATATTTTGAAACCAATAGACCCTGTAGCATTAAAAGAAGCACTCCAAAAAGCTAAACATGAAATTGCTGAATCACAAAAAGTAGAAGCGCCTAGTCATATTAGTTACTTTTTAGATGAACAGACACTTTGGGACTTTGAAGCTGAAAAACTCTATGAAAATAATGTAGAAGTAAAACTGACAAAAAATGAACGACGTTTGTTAAAGTTTCTTTCTACCAATAAAGATAAGGTCTTTACTTTCTTTGAAATCTTTGATCATATTTCATATGATGATTTTGACAAAGACTATGATGCAAATCAAGTGAGAGCATTGGTAAAACTTTTACGAAAAAAAGTTCCTAAAGAGTCTATAATTAATATTTATGGAGAGGGTTATCGTTTTAATCCTTTGGAAGTATCTTAAACAGCGTATTTTAAAAGAATTTCATAAAGTTTATTAACATCTATGGGTTTGTTAAGGTGGTCATTCATTCCTACTTGAATGGTTCTTTCTACATCCTCTTTCATAGCAGAGGCTGTAATGGCAATAATAGGAATCTCTTTGTCTATTTTTCTAATCTCTTCGGCTGCTCCATAACCATCAAGGATAGGCATTTGTATGTCCATTAAAATAAGTGTATATTCATGCTTTTTATGGAGTTGAATTGCCTCTTCTCCATTTTCAGCGATATCAATCATAATCTGTGAGTTTTCTAATAATCCTAAAATAATTTCTTGATTAATAAAGTTGTCCTCTGCAATTAAAATACGTTTACCTATAAGTGAATTAATATTCTTCTCCAATGAACTTTCTTTATAATGAGGTATTATTATTTCGCTAGAAACAGTGTTTCCTAGTTCTTCTAAATCAATTTCAAAAATAAAACTACTTCCTTTTCCATAATGACTCTCTACCCAAAGATTACCATTCATCATCTCTACAAGTTGTTTAGAGATGGTTAGTCCTAAGCCTGTTCCACCATATTGTCTACTTGTACTACCATCAGCTTGAGAAAATGCGTTAAATATATTTTCCTGTTCCTCTTGAGTTAATCCTCTCCCTGTATCTGTAACCATAAATTGAAAACGATTTTTCTTAACTCTTAAAATGGCTAAAGAGATTGTTCCTCTGCTTGTAAATTTAACAGCATTACTAAGAAGATTATTGAGTATTTGTGAAAGTCGTAGACTATCACCATGGAAAAGTATGGGTAGTTCTTGACCATAATTCAGTACAAAGTTTAAATTTTTTTCTTCCATTTTAAAGCGCAATAAATCAATAGAATTATCAATAACTTTATGAAGTTTAAAATCAATTTTCTCTAACTCTAATTTCCCAGCTTCTATTTTCGAGATATCTAAGATATTATTGATGATGCCCAGTAAGGTTTTAGCTGAATTATCAATTTTTTCTATAAAGTCACGTTGCTTTTCATCGAGGTTTGTTTGTAGTGTTAGATAGGACATTCCAATGATACCATTCATTGGCGTACGTATTTCATGACTCATATTGGCTAAAAATTCTGATTTTATTTTTGCAGCATCTTCAGCTTTTTCTTTGAGCTTTTGTAAGTTTTTGTAATCTTTTTCTAGTTTACTTTGGAGTTGATTGAACCCTGCAACAACTTCTCCAATTTCATCAGGATGCTCCACAATCATTTCTGTTGAAAAATCAGGTTGTTGTGTGTTTAAGTTCTTAAGCATAAAACGAACTTTTTGAAAACGTCTTTGAACATGTTTATAGAGAAAATAGGTCATACCTGCTACAATAATGAGTGCAAGTAACGAGAGAATAATGGTAAACATAAAGTAACTGTTGTTTTTAATGGCTAGTATCTTAATTGCATTATTCAAAATAGCTTCTGACTCTTTTTGTCGCTTTTTGAAAACAGAGATTTGTGCTTGTCTAATCTCTTGTAATTTTATGATTTTTTCAATCTCTGTACTCTCATGCCTAATAATCTCTTCTGTAATGTCACAAGAGGTTACAAAAAACTCCTTTAATTTATTCGTAATATTTTTTCTATTAATATTGTTGGAGTAGCGTTGAGATTTTTTTAAGTTTTTTAAAATAGCTTTTTTTTTGATTTCTGCAGCGTTAAAATAGTTAGATTCTCCTGTTCTTGCTGCATCTTCAAAAATACTTATCATCTCTTCTAATAGTTGAAGATTGTTTTTGTCTAATGTGTAGAGTTGTAATTTACTATCAGTAATCTCATGAACGGCTTGAATTGTATTTGTTGTAAATTGGTAATTAATTCCCATGTGGAGAATGAAAAAAAGAATAGCAATGCTTGAGATAATACGGAGTCTATATAAAATGGTTGATTTAGACATACTAGAACTTTAAAGTTTTACTTTAATTCTAGTAGGTATTTACTTCTTCATTTATATATTTGATATAAAGATGTTTAAAGTTTTTAAACTGCTACTGAGAGAAACAGTTATTTTACTTAATGGTTAAAAGAATTCTTCCATTTTTAGGATTGCTATCATAGGCAATAATATGTGAATTTTTTTTCATTGCTTTTTTCAATTCAGTTTTTGAGAGTTTTTTGGGAGGTTGAGTGTTGCCTGTATAGATTTGTTTAATCCAATAAGCATGTAATTGACTGGGTGATTTTTTTACAATTTTTTTATAAAATTCCTGAAAAACTTTTTTATTTTTACTGTCAATTGGTACAACTTTAATGCCATTAATGGTATTGGTTTTCTTAAGATATAGGTTGGCTAAGTCTTGATGACTTACTTTGGTGAGTTTATTGTTATGTGATATAAAAATTGAAATATCACAAAGTGCATAGCTAGATAAGATAATGGTTAGTAGTAGTGATTTCATGGATGTCCCTTTAAATAAATATTCGTCTAAAGGGAGTATATATCTTAAAAAATAAATTTAAACTTAAAATAAAATACTATATTGATAAGTTAATTAAATATTTAATATACTTTGGGTGATATTTTTCATTTCCAATGAAAAACTATGTATTTTTGTTTTATCTAATGAAAATTCTAATTCCGTAATAATCTCTGTTAAGAGAACCATTCCGAGTGTTGCAGATAATCCCTTCAGTGAATGAAGTGTTCTAGGTAACTCTTCCGTAGATATTTTGTTAAGATTGATGTTTTGATAACGCTTGACAAAGCTATTGAGAATTTTAGAGTATAAGGGCTGGTTATTGTTACAATGTTTTAATCCAAGTACTATATCAATAGATGGCGTATTTGGAAATTTTATTGTTTGATTTGTATTTAGAGTGTTTGTTGTCATTTATTGTTCCTTTTCCCGAATTATAGGGGTTCAATTGGTAGTAATAGTGAAAATGTGAAAAAAACACAACTTTAACACTTTTTTGTTAAAGATGTTTTAAATAACTTTTTTGTTATTCTAGCATCTTTTAAAGAAGGATTAAATTATGAATAAAAATAAAATTTTAATAGTTGTATTGATGGTACTTATTGCAGGAGTTATTGTTTATTTTACAAGTCAAAATAAAACAGAGGGACTAGGTGGTGCACAACAAGTTAAAATAGCTTCAAATTCTGATTTTATATTTAAAACAGTAAATGGGGAAACCATTGAACTTAGTGTTGCTGATAAAGAGTTTCATATTAAAGGGATGGATGATAAAATAGTTTTTTTAAAAGTTTTTGGCTGGGAGTGTAAATTCTGTCAAAAAGAGATTCCTGAACTTGTAAAGCTAAAAAAAGAGTTAGGTGACTCTTTTGAAGTGGTTGCTATTGAAGCGCAACAACATTCAGATGAAATGTCTCGCCAAAAAATAAAGGAGTATGGAATTAATTACCATATTGTTTCAGGAGAGAATCAAAAAGAGTTTTATGCCTACTTGCAAGAGAAGTATGGATGGACAGGAATTATCCCTTTAACGATTGTTGTTGCAAAAGGAGGCGCTGTATTGGCTTTTGAATTGGGAGCAAAATCTTACTCCTTGTCTGAGTTAATGCAAGCTTCACTTTTAAGAGATTAATTCATGAATAAGTTAGTAAGCATCACTCTTTTAGTGAGTAGTTCGGTACTTTTACTTGCAAATGCAGAAGTAGGGTGTAATGCCATTATCAATAGTGAACCAGTTGGCTGCTCTAGTGATTCAGTTTTGAATCTTAATCAAAAAAATATTTTAAGTTCATCTCCTGAAGTGTTATCTATTGAGATGAAAAGTAAAGAAAAAAGTATGAAAATTTCTTCTGAACTTCTTTCCGTTGAAACCATACATGATGGACATGAAGTTTTGATTAAACGTACAGCAATGAAAGGAATGGAGAGTTGTCCTCCTTTTTGTATTGAACCTTTAACCATTAATGGGGTAACAACGGTAGGTGAATTAGAGACGTTAGCGTTTATTGATAAATTAAAAGAAAAAAAAGGAAGATTACTTATAGATGTTCGAGTGAATAAAGAGTATACCATAAGTACTATTCCTGGAGCAATTAATCTTCCAGCTTATATGCTAGAAGATAAAAGTCCTTATCAGGAAGAAGTTTTAAAGTTACTTGGTGCAAAAAAGATAGTAACAAAAAAAGAGAAAACTAAGTGGTACTTTAAAGAGACACATGCCTTACTTATTTTTGGTCAAAGTGCAACTCATAATGAAGCATCAACGGTTATTAAAAAACTTTTAGACTTGGGATATCCAGAAGAGAAGGTGCTCTATTATCGTGCTGGTATTGAGAGTTGGAAAACTTTTGGTTTGACAACTATTTAATATACTTTTTTGCGTCAATTGTCTCAAAACTTGGTGAAACTTCTAGTACTTCAATGGGGGCAACAAATTTTAGTGCTTTAAGTTCATCTGTCTCAACCGTTGCTGAACTTATGTCTACAATACCTTCTTTTGCAAGTTCCACTTTTTTAGATATTTCAACATTTCCTACTTCGTATTGGTTTGAAACTTCCACAACCCCTAACGTTTTAACAAACCCAATGGTTTCATTTTCATTTTTAGTTTGATTTTGTTTCTTTTTTACGGGTTCAAAGTAGTGAGAATCTGGTGGAGTATTTTCTTGTGAATTAAGTACAAAAGGGACAGATTCTTCTACTATTTCTAAACCATGCTGATGTTGTTTTTTGTAGAGGGCAACCTCTTCTTCTCTGCTTAGTTTCTTAGCTGTAGGCTTTTTAGTCACTGGATGTTGCTTAGTCATGGGCTTCTTAACAATTTTAACTAGAACAGTTTTAGGCTTAGCTTTTTGTGTGGCACTTTTTTTAGTTGGCTGTTTTTGCACTATTTTCTTTTTTATTATTTTTTTAGGAGTGGTTTTTTTAATTATCTCTTTTTTTATAATGGTCTTTTTCTTAAGAATAATTTTTTTAGGAGGAGTAACTTTTTGTATAACAACGCTTTTCTCTTCTTGAATCTCTGTTAGCTCTGTTGTACTCTTTTTTAATGTTGCTAAAATATTAAGAGCCTCTTCTTCTTGAGAAGGTACAGCTTTTTCTTTTGCTGAGGTTACAGCAAGTTTGAATTTTGATAAAATATCAGTAGGGCTTTCTTCTGTTGTGGTTGGCTTTTTTTCTACGGATACAATATTGAGTTGGGGAATAATAATAACTTTTTTAGACTCTATTTTTTTTAATATTAAATAAGAGATAGGAATAAGTAGCAGTAGTGTGATTAGTAAAATAATATGTCGTTTTGTCAAAAAGTTCCTTTGTCCTCTTAATGTGAAACGTAATTATACAATATAATTTTTAATTATTTTTTTATAAATCATCTTTCAGCGAACTCTTCTTGGAAATTTGGAATAATGCGTATATGAATAAAGAGATATTTTTATGTGCCATCAATAACATTTTGAGTGGTACTTGCCTAGAAGATTGTAAGTTTTGTACCCAGAGTGTACGTTATCATGCTGACATTGAACGTTACAGCTATAAGTCCATTGACACCATAGTAGAAGAGGCTAAGCAAGCAAAATTGCATGGTGCTTTGGGCTACTGTCTGGTAACAGCAGGAAAAGGTTTAGATGATAAAAAAGTAGACTTTGTTGCACGTGCAGCAAAAGCTGTTAAAGCTGAAGTTGAGAACTTAAACTTGATTGCGTGTAATGGTACAGCATCAGTTGAGCAGTTGCGCTACCTAAAAGAGCATGGCATAGACAGTTATAATCACAATTTAGAAACATCTGAAGCATACTACTCTAGCATTTGTACAACACACCCATGGTCTGAGCGTTATGAAACGTGTCAAAATGCAAAAGAAGTAGGCTTACAACTTTGTACAGGTGGAATCTTTGGTATGGGTGAGACGGCAGAAGATAGAGAATCGCTTTTGGCGTCTATTGCTTCTTTGAATCCTGAATCAACACCTTTAAATTTTTATCATCCCAATGAGGCTTTACCCATTAAAACTAGAAATATCTCAAGAGATGAAGCCTTGAACATAGTAAGAAAAGCACGAAAACTTTTAGGGGAAAACAAGTTACTTATGGTTGCAGCAGGACGAGAACTCCTTTTTGATGGTTGTGAAGAACTTATGTTTGAAGCTGGTGCAAACTCAATGGTTATAGGTAATTACTTAACTACAGTGGGAGATGCTCCTCAAAAAGATAGAAAAATGTTAAAACGTCTGGGGTATGGAGTCGCAACAACTTGTCATGAATAGTGTAAGCTTGATTACCAGTGAAAGTATTATTGCTATTTTAGCTGTCTCTATGGTACTGGTACTCTCTCCACATCTTTCAAGACTTTTTCGTCTACCTACTGCACCCATCGAAATTATCTTAGGTTCCGTTTTAGCTATTGTAGGTTTAATAAATGTTACCAATAAGGATTTTTCGCTTATTGCTTCTGTAGGTTTTCTCTATCTTATGTTTTTAGCTGGGCTAGAGGTTAATTTAAAATCTATTTTTAAAATGCCAAAAGTTTACATTGTTCAGTCAATCTATTTTCTTGTTCTTATGTGGACACTGGCGACATTAATTGGGTTAGCATTTGATTTAAACTATGTTTTGATTATGGTTCTCCCTCTTATCTCCATTGGTATTTTAGCCACACTCTCTAAAGAGTATGGAAAAGAGGCACGTTGGATAAAAATAGCATTTCTTGTAGGAACCATAGGTGAAGTATTAAGTATTATCGCTTTAACAATTTTTGAAGCTTCTTCAACCGTGAAGACTACAGAAGCGTTGGTTTCAAAAATAGCACTCTTAGCAATTTTTTTAGGGGTTGTTTGGCTTCTCTACATATTTTTTAAACGTATTTTTTGGTGGTTTCCAGAATTTAAAACTGTTTTAATGCCGAGTAATAAAACAATTGATGGTCGATACCAAGACATTCGTTTAGCAATGGGAATCTTTTTTATAATGATTGCTATTATGATGAAGCTACATTTAGAGGTTGCTTTTGGTGCTTTTATAGCTGGTGTGTTTATCTCTACTTTTTTTCATCATAAAAAAGAGTTGGAGGAGAAGATGAGTAGTTTTGGTTTTGGGTTTTTAGTACCTATCTTTTTTATTCATGTGGGTGCTTCTTTTGAGTTAAGTAATATTTTCTTCTCTGATGTTATTTATCTTACAGCAATACTATTAGGCCTAATGTTCTCTATTCGACTTATTGCAGCATTTACCCTCTCTTTTATTACAGAAAAGAGACAAGCTGTTTTAATTGCTTTTGCTCTTTCAATGCCTTTGACATTAATGATTGCTGTAGCTACCATTGCTGAAGAACACCATAGACTAGTTATATTTGAGTACAATGCAGTTATTTTAGCCAGTTTATTAGAAGTGATTATCTCTATGATAGTGATTAAGTTGTTGGTAAAAGAGAAAGCACAATAGCTATTGTGCATCTGACCATTCAAGGTACTCTTTGTGTAGTTTAGCATTCTCTTTTTTTAGTTCATCAATTTGAGTTTCCATAAGTACTTTTTCATCTTTTAAATTTTGCAAAACCTGTAGTGAGTGGTTTCCAAAAAGTAAGTTAGCTACGTAGATACCCAGTGCTGTTACAATAAAAGAAGTGACAAGAAATACTTTAAAAGAGAGCCCGAGAATTTCTTCGAGCCTTTTTATGTAGGGTTGGATGTCTTCTTGAAATGAAATTCTCATCTAGTTAAAGATTGATGCCCCAAGATATTCGAACTGACCCAGTTCTCTTTCAATTTCTAAAAGACGGTTGTATTTAGCGATTCTATCGCTTCTTGCTGTTGAACCTGTTTTAATTTGTCCTGTATTCATGGCTACTGCGAAGTCTGCAATGAAAGTATCTTCACTTTCTCCTGATCGGTGAGACATTACACAAGTGTATCCATTTCTCTGAGCCAATCTAATGGTTTGCATGGTCTCTGAAATGGTACCAATTTGGTTTGGTTTAATTAAGATTGAGTTTCCGATATTTTTCTCAATTCCTTCAGATAAAATAGAAACGTTGGTTACAAAAAGGTCATCTCCAACAAGTTGTACTTTGTCACTAAGTTCGTCGGTTAAGATTTTCCAACCCTCCCAGTCATCTTCAGAAAGACCATCTTCAATGGAAACAATAGGGTACTTAGCACATAAGTCAGCATAGTAAGTAACCAACTCAGCAGAAGTAAGTTCTCTGTTTTCAGATTTAAGAACGTAAAGTCCATCGTCGTTAGTCAGTTCAGAGGCAGCAACATCAAGTGCAAGTCCAATCTCTTCACCAGCTTTATACCCAGCAGCTTCAATGGCTTGAATAATAACTTGAAGAGGCTCCTCGTTTGACTTTAAGTTTGGAGCAAATCCACCTTCGTCACCAACAGCTGTACTCTCACCCATACCATCAATAATTTTTTTAAGATGTTGGTAGATTTCAGCTACAGCTTGAAGTCCTCTTGAAAAAGTATTAAACCCATGAGGAATAATCATATACTCTTGAAAGTCAACAGAGTTGTTTGCATGTTCACCACCGTTAATGATGTTAAACATTGGAACAGGAAGTGTTACAGCATTTGCTCCACCAAGGTAACGGTAAAGAGGCATGTTAAGTGACTTTGCAGCAGCACGTGCAACAGCCATGGAAACGCCAAGAACAGCATTTGCTCCAAGTTCTCCATAGTTCTCTGTCCCATCTAAAGATTTCATGGTAATGTCAACTTCTGCTTGGTTAAATGGTGAAAGACCAATGAGTGCATCAGAAATTTTATCATTTACGTTTTCGCAGGCTTGTAAAACACCTTTACCCATGTAACGGTCTCCACCATCACGAAGTTCTAAGGCTTCTCTTTTTCCTGTACTCGCACCAGATGGAACGATTGCAGAGGCAACCGTTCCATCACTTAAACTAACAGTCGCTTGAACAGTAGGATTTCCTCTACTATCCATTACTTCATTTGCTCTAACATCATCAATAAAAATCATTGTTTACCCTTAGTAAAATTATTGTTGAGATTTTAGCATAATATCACATAGATATAGGCTTAGAGAAATCAAAATCTATATTTAACATTGACTCCATAGGTGGGTTCACTAATTACCCCAATACCCTTACTGTAGTTAAGTAAAAAATCCAGTGAGTCTTCTCCTTTTAACATTTTAGACAAACCAAAGGAGAGAGATGAACCCATATTTTGTTGGTCATTTATGGCAAAACCAACTGTTCCAAAAGGTCTCCACTCTCTGTTAACTGTTATTTGTCGTGCAGTACCAACACTCATTGCCACGCCCAACTCTGAAAAATCTGTTGCGATGCTCTCCGTGAAATGATTTTGACTGAGGTAACCGTTAAAGGCAATGTCAGGATAACCAGAACGCAAAATGTAGTTGGCATTCACTTGTATTTGTTCTCCCTCACCAAGTTTTGAACCGTCCAGGTTCTCATAGTGACTTTGCTGATAGACAAAGCCAAGACTTGCTCGTCGAGAAATAGCATTTTGTAAGCTTAGCGCTAAAGCATTTTCAACAGCACTTCTCTCCAAAATAGGAGTCAGTTCCGTTTTGTTTTGGTATTTTGCTTCTACATTCATTTGTAATCGGTGAAAACCGTAGCCTAAATTTACTTTGCTACTTAAGTGATTTTCTTTTGCCTTGTGTTGAGCCAAAGAGAACTCCCAAAGAAATTTTTCTTGAGAATTTTTCACTGCCAATTCAAAAGCAGTCTCCTCTTCTGTTTTAGTTCCTTCCTTTTTGTAACGGTAGTGTTTAATTTGTAGTTTGGACTTTATGTTTTTGTACAATGTCCATTGGTAAGAAAATTTACTTTCATCCACCTCTTGTGTTGTAGAGAGATGTCTCTTTTTTAGTGAAACTTCACCATTGAGGTATTCGTTGTTGAGCATTTTGTCATAGACTTCGTAGAGTTCCGTTCTTTGTGCTGTTTGTACCTCTTGGTAGAGTGTTTTGTACTCTTGATTCTGAGGGTTATGTTTAATGAGTTGTCTACTCCAAAGAGAAGCAAGTTCATTGTTTTTACTGTACATTGCAGCCACAACAGAAGAGATTCCTACAGCTTGTTGTAGTAGAGGGCGTACTCTTAAGAGTTGTAGTTCTACAACAAGTTTTTCTTTTAGTTGTTTGTTCTTTTCTTGATTGTCAATCAGAAACCAAAGGTAAGATTGATGGGTACTTACTTTGAGAGGTTCCAGTTTAAATGCGTTGTCAAATGCTTTGAGTGCCAAAGTAATCTTTGACGTTTGAGCATAATAGTTGGACAAAAGAATATGGTAGTCAATATTAGCACTAAGTATTTTTTTGTCAGCTGGAGTGAGTTGGGACAAGGTTCTTTTAAACTCAGAAAATGATTTTTTTTCTACTTCTCTGTACATTAAAGCAATCAGTTGAGAATTGTTTTTGGTACTTTTCCAAGCTTTTTTGTAGAGGTAAGAGAGCTTTTTCCCATTGTTCAAAGCAGTTTCCAAGAGAATTAGATGTTCATACCCCGTACTGTTAAGCTGTGCCTGTTTCTCAAAACTCCAGAGTTGTTGGTGAAGGTAGGCATAATCTTTTTTCATCCAGGACAAATCAGTAAAAAGTCGTTTCTCTTTGAGTCCTTTTGCCTCATTTAGTACTTTGCTTAATTGATATGCTTGCGAAAAGTGTTTGGCTGCAATTAATCTTTTAATCACTTTCTCCTGTAACTGAGGATTTAGAGCATAGTTCGATTGGTATTTTTTGTAAAGCTTAAAGGCTTTTTCAAAATGACTGTTGTCCAAAGTAAAATTAACTGCTGCAGCATGAACTTCACTCTTTTTCACTCTTTTTAATAGGGCATTAAAATAGCTTTCTGCTTCATCAAGCTCTCCTGTGTAGTGGTAGTAGTTTGAGAGCTGTTCAACAAAGGCATATTCTCCTTGTTCAACTTTGTCTTTATATATATTTCCTAAAATTTCATAGGAGTTGTCCATGTTGTCTTGTGCCAAAAGATAGGTTTCATATTTGATGTCTCCATATTCATGGTAGCCTGTTTTGTAGAGTTCATTAACCCTTTTTATGTCAGAGAGCCAGAGGGAGAGTTGAATCTCTTGGTCTAAGTATTTTTGTTTATGAAACTCCTCTTCTGCAAAGGCAGCAACTTCTCTTGCTTCTTCAAGTTTTGAATCGTAGGTTAATGCT